>Ga0315297_10002290_pt1 | contig 12036 bp, 14 predicted proteins | sample YL17G15_0_MG_FD_203628 | JGI IMG/M metagenome (GOLD analysis project Ga0315297, IMG submission 203628) | Sediment microbial communities from Yellowstone Lake, YNP, Wyoming, USA - YL17G15_0 | ecosystem: Environmental > Aquatic > Freshwater > Lake > Sediment | place: USA: Wyoming | collected... | reverse complement strand
TTCAGCCGCTGATCTGCCCTGCGCCGGTGACCGCCTTCTGGGCCTGGAACTCCTTGGTGAAGATCGAACGGCCGAACTCGCTGCCGACGCTCTTGATGAGGTAGTCGATGAGTTCCTTGGAGCCGTAGGTCATCTCGACCGTGAGGTTCTCGATCTTGGTCTGGAAGTAGTTGTACGCCCACACCGCCGGGATCGCGACCATGAGGCCGAAAGCGGTGGTGATCAGGGCCTCGGCGATACCGGCCGAGATGCCGGCCAGGCCGCCGGACGCGCCCTGCTGCGCCATGCCGGTGAAGGCGTTCACGATACCCATCGTGGTGCCGAGGAGGCCGACGAACGGCGCGGTGGCACCGACGGTGGCGAGCACCGGGAGGCCGCGCTTGAACTCGGAGAGCGTGATGAGCATCTGGCGCTCGACCGCGCGCTCGGCGGAATTGATGTCCGCGGCGGTGATCGTCGCGCGATCGCGGATCAGCGGCTTGACCTCACCCAGGGCGCCGCCAACGACGCGGGACAGGTGACCCGCACGGTTCTTCTCGGAGAGCGCGATGGCCTGGTCGAGGTTCTCTTCCTGAATGGCGCGCGAGAACGTCGGCGCGAACTTGCGCGTGGCCGCTTCACTCTTCTTGATCTGGATCAACTTCGTGAGCATGATCGTGAGCGAGAAGATGGACATCAAGGCCATGATGAGGACGATGCCCTTGGCGAAGAAGCCCATCTGGGCCCAGAGATGCAGCAGATCTACACCCATCGTATAACTCCTCGGTTCGACGGTTGAATGGCTCAACTGCGGCGCCCGGCGCCCGCAGCGCGATAATCATGCGATCAGTTCGGACTCGTAAACGACACCCGCTGCTGCACCTGCTGCCGCACCGGCTCTCCCTTGTAGCGCGCCGGCTTGTAGATGCTCTTCTGGATGGCCTCCTTGGCAGGCTCCACGAACGCATCATGGGTCTTTGCCAGGACCCTGAGCGAGCCGGGTTCGACATGTCCGGTGGTGTCGATGATGAACTGCAAGTCCACCGACCCGGCGATGCCGGCGCTCGCCATGACGGGCGGGTAGCGCGGCGGCGGACCGGAAATGCGTTGCGCCGGATCATCGAGCTGCGAGGTCAGGAAGACCTGGCCCAGCTCCACCGGCCCGGTGCCACCCTCGATGCCCGCCGAAATGCCACCCTCGACGCCCTTGCCCGAGAAGTCCTTCGGATCGAAAGGCTTCGCGTTCAGGTCGACCGGCGGAATGTCCTTCGGGATGATGTCCGGTGGCACCACCGTCTGGAACCCCTTCGGCGGCGGATTCGCGGACACCACCACATCCTGCGGCGGCGGGGGCGGCGGAGGAGGGGTTGGCTCCGGCGCCTTCAGGAAGACGAGGGTCGTGTCGATGACCCGCTGCTTGATCTCCTCGGCTGCCCCCTTCGTGGCCTCAATGGCTGCGAAAATGACCACGCCGTGAATGACCAGCGACAGGACCGACTGACCGAACGACTTCGAGCCCTTGTTGGACGACTCGATCAGGTTCTCGAACACTACCGCCCTCCGCGAACAGGGTTGGTCAACGAGTGCGGTAGACGATACGCGAGGGAAATGGCTTCGGGCTGGGAGCGAGATTACAAATTGGTGACGACCGAATTACAGGTCGCGTTTGGCGGTCACCTCCACGGTGGCGCTGTCACGACACTACGGCGGCCGGTGCGGATGCGGGCTCCGCCAGTGGCAGCACGACCGTCAGAGTCGTCCCCCTGCCCAGCCGACTCGATGCCGCAATCGAGCCTCCGTGTGCCTCGGCGATCCACTTCGTAATGGCGAGCCCGAGCCCGCTGCCCGGGCGCTCGCCGGTACGCGACCGCGCCAGGTCGGCCCGCCAGAACCGCTCGAAGATGTGCGGCAGGTCGTTGGAGGCGATGCCGATCCCCGTGTCCCGCACGATGATCGCGGCGCCGTCACGGCGCTCCGCCAGCGAGAGCTCGACCTTGCCTTCCGCGGGTGTGTACTTGATCGCGTTGGTCACGAGGTTGAGCAGCATCTCCCGGATGCGCCGGCGGTCCACCATGACCCACACCGGCGCCTCGGGCATGACCGTGGTCACCTTGAGCCGCCCCGACTCCGCCAGCATCCCCGCCGTCTCCGACGCTTCGGCGAGCAGCTCGCGCAGGTCGGTCCGCTCCACCGGCAGGGGCGCGCGGCCCTCGTCCGCGCGGGCCAGCGTCAGCAGGCTCTCCACCAGCTCGGTCATCCGGTTGATCTCGCCGAGCGTCTCGTCCAGCTGCCCCATCACTTCCGTCGGCGTCCGGGAATCCGTGAGGGATCGCTCCACCCCGGCCCGCAGCACCATGAGTGGTGTCTTGAGCTCGTGGCTCGCATCGGCGGTGAAGCGACGCAGGCTGGAGAAGCTCTGCTCGAGCCGGGCCAGCATGCCGTTGAGTGTCTGGGCCAGGCGCGACACCTCGTCGCCGGTGAGCGGCACCTCGAGGCGGCGGTGGAGGCTCCTTCCATCGGTGATCGCCTCCAGCTCGTCGATGATGCCCTGCACCGGTCGCAGGGCGATGGCGGAGAGCCAGTACCCGGCGAACACCGACGCCAGCAGCACCAGGGGAGCCACCAGCAGCATGGAGCGGAGGAACACCGTCGCGTCGGGCGCGCTGCGACCGATAGGAGCGGCGACCAGCATGGCACTGATCGACGGGCCGGCAGTCCGCAGTGGGGCCACCGCCGCGCGCACCTCGCGTCCCGAATGCAGCCGGAGGGAGATCGAGCGGGCGACGACGGGAGGCGGGGTCAGTTCAGCGCTGAGGGCCTGGAGGTCGGAAAAGGGCAGCGCCGCGACCGAGTCCGAGGTGAACAGGATGCTGCCGGCGGTGTCGACCACAAGCAGGTAGTCGCGCAGCCCCTGAAACCCCGCGGCGACCCCGGGCGCCAGCGCCGGCGACACGCTGGGCTGCACCAGGGGACCCAGCACGCGGTGTGACTCGGTGAGGTACTGGATCGCCAGGTCACGCTCGCCCGCCAGCTCGTGGTCCAGCCCGGAGATGCTCGGCTTGCGCAACTCGTAGTAGACCGCCGCGCAGAACCCGGCAAGGGTGAGCAGCAACGTCACCGCATAGCCCACGGCAAGCCGCGAGCGGATGCTGTTCATGTCAGCCCTTCACCGTGTACCCCACCCCGCGCACGGTGTGGATGAGCTTTCGCGCGTGCCCGGAATCGATCTTCTTGCGCAACCGGTTGATCACGACGTCCACGATGTTGGTGCCGGGATCGAAGTGATAGTCCCACGCGTACTCCGTGATGAGCGTGCGGGACATGACGCGGCCGGTGTGGCGCATCAGGTACTCGAGCACCGTGTACTCCTTGGGCGTGAGCTCGATGGGCTCGACGCCGCGCCGGGCCTCGTGCGTCGCGGTGTCGAGTTCGAGGTCCAGCACCCGCAGCACCGGGCTCCGCAACTGCTGCGGTCGCCGACCAAGGGCCTCCACCCGCGCGAGCAACTCCTCGAACGAGAACGGCTTGGTGACGTAGTCATCGGCCCCGGTGCGCAGCGCCTGCACCTTGAAGTCCACCGTGTCCTGCGCCGTCAGCACGAGGATCGGGACCGTGAGGCCGCGATCGCGCAGGTTGCGCAGCACCTCCAGCCCCGTCATCTCCGGCAGGCGCAGGTCGAGGATGATGAGGTCGTACTGGCCACCGGAGGCGAGGCGCAGGCCCTCAAGCCCATCCGCGGCGAGGTCCACGTGAAAGCGTTGTTCCTCGAGCCCGCGCTTCACATACTGCCCGACCGTGCGGTCGTCCTCGATCGCCAGGATCTTCACGCGTCGGTGCCCAGCGGCACCGTGGGAAGGAAGACGCGGAAGACGCTGCCGCCGCCGGAGTGGGTGTCAACTTCGATCCGTCCGCGGTGCTCCTCCACGATGCCGTAGCAGATGGAGAGCCCGAGGCCGGTGCCCCGCCCGGTCGGCTTGGTCGTGAAGAACGGCTCGAAGATCCGCGGTCGCACCGAGGAGGGGATCCCGTGCCCGGTGTCCTCGACCTCGACCACCACCTCGTCGGAACGCCAGCGCGTGGGCGCCGTGCGGAGGGTCAGCCGACCGCCCGGCTCCATGGCGTCGAGCGCGTTGAGCATCAGCGCCATGAGCATCTGGATCAGCTGTTCCGCGTTCCCGTGCACGGCGGGCAGGCCATCCGTCAGGGAGGTCTGCACGACGTACTGCTTGTACCGCTCGTGGTGCTTGAACAGGAAGAGCGCGTCCTCCACCACGGCGTTGATCAGCACCGATGTCTTGCGCTTGCCCTTGGGCCGGCTGAAGTCGAGCAACCCGTCCACGATGCTCGTGCAACGGTGGACTTCCTTCTCGATGATCTCCAGGTACTCCTGCAGCGGGATAGCCTGCTGGGCTCCGAGCTCGGCGATGCGGCCATCCATGGCGGCCACGCAGGCGCCGATGGTGGCCAGCGGGTTGTTGACCTCATGCATGATCCCGGCGGCGAGCTGGCCGATGGCGGCGAGCTTTTCGCTCTGCATGATCTGCACCTGGATGGCGCGCCACTCGGTCAGGTCCTCGCCGATGGTGATGACGTGGGTGATGCCCTCGCCATCGAGCCGCATGGGGATCTTGGTCGTGCGGAAGTAGCGCATCTCACCGCCCTGCGGCACCTCGAGCTCCACCTGCTCGATAGCGCCGGTATCGAAGACACGGTCGAACTCGGCCTTGAGCTCGGCCGCCGGATGGCGGGTCAGCACCTCGAACAGGCGGCGACCGACCGCCTCCGTGCGCGGGATGCCCTGGGTGCCGGTTTCGCGTTTGCGATTCCAGACCTGGATGCGGTAGTCACGATCCACGACGTAGAGGCCGACGGGGAGGCTGTCGATCACCAGCGAAGTGAAGCGGCGCTGCTCCTCGATCTCGCGCGACTGTGACGCCACCTCGTAGGCGAGGTCCTCCGACAGCTCGACCGCAGCGAGGAACGGCGACAGCACGTGCGCCACGACGCGCAGCACGACGCCGGCCTCGGGCGCGGCCCCGTGCACCTCAAGGACGCCGAGCGTCTCGCTGTCGTGCACCAGGGCCAGGCGCTCGGCCCCCGGTGCCATGGCGGGAAGCTGGTCGAGCCGCGGCACGCGGGCACCGCCCTCCATGCCCCCGCCGCTCCCGATGCGCACGAAGGTTGTCGCATTCGGTTCGTGCACCCAGAGCGCGACGGCGTCGGCCGGCAACTGCGTCCGCAGCGTTTCCGCGACGGCGGCGACCGTCGCTTCCTGCGACGCGCCGGAGTTGAGCCGCTGCGCCACGGCCCCAACGATGGCGAGCCCGCGCCCGGAAAGAGGACCGGCCACCGGTTCGCTCACGGCGGCGCGCGCCGGGAGCCCGCGGGACGCACCGAGGCGACGCCCACGTTCACGACGCGCCACTCCTTGCCGCTCCGGCGCAGGACGAAATGCTCCAGCACCTCGCCTTCATTGGGCCCGGGAAGCCGCGCCGTGACCCACGCCGCCGCCAGGTCGCCCTCCTGCCGGAGATCGAGGTGCACCACCCGCATCTCCCCGGGACTGGGATCCCCGGAGGGATCGGCCGTGGCGGAGCGATGATAGGCGTAGATGAGTCGCTGGATTTCCGCCTGATCCTTCCGGCTCCCTGTCGGCGTGCGATCCTCGATCGTACAGGCCTGGAGCAGGGCCACGAGGATCAGGAGTGATGCGAGCCCGGACCGGCCAGGCGATGCGGAGCAGGAAATGGGGCGTGCCATTGGGTGGAGGGTTCGCGCCGGGCGCGGCGCGCCCGGTTCAGTCGAGCTTCGCCAGCTGCCCGAGGATCTCGGCGTTCTCCCGCCGGGAGCCGGGCGTCGCTTCCATGAAGGCCCAGCGGATCACGCCCTGCCGGTCGATGAGGACGTAGGCGCGGCCGGAATGGAAGCGTTCCTCGATCAGTGTGCCGTACTTGCGCGAAACCTCGCGCCGGAAATCGCTGAGCAGCTCGACGCCCAGACCTTCCTTGCGCTTGAACTCGACGAGCGTCGGCACCGAGTCGACGCTGATCGGCAGCACCACCGTGTCCCTGGCGGCGAACGTATCGTAGTCCTCGGTGAAGGCGCACATCTCGGCCGTGCAAGTGCTGGTGAACGCGAGCGGGAAGAACGCGAGGAGGACGTGCTTCCCGCGGAGCGCGGACAGGGTGACGTCCGATCCCGACGTGGACGACAGGGTGAAATCGGGCGCGGGGGCGCCGAGTGGCGGAAGGGCCATCTGCCGGGTCCAGGGTGGTTGGTTCGTTACCGCCGCTCGTAGCGCTTCCCGACCTCGGTCCAGTTCACCACGTTCCACCACGCGCCCACGTAGTCCGGGCGGCGGTTCTGGTACTTGAGGTAGTAAGCATGCTCCCAGACGTCGCAGCCGAGGATCGCCGTCCTGCCTTCCATCAGCGGCGTGTCCTGGTTGGGCGTGCTCTCGATGCTGACCCCGCCCTTGCCGTCGGCGACGAGCCAGCCCCAGCCGCTGCCAAAGCGGCCGACGCATGCCTTCTGGAACTGTTCCTTGAACGGCGAAAACCCGCCGAACGCCTTGTCGATGGCCGCGGCCAGCGCGCCCTGCGGTTCCTTCGCGCCCCCGGGAGCCATGACCTCCCAGAACATCGTGTGGTTCCAGTGACCGCCACCGTTGTTCCGCACCGCGCCACGGATCGCCTCGGGCACGGCGGCCAAGTCCGCCAGCAGCGCGTCAAGGCCCTTTCCCTGCAGGGCCGGGTGCGGTTCCAGCGCGGCGTTCAGGTTGTTGACATAGGCGGCATGATGCTTGTCATGATGGATCCGCATCGTCTGCTCATCGATATGCGGTTCCAGGGCGGTGTAGTCGTAGGAGAGGGCCGGAAGCGTGAACGCCATGGTATGCCTCGCTGTGGGAACGCCAGCCCGGGTGGGCCGGGCGCGCGGCCAAATATGGACACCCCCAAGGGGACGGTCAACATTCAAGAATTGACGTAACGCTGGCGTCGCATACACTTCCGGCCGGCGGACAATTCGCCGCGTGCTCCCCAAACGACCCGTGATCGTTCCACTGGAGGTGCAATGGCCCGATATCAGGCCCGGCTCAAGCCCGAATTCCGGTTGAAGCACCCCGATCTCAACATCGGTGTGTGGTACGATGTGGTGCCGCTCTTTCCCGGCCTCCGCGAGCGGCGGCTCAATTTCATGGGCGATCGCATGGCCCGGCTGCGTGTGGCCGGCGATTTCCGCGAAGTCCTGGCGGATCAGGTGGAGTTCCGCGAGCAGCCCGACCCGGTGGCCAAGGAGACCACATGAACTCATCCCTGCTGCGCCGGTTCACCACCAGCGCGTTCGGTGCCGCCGCCGCGGTCGTCTTGATGGTCGCGGCCGCGCCGGCACCGCGCACCGAGCTGGTGGTCTACAAGTCAGCCTCCTGCGGATGCTGCAACAGCTGGGTCGACTACCTGCGGAAGCAGGGATTCACGGTCGCGGCGCATGACACGAGCGGCATGACCGCCGTCAAGGCGGAGCTGGGCGTCCCGGATGCGCTGGCTTCCTGTCACACCGCGATGGTGGGGGGCTACGTAATCGAGGGGCACGTGCCGGCAGCAGACATCCAGCGACTGCTCAAGGAACACCCCAGGATCGTGGGGCTCTCCGTGCCGGGCATGGTCACCGGGTCACCAGGCATGGAAGGCGGCACGCCGGAGCACTACAAGGTCCTGGCGTTCGACGCGAGGGGAAAGGCGACGGTGTACGCGACCCACTAGCCGGCGGTGGCCGCGGGGAACGGCGTCCGCAGTATCGCAATGACGGTTGCGAGGACCATGGCAGCGGAATAGACCACCTCGATTCCGAGCGTCACGCCGAGTGCCGCGATGCCGCAGGCCGCGGCCGCGAGCAGGGCAACCCTCGGCAGAAGCCGGTGCATGCCCGGCGCCACCGACAGCAGGCTGGCGATCACCGCCAGCGACGTTCCCGCCCACGCGAACGACTCCCCGTCGCACGCGATCGCGAACAACCCTGCGCAGGCCACCAGTCGCGGCCAGTCGGCCCCGCCTGCCGCCACGAACGCGCCAAGCACCAGCCACCCGGCATAGAGCGAACGCCAGTGGTCCAGGCCCTCGCCCAGCACGGGCCGAACAGCCACCAGCAGCAGGAGCGCGCCAAGCGGAGCGAGCCGCGGTCCCCGGGCGACCGGCCCGAATGGCCAGATGCCCGCAAGCACGAGCGTCGCCGGGAGGAGCAGCGCCGCCAGCAGCGTCTCCGCGGCCGGACTGAATGGAGCGTCGCGGAGTCCCTCGAGTGACATGCCCCCGGGCCCTGCAACGGTCAGCGCAAACCAGAGGGACGGGAGCAGGAACACGGAGAGAAGCAGCGGCATTCCCCGCCGGCGCAGGACGCCCGCTCCGGTCGGGGTCGTCGCATCAGCACTCACCCGCGCCGCCGGCCCGACGGCCAGCGCCACCGCCGCCGCGGCACCCGCGAGCCCGGCGAGCAGGGACGGGATTACGTGCCCCTCGAGCAGGACGCCGGCACAGCTGGCGAGCGCCAGGGCCAGCGCGACGGCAAGCGGCACGATGGTGGCGCGGTGTCCGCCCCTCCATCCTCCCGCCACTGCGATCAGGCAGAGCAGGAGCCCGCACCAGAGCATGGCGCTGTTGATGGCCTGGAACGATGGAGGTGCCGCAGCGACGCGCGAGGCGGCCACGGTGGCGAGTGACGTGAGTGCCGTGCCGGCGGCAGCGTGACGAAGCCATGGGCCGCCCGGCAACAGGGATACGCCGACGGCAAGCAGGAATGGCGTCGCCGGGAGGAGCGAGGGGGGCATGGCGACAAGTGTAGCCCGGCAGGGAGTCCCCGGTCAGAGCGGCACGGTCAGCACCATGCAGGGCGCGTCGTTCACGAGGCGCCGCGCCAGGCTGCCCTCGGGGATGGGCGGCGGCGGACCGCCTGGTCGCGACCCGATCGCGAGCACACCCGCCTGGAGGGACTCCCGCTCCCGCAACACTTCCGTCACGACGTCCCCGTGCCGCACGCGCAGAGACGAGCGCACCGCGCTCGCGACCCGCGACGTACCGGTGGGCGTGCCCTCCTCCAGCGCGCGGGCAAGCTGCAGCGTCCGCGCCAGGGGCTCATCTCCCGACCCGCCAACCCCGGAACGCCCGGGCTCCACGGTCAGAGACACCGCCGTGGCTCCCAGCGCCTCGACCAATGGTGCGACCATGGACAGCACCGCGATGCAGCGGGACGACCCATCGAGTGCGATCAGCCATCGGGTGAGATCCTCCTGCCCGGGAGACACCACAAGGCATGGCACGCGACTGCGACGGGTCACGGCATCGGCCAGGTGCCCTCCGGCGACGAGCATCCGGGGAAGCACCACGAGATCGGCCTCGACCAATTCCGCGAAACGGGGGATCTCGATCCCGGCCACGCCGCCCGGCGCGACATGGTCGACGAGGGAGAAATGGGAGAGCCGCGCGCGGGTTGCGCCGGCCAGGGCGCTCGCAACCCGCAGCGCACTCGCGGCCGTGGCGTCGGGAGTGACCGCAGCGACGATATGACGAAGCGGAGGCATGGACGTTCAGTCTGGCAGCCGCGGGGTGAAACGACGGTGAAGGGGGGGTGAAGACTCCCGCTGGAGCGCTTAGCTTCCGGCATGACCGCCCAGGAAAAGCCCTCCGCGCAGCTCAGGCTCGAGCGGTTGCTCCATGCGAACCTGTCGTTCGCGACGGAGATGTCCATCGATCGCGTGCTGCAGAAGGTCACCGACGTCGCGGTCGAACTCATCGACTGCCGGTACGCGGCGCTCGGCGTGCTGGCACCCGATGGCCACACTCTCCACAGCTTCACCACGACCGGCATCACCGCGGAGCACCGCCACCGGATCGGGGCCCTGCCCCGCGGGCACGGGATCCTGGGCGTCGTCATCCGCGAGGCCGCGGTCGTCCGCCTGCCGGACCTCGAGAAGCACCCGGATACATACGGGTTCCCGCCACACCACCCGCCCATGCACTCGTTTCTCGGGGTGCCGATCATCGGACGCCGCGGCGTGTTCGGCAACCTCTACATGACGGAGAAGCTGGGCGGAGGCGGCTTCACGGACGAGGATGAGTACGTCGGGCTCCTGCTCGCGGCCCAGGCCGCCGCCGCCGTGGAGAATGCGCGCCTGCATGGGGAGAGCGCCCGGCTCCTCGAGGAGGTGCAGGGACTGCAGCGGGCGCGCGAGCGGTTCTTCGCGATGGTCAACCATGAGCTGCGCAACGCCATCGCGGGCGTCTATGGCTGGGCGGAGATGATGGTGCGGAAGAAGGACCCCGCCACGGTGCCGCGAGCCGCGTTCGAGGTGCTCGACTCGGCGGGACAGGCCGTCGACCTCATCAACGACCTGCTCGACCTGTCCCGCCTGGACGAAGACCGCCTCCGGCCCAACCTGCAGGCGGTCGATCCCGCCGCTGTGGCCCGGCGGGCCATCAGCCACGCAACGCCAGCCGCGGCCCAGCGCAGCATCGAGCTGCGCAGCGAACTGGCGGCGGCAATGCCGACCTGCTTGACCGATGCAATGCGGGTGGAGCAGATCCTGGGCAACGTGCTCAACAACGCGGTGCGACATGCGCCAGACGGCAGCCTGGTCCTGCTCCGGGTCGGGCCCGGGGGGGATGCCTCACTCCTTTTCCGGGTGGAGGACAACGGCCCGGGTGTGCCGGAAGATGACCTCGAGCGGATCTTCGACGTCTATGAGACCAAGGCCGGCGAGGAAGCCCGCGGCGTCGGGCTGGGCCTCCCTCTCTCGCGCCGGCTCGCACGACTTCTGGGCGGCGACCTCTTCGCCGAGGCAAATCCGGGCGGTGGCGGCCGCTTCGTACTCCGCCTGCCCCAGGCGCAGGACGGATGAAGTAACCTTCATGAAGAGTTCCATGCCGGCTCATGCCGCCGGCAGAACTTCCACCCAGGACCCAACCAAGGCGGAATCGCTGTGAAAGTTCTCCTGGTGGAAGACGACCGGAAGGTCGCCGGCTTCATCGAGCAGGGGCTCAAGGAAGAAGGCTACGTCGTGGACATCGCCGCCGACGGTGCGGAAGCCACCATGCTCGCCCACGTGTACCAGTATGACGTGATCCTGCTCGACGTCGTGTTGCCCAAGAAGACCGGCTTTCAGGTGGCGCAGGAGCTCCGGCGCGAGGGCCGCAACACGCCGATCCTGATGCTGACGTCGCGCGACGCGGTCGAGGATATCGTGCGCGGGCTCGACAGCGGCGCCGACGACTACCTGTCGAAGCCATTTCGCTTTGACGAGTTGCTCGCCCGGGTGCGCGCGCTGCTCCGGCGCGGTGGGGCCGAGCGGCTGGAGGTCCTCCGGTACGGACCCGTCGCCCTCGACCGCCTGCGCCATCAGGTGACGGCCGACGACAAGCCGCTCGACCTGACCAACAAGGAGTTCCAGCTCCTCGAGCACTTCCTCCTGCATGCCGAGGAAGTCGTGCGCCGCACCCAACTGCTCGAAAAGGTGTGGGACATGCACTTCGACCCCGAGAGCAACGTGGTCGACGTGCATGTCGGTAACCTCAGGCGGAAGCTTCACACGAGTTGCGGCCGGCAACTCATCCAGACGGTGCGTGGCGTGGGCTTCTCCCTGCGCGACGGCGTGGAGGCGGAGGAGCAGTCAAGTCGCAGCGCGTGAGCCGTCGGCACGCGCTCATCCCGGCGGCCGCCCTCGTCGCGATCCTGGCGGGGCTGGGCCTCCTGTTGCGCGCCGATGCGGCGACCGCGCAGCGGGTCTGGATGGCGGGGCTGCTCATCACCGGGGTCCCCGTCGTCATCCGCACCCTGCGAGGGGTGTTTCGCGGCACGTTCGCCGCCGACCTCGTGGCCATGCTGGCCATCGTCACGGCGGCGCTTCTCGCCACGCCGCTTCCCGGCTTGATCGTGGTGCTCATGCAGACCGGCGGCGAGGCGCTCGAGCGGTACGCCGAGGGCCACGCGTCGGAGGCGGTGCGCGCGCTCGAGGAAGCGGCGCCGCGGCTGGCACACCGGATCATTGGGGACAGCGAGGAGGAGGTC
>Ga0315297_10002289_pt1 | contig 12038 bp, 10 predicted proteins | sample YL17G15_0_MG_FD_203628 | JGI IMG/M metagenome (GOLD analysis project Ga0315297, IMG submission 203628) | Sediment microbial communities from Yellowstone Lake, YNP, Wyoming, USA - YL17G15_0 | ecosystem: Environmental > Aquatic > Freshwater > Lake > Sediment | place: USA: Wyoming | collected... | reverse complement strand
AGGTCGGTGCGCCCGGGCCCGAGTATAAACGGACGTACCTCAAGCCGCTTGTCGAGGAGCCGATTCCGCCGGGACTTGACTACGAGATGTACATCGGCCCGGCGCCTATGAAACCTTATAACGGCGGACGCCTGGCTTGGCCGGACTGGTACCTGATATGGGACTACTGTGCAGGTTTTATTGTCAACTGGGGCGTCCACCACCTCGATATCGCCAACTGGGGCTGCCCGACAGTCGCCGCCGAACTGGTCGAAATCGAAGGCAAAGGCAGTTATCGCAATGACGGCCTGACCGACAACATCAATGATTGGCAGACTGATTTCCGCTACGCCGGCGGCCTGCGAATGACCTATACGGATGCCGGTAATACAAACAAAATAGGATGCCGCTTCGAGGGCGACAAGGGCTGGGTATATGTTGACCGCGCAGGAATCTGGGCGGAGCCGGCGTCGCTGCTGGATGTAAAGACCAGGCCGGATGAGGTCCGCCTCCACGAGTCATCCGACCATCACGGTGACTTTTTGCAGTGCGTGCGAACCCGCAGCGACCCCGTATCGCCGGTAGAGGCCGGCCATAAGGCTTCGTATCTGGGCTTGATTGCTGAAATAGCGGTCCGGCTGAAACGCAAGCTCAAATGGGACCCCGCCGGCGAAAAGTTTCTCGACGATGACGAGGCCAACCGGCTGCTGGCCCGGCCGATGCGCGCCCCCTGGCGGCTGTGAGGTGTATCCAATGTTTGCAAATTAAGGAGTATATCTGCAACATAATAGTATAAGCCATTAGGAGTGCCAAAATGAAAAACCAGAAGGAAAATCTGTCACACCTGTTTGAGAGGATTTCACGCCGCGGCTTTATCAAAACTGTTGCTGGAGCGGCGGTTATTGCCGGTATGCACAGGGCCGGTGTTTCTGCCCGGGCTCAGGAATCCGTCCCAGCTCGCAAACAGGGTGCGCTGAAACTGGGCAGCCAGGATAGCCGCATACCGGGCGGCAGCTTGCAGGAAAAAGTTGCCAAGTTAGAGAAATGGGGCGGCGTAGGGCTCGAAGTAAATGGTGGCGGGCTGACCGGCAGGGTAAAAAGCATCAAGGAAGCAATCAAGGGCACAAACGTCAGGATAAGCGCTATATGCGCCGGTTACTCGGGAGCCCCCATCTCCCACGACGGCGCAGAACGCGAAAAGGCGGTCAGGACCATTAAGGAAATCCTCGCCGCAGCAGGAGATCTCGAATCAACAGGCCTGATAATTGTTCCTGCGTTCAACAATCAAACGACCCTGGATAACAAGGAAGGCCGAAAGATTTTAGTCGATATGCTGCCGGACCTCGGCGAGCACGCAGTAAAATGCGGCACACGGATTTTGCTGGAGCCGCTCAATCGAGGCGAGGCATTCTTCCTGCGGCTGCTGGCGGATGCAGCGGCTATCTGCCGCGACGTAAAACATCCCGGTATCTGTATGATGGGCGATTTCTATCATATGAATATCGAAGAAACCAGCGACTGGGGCGCATTCCTTTCGGCGGGAAAATATCTGCACCACGTCCATTTGGCAAGCGCGAAACGAAATCTCCCCGGCCAGGATGACCGGAGCTTTGTGGACGGTTTCCGCGGCTTAAAGATAATCGGCTATCAGGACTATTGCAGTCTGGAATGCGGCTGCAAGGGCGACCCGGAAGTTGAGATACCAAAATCGTTCCGCTTCTTGGAGGAGCAATGGAAGCAGGCAGCCGTTTAACCGGATGGTTTGCGTTAAGCGCAGAGAGGAGAAGTTCAATTAAGCTGACTTTGTCGATGCTGTCTGGCAAAATACCCGCATATTTTGTGGAAAACTATAGTGACAATAGTGAAAGGAGTTATTCATGAACAAGAAACCAAATAAGAAAACCGGTGATGTTTCTCGTAGAGACTTCATCAAGGCATCCGCAGCGCTGGCAGCTATGGGGGTGGCAACGAACCGTATATTCGCCGCGGGAGAACAGAAATTCCGTGTGGCATTATTGGGGTGCGGCGGCCGCGGCAGTGGCGCTCTGGAAAACTGCCTGGAGGCGGGCAAGCACCTCGGCGTGGGCATGGAAGTCGTTGCGACTGCCGACTGGTTCAAGGGCAAAGCCGAGGATACAGGCAAGGCCCATAATGTCCCGCCGGAGCGATGCTTTGGCGGAGGAAACGGCTACAAAAAACTCCTCGAGACAAACGCCGACGTCGTGGTGATGGCTACGCCGCCGAGCTTCAGGCCCGTTCATTTTGAAGCGGCAATCAAGGCCGGCAAGCACGTCTTTATGGAAAAGCCCGTTGCCGTTGACCCGCCAGGCGGACGAAAGATTATTGAGGCGGGCGAAATGGCAAAGCAAAAAGGTCTGGCGGTCGTCGCCGGCACCCAGCGCAGACATCAGAGCGGCTACCGTAAAATCGCCTACGCCCTCGAAAAGGGCGCTATAGGCAAAATCGTCGGCGGCTGTGTATGGTGGTGCGGCGGCGCACTGTGGTATCAGAAGCGTAAACCGAACGAGAGCGACGCAGACTATATGGTCCGCAACTGGGTCAGCTTCACCGAGATGTCCGGCGACCACATTGTCGAGCAGCATGTGCACAATCTTGATGTTGCCAACTGGTACATCGGACATCCGCCCGTGGCGGCGCTCGGCTTCGGCGGACGCGCAAGGCGAAAGACCGGCAACCAGTTCGATTTCTTCAGCGTGGACCTCGACTACGGGGACGGCTGTCACATCCATAGTATGTGCCGACAGGTCAACGGCACAGACGGCGATGTAAGGGAGTTCTTCGCCGGAACCGAAGGCGAGACCTGGGGCGGCGGCGGTCTTAAGTCGGGCAAAAACATCACCGCACCCGATTTCCCTGAACAAGGCGGACCCTACGTGCAGGAGCACGTTGATTTGCTCGACAGCATAATCAAAGGCAAGCCTCTCAATGAGGCGCGAAATGTCGCCGAATCAACTCTCGTGGCGATTATGAGCCGAATCTCCACCTACACCGGCAAGCTGGTCAAATGGTCGGATGTTGTCGAAAACAAGAATTCACCGTGGTACAACCTGACCCTCAAACCGAGCGCAGAAGATTTCGAGAAGGACGACGTGAAGGCTCCGGCTGATGACGTTGCGGCGGTGCCCGGAAAAGATTAACACAGGGCAACCTCGCCTGTGATAAGGACTTACAGTTAATAAAAAAGTCGCGCCGTTATAGACGCGACTTTTTTATTTTCTGACCAGACATTGCGTTTATATACGAATCTGCAGAGCGGCTCGCAATCACCTGATGCACGACAAAGTTCTTGCCGCCCGCGGCTGAACAGCAGTTTATTTCAGCTCAACCAATTCGGTGAACTTGACCAGGGCTTTTCCGGTCTGCGGATGTGCCTCAAGAACCCCGATAAGACCGACCTTGCGGTCCGTAAACTTGTTAAAGTCCGCCGCTGCGGCCTGGCCGACAGGGAAGGCATAGCAAATCGTTTTGCCCGATTCATCGGCAATGCGGTAGTGTCGCACCTGCAGCTCGGTGCCAAAAATGCTGGAGCTCTTGAGCTGCCCTATGACCGCAAACTTCCCAAGCTCCTCAAGCTTCGACAGTCTCGCGGTGCGGGCCTTATCGATACGCTCCCGCGTCTGCTGCAATTGCGATTCCTGAAGCTGGACCTCTTTACTTACCACGCCGGCCAGCTCAAAACGCTCCACCTGCTTGAGCAGGAATTCCGCGAAACGAGCGGCCTTGCCCGCCTCCTTGTTGGCGGCAATGGCGGCAAAACCTTTCTTTATGCCCGCATAATCCTGCTGGCCTATCGGCTTGGCCCGCTCGGCCTGAAGGCGTTTCTCCAATTCGTAGTATTCTTTCAGCTTCTGCTCTTCAACCGAGGCCTTCGGTAAAGCAGCCGCCGTAACATCGTTAGGCCCGACCTTTACCTCAACAACCACCGGCAATTGCCCGACAGGCCCCAGCGGCTTTACGTATTCGCTGCTCACCCAAAGATATGCCCCTGCCGGCGCAGCTATCTTGTAATAATTTTCCTGCTCCTCGCCCAGCAGCTTCACTTTGTCGCCGCGGCTGAGCTTTAACTGCAGCGTCGTAGAGTGAATCGGCCTTACAAAATCCGAGCCGGCATAAACCCGAACGTTGTCGCCGGTAACAATCCCCACATTGGGATTGTTCGGGTCAACGCTGACATACTGGTTTGAAATCCAGGAGAAACTGCCCGGAAGCGGCACAATGCGGGACCAGCTAAACTGGGTGCTGACCACCTGAATTCTGTCGCCTCGTCTGAGCTTGCCGCAGTTATAGTAATTTGTGCCGGGACCGGAGCGGATATAAATATCATCGCCGGCTATCTCGGCAACATAAGGAAAAGATATGGCGATTGTCGCATTTACGTCATTGGGAGAGGCGACCTTTTCGGGCACCTTAGCGGCTTCCTGCCCAAAACTGCATGCCGCCAAACCTGCCAATATAATGGCAATAACTAAACTAACACGCGCTTGCATTTTTATGCCTCCTACAAGAAATTATCCTGCCTGAAACCAAAACTGCCCCGCTTTCGCCGGGCCGAATAGCTTTCAGCCCCAGAAACTACCAGTCTTGCAAATAATTGTCAACTTTTTTGTCTCGACAAAAACAGTCGCTTCTCCATTTGCCGTTCACAGGAGCCGCCGAAGCCTGCCCAAAGGCAGGCAAAGGCGAGGCGGCGATATAATCTCTTTTATTATTTCTTTCTTAGTATTGTTATTAGTAGTTACGCAGAATTGCTTAAGTCGGATTGCAGATTTGCTATAGTCACTTGAGCATTTTTGCGTAGGGTGTTAAGCATTTCTGCTATAGGGGGCTTCGAGCGATTTCCCGGCAGCCACCTGACCCTGGGGCGGTAAAACTTATCTTTTCGCCTGGTCGAGGATGAGGTCCTTGACCTTCTGGCTGGGCAGATTCAACGCACCGTAAGCAGCGGCGGCACGCGTCAGTGACAGGGCGGCTGTTTGGTGTATTTCCAACTAACATCAGATTTTTGTCTTTTTGATTTCCAATTTCCTTTCAATGACTCTTTCCGGTGTGGCTAAATGTGTGGATTTCGTTTATTTATTGGTTGTTTCTACTCTATCTGTCTGCGGGTTTTCCGCGAGGTTATTGTTCCACGTGAAACACATCTCGCTGCTCGATGCCCGTCGTTTGTGGTTTGTGTTTCGTCGTGCCTATTTCGTATTGCGTATATCATCTCTTGTGCCTTCGACCCCTTTTGAATTTTGTCCGCCAAGCGTATGGCGGCTCATTTTGATTTTTGATTTGCCTGAACGCTATCCGCTATACGCTCACGGCTTGTGGTTTGTATGCCGTATATCGTTTCTCCTATTTCATATTTCATCCGCCAATACGTTTTGGAGGACTATACGCTAAACGCTGTACGCTGAACGCTCGTAATGACCGTCCAGCCGTCCGACCGTTTCACCGTTGTGCCATATCTTTTTACCTTCGCTCCTTTGTCACCGAGTCACGGTCCGTAGGCAATCTTCGTTGCTGACCTGGGAAATTCGAGAGCAGTGGTTTCTCTTGTTCCACGTGAAACAATTTTTTTCAAAATGGCCTTTTTCTTGTCGAGAGCACTGGAGAATTTCGACAGAAAATTCCGAAATAGTATTTGAGTTGTCCCGAATACAATCCGGCAGGGGACAGATATAAGGATGGAAGATGTATGACATAAAGGAGCTCTTACTATGAATACCGACAAGAAGGAGAAACCAAAGCACCTCGGCAAAGGACTTGAGGCGATTTTTAGTCCTATAATATTTGGCCCCACAGAAGCAGAACACTTGCCGCCTGGCCCACCCGCCAGCCCTAACTTGCCGCCGGATAAGGAGTTACAAAGCGCACTCCGGGAGGTAGGCATCGATTCCATTTCACCGAATCCTTATCAGGCCCGCACAGTTTGGAATAAGCAGGAGCTGGCGGAACTGGCGGAATCTATAAAGGCCAATGGTGTGCTCCAGCCGGTGATTGTCCGCCCGCTGGGGCCAGGATACCAGTTGATTGCCGGCGAGCGCCGGTTTCGGGCAGCCAGGCTGGCTGGGCTGGCGATGATACCCGCACTGGTTCGCCAGGCGACAGATGAGCAAATGCTCGAGTGGGCGCTGATTGAGAACATCCACCGCTCCGACCTGAATCCTGTTGAGCGGGCCAGGGCCTACCAGAACTATGTGGCGACCTTCTCTCTTACCCAGGCGGAAGCCGCCGAGCGGCTTGGCGAAGACCGCTCTGTCATCGCTAACTATCTGCGGCTGCTGGACTTACCGCCAGAAGTCAAGCAGATGCTGGAGGAAGGCCAGCTAACTGCCGGCCACGCCAAGGCCATCCTCACCCTGCCTACTGATGAGCTGAGGCGCAAGCTCGCCAACAGGGCAATGGCTGGTCGGCTCAGTGTCCGCGAGGTCGAAAGATTGGTCCAGAGATACCTTGTTGTCTCGGGGCAGGCGAAGGCGACTGTCCGTTCGAAACCGCCTCATATCTTTGACCTCGAACAGAAACTCAGCAGCCAGCTTGGCACAAAGGTGACTATTGAGACGCGAAAGAAAGGGCAGCGGGGAAAGATAATTATCGAATTTTACTCTCTGGATGTGTTTGACGGCATTATGGAACGACTCGGTATGGTCTGCGAGGAACAGATTTGAGAGAAATGGCCGGGCGATTGTAAATTTGGATAATTTTTGTGTGCCGCGATTAACAGTGAGTATAATAATATCAGTCTGTTATCCGGTCAACTAAGATTGTCAATTACTCAATTTTCTTGGAGGAACTCTTATGAACCGTTCTGTTATCCTGACAGTGATTTTGGTGGTTGCATTCGTTGGCTTTATCACGGCTTTTGCTGCGCCTGAGCAGAGGGTCGCTCAGCTTCCCCGGCTTCGGCTGCCTCCGGTCGATTACAACAATGTCAATGAGGAAGGCGCTTCGCGGCAGGTGCCGGGTCTTGGAGTGTTGCGAACCGAGCCGAACGCATTTGCCGACCCCAATAAAATTCGCGCCAAGCTCAAATCTTACGCCGGGCTTGACAAGGGGTTGCAGGACCTGGACCGGCAGAGCCAGACTGAGATGCGCGAATGGCTGCAGAAAACGACTGATAACCGGGCGATACTGGCAAGAGCGATGGAGAGGCAGGTCAGGGCCGAACTTGAGTTCATACGAAAAATTGCCGTTGAGGAGAAAGCAACAAAGACGGTTGCGGCGATTGACGGCCTGGCGCTGACAAGGCAGGAGCGGACCATAAAGCTTGTCAGAAAAATGGACGAGGAAGCCAAGGCCCTGCGGCAGCCCAGAGGGGGGGGATTACGGACGCGGTCGCGTTACCCCGACCAGCAGCAGGTGCCAGCGGGCGGTGTCGGCGGGACCGAAACGTATCCGCCCGAAGGTACGCAGCCGGGAACCGGACAGGAACAGTATAGAGAAGATGACCAGATTAGAAATCGCCTGCGCAGACGCTAAACGATTGGCAGGACCTCCGCGTACTTGGAACTTGTTGTTGCAAACCCGGCGTGATTTCTATTGCCCGTTGCAGATGGGGAATTTTGTCCTCTGTGCGTGAGAGCAGGGAAGTTCCGAAATGAGAAAACGACTGTCAGGGAAGGTCGCGATAGTAACGGGTGCCGGCAGAGGAATCGGCAGGGCCATTAGTATCGCTTTGGGAAAAGAGGGGGCGACTGTCGTTCTCGCTGCACGCACAATCAGCAAATTGCGGGAAACCGCCGGCCAGGTGGCGAAGGCGGGTGGAAAAGCCGAGATTGTCGTTACCGAGCTGACCGAAGAGGAATCCATTAAAAACCTCATTGGTGTAACCAACAAAAAATTTGGCCGGCTCAATATCCTGGTCAACAATGCCGGCGTCACTCATTCTGCAAAGCTGGAGCAGACCGCAACCGAAGATTGGGACCGCTGCATCAGCGTCAATTCGCGTGCGCCGTTTATCCTTTGCAGGGAAGCGCTGCCGCTGTTAAGGAAAGCAAAATCAGCTTACATTATAAACATCGCATCAGTTGTCGGCGTCAAAGGCTACCCGCTTCAAAGCGCCTACACCGCTTCAAAGCATGCCCTTCGCGGGATGACAATATCGTTGTCTGAGGAGCTTAAAGACTCGAATATCCGCGTGCATTTGCTCTGCCCGGGCGGAGTGAACACCGAGCTTGTCCGCAGGGTCCGGCCGGACATAAAAAAGAGCGAGCTTATCAGGCCGAAGGAAATCGCCGAACTGATTGTTTATCTTGTTACGCACAAGGGCAACGCCGTCATAGATGAGCTGCACATTCGAAGGGCGAGCGCATCGCCGTGGTTCTGATTGGTCGTCGGTCGTTAGTGAATAGTCGATAGCAGATGACACTCCGCAGGAAAGAAACGATAAGAGAAAGGTAACTATGCGGGTGGTTGTGCAGCGAGTGTTGGAGGCCGCGGTCAAAATCGGTGACAACGTAGTCGGGCAAATCGGCAGGGGCTTGCTGGTTTACCTCGGTGTCGGCAGGGGCGATGGATTGCAGGATGCCGAGTTTATCGCCGACAAACTCGTGAACCTGCGCATCTTTGCCGACGAGGCCGGCAAAATGAATCGAAGCGTGCTGGATATCGGCGGAGAGATTCTGCTCGTCAGCAATTTCACTCTTCATGGCGATTGCCGCAAAGGCCGCAGACCTGGTTTTGATGCCGCCGCCGAGCCGATACTGGCGCAGCAGCTTTATGAAAAGGTCATCGAGCTTGTCGGCCAGAGGGGCGTCGCTGTTCAAAAAGGAATCTTCGGCGAGTATATGCACGTAAGCAGCATCAACGATGGCCCCGTAACATTCCTGCTCGACAGCTCCCGCCTTTTCTGAACCAAAATACTTGCCTTTTTTCGTTCTGATTAGGAAACTTCTGTCGCACGCCACGCAAACTTGACAACGGACAGAGGACGGCTATGATTTAGATTCGGCGACAAGCGCTGTGTTGGAAAGGGGTCGTAATCCCTTGTTAAATACAAAGCCGCGATGTTTGTTCGGTAGAAGTGGCCAAGTGAATTCTTTTGAAGATATAGAGGATATGTAAATGACACTATTGTTGGGTTACGATGTCGGAAGCTCATCGATAAAGGCAACTTTGCTGGAGGCCGGGACAGGCAGGGTCTTGGCGACGGCGAGCTCTCCGGATAAGGAGCTTGAGATTGTCGCGAAGAATATCGGCTGGGCCGAGCAGCATCCGCACGTCTGGTGGGAGCACGTCAAGGCGGCCACGGCGATGATTAAAGCGAAGGCACAATTTGACCCTGCCGATGTCAGGGCAATCGGCATTTCGTACCAGATGCACGGGCTGGTGGTTGTTGATAAAAACAAAGAGGTGTTGAGGCCGTCAATCATTTGGTGCGACAGCAGGGCGGTGCGGATAGGCGAAAAGGCGGCAGCCAACATCGGCAAAGGCAAGTGCCTGCGACGGCTGTTGAACTTCCCCGGCAACTTCACGGCATCGAAATTAAAATGGGTGATGGAAAACGAGCCGAAGATTTACTCGAAGATTCATAAGATTATGCTGCCCGGCGACTATATCGCGATGCGGATGACGGACCGCATAAGGACCACGCCTTCGGGCCTGTCGGAAGGGATAATGTGGGATTTTGAAAAAGATAGTTTGGCCGATTTTGTGCTCGATAACTACGCCATTTCTACAGACCTGATTGCGGAAGCGCTTCCTACGTTCTCTGTTCAGGGCGAGCTGACTGCAAAAGCTGCACAGGACCTGGGGCTTAACACAGGCACAAAGATAAGCTATCGGGCCGGCGACCAGCCCAATAATGCCCTGTCACTGGGCGTGCTGGAGCCGGGCCAGATTGCTGTTACTGCGGGCACCTCCGGTGTAGTCTATGGAATCAGTAACAAAAAAACTTATGACTGGCTGTCGCGGGTCAACATATTCGTGCACGTTAATCATTCGAGAAAGAAGCCCAGATATGGAGTGCTGCTTTGCCTCAATGGAACAGGAATCCTGAATAGCTGGCTGAAGCACAATTTCGTCAGCGGCAGCGATGCCGGACTGTCATACGAGCAAATGAATGAGCTGGCTGCGCAGGCGCCGGTGGGTTCTGATGGCCTGGTTATACTTCCTTATGGCAATGGTGCGGAAAGAACGCTGGAGAACAGGAACATCGGGGCATCCGTGCACGGCTGGAACTTCAATATCCATAAGAGACCTCACTTTTTAAGGGCCGCCCAGGAAGGAATCGTCTTTGCGCTGAACTACGGCCTCGGAATAATGCGCGGTATGGGTATAAAGCTCAAGACCGTCAAGGCGGGAAATGCCAATATGTTTCTAAGCCCGTTATTCGCAGAGGCCTTCGCGACCGTAACGAAGACGACCGTGGAGTTGTATAGTACCGATGGCTCGCAGGGAGCGGCGCGTGGAGCGGGAATCGGCGCCGGCATTTACAAAGGCCCGCAGGACGCCTTTGTCGGCCTGGCGCCTGTTAAGACAATCGAACCAGATAAAAAGCTGGCCCAGCAATACAGGCAGGCGTATGAAAAATGGGAAAATGTTTTGAAACAGCAATTGAAAACATGAATCGTATCCAGTATAATAGTGAAGGAACGCGTACAAGAAAGGAGTGCCAAAAATGAAAGAATACTTTCCTGAAGTGAAAGAGATAAAGTTTGAGGGGCCCAACTCAATGAATCCTCTTGCATTTAAGCATTATAATCCAGAAGAGGTTATACTTGGAAAAACAATGGCAGAGCATTTACACTTCGCTGTATGTTATTGGCACACCTTCAAAAATCTAGGGGCAGACCAATTCGGTGTCAACACTATTATTCGGAAGTATAACAACTCGTCTGATCCAATGAAAGTTGCGGACATGACTATGGATGCGGCTTTTGAGTTGTTCACCAAGTTAGGTGTTAATTTCTGGTGCTTCCATGATAGAGATATTGCTCCTGAGGCCGACAGCCTTTCTGAGACCAATAAGCGCCTCGACAAAATGGTGCAAAAAGCCAAAAAGCTTCAGGCTGATAATGGGGTGAAGCTACTTTGGGGTACGACGAATGCTTTTTCGCACCGTCGGTTCATGGCGGGCGCGGGCACCAACCCTTCACCGGAGGTCTTCGCCTATGCAGCGAGCCAGATTAAGAAAGCTATGGAGATAACAAACGAACTTGATGGACAAGGTTATGTCTTCTGGGGTGGACGTGAAGGTTACGATACATTACTCAACACCGATATGAAACGGGAACTGGACCACATGGCTTTGCTTCTACAGATGGCAGTCGATTATAAGAAAAAGATTGGTTTCAAAGGTCAACTTTACATAGAGCCGAAACCAAAGGAGCCGACTAAACATCAGTATGATTTCGACGCAGGCAGCTGTTTCGCTTTTTTGCAGAAATATAATCTGCTTAAACACTTTAAGATGAACATTGAGGCCAACCATGCGACCTTGGCCAGCCACGATTTTTGTCATGAGTTGGCATTTTGTGTTGCCAACGGCATACTTGGCTCGGTGGATGCTAATCGAGGCGACCTTCTTCTGGGCTGGGATACCGATCAGTTTCCGACAAACATTTATGAAACAACCTTGGCTATGTATATCATTCTCAAAGGTGGCGGTTTTACAACTGGTGGTTTGAATTTCGATGCGCATGTCAGACGTCAATCAATAGACTCGGTTGACCTTTTCTATGGTCATATTGGTGCGATGGACGCTTTTGCACGAGGACTGAAAAATGCCGCGAGGATCATCGAAAATAAGGTATTCGAGAGTGCTATTGAAGAACGTTACAAGGGTTGGAAGGGAGAGCTCGGTCGAAAAATCGGAAAAGGACAGATTGGATTTGAGGAGCTTGAAGCTTACATCCTTGAACATGGCGAGCCTGAATTGCAGAGCGGACGTCAAGAGTTGCTTGAAAACCTCCTTAATGATTACATCTGAGCCAAAATCCATTAGGTTGTGCCAGGGATGTCAACGGTCGCACGTCTGCCGTTATTTTTGTGAACAATAGTAATGTGTGACTGCAGCGCGTGGTACAGTATCCTCAGCGGACGAGATTGGC
>Ga0315297_10002288_pt1 | contig 12039 bp, 11 predicted proteins | sample YL17G15_0_MG_FD_203628 | JGI IMG/M metagenome (GOLD analysis project Ga0315297, IMG submission 203628) | Sediment microbial communities from Yellowstone Lake, YNP, Wyoming, USA - YL17G15_0 | ecosystem: Environmental > Aquatic > Freshwater > Lake > Sediment | place: USA: Wyoming | collected... | reverse complement strand
GAATCGCACAACGCTTCGAGCTCGATCTTCCGCATCTCCCTGAGATAGCCCGCGGTGACCTCTGCCAACGGCATCCTCTCCGGAGCTTCCCCACCCACCACAACTGGCTGAGGGGGCGGCGGAGGGGCCGGCTGCGGCGTCGGGTCAGGAGCGGGCTCGGACTTCTTGCCATCCTCCGCCGGCAGCTTCGAATTGGCCGCCGCGTCCTTGAACTGCGGGGCGACCCTCAATGACTCGTTGAACGCGACCTGCGCCTCCGGCATCCGGCCCATCCTGCGCAGCACAAGGCCCTTGTCATTGTATGCTTCGGCGGTCTCGGCTATCTTCACTGACTGCTCGAAGGTCTGCAGGGCCTCGGGGAGCATGTCGATCGACAGCTGGCAGAACCCTTTGTTGTTCATGGCGACGGTCGTGGGAGATATGACCAGAGACTCCTCGAAGCATGCGATCGCCTCCCTCATCCGCTCGCCTCTGTAGAGTATGCAACCCCGGTTGTTCCACGCCGCGGGGTTGATCTTGAGGATCCTGATGGCCTTGTCTATCTCCAGGCTGGCCCTCTCGAGGTCGCCCTTCTTGAAGAGGGATATCCCCGCGTTGTTGTGGGCCTCGGACACATCCAAGGAGGCGGCCTGGTTGCGCTCGAACGATTCCGCCGCTCCGGCGAAGTCATCCGACGCGAGCTTCACGAGCCCCTTGTAATTGTGCAGCATCGATAGGTTCTCTATCGCCAGCGCGAACTCGAGGTCCTCGAGCGCCTGCCTGTGGTCGCCTTGCCTGCAGGCATCCATCGCGGCGACCGCTCTGCCCTGCCAACCGGAGGACGTCTTCCGCAGGGCGTCGCTGAGTTTGGATGCGCCCTCAGGGTCGCGAGTGTCCATGAGCACGGTGTGGAGGTTGAACAGCGCGGGGACGTAGGACGGGTCGGACGCGAGGGCGTGCTCGTAGCTCTTGATCGCCGCCTCGCGCTTGCCGATGCGGTACAGCACGTTGCCTGCGGCCGTCAGAAGGTACGGGCTCTCGCCCTCGAGTCTCAGGGACTTCCCGAGGAACTCCAGGGCCTCGTCCAGCCGGCCCATCAGCATGAGCAGTTCGGCCCTGTCGCCGTATATCTCCTCGGCGAGCTTCTCGACATTCTCCTCCTTGACCCTTGCGACCACGTCTTCGGGAAGGGTTGAGGGCATGGCCGTCGGAGACACCGCTCCCCTGCCCCTCGAGGCCTCCGTCGCGAAGATGTCCTCGACTATCCGAGGCACCTCGACCATCTGGTCGGCCATCTTCCTGGTCTCCTCGTCGAGGGCCTTCCTCGCGTCCGCGAACTCCGGGTCGAGCCTCATGGCCTGCTCGAAGGCGTTCTTGGCCTGGGCGTTCTTCCCGAGCTTCTTGGAGGCGATGCCTTTGAGGTACCATCCCCTCGAGTTCTCGGGCCTTATCTGCGTTATCCTGGTGAAGGATTCCAGGGCCTCCTCGTACCTTCCCATCTCGAAAAGGAGGTTGCCCTTGTTCGTGTGGCCTTCCACATAATCGTGCTTGAGCTCCAGCGCGCGGTTGTAGGAGTCAAGCGCCTCATCGCCCCGTCCGAGGCTGTGGAGCGTCGCCCCCCGGTTGCTGTGCACCTTCTCAAGCCTGTAGTTGAGCTTCAGCACCTTGTCGAAGGAGTCCAGCGCCTCCTTGAACCTCCCGAGCCTGTGCAGGGTCGAACCCTTGTTGATCAGGGCCTTCTGCATGGAGGGGTTGTAGAACAGCGAGCGGTCGTAGCACATCAGCTCCTCGTTGAACCTCCCGAGGGCGAAGAAGCAATTCCCCAGCGAGAACCAGGTCTCGCCGCTCTCCGGCAGGAGCTCCAGAGCGTGCCTGTAGCATTCCAGGGCCTGCTCATGATAGCCCATCTCATCGAGCACATTGCCCTTCATGCGCCAGGGCACATCGTACGAGTCGTCCACGAGGATGGCGCGGTCGAACGCGTCGAGGGCCTTCATGAGATCCTTGTCGGCCATCGCCTCGTATCCGGCCGCCATCGCGGCTCCCAGCCTCTTGTCCATGCCCGGCACGGCGACGACCTTCGTCTTCTCCTTCCTCGCGTCCGCAGCCCTGATGACCTCCTTATCGAGGTCGAACCTGCGCAGGAGCGCCGAGAGCTTGACGCCGTCGGCGGTCCCGATCTTCTTGCTGTCGGCCAGAGGAATGGCGTCTGCCATGATCGATGAGGTCGTGAGTACCAGCGCGTTCTGGGTGTCGGCCCGCTCCATGTACGATGCGAGGCTCTCGATGTCCGCCCGGGTCACGGGCTCGTCGCGCCTCGAGAAGAATACGGTGTACTTTTCGGAGTCCGGACGGTGCAAGCAGTCCGCTATCACGAAACTCTCCCTCGGCCTGCTGCGCAGTATCTTGAGCTCCAGATAGCCGAGTATGCTCTCCACGAGGCGGCTGAAATCGTGCTCGGAGATCTCCTTGACAGCGAGCAGGATGCGGTCGTCCGAGCGCTCGCTCAGGATCTTGTCCAGCTCTACCATCAGCGACCGCCTCCCGAGGACAGCGCCTTGAGCCACTTGGCCGCTTCCTTGTTGTTGGGGTCCAACCTGACGCTCTCCTCAAGACACTTCTTGGCGTCGTCGGTCAGCCCGAGGGCGTTGAGCGCTATGCCCTTCCTTCCCAGGGCGTAAGAATCATCCTGGTCCAGCTCCAGGTACTTGTCATAGGAATCGGCGGCCCGTCTGTGCTTCTGCTTCTCGAAGAGCAGGTCCGCCTTCATGAGCCACGCGCTCCTGTCCTTGGGAACGAGCATGTTGTACTTGTCGAGGCACTGTATGGCGGCCCCCCACCTGCCAAGGCCCTTCATCGCCTTCGCCTTGCCGAGCCACGCGCGGGGGTTCTCTCCGTCGATCTGCAGCGCCCTCGAGAAGCTCTCGTCCGCCCCGCTCACCTTGTCGTTGCTCAGGAGCGTCTCGCCCATCGCGATCCACGCCTCGACCAGCTTAGGGTCGAGGGTGACCGCTTTGCTGAGGTACTGGACCGCGGCGCCCCACTTGCCCTCCTTGTCGGATATGACCCCGCGCCAGTACCATGCTATGGGGTCGTTCCGGTTGTGCTCGTAGAACGTGTGCGCTCTGGCAGAGGCGGCGTTCATGTCGCATTTCGCGACGAGTGATCCGATGAGTATCAGGGTGGCGTCCCGTGAATCGGCATTCTCCTTCAGGAAGTGTTCCGCGTGCTGTATCGCATTATCGAAATCCTTCTCCCCGTAGGATATCTTCGCCTGTTCGAGGGCGTTGACAGTGACAGCCTCTGGGATGGATGGCACGACCTTGGCGGGATGCGCCGCCGGAGTCGGGGTCCTCGGGACGGGCGGGACCTCGGATGCGCTCTTCCTCAGCTCGCATATGAGGTCCGAGACCTTCTGATCCAGATCCGGCGTCCTAGACAAGGCCCTCTGGCGCTCAGCGAGAGCCGCTTCCTCCCGCCTGCCAAGTTCCCTGAACGCCAGGACGGCCATGTCGTGCGCGTCCATGAACTTCGGATCTAGCGTGAGGGCGCGGCTGAAGCACTCCAGGGCGTCCTCGTTCCTGCCCATGTCCCTGAGTATCCTGCCCTTCAGGACCCAAAGCTGGGGGGTCTCGACCTGAGCGAGCGTGTCGTCGACCCTCCCGAGGGCGTCCATCTGGTTGCCGAGCGCAAGATGCGCCTTGGCCAACGATTCCGCGATCTTCGAGTCGTTCGGGAAGTGCCTGAGCGCGTTCGTGAGATGCGTCTCCGCATCCGACCATTCCTGGGACTCCAGACAGAGCATCCCGAGATCCCGGAGAGCGATGGAGTAGAGGTCGTCCTTGGCGGAGACCTTCGAGAAGTAGTCCTTTGCCTTTGACATGAGGAGCTTCTTCTTCCCCTCCTGCCATTTCCTGGAAGCCGTCCTGAGCAGTATCCCCTTCGAGGCGCTCCAGTACGCGACGCCGACCCTGATGTAGAGGTCGCTCATCGCCTCCAACGGGTACATCTGCTCGAGCGCATCGACCTTCTGGATGACGACGGATATCGTCTCCGCGGAGTCCTCGGTGAGCAGTATCTTCGACTGGTCGAGGTTGACCGGGATTCCGAGGTGGGCCAGGAGCGTGTTGCAGATCTCGTGTATCGCCCTCAGTTCCTCGTGTTTCACCCCCCCGACCACCAGGTCCTTCAGGACGTTCTCGAAGTCGGCAGACGTCATACGCACGACATCGCCGGACGCGGTGGGGCCGAGGAGGGCTGCGGCGGACCCCTCCGACCTCATGGTGGAGAACACGCTCTGGCCGATTAGCACGGGCCCGAGGAGGAACCTCGACTCCTTGAAGCATGACTCGGCGCAGCTATCGCACAGGAGCGATTCGTCCTCTGACGAGCCACCACATTTCAGGCAGGGCAAGCGATATCCCCCATATTCCATCAGATACGGATTGACTGATATAATCATACCGTCGGATGGTTTTTCCGCTCCACCAGCTTGGACATGTAGAGGCCGTCCCTCTCGTACCCGAACTTGCGGTAGTAGTTCCTGGCGCCGACCCCGCTCGTGACCCTCATCTTCCGATACCCTTCCGCTGCGGCCTTCCGCTCGCACTCGGCCAGGAGCTTCTCCCCGAACCCCCTGTGCTGCCAGTGCCTCCCGCCCTTTTCGTCTATCGGCACCATCTGGCCGTACACATGGAGCTCCCTCAGCAGCGCGCAGTCCTTGGATCCGGTTCCTGGGAGCCTCAGCCTCGCATAGCCTATGATGGAGTCTATCGACGGGACATCGTAGGATAGGAAGACCTCCGTGCCACCGGAGGCCTTGTAGACCGTCTCCCTGAGTTCGACCGCGACGTCTTCCGGCAGCTCCTTCGCGGTCGGGACATGCCCGATCTCCCTGCACCGGATGCATCTGCAGGCGGACCCCTGCTCGCGCAGCCGCTGCTGCACCAGCTCCCTGAGATGGCTCTTCCTGACTCCCGCCTCGATCAGCTGCACCGGTATGTCCCGCTGTATGCGGAGTATCCGAACCCATGGAGGAACGATCCGCTTGGCCTCGGCGACGAGGTTCACGGTCTCGTCGAGGGACGGTGGGGAGTACGACCCGTGCTCCCACATGTCGAACAGCGGGGTCCCCTTCACGACCAGGGTCGGGTATATCTTCAGCATGTCTGGCCTGAACCGCTCATCGTCGAACAGCCTTCGGAAGGAATCGAGGTCCTTCTCGATGCTGCTGCCGGGCAAGGATGGCATGATGTGATAGCAGACCTTCAGTCCGGCGTCCTTCGCACGCTTGGTGGCGTCCGCCACGTCCTTGACATGGTGTCCCCGGTTCACGCCGTCCAGGACCATGTCGTCCAGGATCTGCACCCCGAACTCGACCTTGGTCGCGCCGAGCATCATGGAGTGCTCCAGTTGATGCGGATTGAACCAGTCGGGACGGGTCTCCACGGTGAGGCCGACGCACCTCGACTGGGCGGATTCGTTGGCGCTCTGGGCTGACACCAGATCGGGAGCCTCCAGCCCGTTCATCGCGTCATAGCACCGCTTCACGAACCAATCCTGGTATTCCTCCGGCCTGGAGGTGAAGGTGCCGCCCATGATGATGAGGTCGACCTTGTCCGTCCGGTGGCCTATGGCCTTGAACTGCACGAGCCTCGCCTTGGCCTGTCTGAACGGGTCGAACTCGTTCTGGGACGCGCGCATCGCTGCGGGCTCGCGGCCGGTGTACGACTGGGGGCTGTTGTTCGACACGCCCCCGGGGCAGTACGAGCACCTCCCGTGAGGGCAGTCGAACGGGCTCGTCATGACGGCGACGGGTGCTACCCCGCTGAGCGTCCTTATGGGCTTGTTCTTCAGAAGTGGTTCGACGATGTCGCGGTACTCCTCTGGAACCCTCTCGAGAATCTCGTGGTTGGTCGGGACCCTGGCGAGTCCGTGCTTCTTGCACAGCTTCGCCTTGAGCCGGAGCACTTCCGGCCTCGTCGTCACCTCCCCGACGACTATCGCGCGCACGAAGTCCTCGTAATAATCCACGACCAGCTCCTAGAAGTCCGTCCCGATATCTAGTTATCGGAGCATTGAGTCGGCTCACTGGTACATCAGCGCGTCGTACACGTCCTCGGGCTCGTCACCGGTCTTCGGCCTCTTGCCCTTCTTCTTGAAAACGCTCGCATCATGCACCAGCAGCCGGACGTATGTCTTGTCTGGAAGCGGCTCGAGGGCCAAGACGCCTTTGAGGACGAGCGCTTTGAGGGTCCGCTCGAGCGTGTCCATGCGCATCGACAGCTCGTCCCTGAGCTCCTCGACCGTGATAGGATACCAGTCCATCAGGATGTCCACGATCCTCTTCTCGTGCTCGTTGAGCCGTATCTGCATGGTCCACTGCTCAGCCGAAGTACACCGCGTTCGACTCGGTCTCCTTCGCTTCCTTCTCCTTCTCGGCCTTGAGGACGTCGATCGAGATGATCATGTGCGACGGTATCAGCCTCAGCATGCCGTGCTCCTTCCCCAGCTCCTTCTCGATCTCCATCACGATGGCGGTGTCGTGAGCTATGGCCGCATAGCCCTTGAAGATCCCCACGGTCTCCATCGGCTTGTCCTTGGACTCGATGCTCCTGATCCTGTAGAGCGAGCCGGGAGTCAGCACGATCGCTTCATCTTTTCTTGCCATGCTTGTCACCTTTCTTAGTTGCGAGTTCCTGGAGGTGGTCAACGGTCTTGCGATAGTTCTCCATCGCGACCTGGACGTGCGCCTCAGTGAAGTTCCAGGCCTTGCTGAGGTTGCCGTACCTGATCCGGTAGCCTTTCCTGGAGCTACCGTCCGTCTGCTCGACGTTCATCTCCTCGAGGACGTCGAATCCCTTGAGCTTGTTGATGTGCCTGTACACCGTGGCCTTGGTGGTGCCCAGAGCGACCGCCAGGTCCTCGACGACCCACGCCTTGTCCATCCGCCCGAGGAAGAAATCGACCATCAGCCTGTACGGCACGCTGTCCCTGATATCCGTGACGTCCGTCTTGGGGTCGTACCCTTTCGGGAAGTATCCGACCTGATTTAGGAAGAGGATCGCGACCTCGTCGATGTCGCTGAGCGGCGTCAGGGGCGTGTTGCTCACGACATTTAGCTCGAAGCTCATATCCGTCGTAAGTGGCTTGAGATTAGTTAAGCATTATGCTTCAAACTCTGCGGACACGAGAGCCTTCAATCCGGCGAGAGCTCCTTCGCCCGGGCCTTCTCGAACTCCTCGTCGAGCTCCGCCAGCACCTTGCCCCTGACGGCGATGAACTCCTTGCTCGTTCGGTCCCGCGGCCTCGGGAGACCGACCGGTATAATCTCCCTGACCTTCCCCGGCCTGGCGGTCATCACGACTATCCTGTCCGCGAGGAACACCGCCTCGTCCACCGAGTGGGTCACGAAGAGAATTGTCTTCTTGGTTGCGGACCATATCCTGAGTAGCTCCTTCTGCATCAGGTTCCTGGTCTGAGCGTCCAAGGCTCCGAAGGGCTCGTCCATGAGCAGTACAGCGGGCTCGTTCGCGAGCGCACGCGCGATGCCGACCCTCTGCTTCATCCCCCCCGAGAGCTCCTTCGGATGAGCGTCTTCGAACCCCTCCAGCCCGACCAGGTCGATGAGCCTGGAGGACACCGCCTTCCGTCTGTCCTCAAGGATGCCTCTGAGTTCCAGCCCGAATTCGATGTTCTTCCGGACCGTACGCCACGGAAACAGGGCGAACTCCTGGAAGACCATCCCCCTCTCCGGGCTGGAGCTGACAACCTCCCTGCCCTGGACCTTGATCGAGCCGGCGCTCTTCGCCTCTAGCCCCGCGACCAACCTGAGAACGGTGGTCTTGCCGCAACCGGACGGGCCGAGCAGACAGACGAACTCGCCCTCCCCAATCTGGAGGTCGAACCCGTCTATCGCGGTAATGGTCTTCTTGCCCTTCGGGAAGACCTTCCCGAGTCCGCGGATGTCGATGGTCATCTCATACCCATCCACTTGGACAACCTCCTTTCGATCAGCGAGGCCACACCTGTGGTGAGCACGCTGAGAATCCCTATCAGGACCATGGCGGCGTACATTGTCGGGAACAGGCTCAGATCCGCCGATATGCGGATCAATGATCCCACACCCGTGCTGCTCCCGAGCATCTCGGCCGCGACTATACACATCCATCCGATACCGAGGCCGACCTTGATGCCGGTCATGAGGTATGGGACCGAGAACGGAAGCACCACCTTGAGGAAAATCTGCCTGCGGTTTGCCCCGAGAGTCCTGGCGGCATCCACTAGGACGGGGTCGACGCTCCTCACTCCGAGCTGAACGTTGAGGAGTATCGGAAAGAATATCCCGAGGAACACGATTGCGATTCCGCCCCAGCCCACAAAGACTACCAGGAATATCGGTATCCATGCGAGCGGGGGTATCGGTCTGAATATCTCGACTAGCGGCCTGCCCAGGGCGTTGGACATTCTACTGCTACCCATCAGGATGCCGGCAGGGACTGCCACCGAGAGCGCAAGGACGAAGCCAAGGAATATCTTCTTCAGACTCGCGATGACATGGACGGACACCCAGACGTCCGTGCCCGGGTCGGGGGCATCGAACCAGTCCATGAAGGCTTCCGCAACCACTCCAGGAGCGGGGACGTACCACTTGATAGCGGAATCTGTCGAGCTGAGATAGTAGGAGTAAAGGTGCCACCCGATGAGGAACACCGATACTGATAGTAGGCCGAGGAGGATGTTGCGCCCGTTATCCTGGAGATACCGGCGCAGCTCCTTTGCTATGTCGACCATTCAGTACCGCCTGTCCCCTCCATGCGTCGGAATGAAGATAGAGGTTTGGGGAAGAGGTCAGGAGGTCTTGACAGCGAAGTCGTAACCCCTCTCCTCCAGCGCAATCTTCAGCAGGAGGAACTGAATCGAGCTGGTGTTCGGCACCGAGATGGTCTTGTTCACGAGGTCGTCGATGCTGCTGATGCCCGAGTCCTTGGCGACGACTAGCCCGCTGCCCTCGATGTTCGCCTGCGCCACGATCGTGGTTTTCGCACCTCCGTTCAGGTGCTTGACTATCGCGGGCGGCGCGCCCAGATACCCGATGTCGACATTGCCCGCCACGAACGAATCCATCTCAGCCCCTCCGCTGGAGAAGGGTGCGCCATCGGCGATGACGACATCCAGCCCGTACTTCTCGAACATGCTCTTCTCGCCGTCCAGGGCCCTGGGGTCGTTCGCGACGAATTGAGCCAGCTCGTGGATGTCTCCGACGAGGTACCCGAGCCTGACAGTCCCGAGGATCGTGTCGCTAGGCTGGACATCGGCGGCCTCTGCCAGCAGAGACTCGTTCACGTATGAGTCGACGAAATCGGTGACCGAAGCATACCCCATGCCTTCGATTGTCTCGTTCGTCGTTATGTTGAGGTCGATGTACATCTGGGTGAATTCCTCCAGGGCTGATGTGAACGAGGAGTCCATCTCGTACTTGTACTTCAGGTGGGACATCGCAGAGGACACGACGCTGCTGTTCTTCAGGGTGAACTCCTGCGCGAGGGTCACAAGGAGAGTGTAATTGGTGCTGCTGTGGTCCTCTTCCGCGGACAGCATCCACTCTGTCGCCTCCATGTGCGCCTTGAGGAAGCGCTTCGTCAGATCTGGGCCGTCCTCGGTCCCGATGAAGTTGGTCGATGCGACGACAACGCAGCACGGGTGGTTCGGCATCATCTCGCTGCTCCACATCAGGACCTCGCCCGTGTCGTCCATGACTGCTTCGGATACGAACGGTTCCCATGAAATGAATCCGTCAATCTGACCGGTCGCGAGCGCGGCCTTCATGTTCGGCACCGTGATCGATGTGTCGTAGTACACGGTCCCCGTCCGACTCTCAGGCTGGTAAAGGACTGCGACCGCGACGACGGCACCGACGACTATGGCTGCAACGACGATTGCCAACAGGATCTTCTTGTCCATGCGAATTCCCCGATAAGACGAAGGCGCGGGCGGTATTAAGCCTTTTCACATATGTGACGATATGGTGATACAATTGTATAAATATCGGCGCAAACATCATCACTTCGAGGACATTAATGGACGATTCTAGGAGACTCATCAACGCGGCCCTCGATTCAGACGCGGCCCTCAGCACGAACCTGCGGGAGATCCTGGAGAAGCTCGGGATGACGGTTCAGGACCTGGCCAGGAGGTCGGGCGTGTCGCCCAGCACGCTGTACAAGATCACCAACGAGGGCAGGTCCCCGAGCCTCGACATCCTGAGGAAGGTGCTCGGCACCATCCGCGAAGCTGAGGGGCGGAGGGCGGGCAACTTCATCGCGGTGATCGCAGCGCGGCACGTCCTCGACGAAGTGGTCGAGAGGTCCGTGGACATCGGGGGCGAGGTCCGCAAGGTCCGCGAATATCCGGCAGCGACCGTCGAGGATGCCATCGTCGCGGCGATAAGGGCGGAGAGGGACGGCGCGATCGCGGTCGTATGCGCTCCCATCGTCAGCTCGACAATCGAGAAGGTGGTCGACATCCCGATCGCCACGATAATGCCCCGCGACTCGGTAACCGAGGCCATCAAGCTCGCGGCCAGGAAAGCGAAGGGTTAGCGCACCATCTCCCGCTTGACATCGAGCCCGAGACCGACGGACACGAGTTCCCCGTTCTCCAGTTCCGAGACGCTCCCCAGCATCTCCGACTCGTTTATCGACTCCTGGAATATCGCGACGTAGTCCGAACACTGGGCGATCTTGAGCTTGTAGTACCATTCGCGGTCCTGTCTCGTGAATCCGCGGTATCCGAAGAGCCTCTTGCCGTCGGAGACCAGCATCATGGCCGTGTATGTCTCCTTAGTTCGGATATTCTCCTTAATCAGACGCTTGAGGGCGGATTCCAGGTCCCCCGTCTTATCGAACTTGTCTGCGAGGAGCATCAACAGCCTCTCGCTGTCCGTCTCCCCCTTCGGCTTCCTGGTCGTATCCGAGCGCAGACCGTCGACCGTGCCGTTGTGAGCGAAGACGATGCCCTCGCAAATGAATGGATGCGTGTTCTTCAGGGAGATGTCGCCCCTGGATGCCCTCCTCACGTGTGCAATCAGTATGTTCGGGGATTCGAGTTCTGGAACGGTCCTCACTGCAGAATCGAACGACGGATCCATGTATGCTGGCCGCTCGCTCTTGCCGACCAGCTTGGGAGAACGGTTCATGAACGACACGATGCCCCAGCCGTCCATGTGCCCATCGACTTCCTCCTCGGGCACCTTGCCGATCTCGGCAACGTGCTGGAGGTCTACCAACGTCTCGACTGGGAACTTGCCCTTGAACACGACTCCGACCATCCTGCACATGTGAACGACCTTCCTCGATGGACTCACTCGAGCACTTTGGGGACTATCGCCACTTCCAAGGCCATCGAATTGGTGACCAAGCACTTGCGCTTGGTCGTTGTCAACGCCTTATCCAGGTTCGCCAGGTTCGCACCCAGTGCGAACCTCATCTCAGGGTAGAGCGTCAGCTTGACGAACTTCTTCGCTCCGTCCACGGTCTGCAGGTCCCCGACCGCTCTGCACCTGTATTCAATGACCTTCAGGCCGAGGCCTGCGGAAACGTACTGGAACACTATCTGGAAGCACATGTTCGCCGCGCCGACGAACGCATCTTCCGGGGTCATCGGCCCCTTAATGCCTTCCAGCTCCACCGGTGGTGAATACTCGACCGTCAAGCCGTTCTGGCCGAGCATGGAGCCCGGGAACTTGCCCTTCCATTCCACCGTAGTCTCGAAGTCCATCGTGATCCTCCTTGCAACCAATGTCTCCGGATTTAAGCCTTGCACAGCCCCTGCCCCAGGGCTACGCCTGGCTAGAGAACAGAAAAAGAAAAATGGGGACAGTCGGGGGAGACTGTCAGGGGTAATCTTGAGTTTCAGGAGAACAGCTTATTCATCTGCGATTCGAGCATCGGCCTCGGTAGAGCGCCGATGGTCTTGTCGACCAGCTGCCCGTTCTTGAAGAAGAGGAGCGTGGGTATGCTCATGATCCTGTGCTTCGAGGCGGTGCCGAAGTTCTCATCC
>Ga0315297_10002287_pt1 | contig 12045 bp, 11 predicted proteins | sample YL17G15_0_MG_FD_203628 | JGI IMG/M metagenome (GOLD analysis project Ga0315297, IMG submission 203628) | Sediment microbial communities from Yellowstone Lake, YNP, Wyoming, USA - YL17G15_0 | ecosystem: Environmental > Aquatic > Freshwater > Lake > Sediment | place: USA: Wyoming | collected... | reverse complement strand
CAGACGCCGATGTCGACGTCGAGCCGGAAGGGGCGTGCGAGCTGGGGCTCGGTGCCGTCGCTGCATCGGCCATGGTTGCGCTCGCGATCGCGCCCGGTCTGGCGGTGCCGGCCGCGCTCGGCGTCGTGGCAGCCGGACCCGTTGCGCTCCGGATCGCCAGAACCCGCGGGCAGCAGCGGTTCGTCGCCGCGCTCCCGGGTGGGCTCGAGCAGGTAGCCGCCGCGCTGAGGGGCGGAGCGAGCATCGGTGATGCGCTCGAGTCGCTGGCCGTCGACAGCCCGCTGGCCCCCGACTTCAGCCGGGTCCGCGCCCGCGCCGCGCTCGGTGGTGGACTCGCCGACGCGCTGGCTGGATGGCCGGAGGAGCGACCGGTGCCCGCCGTGCGGGCGACCGCGGGTGCGCTCGCGGTCGCCGCGTCGTTGGGCGGCCGGTCAGCGGACGCGCTCGACGGGCTCGCGGCATCACTGCGCGACCGGCTCGGCGCCGTCGCGGAGGCGCGGTCGCTCTCGGCGCAGGCGCGCCTGTCCGCAGTCGTGGTCGGCGGTGCCCCGGTCGCGTACCTGGCGTTCAGCGCGATTGCCGACCCGGCCTCCGTCGATGCACTCGTCGGCAGTCGGGCGGGGCTGGTCTGTCTGATTGCCGGGCTCACGTGTGAGGTGCTCGCGGCGCTCTGGATGCGCCGCATCGTGGCTTCGGGAGCCGACGAGTGAGCAGTCTCGTCGTGGTCATCCTCGGCTCGGCGTGGGGGATGCTGGTCGCGTCGCCGCTTGCGCGCCGGGCTCGCCGGCTCGGGACGGCCGTACGAGCCACGACGCTCGGCGTATCGGCGAGTGCTCCCTCATCGGGACGGGTCGAATCCGGACGCCTTCGCGGTCGCGTCGCTCGGGTCCTGCCTTCGATGCCGACCGTGATCGCCCGCCCGCTCGGCGACCTTCGCCAACGGCGGGCTTCCCGCACTCTGGGGCGGATCGTCGAGCACGAGCTGCCGGTCACGATCGATCTGCTCGTCGTCGCCGTGGGCGCCGGCTGCACGCCGTATCTCGCGGTCGATGTCGCCGCGACATGGTCGCCACCCACACTCGCAGCGGAACTGGCCGGTGTCGTGCGCGCGTGCAACCTGGGGCGGTCGTTCGCCGATGCGCTCGACGAGCTGGCGGCACGCGTGCCGCCCGCCCGTCCTCTCGCCGACGCGTTGCTCGCGTCCGAGCGCTTCGGTGCTGCCGTCGGCGACGCGCTGACCAGGCTCGCGGCGGAGCAGCGCGCAGTGTTGCGCCGACGAGCCGAGACTCGTGCCCGGACCGTCCCCGTACGCCTGCTCTTCCCCCTGGTCTTCCTCGTCCTGCCGGCGTTCGGGCTCCTCACCGTGGTGCCCGCGCTGCTCGCCGGTTTCAGCCGGTCATGACGCCACGAAAGGATTCGACATGCAACGTCTTCGGTCGTTCGCCAGCGAGAAGGGTCAGACCACCGCGGAGTACGCCCTCGTGCTTATGGGGGCCGGCCTCATCGCCTTCATCCTCATAGCGTGGGCCAAAGGTGGCGCCATCGAGGACCTGTTCGACAGGTCGCTCAAGGTCCTGATGGGCGGAAAATGAAAAGACCGCGACGCGAGCGGGGCCAGGCGACCGTGGAGTTCGCGCTGGTGCTCCCCCTCATGATCATGGCGGCGCTCGCGGTGATCCAGATCGCGCTTGTCGTTCGTGATCACGTTGCCGTGGTGCACGCGGCGCGAGAGGCGGCTCGGGCGGCGAGCGTCGATGCCGACCCGGGTCGCGCCGCGCGTCGCGCGCTGGGGGGAGCCGAAGTGCACGTCGGTGCCCGGCCCGCAGTGGGAGAACAGATCACCGTCGAGGTCACCTATACATCGAAGACCAACGTGCCGCTCGTGGGCCCGCTGTTCCCCGACCCCGAGCTGCACGCCACTGCGGTCATGCGGGTGGAGAAGTGAGCACACCGGGGCGGAGGGCGCACGGAGAACGGGAGTCCGAGCGCGGCGCCGCGACGATGGTGATGCTAGCGGCCGTCGTGCTGGGGCTGGCGCTGTGTCTCGCCGTCGCGCGCGCCGGAGCGGCGGCGATCGCCGGTGCCCGAGCCGAGACCGCGGCCGACGCCGCCGCCCTCGCGGCGGCCGACATGCTGGCACTCGGCCGCGGTTCCGATGCGGCCAGGTCGGCCGCCGCGCAGACCGCGCGCGCGAACGGGGCGAGCCTCACCGAATGCGAGTGCTCAGGCCCGTTCGCGACCGTGCACGTACGGATCGTGGTGCCGGCGTTGGACGCCTCGGCTCGAGCGATCGCGCGCGCCGAGGTGCGGCTCAGCGTGCCGCGGTCGTGAGCAGGTCGAGCAGCACGACCGCGCCGTCCTTGTCGAGGTGCTCGTTCCAGTTGCCGCACTTCGGTGACTGCACACACGACGGACAGCCGGCGTCACAGGGACACGCGGCGACGAGCTCCCGGGCGGCGCGCACGTGCTCGTCGACCCGGGCAAAGGCGAGCTCCGCGATCCCTGCACCCCCCGCGTAGCCGTCGTACACGAAGATCGACGGTTCCTCCGTCGCCGGGTGGTTCGCCATCGAGACACCGCCGACATCCCACCGGTCGCAAATCGCGAAGAGCGGGAGCAACCCGATGAGCGCATGCTCCGCCGCGTGCACGGCGCCGAGGATCCGTCCGGGTACGAGTCCCGCGCTGACGATCACGGGGAGGGGGACCGTGTACCAGCAGGCTCGGGTTGCCAATGTGCTCGGGGGCACGTCGAGTGGCACGACCTCGATCGTGGCGTTGGTCGAGGTCCGCTTGCGTTGGTAACCGGTGACCCGCGTGGCGACCTCGACGGCTCCGAGCGAGACCGAGCCGCGTCCCGCGGTGGTCGTCTGCGCGGCGGCGACGATCGTGAGGTCGGTCTCCTCTCGCGTGCGGGTGTACTCGTCGAGGTCGTCGGCAGGTTCGAGGATGGCGCGGTGGTACTCAGTCTCGAGCTCCGTCACGCGGTACTGGCGTCCCTGGTGGAGATAGACGGCGCCGGGATGCGCGACCTGGAACACGCGACCGGAGTCGACGGTCCCGACGGTCTCGCCGCTCTGGTCGACCAACTCGTACTCGGTGCCGGAGCCGTTGCGCAGGCCGACCGTCGGCGCCGGCGGTTGGCGCCCGGACCAGTACATACGACCGTCGCGGGGTTTGAGGAGATCTGCGAGCACGAGCTCGCGGACCGCGTCGTCGAGCCCGGGACCAAACCAGCGCTCGTCGCGCGGTTCGATCGGCAGCTCGTGGGCCGCACATCCGACCTGGGCCGCGAGCACGAAGGGGTTGTCGGGGTTGGCGATCGCGGCTTCGGCCGGCCGCTCGAGCAGCGCACGCGGGTTGGCCGCGTACCACTGGTCGAGCTGGTCGTCGCCCGCGACGAGGACGGTCGCCGCACCACGGTCGCCGCGCCCGGCGCGCCCGATCTGCTGGCGAAACGACGCGAGGGTTCCCGGGAACCCGTTCACCACGATCGCATCGAGGCCACCGACGTCGATCCCCAGCTCGAGCGCGCTCGTGGCGACGATCCCGCCGAGCGCTCCCGTGGTGAGCGCGTCCTCGAGCTCACGGCGCTCGGCCGGGAGGTAGCCGGCCCGGTACGCGGCGACCCGGGGCGGTGGGGTGTCCGAGTCGCGCGCACCCTCATCCAGGAGCGCCCGGGTGTTCGCCGCGACGACCTCGGCGCCCTTGCGGCTCCGGCTGAAGGCCAACGTCTGGTGTCCCGAGCCGACGAAGCGGGCCATGAGCGCCGCGGCCTCCGCGTTTGCCGACGAACGGGTGCCCGAGTGCGGGTCGACGAGTGGGCGTTGCCAACAGGCGAAGCCACGCGGCCCGGTCGGCGCGCCGTCGTCGACGACGGCCTCGATCGGCATGCCGGCGAGCGCGGAGGCGAGCGGCCCCGGGTTCCCGATGGTCGCACTGGAGAAGCAGAAGGTCGGGTTCGACCCGTAGTGCTCGCACAGCCGTCGGAGTCGGCGCAGGACGTGCGCAACGTGACCGCCGAAGATCCCGCGGAGGGCGTGGAGCTCGTCGATCACTACGTAGCGGAGCCGCATCAAGAAGGTGGCCCACCGTTCGTGGAACGGCAGCATGCCTACGTGCAGCATCTCGGGGTTGGTCAGTACGACGTTGGCCTGCTTGCGCAGCCTCGCGCGGTCGTCGGTGGGCGTGTCGCCGTCGTAGGTCGTGGCGACCAGTTCGGGAACGAGCCACTCGCGAAACCGGCGGAGCTGATCCTGGGCCAGCGCCTTCGTCGGATAGACGAGCAGCGCTGTCGCCGCTTCGCCGCGCACGATCGCGTCGACGATCGGGAGCTGGTAGCAGAGTGTCTTCCCGGATGCGGTGCCGGTCGCCACGACCACACTGCGACCGGCTCGCAGGAGATCGACGGCCTGGGCCTGGTGGCTCCAGAGGCGTTCGGCGCCGAGGGCATCGAGTCGGGCGGCGACTTGCGGATGCAACGGGGTAGCCGCCTCCGCGTACACGGCCGGGACCGCGTGCCGCACGCTCGCGAACGCGACGCGTTCGGAGAGGAGCGGGTCGTGGACGAGGGCGTCGAACGTCGCGAGCGGATCGGGGACCCGTCGATCGCGATCGCCCGCGGGAGTCGTCAGTGGGTCTGCAGGATTCCGTCGTCGGCGAAGTCGGCGAACAGGCCCTGCGCGTCGCCGGTGAGCTGGAGGTTCGATCCCGCGCCACTGCCGACGGGGACCACGATGTTCTTCACCGTCGCCGGGTCGATCGACATGGCGAGCCGGCCGAGGCGGAAGAGGTCGATGGTCGACACGTTCTCGGTGGTGATGTGCCGTGCGAGCGTGGCAACGAGCTTGAGGGTCCCGGCATCGCCGGGGTTCTGCGCGCGCAGCGTCGCGAGCGTTTCGAGGATCAGGGTGGCCTGGTGCTGCGTACGCTCGATGTCACCCGTCGTCCACTGGTGGCGATTTCGCGAGATCGCCAGGGCTCCATCACCGTTGACGTGTTGCGGGCCGGCGGGGAAGTCGGCTCCCGAGTACTGGGTGTCCTTGTGTGCCACCGGGAGGTTGACGTCGATCCCACCGATCTCGTCGACCATCGCGATGAATCCGGGGAAGTTGGTCGTGATCGCGTACTGGATCTTGATGCCCATCATCTCGTTGAGCTCGCTGACCATGGCGGGCAAGCCGCCGAGCGAGTGCGACGCGTTGATCTTGTCGCCCGAGGGTCCCTGCGTGTCGCGCGGGACGCTGATCACCGTGGCGGTATGGGTCGCAGGGTTGACGCCGAACACGTGGATCGCGTCGCCGAGCCCCTTGTCGGCGTCGGTGCGGCCGTCGTTGCCGAGCGCGAGGAAGAAGAAGGGCTGATCGGGTGCGCCGCTGAACTCGGCGTCCCCGACCTTCGTGAGCTGGAACCACACTGTCCCCGCGGCTGGGTTGGGTCTGCCGAGCGCGAGCCACGCCGCGCCGAGGGTGCCGGCCACGAGCAACCCACAGAGTGGGATCGCCACGAGCAAGCGGATGAGGGGATTCGAGCGCATCAGGGAGCCACCGTTGTCGTTGTCGTGTCGGAAGCCGCGGGAGCCGGCGTCACACCCGGGCCGCCGCGGTCGGTACTGAGGGTCCAGCCCGTGATCTTCCAGGTCCCGCTCGCATCCGGAGCGAAGACGAAGGATCCCGTGCGGTTGATCGTCACCACGCCCTTCGCGGTTCGCGCCTTGACCGCGAACTGCACGTCGGTCGTCACGAGGAGGGGCTTGTTGTCGCGATCGACCAGTGCCGAGATCGGCACCGGCGGCGTGGTGACCGTGATCTTGCCGACTGCCTTCGGAAGCTTCTCGTCGAGCACGATCGACCGTTCCGGAGCGACGAGGCGCGCGATCGCGGGTTCGTCGAACGCGGTCGCCAGCGACGCGTCCGTGGCCTTGCCCTTGCGCAGTGGTGCGACGATGCCGGTGTCGACGTACGCACCCAAGGTGGCGAGTACCTGGTTCTGCACGTCCGAGGGGAGGTCGCCGGTGAAGCCGAGTGTCTCGATCTTCGTTTCGCCGGGTTGGAGGTCGACGGCCGTCGACGCCTTGAACTTGGGCGCGCTCTTCTCGGTCGAATCCTTCTTGAGCACGAAGAACGCGGCTGCCGCCACGACCACGACGCCGAGGACCACGAGCGCGACGAAGAGTCCCCGGCGGCTTCCTCCGGATCGTCTGACCGGCTGACTCTGGGCCTGGCGCTGTGCGCGCGTCGGTGACGGCGGCACGACGACTCGAGGAGGAACCGGGGCGTGCCCGCCGGTAGGTCCGGTCGGCGGGCTCTCCATGTGGCGCGGGAGCGAACCGATCGGCGCAGTCCCGTCTACGGGAATCGAGTCCGGGCGCGCGCGACGAGGCGGCGGAGGAGGTGCGGACATCACGACCAGGATAGGAGAACCGCGCTCCAGATCTTGGTCGGGGCGGGCGCCGCAGGTACCGTGTGACTCGTGGCACTCAAGAAGGGGCTCCGTCGTCTCACCACCCCGATCGAGGAGCTCGACCGCCAGGATCTCTGCGGGTTCTGCGACGCGCTCGGGGTCACGCCCACCACCGACATCGTGCCGCGCACGCAGGTGCGCCTCGGTGGCGAGGTGCGTTCGGTTCGCGTGGTCCCTCGGGCCGGCGCCCCGGCGCTGGAGGTCACGCTGAGCGACGGTCGCGGCACCGCGACGGCGGTGTTCCTGGGTCGCCGGAAGATCCTCGGCCTCACCCCGGGTCGCAAGATGACGATGGAGGGTGTCGCCAGCCGTCAGGCGAACCGATACCTGATCTTCAACCCGACGTACACCCTGATTCCGTAGGCACGCCGATTCCCGAGGCGAGTGGCGGCCTGGATGAGCGGGTGGCCTAGGTCCCCGTGAGGAGCTGACGGACCTCTTCCTCGGATTCCGGGGTCACCATCGCGAGGATCTCGTCGCCGGCCTCGAAGACCGTGTCGCCGCGTGGCATCACCACTTGCTCCTCGCGCACGACCGCGACGAAGGTCGCGTTGCGCGGGAGGTCGATCTCGGAGATCGCCTTGTCGACCACCGCGGCGTCGGCCGCGAGCGTCACTTCGACGAGGCGCGCCTTGCCCCCTTCGAACTGCAGGATCCGAACCAGCCGACCGACGGTGACCGCCTCTTCGACGAGCGCGGTGATGAGGTGCGTCGTCGACACCGAGAGGTCGACGCCCCAGTTCTCGTTGAACAGCCATGCGTTCTTCGGGTGGTTCACCCGGGCGATGACCCGCGGCACCGCGAACTCGGTTTTGGCGAGCAGCGACACGACGAGGTTGTCCTCGTCGTCACCAGTCGCCGCGACCATGACGTCGCATCCCTCGAGTCCCGCCTCGCGCAGCGACGAGACCTCGCACGCGTCGCCGATGTACCACTCGACGCCGTCCACGGTGGTCGCTCGTTCCCGTACGCCCGGCTTCTGCTCGATCAGCAGGATCTCGTGGCCGGCGTCGACGAGGTCGTTGGCGATGTAGACGCCGACCGCGCCGGCTCCCGCGATGGCGACGCGCATCAGTGCTCCGGTCCCTGCTCGAGCCGCTCGCGCAGGGCGTCGAGGGCGTTGATGTTGGCCACGATGTGGAGGGTGTCGGCCTCCTGGCCGACGATGTCGACACCGACGACCTCGGCGGCGCCGAACCGCGTGACGGCCGTCAGCCAGAAGCTCCCCGCTTCGTTGAGCTCGGCGAGCTTCTTGCCGCACCATGCCGTCGGGATGGCGTACTCGACGAGGCTGACCTTGCCGCTCGGGTCGATCCACTCGTGGGGCGCCTCACCGCTCGGGAGGAGGCGTCGGAGCACCTGGTCGGTCGTCCACTTGACGGTGGCCACCGTGGGGATGCCGAGCCGCTCGTAGATGAGCGCCCGCCGCGGGTCGTAGATTCGGGCGACGACTCGGTCGATGCCGAAGTTCTCGCGTGCGATGCGGGCGCTCAGGATGTTGGAGTTGTCGCCGCTCGTGACCGCGGCCACGGCGTCGGCGCGCTGGATGCCGGCTTCCTCGAGGTGGTCGCGCTCGAAGCCGAACCCGACGACCTTCTGTCCCGCGAACGAAGCGGGCAGTCGGCGGAAGGCGCTCTGGTTCTTGTCGATGACGGCGACCGAGTGGCCGGCCTCCTCCAGGCTGCCGGCCAGTTCGCTGCCGACCCGGCCACAGCCCACTACCACGACGTGCACGTTGTGCCTCCCGACCTCGGACTCTGCGATGCTACCGACAGCCCGTAGGGTCGGCGCCACCGGGCGAGACAGGAATCGGGGTCCCGGTGAGCGCCGGGCGTCATGGATGCGGAAGGATCACGGCTTGGCTCTCGTGAAGCGAATCCTGGTCGGTCGGCCCCTGGCCACCACCGAGCAGGAGCACCAGCGCATCCCCAAGATCATCGCGCTGGCGGTGTTCTCGTCGGACGCAATCTCGTCGACCGCGTACGCCACCGAGGAGATCCTCTTCGTCACCGCGGTCGGCGCGTCGAGCCTGCTCCTCGGTCTCGATACGCTGATCCCGATCGCGATCGCGGTCGCACTGCTCTTGTCGATCGTCGCTTTCTCGTATCGCCAGACGATCTTCTCGTACCCGAACGGTGGCGGGAGCTACGTCGTCAGCCGCGAGAACCTCGGTGAGAACCCCTCGCTCGTCGCGGGCGCGTCGCTGCTCGTCGACTACATCCTCACGGTCGCGGTGTCGATCTCGGCCGGCGTCGCCGCGATCATCTCCATCCCCGAGTTCAGCGACCTCGCCGATCGCCGCGTCGAGCTCGGCATCGTGCTCATCATCCTGATCACGCTCGCGAACCTGCGGGGCATCAAGGAGTCGGGCCGGCTCTTCGCGGCGCCGACGTACCTCTACATCGTGATGATCACCGCGTTGGTCGTCTACGGCCTCTACCGGAGCTTCGTACTCGACGACATCAGCACCGTCCCGTTCAACGAGGCGGCGTTCGACGGCACGCTCTACAGCGGCGGGACCCTCTCGCTGTTCCTGATCCTGAAGGGGTTCTCCTCGGGTGCGGTCGCGCTCACCGGGGTCGAGGCGATCTCGAACGGCGTCCCCGCGTTCCGTCGGCCCGAGTCGAAGAACGCGGCGGCGACGCTGGTGTGGATGGCCGTCATCCTCGGCACGCTCTTCATGGGGATCTCGATCCTCTCCAAGCATCTCCAGCCCTACCCGAGCCACGACTCGACCGTGCTCGCCCAGCTGGGCATCCAGGTGTTCGGCACCGGCGGGATCTTCTTCGTGCTCCAGATCGCGACCGCGCTGATCCTGACGCTGGCAGCGAACACTGCATACGCCGACTTCCCGCGCCTGTCGTCGATCATCGCCCGCGACGGGTATCTCCCCCGGCAGATGGCGAACCGCGGGGACCGGCTCGTGTTCTCGAACGGCGTCGTCCTCCTCGCCGGGGCATCGATGCTCCTCATCGTGGCCTTCGGGGGCATCACCAACGCGCTGATCCCGCTCTATGCCGTCGGTGTCTTCACGTCGTTCACCCTGTCGCAGGCGGGGATGGTGCGCCATCACAAGAAGGAGCAGGCGCCCAACTGGAAGCGTCACATGGTGATCAACGCGATCGGCGCGATCGCCACGTTGGTGGTGCTCATCATCGTCGCGGTCACGAAGTTCACGAGCGGCGCGTGGGTGCCGATCATCGTGATTCCGTTCATCATGTTGCTCTTCAAGAGCATCCACCGGCACTACCAGCGCGTGGGGAAAAGCCTCCATGTGGACCCTGCCGACCGGACGCGGCCGCTGGACAACACGGTCGTCGTGCTCGTGGGTCGGGTGCACAAGGGCGTGCTGCAAGCCCTGGCGTACGCCAAGTCACTGAACGCGCGGCACCTGGTGGCGCTGAGCGTCGTGAGCGACGAGGAGGAGGACGCCAAGATCCACGAGCAGTGGGAGCAGTACGGCATCGACATCCCGCTCGAGACGGTGTTCAGCCCGTACCGGGAGCTGCACGCCCCGCTGGTCCGCTTCATCGACGAGCTCGACGCCCGCTACGCCGACGACATCGTCACGATCGTCATCCCCGAGTTCGTGGTGAGGCACTGGTGGGAGCATCTCCTCCACAACCAGAGCGCCCTGTTCCTCAAGGGCCGGCTGCTGTTCCGCCGCGGCACGGTCGTGACGTCCGTCCCCTACCACGTCGACTGATCGACTGATCGACTGATCGACTGATCGACGGCGTTGCGGCGCGTGCCAATCGGCACGGGTTACCGCCGACGGGCTAGCGTTCTCCCGATTTCCAGTGGGGCTTCCCACTGGTGTGTTCGGCCCGAAGCGAACGTGCGCACCCGTCCAAGCGGAGGGGTCGGCGGGCGCCGGGCCCAGGGGAAGAAGGAGCACACACCAGATGCACAGCATCGTCCTCGCGGCCGAAGGCGGCTATCAGGTCTTCCACCTCGGTGACACCGAGTGGGCCTGGCTGATCTTCTCCGTCTGCACCGCGGTCCTCGCCCTGCTGGTCGGGTTCATCCTCAGCAAGGGCGTGCTGGCCGCCGATCAGGGCACACCGAAGATGATCGCGATCGCCGCGGCGATCCAGGAGGGCGCGATGGCGTACCTCCGGCGCCAGTTCCGGACGATCGCCCTCATCATCGTGCCGGTCGCCGCACTGGTCTTCCTCACCTCGACCGAGGTCATCGAGCCAATTCTCAAAGAGACCGCTGCTGGCGGTGGATCGGGCGGGCTGACGTTCGCACAGTCCGGCCTGTTCCGAACTCTGGCGTTCGTCGCCGGCGCGTTCCTCTCGGGCCTCACGGGCTTCATCGGGATGAGCCTCGCCGTGCGCGGCAATGTGCGTACCGCCGCCGCCGCGAAGACGGGCTCGCTCAAGGCTGCCCTCAAGGTCGCGTTCCGCACCGGTGGCGTGGCCGGCATGTACACGGTCGGCCTGGGGCTCCTCGGCGCCACCGTCATCATCATGCTGTTCCAGAACACGGCGGCCGCGATCCTCATCGGCTTCGGGTTCGGCGGCTCGCTGATCGCGCTCTTCATGCGTGTCGGCGGCGGGATCTTCACCAAGGCGGCCGATGTCGGGGCCGACCTGGTGGGCAAGGTCGAGCAGGGCATCCCCGAAGACGACCCCCGGAACCCGGCGACGATCGCCGACAACGTCGGCGACAACGTCGGTGACTGCGCCGGCATGGCCGCGGACCTGTTCGAGAGCTACGAGGTCACGCTCGTCGCGTCGATCATCCTCGGCGTCGCCGCGTTCCAGTCGGTCGGGGCGAACCCGGCCTACGGGCTGATCTTCCCGGTCGTCGCCCGCGCCGTCGGCGTGCTCGCGTCGATCGTCGGCGTCTACATGGTGCGGGCCACCGACAAGGACAAGTCGGCCATGGCGCCGATCAACCGCGGCTTCGCGGCCGCCTCGGTCCTCACCATCATCGGCACCGCGCTCGTCGCTTTCCTGTATGTCGGCCAGGAGAACAAGGTCGGATGGGGCGACTTCGGCCCAGGTGCGCGCGTCTTCCTCGCGGTGGTGATCGGGCTGATCCTGGCCCAGGTCGTCAGCCGGCTCACCGAGTACTTCACCTCGACCGAGACCCAGCCGGTCCAGGAGATTGCAGAGTCCACCCGCACCGGTCCGGCCACGACGATCCTGTCCGGGATCTCCAGCGGGCTGGAGTCGTCGGTCTGGTCGATCGTCGCGATCGCGATGGCGCTCGGCGTCGGCATCATCCTCGGTGACGGCAACCTGAAGTTCACCTTCTACATCGTCGCCCTCACCGGCATGGGCATGCTCGCCACGACCGGCGTGGTCGTGTCGGAGGACACCTTCGGCCCTGTCGCCGACAACGCAGCCGGCATCGCCGAGATGTCCGGCGAGTTCTCCGGCGAGGCCGAGCGCATCATGGTGAGCCTCGACGCGGTCGGGAACACCACCAAGGCGGTCACGAAGGGCTTCGCGATCGGCTCGGCGGTCATCGCCGCGGTCGCGCTGTTCGCGTCGTACATCGAGGTGATCGGCGGCGAGCTGCTCACCACCGCCGAGCGAGCCGGCGACAAGGTCTTCAGCAATCCCCTGAC
>Ga0315297_10002286_pt1 | contig 12046 bp, 7 predicted proteins | sample YL17G15_0_MG_FD_203628 | JGI IMG/M metagenome (GOLD analysis project Ga0315297, IMG submission 203628) | Sediment microbial communities from Yellowstone Lake, YNP, Wyoming, USA - YL17G15_0 | ecosystem: Environmental > Aquatic > Freshwater > Lake > Sediment | place: USA: Wyoming | collected... | reverse complement strand
CCTCGCCCTCGAAGCGTTCGAGATGCTGGAAATGGTTGATCATCATGATCCCGTTGCGGGCGGCGATCCCGAAGATGGTGAGAAGCCCGACCAGCGATCCGAGCTGGATGACGCCGCCGGTGAGATAGGCGGCGATGAAGCCGCCGACCAGCGCGGCCGGTAGCGTGAAGAAGATCAGGAACGCGAGCCGCCAGCTGGCGAACGACGCCTGGAGAAGGAGCAGGATCATCAGCGCCGACCCGATCCCGAACAGCATCAGGCGATCCGAGGCGGTCTGGCGCTCCTGGAATTCGCCGATCAGCTCGGGGTGGTAGCCGAGCGGAAAGTCGATCTCCGCGATGGCCTTCTCCACGTCGGCCACGACCGACCCCAGGGCGCGGCCCTCCACGTTGGCGCCGACGCCCATCCGACGCGTGAGATTCTCGTGGATGATGCTGTTCGGAGTCGATCCGATGCTCACGTCCGCGACGTCGCCCAGGCGGACCGTGCCGCCGTTGGGAGTGTCGATCGGCATGTTCTCGATGTCGCTCACGCTGTCGCGCGACTCGGGCGTGCTCCACACCTGGACGTCATACGCCTTGCCTTCGCGGAAGATGTCGCCGACCTCCTCGCCCGACACGATGGTGGCCGCCGCGCGACGGATGTCGCCCGGCTTGAGCCCGTAGCGCCGGGCAGCGGCGAGGTCGAGCGTGACCTCGATCTGGGGGACCTCGACAAGCAGGTCGCGATGCGCGCCAACGACGCCGTCGATATTCGCCAGGGCTGACTCGATCTCCTCGGACTTCTCGCGGAGGACCTTCAGATCGGGGCCATAGACGCGGACGACGATGGCGTCACTCGATCCGGACAGGACCTCGTCGATCCGCTCGTTCAGGTAGGTCTCCACGCTGCGGAACATGCCCGGATAGCCCGCGGCGACCTCCTCGATGGCGGCCAGCGTCTCTTCGTAGTCGGCTTTCGGATCGATGCTGATCCAGTTCTCGCCGAATTCGACACCGACGATCTCCTCGCCCAGCAGCGCCTGCCCGATATGGGAGCCGAAGTTGCGGACCCCCGGGATGGCTCGCAGTTCGCGACTCGCCGCGAGCACGATCCGGGCTTCCTCCGGGCGGGACGTGCCCGGTGTCGTCACCCAGTGCATCAGGAAGTCGCGTTCCTTGAACTCGGGGAACAGCGACTGCCCGAGCTGTGGCACGACCGCGACGCCGGCCAGGACGACCACCCCCACGAGGGCGAACGCCGGGCGCGAGCTACGGATGATGCGCGACAGCGCGGCGGCGTAGATCCGCCGAAGCCGGTCCGCGATGGGAGACCGCCGCCGCTCGATCGGCGTGTCGGCGAGCAGGATCAGGCCCAGGGCCGGCGTCACCGTGAGGGCGACGAGCAACGAGGCCAGGACCGCCAGGCCATAGGCGATGGCGAGCGGTCGGAAGAAGGCGCCGGCCAGGCCGGCCATCAGGAGGACGGGGACCAGCGCCACGACGTCGATCAGCGTCGCGTAGATGATCGCACCGCGCACCTCGAGCGAGGCGTCGAGGATGATCGACGCGGTCGACCGGCCGCTGCCCTCCAGGCGATGTTGACGCAGCCGCCGCGTGATGTTCTCGATGTCGATGATGGCGTCATCGACGACCACGCCGACGGCGATCACGAAGCCGGCCAGGATCATCGTGTTGATCGTCGCGCCGGTCATGTACAGCACGAGGCCTGCCGCGGTCAGCGACAGCGGGATCGCCACGAGGCTGATCAGGGCCGTCCGCCACTCGAACAGGAAGGCGAGCAGGACCAGGAAGACGAGGAAGGAACCGAGCAGCAGTGCCGTGCTGAGGTCGACGAGTGCGATCTCGATGAAGTCCGCCGGACGGAAGATCGTCGTATCGACGTCGATGCCGGCGAGGCCCGGCTGCAATTCCCGCATCGCTTCTTCCACCCCGCGGGTCACGTCCAGCGTGTTGGCCCACGGGAACTTCTCGATGATGAGCATCAGGCCGGGGCCGTCGTTGATGATCGCGTCGCCGATGAGCGGCTGGTGGTCCTCGACGAGGTTGGCGACGTCGGTCAGATGCACCTGCTGACCGTCGCGCCCGACGAGCGTCACGTGGGCCAGGTCACTCGGCTCGATGATCGGCGGCACGTTCCGGATCGAGAGTCGCTGGTTCGGCGTGTCGATGAACCCGCCCTTGGGGATGACGGCGCCGCCGGAGAACTGCAGGATCCCGACGTCAAGGGATTCCGAGACGGCCGCCATGACCTGCTCGAGCGAGACGCCGTACTTGGCCAGGCGCTCCGGCATGACCTGCGCCTGGAGCATCTTGAGTCGCTCGCCCCAGATCGGGACATTGGCGACGCCCGGCACGCCCAGCAGCCGGGTCCTGATCTTCCAGTAGGCCGTCATCGACATGTCGATGAGCGACACGTCCTTGGACGACAGGCCGATCTTCATGACCCGCGCCGTCGCCGAGACGGGCTGCATCATGAACGGCGGGCCGGCCCAGGTCGGCAGGTTGGCGGTCACGGCCGTCATCCGCTCCGCGATGAGCTGACGGGCGTGCAACAGGTCGGTGCCCGGCCTGAAGATCAGCTCGATCGCCGACACCTGTGGCGCCGATCTCGAGCGCAGGATGTCGAGCCCCTCGACGCCGCTCAGGGCCTGTTCCATCGGGATCGTGACGAGCGTTTCGACCTCCGAGGCGGACATCCCCAGCGCGGGCGTCTGGATCTGGACCTGCGGCGGCGCGAATTCCGGGAAGACGTCGACGGGCGCCTGCTGCAGCTGGGCGGCACCGAAGCCGACCATCCCGATAGCGAGCGCCAGGACGATATAGCGGAACCTGAGACTCGCGCTGACGATCCGGCGCATCATGGCTGCAGCGGTCCTTCGCTCGTCACTCGGGGTCGCCGACGCCCAACTCGGCGCCGTACAGCTCCGCGACGCCGACCGTCGCGATCGCGGTGCCGGCCGCCGGACCGTTCGACAGCCGGGCGACGTCGCCGTCGATGTCGTCGACGCTGATCGACGCGCGAACGAACGTCAGGCCATCGGGATTGGCATAGACCCAGGTGCCGCCGTCCGCGTCGTACAGCACCGCCGAGTATGGGACGACCATTCCGCCGGCCTCACCAGGCGCCACCTGCGTCGTTTCGATCCCGAGTCGTTCGGCCGCCTGTTCGGTCAGCGTCACGCTGCTGAGCGCCGATCCCTGGACCGGCTGGACGTCCACCGGCTCCACGTCCTGTTCGGCCAGGACCGCTCCGGAGCAACCTGCCAGGACCACTACCGCGACGGCCAGGACCACCAATATCGGAAAGCGCTTTCGGTGCATTTCTGCCCCTTTCTGGGATGTGCTGGCCGTCAGGCCGGGCTGAGGCCCGGCTGGTCGATGAGCTGGGTCGTCGAGGGAGCCGCCTCGGGGCTGGGCCCGGACCGGAGATAGAGGACCGGGATGACGAACAGGGTGATCAGGGTCGAGGCGATCAGCCCGCCGACCATGACGAGCGCCATCGGGTGGACCATCTCGAACCCCGCCTGATCGCCGAGAAGGACGAAGGGCAGGACGGCAAGCAAGCTCGCGACCGCCGTCGTGAGGGTCGGGCCGAGCCGCTCGCGCGACCCGCGCAGCATGAGTTCGAGCCTCGACTTCTCGCCTTCCTCCTGCTCGAGCGTCTGGTAATGGCTGATCAGCAGCACGCTGCTCCGGGCGGCGAGCCCGAACACGGCGATGAACCCGGCGATCGAACCGAGCGAGATGACCCCGCCCGCCGCGACGGCCACCAGCAGACCGCCGAGCAGGGCGGCCGGCAGGGTAAGGAACACCGTCGCCGCCAGCCGCCAGCTGCCGAAGGCGGCCTGCAGCAGGAGGAACACCAGGATCGCGGCGCCCACTCCGAGCGCGATCAGCCGATCGCGGTCGGCCTGACGCTCCGCATATCCGCCCAGGATCTCCGCATGATGTTCGAACGGGAACTCGACCCGACCGATGGCGGCCTGGACGTCGCGGACGACCGCTCCGATGTCGCGGCCACGGACGTTCGCACCGACGTCGATCCGCCGGGTGACGCCCTCGCGCTGGATCCTGTCCGGGGAGGAGGCGATCCGGACCTCGGCCACGTCACCGAGCCGCACATGGCCGCCGCTCGGAGTCTCGAGCAGGAGGTCACGGACGCTGCTCAGGCTCCGCCGGATCTCGGGAGTGCCCCAGACCACGACCTCGAAGACCTTCTGGTCCTCGAACAGGCTGCCGACCAGGAGTCCCGACAGGAGGGTCGCCGCCGCCCGGCGAACGTCGCCAGCCTTGATCCCCTGCGCCTGTGCCTTGGGCAGGTCGATCTGGACCTCGAGCGTCGGCTGGTTGGTCGGGGAATCAACGGCCGCGTTCGTCACGCCGTCGATCGCGGACATCGCCTTGCGGACCTCGGCGGCCTTGCTGCGGAGGACATCGAGGTCCTCGCCGTAGACGCGGACGACCAGGTCCTTATCCGGTCCCGACAGGACCTGTGCGATCCGCTCGTTCGGGAAGGTGCTGATCGTGTGTCGCAGGCCCGGGTAACCACCGACCACGCTCTTGATCCCGGCATAGGTCGCGTCGTAATCGGCGGCCGGATCCATTCCCACCCACAGCTCGCCGGAATTGCTGCCGACGACCCGGTCGGACGCGATGGCGCGCCCCACATGGCCGCCGACGCTGCGGATACCCGGCAGCGCACGGAGCTCCTGACTGGCACGGGCGACGATCCGGTTCATCTCCGGAAGGGACGTTCCGGGTGGGCCGTCCCAGTGGATGAGCAGGGCGCGGTCGCGGAAGGCGGGGATGAACGACTGGGTGGTGAGAGGCACCACCAGGATCGCGGCCAGGGCGATGGCGCCGGCCACGGCGAGCACCGCGCGGGGCTTGTGGGTGATTCGCGCCAGCGCTGCCTGATAGCCGCCCCGGAGCGCGCGAACGATCGGCGACTCGCGCCGCTCGGCCGGCCAGCGCGACAACAGGACGAGACCGAGGGCGGGCGTGACAGTGAGGGCGACGATCATCGACACGACGACCGCCGCGAGGTAGGCCAGCGCCACGTGCGGGAGGAACGCACCTGCCGTCCCGCCGGTGAACACGAGCGGGACCAGTGCGACCGCGATGATCGCGGTCGCGTACACGAGCGCTCGCCGCACCTCGAGGGTCGACTCGACGAGGATCGCCGCCGTCGACAGGTCGGCGTCGCCGTCGCGCGGGTTCTGGAGGCGCCGCAGCACGTTGTCGGTGCCGACCACGGCGTCGTCGACCACGACCACGATGGCGATGACCAACCCGGCGACGATCATGAGGTTGAGCGTCGCGCCCAGGACATAGAGGACCAGCGTCGCCGCGACCAGCGAGACCGGGATCGCGACCAATCCGATCAGGCCGGCACGCCAGTCGAAGACGAATGCCCCGAGAGCGAATGCCACGAGCACGAGAGCCAGGAGGAACGCCAGCGCCAGGTTGCTCTCCGCCTGCTCGATGAACGTCGCCGGGCGGAAGATGGTCGGGTCGACCGTCACGCTGCCGAGGCCGGGCCGGAGCGCCTCAAGCGCATCTTCGACCCCGCGGGTCACCTCGAGGGTGTTGGCGTTGGGGAACTTTTCGATGACGAGGAAGAGCCCGGCGCCGTCGTCGACGACCGCGTCACCGATCAACGGCTGATGGTTCTCGATCACCGTGGCCACGTCGCCAAGGCGCAGTCCAGCGGGGACCGCGCCGCTCGTCGCATCGACCGGCTCGATCGGGACCTGGGCGAGATCGGCGGCGGACGAGATCGGCAGGATGTGCTGGATCCCCAGCCGTTGATTGGGCGTGTCGATGAAGCCACCGGTGCCGGGCGATGACGCCTCCAGGAAGCTCAATGGCGAGACCCACAGGGCATTACCGGTCGTCGAGATGACCTGCAGCAGCGACACGCCTTTATCGCGCAACTTCGCCGGGTCGACCTGCACCTGGAGTTGTCGCTCGCGCTGGCCCCAGATCGAGACGTTGGCGACGCCCTCGATCCCGAGGAGTCGGGGCCTGATCGTCCAGCGGGCGAGGACCGACACGTCCATCAGGGGCAGGTCCTTCGAGGAGAGCGCGACCATCATCAGCCGGTTGTTCGACGACAGCGGCTGCAGCATCGCCGGTGGCTTCGACACGTGGGGCAGGCCCGCCGCCTGGGTCAGTCGTTCGGCCACCACCTGGCGCGCCCGCAGCAGGTCCGTGCCGGGCTTGAAGTACATGAAGACCGAGGACAGTCCCGGAACCGATTCGGACTCGATCCGATCGAGCCACGCGACACCCGCCAGGAGGTCGGCCTCGAGCGGGACGGTGATCAACTGCTCGACTTCGGCGGCCGAGAGTCCGAGGGCTTCGGTCTGGACCTGGACGTATGGCGGCACGAACTCGGGCACGACGTCGGCCGGCATCGTGCGAAGTTGCACGACGCCGATCAGCACCATCCCGGCGGCGACTCCGATCACCAAGCCTCGAAAGCGGAGGCTCGACTCGATGATTGAGCGCACTTGGCGACTCCTTCGGACGAGCGCCGCCTGAGCTGATGGATGACCTCGGATGGGATCGCGGCGCGCTCGATGCATCATGTTGAGCGGCCTTGCGCCGCTGCATATACTCAACGCTCATCATTCATGGGGTCCGCATATGACCACCCTCGATGGCTCTTCGGGAGGCGGCATCGTCAGCCGCCGGTGGCTGCCCCGTCACGCTCCGGTAAACGTGCGGTACCTGCTCAATGTCATCTGTGTCGGGTTGGTGGTCGCGACGCTTGCCGACTGGAGCGATCCCGACCTGGTCCTCGACGCCCTCTGGGTAACGCTCGCCATCGGGGCGTTCGTCTTCGGGCTCCGTGGGACGATCAATCGCATCGTTCTGATATCGCTCCTCGCGCTGGCCGCCTCGGCTGTCGCGTCGATCCGCGGCCTGCCGCACGAGTCAGAGGTGCTCGACCCGGAGTGGCTCTTGATGGTGGCGCTGACGCTCCTCATCGCGGTCGCCGCCGATCGCGTCTCGACGACTGCGCGGCGCTACGCGGCGCTCTACCGCCAGGCGAGCGACCGGCTGGTCACGGCGCACGAAGACGAGCGCGCCCGGCTGGCGCGCGACCTCCACGACGGCGTGGGCCAGACCCTGACCGCCGTCGTCCTGATGCTCGATGCCGCCGCGGCGGCCCCCTCTTCGGGGCCGGATGCTCCGTCGGGGATGGCGGCGGTCCGCCGCGCACGCGCGCTCGCGCTTGCCGCCCTGGACGAGGCCCGCAGCGTCGCGTCGCAACTGCGTCCGGCACGGATGAGCGAGCTCGGCCTGGGTGCCGCCGTGTCCGATCTCGCGCAATCCGCCGGCGTCCCGGTCGACGTCTGGTTCATGCCCTCGACCCTGCCACCCGGCCTGATCGAACCAGAGCGCGAGATCGACGCCTATCGGATCATCCAGGAGGCGCTCGCCAATGCCGCCCGCCACAGCGACGCGACGCACGTCTGGATCGATGCTGAAGTCCGCGATGGCCAGGTCAGGGTCCAGATCGGCGACAACGGCGTCGGGTTCGACGAGGGGATCGCGCCGGCCGGCATGGGCCTTGCCGGGATGGGCGAGCGGGCGGCCATCCTCAACGGACAGCTCGACGTTCAATCTCAGCCGGGAGCCGGGACAACGGTCAATCTGGTGTTCCCGGTTCTGGCGCCTGGGACCGTCGAGGACCTTCTGGACGCTGCGGTCAGGCCCGAAACCACCGAGCGCCGGCCCGACCCGGTCGGCATGCGACCTTAGACGGGCGGTGAGGCGATGCGTCGACGAGAGATACTCCCGCCGGGTGGTGACAGGACGCACCGCCTTCATCACGGGGCCCATCGACACGCTCTCGCGCGACTGGCACGCTGCTCCTGTCACGTTGACCCGTTGGTGCGAACGTTGACCTGATGACGTGGAGGGCTTGATCTGATGGGCGAACCCGCGTCAATTCTCGAGCACGGCGGTGACGCCGTTGTCCCGGTCCTGGAGGACGACCATCCCTCGCTGTGGCCGAGCCGTGGGCGACAAGCGCCGATCCGGGTCGCACTGGTCGACGATCACCACCTCGTCAGGGAAGGCCTCCGGCTCGTCCTCAGCGCGACTGACGGCTTCACCGTCGTTGGCGAGGCTGCCACCCACGAAGAGGCATTCGACCTCGTTGCGACGGCGCGCCCGGATGTGCTCCTCCTCGACCTCAGCTTTCCCGAAGGCGATGGCATCCCCTTGCTGCGAGCCTTGCGCGCCCGGCACCCGGGCCTTCGCGTCGTCGTCCTGACGATGGACCGGGGGTCTGAGACCGTCCGCCAGGCGTTGTACGCGGGAGCCTCGGGCTACGTCGTGAAGGGGGCCCGTTCACGCGATCTGTTCGAGGCGATCCGGGCCGTCTCGCGGGGGGAGCGATATCTCCACAGCAGCGTCACGGGCGCCATCATCGACGACTCCGTCAGGGGCATCCGCTCTGGGAGCCAGTTGAGCATGCGCGAGCGCGAGATCCTCGGCCTTCTCGCGGGCGGGCGCACGCCGGCCGAGGTCGCCCGGATGCTCGGGATCAGCGTGCACACCGTCCGTCGTCACATCGCGAACCTGTCCGCCAAGCTCGAGCTCCACGGCGGGGTCGAGCTGACCCGCTACGCCATCCAGCACGGCCTCGCCAGGGACGCGTAGGACGGCGCTGGACGCAGGAGCGCTGGACATCCGGGACCTCGCGGGAAGCTGGTGTGCCCGCCGGCCGGGCCGTCGTCGGTGAACGACTCCCGAAACGAGGAAACCCGGCCTCCGGGGCCGGGTTTCGAGTCAACGGTGTTGGTTGCGGGGAGAGGATTCGAACCTCTGACCTTCGGGTTATGAGCCCGACGAGCTGCCGCTGCTCCACCCCGCGACCTATAACTCTAGGGGTCCGGCCCGCTTCGGTCAAACGCCGCCCGGCGGATCGTCGCGGGTCGAGGCCGTGGGGACCGGGGCGGACGGGCCGGCATCGCCCGCTTCGCGCGCGCTGAGGGCGTCGCGCCAGACCTCGAGCGCCGCTGGCCACCAGGCGTCGACCGACGTCTCCGAGCCGTACCACCGATGCCCCATCCCCTGACCATGGGCGACGTCGTCCAGCACGATCTGGCGGGCACCCGGCAGGAGTGCACATTCGATCGGGACCACCCCGTCGCCTTCGATGAGGTCCGGATGCGGAGGCGGCATGACGCGTTCGTAGGAGCGCCGGAGCCGCCGTTCGCGCGGCCCGCTCGATCCGGCCCTCGCCGAGGAGCGGCGGGAGGCCACGCTCAGGTAGCCGACCCGCGGCGCGAACCATGCGCCCGGGACATGCTCCGCGGCGAACCGGACGGGGTAGACGCCGGAGCGCCGCGACGTCCACGCCTCCATGGCGTTCACGTGTGGGGTGCCCAGCGTCACGATCGCCCCGATCCGCGAGGCGCCCGCGTATCGATGTCCCGCGAACGGAATCTCGGCGGTGAGGATCCGGGCGACGACGCCGCCGGCGGAATGGCCGATCACCAGGAGCGGCGCACCCTCGGCCCGCGCGCTTGCCTCGAGGACGGCCCTCGCGGCCCGGGTCGCGATCCGGCCCTGCCCTCGCCACGTGACGAGGAGCCAGTCGGGGAGCCAGATCGGCGCGATATCCACCGCCGCCGCCCCGCGGGCAAGGAGGCGATCTCGAAGGGGGCCGTAGAACGGCGGCGAGGACAGGAACCCGCCGATGACCAGGACGTGCGGTCGGCGGTCGGCGGTCATCACGAGACCGCCGGCCCGACGATCCGCCCGTTGAGGCGGCGGCCGCCGATGGCCAGCCCGAGCACGAGGCTGGCGGCCAGCACCGCGGCGAAGACGTAGAACGGGTAGGTGATGTCAGAGACGGCGAGCACCCCGGTCAGCAGCGACGCCGCGATGAACCCGACGGTCCCGGCCGCCCCGAACAGGCCCTGGGCCGTCGATGAGCGCCCGCGCGGTGAGTTCGCCGCGACGACCGAATAGAGCGCCGGGTTGAGCATCGCGAACCCGGTCGCCTCGAGGAGGATCAGCGGCACGGCGAACGTCGGATCGGTCAGGCGAGTGTAGATCAGCCCGGTGACGATCGGCAGGATCGACCCGATCAGGATGAACGCCAACGTGCCGCGCCGGTCCACGATCCGGCCGGCCCATGGCGAGAACAGCAGGACCGGCAGCGCGAACATCGCGAATGTGAGTCCGACGAGGTCGAGCCCGGCGCCGAGGTGGGTCAGGAAGAGGCTCCAGATGACCTCGTAGGTGCCCCCGGCGAAGTAGCCGCCCGCGTTGATGATGAGGACGGCGACGAGGCCGCGGTTCCACAGGCGGGTCGGCGCGCCCGGATCGAACCGGTCGGCCCGGTCCTCGACCACGTCCGAGGCCGCCCGACCGGTGATCGACGGTGCGTCCGGCGGGAAGTCGGGCGCATCGAGACGCACGGCCGTGTGGGTCCGCTCGCCGCCCTCCCGGGCGCGCAGGGCGAGCGGGATCGCGGCCAGCAGCGCCGCGACGCCGCCGAACACGAACACGAACGAGATGCCGCCGAACCGCCCTGCCCCGAACGCCCCGATGGCGGGACCCAGCAGCAGCCCGCCCATCTGCGCGGCGCCGTACAGCCCGAACGCCTCGCCCCTGTGCGACGTGGGCGTCTCGTCGGTCAGGAAGCCGCGGGCGGCCGGGTCGTAGAGGGCCGTGGACAGACCCGCGCCGGCGCGCAGCAGGATGAACGCGAGCGGCCCGCTGAACACGAGCGGGAGGAAGGTGAACACCGCGGTCGCCAGCAGCCCGATGACCATCAGCGGGATGCGCGCGGTCCGGTCCGCCAGCGCGCCGAAGATCGGCTCCCCGATCAACCGGGCGACCGGCCAGGCGGCGATCACGACGCCCAGCAACGCGAGGTCCACACCCTCCTGCGTGAAGTACAACGGGAGGATCGGCATGAGGGCTCCGAAGCCGAGCCACACGATGAACTCGGCGACGAGGATCGGCAGGATCGGGCCCCAACGCTCGGCCCAGGCCGAGACACGACCTGGGATCGACGGCAAACGCATCGTTGGAGCGTAGCCGGAGGATCGCTCCTCGCCGGCGGCGATGCGCCGCGCAGGACGCCGACGACGACCCCGTGCGGATCTCGATGCGCCAGTCCGGCGGTGCGGGCGGTCCGGGCGGACCGGGCGGACCGGGCGGTCCGGGCGCGGGGGGCATACCATCGTCCCGTGCTCCTCCCCGCCCCGTGGATCCTGGCCGTCGCGCTCGTGCTCGCCCTCGTCGTCCTGCCGCCCGCCCGCCGGTTGCAGATCGCCGGCCTCTCCGGCCGGACGATCGGGCTCTATGCTCTCGCCCTGTGGCTGATGGCGTTCGCGCTGGTCGCCCGGCCGGGCGTCACCCGGTTCCTCGTCCCGATCCTGATCGTCGCCTACATCGCGCCGTTCGTGGCCGGCCCGGAGCGGATCGCCCGCGTCGCCCGACGTGGCAGGCGCGGGCCACCGCCACCCCCGCCGATGAAGAACGTGACGCCGCCGACCGAACGGATCGACGGCGGCCCGGCGGCGCGATCTTGAGCGGACCGGTCGCCCTCCACGGCGGGGCGGAGTTCCTCCCCGGCGACGAACCGGTTCTGGACGCCCTCCTCGGCCTGGCGGTGGCGCACGTCGCGGCGGACCGGCCCATCCGGATCGCGATCGTCCCGACGGCCGCGGCTCGGGGCCGGCCGGATCTCGCCGCGGCCAACGGGGTCGCGGCCTTCGAGCGGGTCGCCGCCCGACGGGGACTCGCCGTCGATGCCGCGGCCGTACTCGTCGTCGATGCCGTGAGCGCCGCGGACCAGGATCTCGCCGCCCGGCTCGCCGACGCGGATATCGTCCACTTCCCTGGCGGCGACCCGGACCTGATCCCGGGGATCCTGCCCGGTTCGGTGGCTGAAGCGGCGCTGCGACGGGCACACGAGGCCGGGGCGGTCCTCGCCGGTGCGAGCGCCGGGGCGATGGCCCTCGCGACATGGTGCTGGACACCGACCGGCGGGGCGGCCGGCCTGG
>Ga0315297_10002284_pt1 | contig 12050 bp, 16 predicted proteins | sample YL17G15_0_MG_FD_203628 | JGI IMG/M metagenome (GOLD analysis project Ga0315297, IMG submission 203628) | Sediment microbial communities from Yellowstone Lake, YNP, Wyoming, USA - YL17G15_0 | ecosystem: Environmental > Aquatic > Freshwater > Lake > Sediment | place: USA: Wyoming | collected... | reverse complement strand
TCGTCACTTGGAAGACAAAGCTCTTGTTGACTATTTAAATATGTGTATAGTACTTGCAGATGGTAAAAAATGATAGTCAGTCAAAAAGTAAAGGACTTCGTTCTTGAAATATGCAGATGCGAATTGGCGAAGAATGGAATAAGCGACGTAGATGAGATTAACGAATTAGCTATTCTGTTATATCCAACTCTATCAGAGAATGTCATCGATATAATAGAGAACGGCAGTCAAGAGATGAAAGATACGATGGCGATGCTGATTCATGATATGAAAAATCCTGGCAAAGCATAGGTCTATGAGGCTGATTCCGTCATTTCCAAACGCTGTAAAGCGTAGTTTCTTTATCGAACGAGAAGGTTGGGACGCAACGATTAAGGTAGACTACGACGACAATAAATCCGTTATTTCTACGAAGCGTCTGAAAGCGACAGCAGAATTCTTAGAGAAAAAGAAGATTGGCGTAATTAGGGTAGAGGTTGCAAAAACGACTCACGGGCATCACCTTCGTATGTGGCTCGACAAGGAGATTGGCCCTTACACAACACTGCGCATTCAGGCGATGTTGGGCGACGATCCCGAACGTCAAAAATTCAATCGGATCCGAGTGCGAAAGAAGATGAATGGCTGGAACGTTCTCTTTAACGCCAAATACAGAGGAAAGACGCTGGCATGGAAAGAAGATCTGGATGATGAAAATTCTAAAACTATAGGCAAATTCTTTTGGAAGAAAGTAATGCAGGAAGTGAGAGATCCGAAGCTTGTTGATTTGGTCGAAACAACTATGAGCGGTAATTTAAAATGACATACTACGAAAATTGGTCCAAAATCTGGATAGACGGATTTCACGCATACTGCGATCAGTCACCGAGTTTGCGCGATGACTTAAGCGAGGGCGAGTATCAGATTTGGGTGAGCGGACTACACAAAGCTCAAGAGCTTGAAATCAACTTTCCTTATACGCGAATAGAAAAATCTATGGCTACAGTAGAAGCCAGAAAGTGGTCCAACGAGCTAATTGCAAAATTTGACTTACAAATAGACGAGTTGAAAAGCATCATAAAGGAGTTAGAAAATGGACTGTAGAATCTGCGCCGCCAAATGTGAAAAAGAAGATCCTCGGTACCAAGGTCTTTGCAGGACTTGTGGACAGAAGAGGGAGACATATGTGGCCGCAATAGTCCATTTTGACGGAGCGGTAGTCTCAGAAGATTATGTAGATAGAGTTTTTGTTTGTGCAGAAATGTTGGTAAAAAGAGACAGAAATGGAAGATGAGATCCAAGACGGTTTCTACACAGCCAAAGTAGTAAACGCTAAGATAGGAAAGTCTGACTTTAATCATGGAGAAGTCACGATCTGCTTTGTTTTGCTGACCTTCGTTCTCACAGGCTGGCAACACGTAGATCGAGTCTTTGAATGGAAGGGCCCGATCACGAAAGGTGGGTTTCGTAGAACGGCAGAAGTCCTTCATTTGTGTGGCGCTAGAATGGAAGACAATGACTTAAGCGATTTTCATGGCATCGACAAGACGACCGTGGAAATTGAATTACGGACCCTCGAATGTTTCGAGGCGCCTGGGACGTATCGGACATTTGTGCGCGCAATCAAGCCGTGCTCAAGCGCAGAGAGGGCTTAGCAACGGAGTAGTTCCTGGTACAATGGGTGGATATCGGATCCGATTGTCGGGTCCGTGGAGGCTCTATGCCGCCGTCCGTGCCGCTACTTCCGGCTCCAGCGCCACCTGGCCCGACGCCTACGATCGTTCCAGACCGTCGCGACCACAGCGTCAATGGCGCCTGGGTCGACGGATGGCAGTACGCGACCGGGGTTGCTGGGCCCGTCTTTAGGACGCAGACCAACGTAAACCCGGCAGGCGGGTACACGGGCGGCGGGACTGGAAATAAGGCTATTTTGGGTCATTTCCTGCCACCAGCAGGAATGCCACTTAGCTCTCTGACTTCGATTGAATACACGGCCGAGAAACTTGCGCCTGAAGTTGTGGGCGTCAATATTATTCCATACATCAATTTAATTGTTGAGTTGGTACCAGGAATTATTGTTGTCATGGTTCTTGGCGACTTTGGGAACGTGGTACCAACCGGCACATTCTCTTCACCTGGCCCGAACCAATTCAAGTGTGTCTGGACTCCGGGCGCGAATTTGGTCTTGGTGGTGAACTTTGAAGGAATGGCTACGCCTGCGGCGGGTCCATGGGCTCCAGTTTTTGTGGTCCCTAGTTTTGGTCCAGCGCCATCAACGCCTCCAAGTCCAGGGAATTGGCCTGGGACTGGATACAAGATCGGCGGCGGCGGGCCAACAGACATCTTAACCGCATATCCTGGCGCCAAGATTTTGAATGTTGATCCGCTCGACGGCGGTTTACCTAAGACCACTATCATTAGTGGAATTATTATGAATATAGGTTCATCTTCTAACTTTATTCAAAATGCTATTCGTTTACTCGATTGGAAAGTAAACGGAGTAGCAGTTTAAAAATGGCTCTCTTTGTTCCTCTTCTTCCGCCGCCGCCTCCACCGAGTGGAAGTGGTCCGTGGAACAACACCTTTACTCCAGGTGTAATTGAGGAAAATACCATCACAGATACCGTATGCATCGGTGCTCACGGCATGGTGGCAGGAGAAAAACTTAGAGTCGTAGGCGACACTCTGGTTCAAGGAAAAATAACAGGATCAGAAGTTGTTGCTGGAGACTTGCATCTGGTAAGTGAAGAGCGAGAAGCTCATTGGGTTTTACGTGAAGAATCCGATAGGATTCTGGTGATCAACAAAAAAACAGGAAAGCGCTACGCAATGGCGCTCCTGCCGGTAGAAGAGGAAGAGGAGCAACCATGACGATTCAACTTACACAAGAGACAGCGGAAGACGTTCAGATCATTACAGAGAGAACTGGCGATCCTGCCGCTCTAGCAAACAATGGCAAGCTTTATACTAAAGACATGGCTGCTATTACGCAGCTATTTTATAGAGCAAGCGACGGCACCATTAGCCAGTTGACCCCGGTGTCCACTGGCGACACGCCCTGGCTCCGCACCGGGACGGATGTCCGGCTCGATCAGGCGGGCGACACGGAGGTCACCCCGTTCGACGACAACTCGACGACGCTCGGCCTCAATACCACGGTCGCGCTCTCGCGACGCTGGCTCGGAGTCATCACCGGCAGCAACGGCCTCTCGACGTTCTCTGCGGCAGGCGACGCGCAACGCAGTTCCTCCTTCGGCTCGTCGGGACTCACTTGGGGCGCGGGCGGCGCCACCCCGGCCGATACGAAAATGGAACGCATCGGCGTTGCGCGCATCGCACTCTCGAATCCCGACACGGCCGCCGCGGCAGGGCTCTTCCCGATCGTAGCGGCATCTGCGACGGGCATCATCGGCGATGTCACCCTTCCGTGGTTCAGCATAACGACGACGACCCGAGGTCTTACGGCATACGCCACGGCCGGTGACGCGAATCCGCTTGCGCGCTACCAGGGCAGCGGCATTGCACTTGGACCGGGCGGCGGTGGGGCGCTCGATGTTGGGCTTCGTCGCTCCACGCTCGGCGTACTCGCAGTCTCGGATGGCGCGGGCGGCGGTGCCGTCTCTCTCATCCCGAACACCGACAATGCCACGCTCCTCGGGACGACCGCGAACCGCTGGTCCGGCGCCACCGTGACGGGCGCAGCGGCGGTCGCGAGCGGCTTCCGGGCCTTCGACACGGGGCCGAACCCGACCGCGCAGGTCTCGGGCGACAACGCGGCAGGCGGCTTCGTCGCGCTCGGCGATGGCGCGACGACGGACGTCAAGATGCAGCGTACGGCGGCGACCGAGATGACGATCAGCGACGGAGGCGCCGCTGGCATCGACGTGATTCCGCCCGCCGATCTCCAAGGCAAACTCGGCCTCTCCGTCCAGGCGGGCGACGCGGTCAACCGTCGCTGGCTCAAGGTGACGGCCCAGACCATCACCTCGGGCGACATCTGCTTCACCGACGCCGGCTGCCCGGTCTGCGGTCAGGAGTTCCAAGAGGGAGACGACATCGTGCTTCGCGTCATCAAGGCCCAGCGTACGGCCTCGGGGCCGCTCACGACGACGGTCCCCTGCCACCACGGCTGCAAGTAAGGATCGGATCCGATCCTTTAGAACATGGCGATTACAGACACCACCTTCAGTGCCTACGGCGGCATCGCGGCTCCCGCGGTGTCTGCCGCAGGCACTGGGCGGATCTACTTCGACAGCACGACAAACACGTTTCGCATCAGTGGGAACGCGGGCCCCTATGAGGACATCGCAACAAGGGCATGGGTGCTCGCACAAATGGACTATTCGACTGCAATCACCGATCCCTCGGCAGGCTTCGTCGCGAATTTCACCTCAAGCGCACCTCCGGGCAAACGCTGTGTCGAGATTCACTACGAAATCGCAGGTATGTTTGAAGCGCCTGCCGCGACTCTATTCCTTCAATTCCATGATTCGGCAGGAATTCCTGCCGCCAATGCGCAGGCACTAGAATCGTACGCGGTCAGCGGGCTTGACGCTGACAACTGGCAACCGCCTGGTACACAGATTTTCACGAACGGAATCTTTGTTGGCCTCTCGACGACTGACCGTGTTTGGACGGCATCGACAGATCTCTATCTCTATACCGTCGTGAGGTATTTGCCGTGAGCGACACCAAGATTGTAAAAGGCGTGACTACGGGCACCTTTATGCCCGCACCGGGCTCGCTCGCTTCCTACGATACGGCCGGGCAGGTAGGAAACGTACTGATCGACGTGACGGGAGCGATCTACCAGCGTGGTCCAGTGCTAACGGATGAAGGTGGCAAACGTGACGACTTTCCAGGCGTTGCACTTGATGCAATGTGGACATCATTCATTACGGGGCTCGGCACCATTACAGTCGCAGGAAGCATTGTTTCATTTAATGTCTCTGGACTCGCGGCCATAGGTGACCGAGCGTTTATTTCGCGACCGATTGATTACCTACCGATGATCGCTAACATGGCGCTCGCACCGGTCGCCGCCCGTGTTGCCGGTTATGACTTCTATTGGGGGTTCTACAACACGCTCGATCCGGCTCTTGCGACCTCGTTCGTTGAACAGCGTTTTCTCGGCTCGCAACTGCTGACGCAGGCCGTCATGGCGACGCAGGGCGCGGTCGGAGACGCGGATACCACCGGGAACATCACCGTCACGACCACCGCTGCGGGAGCCGGCAACTGTTCTTGGCGCACCATCGCGCTCGATGGTGAGGCTGCGATCTACCGTGACGCGAACACCGCGACCAATGCTCTTCCGACCGTGACGGCCCGGCTAAGTTTGAGCCGACATCTTCCTGGGCTTTATGAACCGCTCTTCTTCGCAATGGGGATCAGGCTAAGCACGCCTGTCGCAGGTCCCGTCGTTGCCGCAAACACCTATGGCGTTGATACCATTTTCGTCAAGAATGTGGATCGTCTTGTGGTAAACACGGCTTTCTGAGCCTCTGGAATCGTGCGGAGGAAAACAAGATGACGTGGTATACGCAAGATCCAAGGCCAGTCGCAGGTTCGGTTTCGGCGTTTCTGAGTAGGATCAATCCAACCACAATGGAACACGAGAGCCGTCTCGTGCAAGTATCATTTTATGGTAAGTGCAGTGAAAACATACCGCCTACAGACGCGACTCCGTATACTGCGATTTTTATAGACGAAAACAATGGTCAGTGCGTGCCTGTTGAAGAATTGGTGAAGCAGGGCTGGATGATCGATCAGTGGACGATTGTTGTCTAAATTCAGGAGACTGTTTTAAATGGCTCTAGCGATCCCGCTTCTTCCTCCTCCTCCGCTTCCTGGTCCTAGCGGTGGTGATCATTTTGCGCCAAAATACCTATTAGGAATTACTACGAACGGCTATCCGGCTGTTCCTCTTCCTGCTCCTTATAGATACATTCCAGAGCCTGGCGACGGTTCTGGTTTAGCTACTGCTCTTGCGGAGGCAGCAATCAATCCTGGTCCGATATATATATCTGCTGGGAATATTCTTTTTGATGCAGGGGCGACAGTTGGGCCACTGACAGTCCCTCCTGGCGTAGAATTGATTGGAAGCGGTAGAGGAATAACGAACATCACTGGAAAGCTTCACAGCCCATTTGGTGGAGTTTTTGAGCTTTCCGCAAACTCTTCCATATCTGACATGACTATTGAAGGTGGTAGCACAGATACTCCCAGTGGAATTGCAGTTGCAGTCGTAGATCTAAAGGGCGTCTCTAGCGTAAGTCGATGTAAAATAACTGCTCATAGACCAGCCGCTGGAGCTATGCGGGCAGCATTACGCCTTTCCTATGGCGGGGCTCCACTTCAATTTTCTATAATTACAGATTGTCAATGTATATTTACGAACGCAGGAGCAGATCCTGCCATGCCTCCAATAGCTGGAATCCTGAACGAAAGTTCAGACGGATCTGGCGTATTGAGAGTTCATGACTCAGTTACTGATGGTGGTAATTATGGGGCATTCCTTTCAGCCGGGTCTTTGGCTATAGACGGTATGGTATGTCTCAGCACTGTCTTTGGTGGGATAGTTACAGAATCTTCAAGCGGAAATCTTAGGGCTCTTAATTTCGCCGTATTCATTGGAAGCGATGCGGGATGGTGCGGCGTAGATGTTAGGGCTGGAGGGCCGACTGATTTGTCGGCCGGCGTAGCGATTGGAGATGGAGGAATCCATCTTGTCGCATGTGGATTCAGATTTTCTGCCCCAGGTGGAGTTAACGGCCAAGTTGCGCAGAACTTGTTTGCATTTGGTATGGGTACAGCATATCAATTGGGTGACAAATTTGGAGGATCGGCAAATCTTGTGCAGCTAGAGGGGTGCGTAGGACAAGACATTCAGGCCACTGGTATTGCAGTAATAGGAGCGAATGCGTGCTCTGTTACGGCTTGTAGGATTGACATGAGTGATGGTGGCGGACCTCCTCCTTTGGGGATACGTGCGTTGCCTGGTACAACAAATTGTGTATTTGATCATCTTCAGATTCGCAATGCAAGCGGTAGAGGTTCTGCTGGTAGAATAGAAGGATCAGGCCACTCTATCAATGGTAGCCTATTTCAAGCAAAAGGAGATTCTAACGTTCTTTTTGTAACGTCTACTCAAACTCCTATTTCTGGTAACAGGGTTGAGCAAATAGATGCAATTTTGGCAGTGCCAGCTTTGAGAATAGAGGGTAACGATTCTCCAGTGACAGGAAACTCTGCTATCATGTTTCCAGGTAGTGGCGTTTCAGCCATAGAAGTGGATGTGTTGTTAGGAAATGTCGAAGGATGTTCCATTACTGGAAATACAACCACTACAGACAATGGAATATCTGGCATTCTTCTTGGACCCAATAGCACGCACTGTGCGGCTACAGGAAATGTGGCGAGGAATGCTGGAGCAGGAAACGCAGTTGTTGATACTGGCGTAGGAAATCTTTTGACAGGAAACCTAGGGTTCTAATGCCGCTATCTGTTGGTCTTCTGCCTCCTCCTCCACCACCGTCAGTTCCGGTATTCCCGGTGCTGGATTCTGTGTTTTTGGTGGAGAACGCAGTAGATATAACAAAGCAGTTAAATACAGATTTGAGTGGACAGGGAACTGGTACTGTAACTACTTTATTTACTACAGCTACGGTAAGTAGACCATTTCGTATTCCAGACATAAGTGGAACAGCAGTTGTGCAGCAAGATGTGACAGGGTTTGTATTCCTCGGTTTTAACGCGCAGTTGTATGGTTCAAATGCCGGAATTCAACACTCTTCACTGACACCGAATCGCGCGCAGTACCGCGCACAGCAGTTTGGAGTAAACGCGGCAGGTGGTGGCGTTACTGGCTTCAAGAGCCGAGCCATTACCATCGGTGCCCCAGTGGGCACAATTGGCTGTGGCTGCATAGGCGGTGACATTTTACTAGGGCTGACCGCAATCGGGATCACACCAAACGATTCTCTCATTCCGCTTGCTGGTACTCTCCGCTTTCAAGTGCCAGCAACGTTTGTGGCCGCCGGTCAGACCTACTTGCCGGCCGAGCTGGCGCTTTCGCTCGCCGACACTGCGGGTCCGACCAACAGTATTCGACAGGTTTTTAGGGTCACGAGCGATGGTGAAACCCAGACACTCCGAGGTGTGCGTGCTGGAGGCCCAGGGACTCTGCCGACCGCCATCGGATCAGGTTCACTCTGGTCGTCTGGAACCGGCGACCCAAATGGTGTAGTAATAGGAAGTCCAGGCGACTTGTTTAGCAGACAAGACGGCGGCGCTGGCACAAGTTTCTACGTAAAAGAGAGTGGAGTTGCCACAAATCTTGGTTGGGTCGGGAAGTAAGGAAAAGGAATAGACAATGGCCAAAGTAGCAGCAGGACCGGGCGTTATTCCGGTTACCATTCCCGGTGCTCCAGACACTGACATGCTCGCGATGGCGATCATGGATCAACCTCTGTCGACGGTAAGAGAGACGTATGAAACTGGGACATTCAGCGACGCATTGCCGCATGATTTGGCGTTTGTGGAAGTTCTTGCAGGACGAACGAGTCCAACAAGTTTCATTGTAACTGCGCACGATGATGCTCTTAACAGGATCGCATTCGCGAGTGCAGATATCTCGTTTTCTAGATCTGGAGCGGGTGTATTGTCGCTGTTTGCAGCCATCGTTTCTGGCGGTTTCAACCCAAACGTTGCGCCATGGAATACCATTACTGCTACAGCGGTAGTAGTTGGAACGAATGGGTGTGTGATCAGAGTGGTTGGTTTGGCTGGCATTACCATTCGTTGGGGCGCATGGATCGGTATCGAAGGTGCGCAGGCTCGTTGATCATGCCGGAAAAGGCACAAGTGAAAAAACTTCGCGGCTTTGCGGCCATGGATCCAGAGCTTCGTAAAGCGCTTGGCAGGAAAGGCGGCAGAGTCGCGCAGGACAAAGGTACCGCTCATAGATTTACGAGCGAAGAAGCTGTCAAAGCCGCTACTATTCTTCACGAGACTGGCAAGGGTAGTCAGTGGACACGAGAAGAAGCTCTTGAAGCTTGTAGAAAAAGCATAGAATCAAGGACAAAGGTGAAGCCAAATGAAACCGGAGACGACGCAGTATCTGTCCAGCCGACTTAATGAAGCGCGTCGTGGAACGAAGCGTCCAAAGGTCATTGGATACAGTAAAAAACATCATACCTGCGATCACTGCGGCAAGACGGGTTTGGAGCGGACGGTAGAGATAGAGCTACCCGATGGCTCCATTGCTCATTTTGGGAGTGAATGCGCCGATCGCGCGAAGAGTCTTCAGTACAAGCCGTCCAAGGATCGCTCGGATCCGATCGAGGAAGAGCCGGACATCGAGAGCGAGGAGACTGAGGAAGAAGAGGACGAGGGCGAAGACGAAGAGGTAGAGGAAGACGAAGAAGTCGAAGAGGAAGAATTCGAGCCGTTCTTTAAGTCTGCCAATCGTTCAGATATCTACCTCGACCCGCTGCCTCATGTAGCTGGTCTTCCTACGATTGAAAACTTCGACACTCGATATCAGATTTGCGATATCATCTTTGATTCCGACAAGGGCGTTGGCGCTACCGGAAACAATGACAATATTCGATATATGGGATTTGCTGTAATGATGAAGCCGCAAATGTTTTTGAATCTTTGCTATGATTTGTATCCGCAAGGTGGACCAAGACCTGGGACTGTAGAGCATTTGAGAGAAACTGCGCTCGATCCAGGCTGGGGCCCTCCTATGCTGTATGTGAATATGGATTCAGGTCAAGTAATTGGCCATGAGGGTCGTCATAGAGCGTTCGTTTTCAAAGAAAAATGTCCAGATATGGACATGATTGTGCATATCAAGCCTAGCGGTACCAACAGAGAGTTTCGCGCTAGAAATATTACGAAGGATATGCTTGAAAAGATGAATAAAGGTCTTTTCTGCGAAGAGTTCCTAAAGATGTCCGAGGAAATGCGCAAAGACGAAAGATGGAAGAAGCATCATTTCGTCAAAGGCAAGATTTTTTCTAAGGTATTTTTGGACGAAAAACAGTGAACCTATCTACACACCAGTGGTTCGCCGGGATCCTTGGGATCGCTGGCGCATGGGATTTTTGTTGGTGGGTCCGACGACGCTTTGTTAGGACAAACACGTATAAGCAAGCCTATTTAATGGCCGGGAAACTCAATAGGCCGCTCGTTGTGGTTGGAGCGCCAGACGGCGGAGTTACGGCAGGATATGGATGCGGAGATATCGTAGTAGACATTAAAGAAACCGCACTTTGCCCTATAAGTATTAAGGCGGACATAACTAAAAAACTTCCTATGAAAGATGACTCAGCAGTTGTCTTCGTTTCATGCGTTTTGGAATACGTCGATGACTTAGATGCAGCGATGTGTGAACTTCTCCGTGTCGCAGGGTCCAGAGACAAACTGTTTATTGTCAGAGTCGAGCCTTGGACGGCAACGGCATACCTATATCCTGGGGCTAAGCGCGTTATTACTTCTGACTACTTGCCTGGAAAATGCAAATGAAGAAATGCGAGCACTGCGGCCGAGATTGCAAAAAGCGTGTGCTGAGAATGATACGCAATCGTGTCGCCATGGTTGGGACCGGATGCGCAAAGAATTTCAAAGAGCCGAAGCGATCTGATCTACATCGAGCGTTATATCGTTCTAACGGATCACACAGTTGGGGCGGGTCTGGCCATCCCATTGTGGGTCCGATCACGATTGCTGGATATGGACATGACGAACCGACGGTAATAACAGAAGCAGAATTCAGTAACAAATTTTTCAACAAAAAATGTCCAAATCCTATCAATCTTCCAAGGTTTAATGCACTCATCAATTTTAAAGGCACCGGAATACTGATTGAAACAGCCTATGTTGGAGGAATAAAAACCAATCCATGCAGCATTTTGGCTAGCGTGTACGATCAATACAGATGCACTATCGTAGAAGACGCAGAGTTGGTATACAAGAAGGTACCAGCTTATGCAAATACGATTGTTAGTCAGTTGGCTGTTCCTGGCGACATTTCTTATAGTAAAACCATACATAAGCTCCTTGACGAGTATCCTAAATGGGATCCGATCGCAAAGTATTGTCATCAACCACAGTCGGCAACCGTTGCTGCGCAAGTCGTTCAAGGGACTTACGACTTCGGCAATGGTCCCGTGCTGGCTCATAGGCATCCAAACGGCGGTGGATGGGTGGCGGATTCTGCCAAAGTTGATGCGACAGCATTTGTAGACAGAAACGCGCGAGTCTATGAAAACGCGCATGTCTATGGAAACGCGCAAGTCTATGGAGACGCGAAAGTCTTTGGAGACGCGAAAGTCTTTGAAAACGCGCTAGTCTATGGATTCGCGAAAGTCTATGGATTCGCGCAAGTCTATGGAGACGCGGAAGTCTATGGAGACGCGCTAGTCTTTGAAAGCGCGCGAGTCTATGGAAACGCGAAAGTTTTTGGATACGCAGGAGTCCATGAAAGCGCGAAAGTCTATGGAAACGCGCAAGTCTATGGAGGCGCGCAAGTCTATAAAAACGCGCAAGTCTATGGAAGCGCGCGAGTCTATGAAAAAGCGCGAGTCTATGAAAGCGCGAAAGTCTATGAAAACGCGCATGTCTATGGAAACGCGCAAGTCTATGGAGACGCGAAAGTCTTTGGAGACGCTAAAGTCTTTGAAAACGCGCATGTCTATGGAAACGCGAAAGTCTTTGGAGACGCGAAAGTCTTTGAAAACGCGCAAGTCGCTGGATACGCGCAAGTCTATAAAAACGCGGAAGTCTATGGAAGCGCGCGAGTCTATGGAAAAGCGACTGTCTATGGAAACGCGCGAGTCTTTGGAGACGCGACTGTCTATGGAAACGCGACTGTCTATGAAAGCGCGAAAGTCTATGAAAACGCGCATGTCTATGGAAACGCGGAAGTCTTTGGAGACGCGAAAGTCTCTGTAGACGCGGAAGTCTTTGGAGACGCGAAAGTCTTTGAAAACGCGCAAGTCTCTGGATACGCGCAAGTCTTTGGAGACGCGAAAGTCTCTGGAGACGCGGAAGTCTTTGGAGAC
>Ga0315297_10002283_pt1 | contig 12050 bp, 8 predicted proteins | sample YL17G15_0_MG_FD_203628 | JGI IMG/M metagenome (GOLD analysis project Ga0315297, IMG submission 203628) | Sediment microbial communities from Yellowstone Lake, YNP, Wyoming, USA - YL17G15_0 | ecosystem: Environmental > Aquatic > Freshwater > Lake > Sediment | place: USA: Wyoming | collected... | reverse complement strand
TCGGTCAAGAATGGGGAAGGCGATGACATGCTCTTCCGCGCCGCGAGGGCCGGCAACACAGAGGTTTTCGGCATCCTCCTTGATCACGGCTTCAAGGCCGACGCCAAGAACGCTTGGGGGGTAACGCCGCTCATTTATGCCCTCAATGCCAACGCCGTCGATATCGCGAAGCTCCTCGTCACGAAAGGCATCAGCCTCACGGCCCCCTCGGGCGCCGGCCTTTCGCTCCTCCATCAAGCGGTCTTCTCCGGGAAAGCCGACGCCATCCATTATCTGCTGGACAACGGCTTGGACATCAATGTCAAAGGTCCGGAGAGCGGGACGCCCCTTCTTCTTGCGGCCGATTTCGGCAACAGGGACGGGGCGCGGGCCCTGGCCCTACGGGGCGGAGACGTCAACGCGGCCGACCGAAGCGGAATGACGCCCCTGTCTGTTGCGGTCAAGAAAGGAGACAAGGACCTTGTTGAGCTGTTCCTGAAGAAAGGCGCGGACCTGGGCGCGGTTGATTCCCGGACGGGAAAAACGCTCCTCCACGAAGCGGCCCTGCGGGGCTATGCCGGCGTCGTCGAAACGCTGCTGGCCCGCGGCATTCAGAAAAACGCCAGGGACAAGAACGGTTCTACGGCCCTTTCCTATGCGCTGAAGTACGGAAACAAGACGGCGGCGGACGTCCTCCGCAAGAACGGCGTCGAAGAGGTCCCCTGGGAGTCGAACCTTGACGACGCGGCGATTCTGGACAAGCCGCTGAAAAAGGGCGAAGCCTTTATCTGGTATCTCAAACACTCCGGGTGGGCGATCAAGACCAAGTCCGCGCTCCTGGTTTTCGATTACTGGGACAACGACCCGGCCCCGGATGAGAAGCTCCTGGCCAACGGCCACATCCGTCCTGAAGAGCTGAAGGGCCGTCCCGTCTATGTCTTCGCGAGCCATGACCACGGAGACCACTTCGACCCCCGGATCCTCGAGTGGGAAAAAACCAATCCGAACATCACTTATATCTTCGGCTTCGAACCCGAGACCAAGGAGGGGATCGTGTCCCTCGCCCCCCGGGTCCAGAAGACGGTCGGCCCCCTGACCGTCACCACGATCAAGGCCAACGACGCCGGCGTCGGGTTTGCCGTCGAGGTGGACGGCCTGACGGTCTTCCATGCCGGCGACCACTCGAATAACAAACTCGAGACGGCCGGCAACGACTTCTTCCCGGAAATCGATTTCCTGGCCAAAAAAGGCATCCGGCCCGACATATCGTTCTTCCTCAACATGTACGGCTGCGGCTCCACGAATCCCGAGGCCTTCCAGAAGGGAATCTTCTACGCCGTGGACAAGCTGAAGATCAAGTCCGTCCTCCCCATGCACGGGGCCAACAAGGAATGGGTCTACGGAAATCTCGTCGAGGGCGTCGCTCAGAACAACGTTAAGGTTCAGGTCGGGGCGGCCGTCAACCAGGGAGATCGGTTCTTCTTTCAGAAGGGCAGGCTGACGAAGTAACGGAGGGCTGACGCCGCGGCCTTTTTTGGGATCTTCCGCTCACGCGCAGAGCGTCCTCTTAAAGGCCCGGCCATGCCTTCCCCGGGCTCTGGGGCTCATTGTGTCCCGCTCTTTTCCAGTTTTTTGATACAAGGCCGTGAAGTCCGGGGTTCGAGTAGTCCCGACCCAAGTGTTCACATCCGCTTCCGAGAGCCTGTTCAAATGACCTCACTAAGGACATAGCGACAGAGCGCTTCATGGGTATGATACGCCAGCACATATGCCCGGCCTTCCTCCGCCATGGATAACAGCCGAGTCTTGTCGCTCAATGCTCTGACAATGACCTGTTCCAGGTTATCACCCTTGGCGTCATAGTAAAAACAATGCGTTCCATCAATCAAGGGGCGGTACCGAAGAATCGGCGCATGGTTGATGACCGGCACGGACCAGCACAGCGGCGCCTCGTAATGCCGGAAGCAGTCTCGTCCCATTCCTTCCGGTGACCAGACTAGCCAAGCGCGGGCGCAACGCTGAAGATATTCTTCAAGCGATAATCCTTCAGCCGTAGTAACGATAAATCCCTTTGACGCGAGCGAGCGCAGAAAGGACAACCCCTGCTCCCGGACCAAACATTTTTTGACCTTTCCCGCAAAAAACACATCCACTGTCTTTTCATGAGGCACAGGGGGAGCCGACTGAATGCGTTCCTTGGGTAATCCAAGGGAAATAGGTCGCAGCTTGGCCAGTCGGCACTCTAAAGAGAGGGGACTCCAGGATCGGAATCCGGGCGCACCCCTCGCACCATGAAAAAGTTTCGCATGATCATCCGGCATCTCCCGCTTAAAATACGCCCGGCAATGATCCAGCAGGGAAATGTTGGCGGGGTCAAGCGACTCAGCGTCATCCATGTCAAGCACGACAAGGGGTATACCAACAGCCTCACGAAGCAGAGCTGAGACAGTCGCGCGTAATGAGGAGCGTCTCCTCCCAATCCGCTTGAGTACCGATCTGAAACTCAACCCGCTTGCCGTGTGAGGCGATAATCCGGGTGGGAAATAAACAATCAGTTGGTAATCCCTATCCCGCAGTCGCCGCTTAATTGAGGGAATCGCCGCTCTCGTGACGAAGGGCGGAAGCAATGAATACTCACTCCCCGTAGGAGGAGTATCACCCGGATGTAACCACGTAGTGGTTTCCGGATATACTCTCTTAAAAAGACAAAAACGGCCAATTTCCAATATGTTAGCAGTCATACCGGTTTTTCCGCCTGCTCGTCAGCACAAAAGGTACGACACCTTGATCCTCTCCAATGGAAAGCCGGAACGAACATGCAGCAAGCGCACTCGGTTCAATCTACGCCAGCTGCGTCCCTCAGTCAAGGAGTGGATTTTGACAAGATCTCCAGCCGATTCCGTTTCCCTAAACCGACAAGTCGCTGATAATATAATGGTGGGCGATACAGGATTTGAATCGGTGACTCCTACCGTGTGTACGTTCTCCAGATTTTGCAGAAAAGCCTCCTTATCTTATTGCTATTGTTTTCATTGTGTTATGTAGTGGCTGTTTTTCCTATGCTTTCCTATTTTCGTTCATTCTAGGCAATTTTAACCGCAAGGTAGCCGCAGTTTTAGCCACAATACTTTTTAATGTTTCGGGTTGCAAGAGGATAAGGATCAAGGAAAGAGGCGCGGTCTGAGTGGATGATAAGCGGCAAAATTAAACGTTGCGCTTGATTATTTTGCTTTGGCGTCCATCATCCGCTTAATCCGCAGAAAGAGCGGAATAGAAAGGAACTGAGCCGCGACGGAGAAAGCAATCAGCGACGGGAGCGAGAGGTCATATAGTATTCCCATCAGAGCGCTTCCCAGAAACCAGAAAATGCCGAAGCCCGTGTTGAAGAGCCCATAGGCCGAACCGCGTTTGCCGGCGGGAATCATATCCGCTATGGCGGCCCGCATGATGGATTCCTGCGCGCCCATGCCTACTCCCCACAACACCATGCCCAGGAGCGCGAAATAAAAACCTCCTAAAAAAACCAGAGGGGCAAAGAGCGCCGAGATAATTGCGGCAAACGCCATGACGGAAATGCCTTTGCGGTCGAACAGGCGGCCGAACACAAGCGCGGCAAGCGCATCGACTCCCATGGCGATAGCATAAAACACTGGAACCCATTCGTCAGAAACGACTGATACCCGGTGGAAATGAAAGGCAATCAGGGGAAAATCGGCGAAGCCGGCGGCCAGTAGGGCAACGGCGGCAAGATAGATCCAGAATATCCGCGGGAAGCCCTTTTTGCCCTGCTTCTCCTGACTCTCTTCGAAATCGCGAGGGCGGGGATACAGAAAACGCGCCGCGGCCAGGGTTGCCAAGGCCAGGAGCGCCGGGATGAGCAAAAGGCCGAAAGCGGCTTTATAGCCGCCTTTGAGATAAAAAATCAGTGCGACTATAGACGGACCGAGCATGGCGCCTATTTGGTCCATGGCCTCGTGCAGGCCGAACCCCCAGCCGTGTCCTGTCCTTGCCGTCGCATGCGAGAGCATCGCATCGCGGGCGGGCGTGCGGACGGCTTTGCCCATGCGCTCCGCGATCATGAGAAAAACGGCGATTTCCCAGCGCCCCGCCAGCGCCAGAAGGGGCACGGCCAGCAGGTTCAGGACATATCCCAGGATCGTCATCGTCCAGTATTTGCCCGTCCTGTCGCTGATGTAACCGAAGAGCGAGCGCAGGCCGTAACCGACAAGCTCCCCGAAGCCCGAGACGATTCCGACTATCGCCGCGCTGGCCCCGAGGACGGCCAGATACGCTCCCGCTATGCTCCGTGCTCCCTCGTAGGTCGCATCCGCAAAAAGGCTCACGATGCCAAGCAGAATTATGAATTTTAGGGCGGTTCCCTTGGAAAATTCTTTGGCGCCGGCCTTTTTTGATCCCACGGTTTTTTGATGGCGGCCCACAAGATATTTGGCCATGAATTTCCCCCTATTTAATGGATGAACCCAGGAGGAACGTCAATAGGAAAGTTATTACTGCGAAAAACGCAAACGTGGCCAGAGCCGTTCGGGCTGCCATCTTAAGCGGCCTTTTCTTATCCGGATAATGTTTTGAATATTCTTCGTAGGTGATGACGAAGGCGCAAAGCGCAGCAAGAGCCGAGAATATGAGAATAAGCGCAAGGTTAAATAGCCACATCTATCTCACGGCAGCCCATTTTTAGGGCATCGCGCTAATTATTGCTGCCATTGTTTCCATTGACGTGATTCGTTTCGACGATGTCTTCGGAGTGGAGCGGGCGAAACCATCTCTGAGCGATGAATGTCGGAATGACGGCGCTGGCGATGACGACCCCGACAAGCACGGAATACTGGACCTGATTAATGAAGCCTGAATTCAATCCGAAAACGCTGGCGATGGTTCCGAACGTCAGGCCCGTGCTCATCAGCAGCGTCGTGTACATCCTCCCCTGGGGAATGAATCGTTTGGCCAGGAAAAATACTCCAAGGAATTTCGCAGCGATTTTCAGCATGAAAAGGATGATGAATAGCCCGAGGGCGGATGCGATGAGGGGGAGCGAGATCTTCATGCCGCCCACAATGAAGAATATCGGCGTTATGACCGCATAGGCCACGGTTCTCAGTCTGTTCCTGACGACGCGGGATTCGGCAGTTTCCTCAAAATGGCGAGACATCAAGAGCCCAAGAAGGAAGGCGGGAAGGACGGCCTGGCCCCCGCCCAAGTTGGCGAAGAACATGAACGCCAGCAGCAGCAGAAAGATGTACTTTATTTCCGGCTCAATGACCTTGTTTTTAAGCAAAGGATTGGTAAAGACATGACGCGACAATTTGTCAGCTAAGTAAATAATGTTCAGGGATACAGAAAGGAATATCAGCGTGTAGAGGGTCGGCTTGATGAAAAGAACGCTTAAAGCGAGCGCCGTGCCCATGTCCGTTATGAAGGTGGAGGCCATGAGCAGTTTCCCTACCGCCGTGCTGGACAATCCGGTTTCGACGAGAACGGAGTAAACCACTGCCAGCGAAGTGGTCGACAATGCCGTCCCCGCTATCAAGGAAGCTTTGTAACTCCAGCCAGCCGCGAAATGCGCGTAAAGAAAAACGGCTGCAAACGGAACCAGGAATGAGAGCGACCCTATGAGGAAGCTCGCCTTGAACTTTTGCCTCATCAAGCGTGTATCAATTTCCGTCCCCGCAAGGAAGGTGAGGATGATACCGCCGAAACCGGCCATGTAGATCATCCATTCTTCAGGCTTTAAGCCGAGGTTCCCGGCGGCAGCGCCCAGGATGATTTCCACGATGGCGACGGAGAGGCCGAGTTTGAGGGAGATGAGACTGGCAAGAAAAACGATGGCCCCGGCAATCAGGGGTATTGAGTCAGTCTTCATGCAAACCTCCTCCTCCTTTAGGCCGTAGGAGTTATCAGCTTGCAGAAAAGCGTTTCAGGCGAACTCCATCGCCTTGAAAGAAATTACTATATCGCTTAGTTTGTGTTTATGTCAAGGGAAAAATGCGCAAAATCGGTCTGACAATCGATTCGGAACTAGACTCAGAATGCTTAGAGACCGACGGCCAAAATTCCGAGCTCGATGGCGTCAATCGGTACGCCTCGCGAAAATACTTTATGTATCCGTTTCGGCCGCGATCTGGAAATTCAATATCCCCATTTTATTTATTCCCGCAGGCCTGCCTTCACCCGAAGCGGATGAGTGATCAGATCCAGGGCGTGATGAATATCGGTTACGATGATGTCCGCCGCGCGCAGCAGCTCCCCGGCTGCACCTTCCGGGCCGATGACGGCCACACTGAATCCGGCGATCGCCATCATGGGCACGTCGTTCCGGCCGTTTCCGACAGCGATCACTCGTTTAGGCCCTCGCTCGCGCACGAAGTCAGCCTTGTCCTGTCCGGTGCGAATGATTCTGACCTCGATAGGCAACCCCATGAGTTGGCTCATTGCCTTTCCAAAAGTATCGGCGGTCAGCACCGCAATCCTGATAATCTTGGCTAATTCACGAAAGCGCTCAGCAACTTCGGGGAGCAAGAATCCGTCCTGAGAGACCGTTCCATTGTAATCGAGCACAAGATCACTAAAGGAATGTATAACTCCGTCCTTCAAGGTGAGTTTGAGGCCGGCTGCAATTTTGGGTTTTCCAGTCCGATTTTGCCTAGGCTCGATGATAAGCCCGGCCTTCGCTGCCTCTCGTATCATCCGTGCTTTATGGCCTTTTGGGGTATTCATTAGGAATTTACGGGCTTGGGGGTCCCTATCTTGCCCTGGACTTCCAACGGCACTTGCGGGTCTCACTGGCCGGGCGAATAGTGGGCAGCTCTACCAACATTCCACGAGCCCTGAACGCCTAGCGCACGAAAGCCTTGCGCCCGGCGTAGACGGCCTTTGGGCCCAGTTCTTCCTCGATGCGCATAAGCTGATTGTACTTTTCCACGCGCTCGCCGCGACACGGCGCTCCGGTTTTGAGATGGCCCGTTCCCATGGCGACAGTGAAATCGGCAATGAAGCTGTCGACCGTTTCGCCGCTGCGGTGGGAGACCATCGCCCCCCATCCAGCATTCCGGGCCATTCGAATCGCTTCGATAGTTTCGGTCAGAGTGCCGATCTGGTTCAGCTTGATCAAAACAGCGTTAGCGACGTTTTCCTCGATGCCTCGACGGATGCGGGCGACGTTGGTGACGAAAAGGTCGTCTCCCACCAGCTCGATTATTTGGCCTAGCGTTTTATTCAGGAGCTTCCAGCCCGTCCAGTCGTCTTCGGCGAGGCCGTCCTCGATGACCAGGATGGGATAACGGTCTGTCCAGTCCGCATAAAGCGCGACCATCTCTTCCGCCGTGATCTTGCGGTTTTCCGAGCGCAAATAATAAAGCCCCTCCTCAAAGAAGCTGCTCGACGCAGGATCGAGGGCGATGACGACGTCCTCCCCCGGTGCATACCCGGCTTTTTCGATCGCCCGGATGATAAGCTCCACGGCTTCCTCGTTTCGCTTAAGCGCCGGAGCGAAACCGCCTTCGTCTCCCACGCCCGTCGCATGGCCCGCCTTCTTGAGAATCCCCTTGAGCTCCTGATAGACTTCGCTGCCCCAGCGCAGCGCTTCGCGGAAGTTCGGAGCGCCGACGGGCGCAATCATGAATTCCTGGAAATCCGTGGCCTGCCAGTTGGAATGCACCCCGCCGTTGAGGATGTTGAACATCGGCACGGGAAGAATCCTTGCGTTGTCGCCTCCGAGATGCTTGTAAAGCGGCTCGCCATTGAATAGGGCCGCCGCCCGGGCGGCGGCCATGCTCACGCCGAGAGTGGCATTTGCGCCCAGATGGCTCTTATTTTCCGTCCCGTCGAGCTTAATCATCGCTTGATCGAAAGCCGCTTGGTCGAGCGCGTCAAGCCCGATTACGGCTTTGCTGATCTTATCGTTGACGTTCGCGACGGCCGTGAGGACGCCCTTACCTTTGTAGCGCTTTTGATCGCTGTCGCGTAGCTCGAGCGCTTCGTGCGTGCCCGTTGACGCGCCCGAGGGAACCGCGGCCCTGGCCGTGATTCCGCTTTCAAGCGTGATCTCTGCTTCAACGGTCGGATTGCCGCGGGAATCGAGAATTTCGCGAGCGATGACGCGCTTGATGCGTGACGACATCTTAGTCTCCTCTGCTTTGGATTAATTGCAGGCTGGGTTAGTATATAGCCTTTTTTATCCGCTGTCACAATATGCGATGTTTTTATTCGCGACGCAACGCCTATTCATTCACGATTGTGCATCCTTCTGTCTCTTTATTTGCCCTATTCTCTTTATCCCCCGGTCCCTCCTTGAGAAACAAGGGAGGACAAGGAAGGTGTTTCCGGAAAGGATGGAACATAAGGATGGCGTCCGTTGCCAAAAATGCTTGCATATCATTTTGATTTCTTAACCCCTCGTAGTTCCCCTGCCAATCAGGGGAACTTGTGGTAAGCATTTTTGGAAAGGATGGGCGATACAGGATTTGAACCTGTGACTCCTACCGTGTGAAGGTAGTACTCTACCGCTGAGTTAATCGCCCGCCCAGCGCACTATTTTTAAGCGATTTCGCGATTTTTGTCAATTTTTCCGGGAGCCTGCCTGTTCGGATTGGGTTTTACGCGTGGCGATGCGGCGACTCTCTTTTGCTCCTCCCATGCGTTCCGGGCATGGGCCGGGACGCGGTTGAGAAGACATGAGAAATTCAGGCATCGCGAGCAGCTGAATTTTTGCTCCAGGACAATAAACACTCCGGCGCCCGCGAGAGTCAAAAGAGCGAACAGATATTGCCCCTTGGCCACAAGAATAGGCAAGGGAAATACCAGGATCGCGGCGAAGCCCAGGGCAAACAGAACCTTTTCCGCACGGCTCACGGGCTCGGAACAATAGCGCCTCAGCTTCGGCGGCCCGACCGTAGAGGGACAAACGATGAAGAATCCTTTGCGGGCATAGTGGGGGCAGTGGCGGCAGAGGATGGCCGGAAGCGCCAGGCTGAAAAATAGCGCTGCCAGAAGAATCCAGACGACTCTCAACCCGGCATGTCCTGCGGTTCCGATCCCGATATAAGCCGGAACGAAATAAAACGAGAAAAACAGCAAAAACCGAACCCAGTATCGAACCTGGAACCTGTCATGAAGTGAATAATCTGACATTGACAATCCCTATTTTAGCCCAGTCCGGACTCCCAATTCAACGAGGACTTAGCTTGATTTCGCCTGGCTCATGAACTATTTTTTCCAGGCCGCTTGGAGGCTACTGGTGATATAAACATTCCTTGACAAAAGGGCCTCGTTCCCCTTATAAAATGATCAATGGCCATAAAAAGATGTCCCTATTGTCGTTCCATCATTGATGAGAAGGACCAATACTGCAACAATTGCGGCACCCAGCTGCTGTTCCCCGAGGACGAGTTTATCGAGGAAGATATCCCCGGAGAAAAAGCCATAGATCTCGAGGAGGAGCCGGCCGGGGATAAGCTCGACGAAGAATTGATCCTGGAAGAACCCGAGCCGGCGCAGGATGCCAAATCCGCGTCCTCCTTTGTTTTTCCCGAAAGCCTGACCGGTGATTCGACCACCTTGCCCATAGAGCCCGCCTCCACTCGATCCGGGAAGGACAAGGAGATCCGGAAAGCGGCTCTAGAAACTCCGGTCGAGTTCCCCCGCCAGGCCGAGTCCGAGGCGGAGCCGCCGACAGGACGCAGCGCGGCCGAGATGCCTTTCGATGAGGTGTTTTCCTCGAAGCTGGCCTCGGCGAAAATTCCGCCCCAACCGCAGCGCCCGTCGGCCACGCGGGCCGATCTGTCCGAAACCCTGGGACAAACATCCTTGTCCGCCTCGGCCGAGGAGATCGAGGATATCGCCCGGATCATGTCTTCCCTGGGCCAGGACGCCAGAGAGACGACCGGGAGCGGGCTAAAAAAGGAAGCCGGGGCGACGAGCGCGGGTTCGACGCCCCTGTTTGAAAAAGAAATCGGGGCGTCCCGCACGGAGACCGCGGACTCCGGCCGCGCGGCAAAGAAAGACGCCTCCGAGGAGCTGAAAAAAAGCGCCGCCGACATCCCGCCCTGGGCGACCGGCCTGCGTGTCGAGCCCCCGAGTTTGGAAAAGATCGACCTTCCGGGGCTTGAGCCCGCGAAACCTCAGAGCGAAACTCCGGCCGGCCTGGATGATTTTTTCAGCTCGATCGAAAAGCATGCGGCTGAAGCGTCGTCGGGCCAGGAGAAAATGCCTTCGTCCAAGTCCTGGGCGGATATTCCGGACCGCGAGGAGTTGACGCGGGATTCTTTGGCCGCCCGGCTGGGGCGCGAAGGGCGCGAACGTGACGTCCCCCTGTCCAAGACTCAGCGCCGCGCCGGCGGCGGCTCGAAACTCAAGGCTAAGATCTTGGACGTTTTAATCATCGCCCTGTGTTGGGCGGCGGCGGTCTGGCTGGCCACCCGGATCTTGTCCGTATCGATCCTGACGCTCTTCGAAGCGGCCTTGGTGCCGCTGCTGCTGTTCCTGCTCACTCTCGGGGTGGCTTACTTCTTCCTCTTTCTTTATTTTCTGGGCGAGACCCTGGGCGATCGCCTGTCGTCGTCCTAGCCTCGGCGTCCGGCCGGGGGTCCTCGGTCCACCGAAATTCGCTCCCCAAAAAACGTTCCCTGGCTTTCGCGTTGTGGACGATGGCCTTCGGCTTTCCCTCGATCAAGATTTCGCCCTCGTCGATGATGTAGGCCCGGGCCGCGATGCGGAACGTATCGCGGACGTTATGGTCCGAGAGCAGGATGCCGATGGACCGGTCCCGGAGCATGAGCAGGATCTTCTGCAATTCGATGATGGTCAGGGGGTCGATTCCGGTGAACGGTTCGTCCAGGAGGAGAAACTCCGGCCGAAGGGTCAGCGCCCGGCAGATTTCCAGGCGGCGCCGCTCTCCTCCGGACAGGCTGAAAGCCGGCTGCGGGGCCAGGGTTTCGAGTCCCAGTTCGGCCAGCAGACGGCGGGTTTCCGACTCCAGGTCTTGGGGCTTAAACTCGGGCCGGAGCTCGAGAGCCATTTTAATGTTGTCCTCGACCGTGGCTTTGAGGAACACGGAGTTTTCCTGGGGGAGATAGGTCAGCCCCAGTCCGGCCCGTTCATGGGTCGGCTTGGAGGAGATGTCAATTCCGTTGAGGAGGATCGAGCCGCGGTCCGGCCGAATCAGCCCGACGATCATCTGGAAGATGGTGGTCTTGCCCGCGCCGTTTCGGCCCAAGAGGCCGACGATTTCTCCGGAACGCACCTCCAGGTCGACGCCTTTGACCACCGGGCTGGGTCCGTAGCTTTTCGCCAGATTCCGGGCCTGTAAGAGGGGCATGGATTCCGATTTCCTCGCGTTTGGCATAAACTGAACAGGAAGATAGTATGAGCTTGAAGGAGAGCTGTCAAGGATCGGTCCGGCGGGTGATCAGCGCCTCGCGCCGCACCGACCTGGCCGCGCACTTTCCGGAGTGGCTGGCCGGCGCCCTGGCCGCCGAGCGGGCCGATGTCCTAGGGCCCTCGGGATGTCTGTATTCGGCCGACTTGCGTCCCGGGTCCGTTCATACCCTTGTCCTGTGGTCCAAGGATTTTTCCGGCCTGATCGCCGACCGGTGTTCTTTGCGGACCCTGCTCGGCCAATACGATCAACTGTACTTGCTGTTCACCGTCACCGGCCTGGGAGGGACTGTCATCGAGAGCGGCGTCCCTTCGCCCGAGGCGGCCTTGGACCAAATCCCCGAGCTCGTGGCTCTGGCGGGCCAACCCCGCCGCCTTTCGCTGCGCTTCGACCCGGTCGTGTTCTGGAACGAATCGGGAAAGACGCGGTCCAACCTGGCGTTTTTTCCGAAGCTCGCGGCCCGGGCCGCGGCCGAAGGCCTGGTCGATGTCCGGATCAGCATGGCTCAGTGGTACGGCAAGGCCAAGCGCCGCGCGGCCCGGAAGGGGTTTGATTATGTCGACCCGGCTCTGGAAATGAAGCTCGAGGCGGCCGGGCAGCTGGCCGGGACGGCCGCTTCGTTTAAGCTCAATCTCTTCAGCTGCAGTCAAGATTTCTTGGCTGAGGCCCCGGGCTTTCG
>Ga0315297_10002282_pt1 | contig 12051 bp, 13 predicted proteins | sample YL17G15_0_MG_FD_203628 | JGI IMG/M metagenome (GOLD analysis project Ga0315297, IMG submission 203628) | Sediment microbial communities from Yellowstone Lake, YNP, Wyoming, USA - YL17G15_0 | ecosystem: Environmental > Aquatic > Freshwater > Lake > Sediment | place: USA: Wyoming | collected... | reverse complement strand
CGGAGGATGACGATCGGCATGTTGGTGACGGGGTCGACCATCAGCCCCTTGATGACCATCTCGGTCTGCATCGTGTCCCTCATTCGCTCCTACCGGGAAACCGGGTGTGCCCGGCCCTCCCAGTTTTTACGCCACACCCATGTGCTGCCTCGATTACAAGGTAGGCGGACAGGCACGCTCTGTCAAGGAGCCGGCACGTCCCCACAGACTGTGAGGGCCGGCTCGCTCGATGGTCACCGCCACCAGGGACCCGAGCTGGGAGGCAAGGCCCGGGAAATTCACCACCGTGTTTCCGCTTGTCCTTCCCGAGAGATCCGTATCCCTCCGGCGGCTGACGCTGTCAACGAGGACCTCGACGCAGGTCCCGACGGCCTGTTCGTGAAGCGCCCTCTGGACCGCCTTCTGCCGGTCCTGCAACGATGCGAGCCGCCTCGCCTTGTCTTCCTCGGGCACGTCGTCCGGCAGGCGCCTGGCGGCCAGGGTGTCCGGCCGCTCGGAGTACTTGAACGAAAACATCGAGTGGAACCGGACCGCTTCAACCAGCGTCAGCGTTTCGGTGAAGTCCTCCCGGGACTCCCCCGGAAACCCCACAATCATATCGGTCGATAGCTGAACGCCCGGGACCTGCTCTTTCAGGCTGGCGACAAGATCCAGGTAGTCCTCCCGTGTGTGACGCCTGCGCATCGCGGCGAGGATCCTGGTCGAACCAGATTGAATAGGCAGGTGCAGGTGCTTGCACACCCGCGGGAGATCGCGAATCGCCTCCACCAGCCGCGGCGTGACGTGTCTGGGATGGGGACTGGCAAAGCGAATTCGCAGGAGGCCAGGCACCTCGTTGACGGCTTCCAGGAGACCGGCAAAATCGCAACGGCTGTCGTCCGGCGCCTGGTAGTGATTGACGATCTGGCCGAGGAGCTGCACTTCCGTCCGGCCGCCAGCGACGGCCTCGTAAACCTCCGCCAGGATGTCCGCCTTGGGCCTCATCCGCTCGTGGCCTCTGGTGCGCGGAACGACACAGAACGCACAGAAGTCGTTGCAGCCTTCGATGATCGTGATGTAGGCCTTGACAGGATCGGCTCGTCGCGCCACGCCCAGCGGAAACGACACGTCGTCGTACGGGTTGATGTCCATTTGCCGGACGCTGGTCCGCATGGCATCGCCGATCAGCACCGGCAGCCGCTTCTCGGCCTGTGTGCCCACAACGACGTCAACGAACGGCGAGCGGCGGAAAATGGTGGCTCCCTCCATCTGCGCCAGGCACCCTGCAACCGCCACGATCGGGTCGGCGCCCTGTACCTGGGCCGCGGCCCGAAGCTCGCCAATCCGGCTGAAGACCTTGTCCTCTGCTTTCTCGCGCACGGTGCAGGTATTCAGCACGATGACGTCAGCCTCGGCGGCGTCAGCCGCCGCCTCGTAGCCGGCGGCCTCGAGCAGGCCAGCCATTCGCTCCGAGTCGTGAACGTTCATCTGGCAGCCGAACGTCTCGATCAGGTACCGTTTCGCCATTTACTTTCGCTTTCGCCTTTCGCCTTTCGCCAGGGCACTTTCGCTTTCGCCCAGGCGCGCGCCGAGCATTTCGCGCGCGCTCGCCCGGGTGCCGTCGGTGACCACGAGCCCGGCCATCATGCGGGCCAGCTCGTCGACCCTCGCCTCGCCGGACAGAGGCTCGACCGTCGTTTGCGTCCGGCCGTTGCGTTCGAATTTCGAGACGCAGTAGTGGGAGTGACCGCAGGTGGCAATCTGTGGGAGGTGCGTGATGCACAGCACCTGATACGTTCGACCCAGCGTCTGGAGCCGCTGCCCCACCACGTCTGCCACCCGCCCTCCGATGCCCGCATCGACCTCGTCGAAGACCAGGGTCTTGCCTGGCGAGTCCGTGGTCGCCAGCGTCTTGAGGGCCAGCATCATCCTCGAGAGCTCGCCCCCTGACACAATGCGCGCGAGCGGACGCATGTCTTCCCCAGGGTTCGGCGACACGTAGAACTGGGCGACGTCGGTACCACGAGCCGTCCAGCGCTCCTCAGTCGCAACCCCGTCCTCGAAGCGGACCTCGAACCGCGTCCGCTCCATCGCCAGCTCGCCCAACTCGCGCTCCAATGCCCGGGCGAACTCCGAGGCGTGCGAACGGCGTGCCGCCGACAAGGCCGCCGCTGCCAAACCGTAACGCTCCCCCGCCGCCGCTACCTGCCGGTCCAGTTCGCTGAGCCGCTCCGCCGCTGAGTCGAGGCTCCCCATTTCCTCGGTGCACTGAGCGCGGCGAACAAGCACGTCGGACAACGCGGGGCCGTACTTCCGCTTGAGCCGTTCGAGCACCGCGAGGCGCTCTTCCGCTTCCTGCAGCCGCTCCGGTGCCGCGTCGATATGCGCGCCGTACTCCCTCAGGTAGTTCGCGAGTTCGTCAAGTTGCGCCGTGATGCCATCGCGGGCCTCAAGGAATGCCCCGAACCGGGGATCCAGGTCGCGCAGGTCAGCAACGCGCTTCCAGATGCCGGAAAGGGAACTGAGCACGGAGGTGTCGTCCTCGTACAACCGGCCGTAGGATTCTTCACACAGCCGGCGCAGTTTTTCGGCATTGGCGAGCAGGCGCCTTTCGGCGAGCAGTTCGTCATCCTCCCCAGGCCTGGGGGCGGCCCGATCGATTTCGTGGAGTTGGAATCGCAGGAAGTCCGCCCGGGCATCCTTATCGCGCTCTTTCGCCCCGACCGATTCCCGCTCGAGTCGGAGGGCGGACCACCGTCCGTGCGCCGCCGCCACGGCGGCCCGATCGCCAGCGAGACGGGCGTGCTGATCGAGGAGGTCCAGGTGAACGTCTGGATTCAGGAGCGCCTGGTGTTCGTGTTGTCCGTGAAGATCAACGAGCTGAACACCTAATTCCTTAAGACTGCCTGCTGTCACCAACTGGCCATCGACGAAACTGCGGCTCCTCCCCTGCGCGGTGACTTCTCGTCGCACGATGATCTCGCGGCCGTCCACCTCGAACACCGCCTGGATGATCGCTATTTCTTCGCCAGTCCGGATGAAGTCCGCCGAGGCGCGATCGCCAAGCAGTAACCCGACGGCCCCGACCACGATCGACTTCCCGGCACCCGTCTCGCCGGTGATGACGTTCAACCCGTGCTGAAACGTCACTTCCAGGGACTCGATCACGGCGAGGTTGCGGATGTTCAGATAGCGCAACATAGGCTCATCCGGCTCCGTTCCGAAGAGGTCCCGCGACGCGGAACTCCTATAATATCACGGGTTTGACAGGGTATGCGCCGCGTGGTACTCTTGCCCGAATACGCTCGATGCCACCCGCGATGGATCCGGATGCCGCCGGCGCCGTCCACGCGCATCGGCGCTTCTGGAAGGACGCCACGCGTGGGTGCCAATGCCATTGTGGGCGACGGGGTCGTTAGCCTGGTCCTGCGGTCCGGCCCGGCCGCCAAGCTTGTTCTGCTCATCCTGCTGGTGTTCTCTGTCGTGTCGTGGGGCATCATTCTCCACAAGTTGTGGTACCTGCGGCGCGTCGAGAAGCACACGAGGACGTTTCGGGACATCTTCCGCCGCAGTTCGAAGTTCTCCGAAGTGCAGGCCGTCTGCCGCTCCTTTGAACAGAGCCCCCTCGTCGGGATTTTCCAGGCGGGCTACGCGGAGCTGAACATGCAGATCAGGCAGACCTCGCAGGAATCCGCCAGTCCGGGCGTCTCCGTCGCACGTCCAACCTTGAAGAGCCTGTCGGCTGTAGACCGCGCCCTCTTGCGGGCCGCGGCAGTCGAAGTCGCCAGGCTCGAGCGCCGGTTGCCGCTCCTTGCGACGACGGCCAGCATTACGCCGTTTATCGGGCTGTTCGGCACGGTGTGGGGCATCATGACGTCATTCCAGCGCATCGCGAGCGTGGGATCGACCAACCTGGGAGTCGTCGCTCCCGGCATCGCCGAAGCGTTGATCGCCACCGCCGCGGGGCTGTTCGCCGCGATCCCCGCCGTGTATTTCTACAATCACTTCGTGGCGGAAGTGAAGGACCTCACCGCTGCCATGGACGACTTCGCGCTCGAGTTCCTGAATATTGCCGAGCGCAACTTCACCTAGTCGCCTGTCGAGGTTCCTCGAACCATGCCGAAGGTCAGTCCCACCGAAGAGGTCACGACGGGACGCACCAACCGTGTGCGGCGGGTGACGTCGTCGATTTCCGAGATCAATGTCGTCCCGCTCGTCGATGTGATGCTCGTGCTCCTGATCATTTTCATGGTGACCGCACCGATGCTCCAGCGGGGCGTGGACGTCACGCTACCCGTCGCGCGGCGCGCCGAGCCCATCGCCGAAGAGCGCGTGTTCATCACCATGCCCCTGGCGTACCGCCGGGACCGGACGGTGCGCCTCGGCGACGAGCGCGTGCGGGTCGATCTGCTGGCGGAGCGCGTGCGCCAGATGATGGACGGCCGGACCGACCGCAAAATCTTCCTCCGAGGCGACGGCGGGATCCTGCTTCAGGAGCTGCTCGAGGTGATGGATCGGCTGACGGACGCCGGCATCACGCAGATGGCCATCGTGGCCAGGTTGCCCGGGGAACGATAGCCATGGAAGCCGTCACCAGCGTCCTGCTCGAACGGGCGCACCACGAGCGGGGCCTGCCCCGCATGGTCACGGCCTCGCTCGCCGCGCACGCCGTTCTGATCGCGGCGCTCTTCGTCATGCCGACAATCACAGGCCGCACGTCCGAGCGGGACATCCGGACCGTCATGACCATCTCGCTGGGAGGCGCGCCCGGGCCGACCGCGGGAGGCATGACGATGATGGGTCGTCCCCTGCAGACCACGGCGCCCCTCGCCGATGCGAGGCGCCCTGCCCCGCTCCGGCCACCGGCCGCCGCCCCGCCGGCGATGACGCTCCCCAAAATCGCGGCCGCGCCGGTCAAGGCGCCTCCGAAGCCGCGCGCCGCCGCAGCCGACGCGTCCGCTGCGCGCATGGCTGCGGCCGCGCAGCCCGTGGTGGCAAGCGGGCCGCCGCCCGGCGGTGCCGCGGCCGTCCCCGATCCCGCACGGGGCATGGGATTCGGCGGGCTCTCGACTGGAGGAAGCCCGGGCGGCGGCAGTTACCTCGACGTCGCCAACTTCTGTTGCCCCGACTATCTCATGACGATGCTGCAGTTGATTCAAAACAACTGGAGCCGGCGCCAGGAGGTGGGCGGCGAGTCGCTGGTGGTCTTCCGTATTCAGCGTGATGGCCGGCTGACCGACATCGAACTGGAGAAATCGAGCGGGTACGCTGCGCTCGATCTGACGGCCCAGCGCGCGTTGTTTCTCACACAGAGGGTCCCACCGCTGCCGTCGGCGTTTCCCGACGACCACCTGACGGTGCACCTTCGATTCGAGTACAGACGGTGAGCATGCGCTATCCCGCTTCGATTCTCGTCGCCGGCGCGGCCCTCTCCTCGGTCGTCGCGCTCGTGGCCTCGCCGGGCGGCGGCGATCCGCGTCTCCCCCAGGCGCCGCAGCAGACCGAGGTCATCCTCAGCATCTCCGGCGAGCCCGGGGCGCGGCCGCGCTACGCCGTGCCCGATTTCATCGCGCGCACCAACGACGCCGAAACGGCCGCGGTGGCGAAACTGATGGGTGCCGTGCTGTGGGACGACATCGCGTTCGAGCGGGAGTTCTACATGGTGCCGCGCGACACCTACAAAACCATCCCGGCCGCGAAGTCGTTCGGGGAAATCCCGTTCGATCGGTGGCGCGAACTGGGCGCCGACGGGCTCGTGATGGGGAGCGTGGAACGCTCCGCCCCCGGCACCTACCGGGTCGAGGTGCGGCTTTTTGACGTCCGCTCGCGCCGGTCCGTCATGGCCAGGGAGTACACCGGGACCGCCACGAACCCGCGCCTGTACGCGCACACGGCATCGGATGACATCCACCTCCAGCAGCGCGCGCTGCGAGGCGCGGCGCGATCCAAGCTGGCGTTCTCGTCGGACCGGGACGGCGAACGGGTGTCCAACAGCATCCAGCCGCGCGATGTGAAGGAGATCTACATCTCGGACTATGACGGGGCGAACCAGCGCCGGGTGACCGTCACGCGGAAGCTCAATATCATGCCCCGCTGGTCGCCCGACGCACGTGCGATCGCCTACACGTCTTATCGCCGGGACTTTCCCGACATCTTCGTGTCGCTGATCTACCAGGGCACGCTGGAGAACCCGACGGGCGGCCGGGACCAGAACTGGCTGCCCGCGTGGTCGCCGGACGGGACCCGTCTCTGCTTCACGTCTGCGCGGGACGGCAACTCGGAGTTGTACGTGATGAACCGCGACGGGTCGAACGTGACTCGCCTGACCAACCACCCGGCCATCGACACGACGCCGACGTGGTCGCCCGGCGGCACGCAGATCGCCTTCACCTCCGACCGCAACGGGTCGCCGCAGATCTTCATCATCGATGCGGATGGGCTGAACCTGCGGAAGATCACGTCCGAGTCGTGGTGCGATCGGCCGACATGGTCGCCGGCGCCGTTCAACGAAATCGCCTACGCGTCCAGGACCGGTCCGGGGTACGATATCAGAATCTTGGATCTGGCCACGGGCGAGCGTCGGCAACTGACGTACGGCGAGGGCAGCAACGAGAGTCCCGCGTATGCCCCGAATGGCCGGCACCTGGTGTTCATGTCGACACGCGCGGGCAAGAAGCAGATCTTCGTGATAGGCCGGGACGGGCAGGGTGTCCGCCAGATCACGACCGTCGGGAACAACTACACGCCCGACTGGTCGAAATAGCCGTAGCGGGAGGAGACAAGCATATGCGTATCCGATCGGTATCGTCCGCAGTCGTACTGGGTGTGACGCTAGCCTCGCTGGTGGTGGGTGCGTGCGGCACGAAAAAGCCGCCCGTCGCGCGGCCCCTCCCGCCGCCGCCTCCGATCACCACGCCCCCGGCCCCTCCCCCGCCTCCGCCGGCCGGGCCGATCCAGGAAACGCCGGTGGTGCCCGCGCCAGCCGTGGTCGAGGATCCGATGGCCACCCGGTCGATCGATGACCTCAACCGCGACTCACCCATGCGCGCGGCGTTCTTCGACTACGACAGCGCGGAACTCTCGGCAGAGGCGCGTGCAGTCCTCGACACCAACGCGGCCACGTTGAAGAAATACGCGTCGTGGGCAATCACGATCGAAGGGCATTGCGACGAGCGCGGCACCGCCGAGTACAACCTGTCGCTCGGCGAGCGCCGCTCCGTGGCGGTGCAGTCGTACCTGGTGTCTCTGGGAATTCCGGCCGGCCGGTTGAGGACCGTCAGCTACGGCAAGGAATTCCCGTTTGACCCCGGCCATGACGAGGCCGCGTGGGCCAAGAACCGACGCGCGCACTTCGTCATCACCGCGAAGTAGGGTTCTGGAAGCGAGACGAAGCCATGATGCGAGTACTCGGGCTCTTGTTCGGCGTCGGGCTCCTGCTGGCGTTCTCGGCCACGAGGCCGCTTGAAGCCGCCAGCAAGGAGTACCAACAGATGATGGCGAACATCCGCATGCTCCAGCAGGAGAATCAGCGGCTGCAGGCACAAGTGGCGGACCTGGCGGCCGTGCTCAAGGCCGTGGCCGCGCGTATCGACGAGCAGGGGGGCACCAGCCGGAAGGGATTCGCGGATCAGAAGATCCAGGCCGACACCATCGTGTCGGACGTGCGCGCGGTGCGGGAAAAGGTCGACGAGACCAATGTCCGCCTCGGATCGCTGTCCGAGGAGGTCGAGGCGCTGCGTGCGACGCAAGTCGCGGCGGCGGCCCAGACGGCGCCGCCCGTGGCCCCAGGCGATGCAGTGGCGGTTCCCCCGGCGGGACCGGCCCCGGGAATGCGGCCGGGGGGGTTCGGGGCGTCACCGTCTCAGGCCTTTGAATCGGCGCGGTCGGACTACTACATGGGCAATTGGAGCCTCGCGATCCAGGGCTTCGAGAGCTTCATGAAGACCTTTCCCAAGTCGGATCTCGCCGATGATGCACAATACTACGTTGGCGAAACCCACTACATGTCAGGCAAGTTCCCGGACGCCGTGACGGCCTACGAGAGCGTCATCGCCGGGTACCCGGCCAGCAACACCCTGCCTGACGCGTACTACAAACGGGGGCTCGCGCTGACGTCCCTGGTACGACTGCCCGAGGCGCGCGAGTCGTTCGCCTTCGTCATCAAGAACTACCCGGACAGTACCGCTGCCACGCTCGCGAAACAGGCGCTGGACAAGATCAATCGTCCCGGCAAGTAGCACGAACCCGGGCCGCCACGGGCACCCGGTGAAAGGACCAGCATGGCGAACAGCTACAACAAGATCATATTGGTAGGACGAATCGGAAGGGACGCGGCTCTCCGCGCAACGCCGAAGGGCACTCAGGTGGCGTCGACCAGCCTGGCGGTCGAAGATCAAGCAAAGAAAACCCAGGAAGGTCGCTTCGAAACTGAATGGTACCAGTTCACCGTCTGGGGCCGGCAGGCCGAGATCCTCGCGCCGATGCTGCTGAAAGGCAATCTGGTCCTCGTCGAGGGCAAGCTGTCCATTCGAACGTACATCGATAAGGACAAGCAGAATCGCTACTCGCCCGAGGTGTCGGCAGACCGGGTGGTCCTGCTCGGCAGCCCGGGCGGCCACGCTGGCGGGCCGCCGCGTGAGACGCCCGCCGTCGACGAACTGGACCAGGCCCCGAGCGACATCAACGCCGACGATATTCCGTTCTAGAAAATCAGGAGACAGAAGACAGAATTCAGAAGACAGAATCGGCAGCACGGGAGACAGTCGACAGAACTCCTGAATTCGCGGCGGGGAGCTGGCGCGGGTGTCCCCCACCAATCCTCCTGTCTTCCGCCGCCTCGCTCCTGTCAGTCACCTTCTGTCTTCTGTCTTCTGTCTTCTGTCTTCTGTCTACTGTCTACTGTCTTCTGTCTACTTGTCCGCCCTGCCGTACCGATCCTCGAGCCGCACTACGTCATCCAGTTCCGGCGTCGACACCTCGAAGATGTCCGCATCTTCGATAGCCGTCATGCGATGGACGGTTCCCGCAGGCACGTGGATGCGATCGCCAGGCGAGAGCTCCCGGCCGACGAGCCGCTCGCCCTCCTGGAGCTCGTAGAGCAGTCGCCCGCTCGCCAGATACACCGTTTCCGTTTTCTGGTTGTGATACTGCAGGCTCAGTGCATGCCCCGCATTGACGTGGATGATCTTGCCGGCGTATCGATCCGTCTTCGCCCACAACAGTTCGTATCCCCAGGGCTTGTCCACCCGGAAGACCCCCGGTTTGACTTCTACGCTCACCGTTCACCCTCCCTGTGCGATCGGCCGTTCAGGCCGCCGGTCCTCGACGCGAACGCGGGAAACTCCTCCACCAGCATGGTCGTGATGTCGCGCGATGTCGGCAATCGGAGCGCGCGGGCCGCCACCCGCCGCACGTCGGACAGCCTGACCTGCTGCACCAGTGCACGCGCGGCGGGGATGGCCGCCGGGTTCATGCTGAGCTCCGTGACCCCCAGCCCGAGCAGGAGCAGCAACGCCCCCGAGTCGGCCGCCATTTCACCGCACACGGCAGCGCTCCGACCGCAGCGGCGCGCCGTCCGGATCACGTGCCTGATCACACGCAGGATGGCCGGGTGCAGCGGATCGAACAGCCCCGCCACGCGGCCGTCCGTGCGGTCAACCGCAAGACAGTACTGAATCAGGTCGTTGGTGCCGATGCTGAAGAAGTCCGCCTCTTCGGCGAGCAGATCGACGATGAGCGCCGCCGACGGCACCTCGATCATGACGCCGACCGGGATCCCGGGCGTCTCCCTGCCGTCGGAAGACACGGCCAGCGCCGCCGACGCCAGGGCCGCTTTCGCCTCCCGCAGTTCGTCGACCGCAGAGACGAACGGGAGGAGGACGCGGACCGCCCCATGACGGCCGGCCCTCACCAGTGCACGCAACTGGGTCTCGAGGATGTCGCGGCGCCCGAGGCTCAGCCGGATCGCTCGCAGGCCGAGCGGTCCGCGAGACAGCCCCGGGCGTTCGGCGCCGACGCCCTCCTGCCCTTCCTCCCCGCATCCCGAGACCTGGGACTCGTCGATATCAAAGGTGCGAACGGTGACCGGGAACGGGGCCATCCGCTCAACCAGATCGCGGTAGATTCGGAACTGCCGCTCTTCGTCGAACTGGTCGATGGCCTGGCTGCCCAGCATGAACTCCGACCGGAACAACCCCACGCCTTCTGCGCCGGCGGCGCGGGCGAACTCGACGTCGTCCAGCCGCTCGACGTTGGCCTGGAACCGGATGGCGACCCCGTCCGCGCTGACTGCGGGCCCCTGCTGCCTGACGCGCACCGCCGCCGATCGGGACTCGTGCCGGTCCCGCCGCTCCCGCGCCTCGTCGATGAGGGCTGACGACGGGTCGATCACGACCTCCCCCGCGTAGCCGTCGACCAGGACGAGTGTGCCCGGGCGCACGTGCTTCGTCGCCCCGCCGACGCCGGCGACCGCCGGCAGGCCGAGCGAGCGGGCGAGAATGGCCGAGTGATGCGTTCGGCTGCCGGTCTCGATGGCGAGCCCGAGAATGAGGTTGCGGTCGAGGTGCGCCGCAACCGATGGGGCCAGGTCGTCCGCCACCAGGATCGCCGGCGCATCCAGTTCCACAAGGAGGCGCCCAGCTCCAGCCGACACGGGCAGGAGGTTGCGCCGGAGCCGCCCGACCACGTCCGCGACGTCCCCCCGGCGCTCCCGCAGGTACGCGTCTCCGACGTCCACGAACACGTCGCAGAACTCGTCGAAGGCCCGATCGATCGCCCACTCGGCGTTGACGCGATCACCGGCAATGATGCTGCGTGCGCGGGGCACCAGCATGTGATCGTCCAGCATCAGGAGCTGCGCCTCGAACAGGCTGGCGAGATCGGCCCCGGCCGTCTGGGAGACTCTCGCGTGGATGGCGTGCAGCTGGTGCGCCGTCGCCTCCCGCGCCTCGACGAGGCGGGTGATCTCCTTCCCCACGCGCCCGGGGGTGATCGCGTAGCGGATCGCGACATGCCGCTGCAGGAGCAGCGCCGCCGGCCCCCACGCCAGCCCCTGAGACACGGCGATGCCGCTCAGTCGGAACACGGTTCCTCACCGAACCCGGATTCGACGAGGCGGCAGATCGCGCCCAGGGCATCAGCCTCGTCCGGGCCTTCCGCGGTCACGGTGACCGCGATTCCGCGCGCGGCGGCGAGCAGCAGGATGCCGAGAATGCTCTTGCCGTCGACCACGCGCTCCCCGCGCGTCACCGAGACGCGCGACTGGAAACTGCTGGCGGTGTGCACGAACTTCGCGGCGGCGCGGGCATGAACCCCCAGCGCGTTCTTCACGGTCACGGTGCGTGTCAGCATGTCAGCTCTTCGGCTCCGAGCGCAGCAGGTCCGACGCCACGTGGATGGCGTTCCGTCCCGTCTCCCGGAGTTCGCGCGCGACCGCGAGGAGATCCTGAGACGAGCGGAGGCTCGTCAGTTTGATCAGCATGGGCAGGTTGACGCCCGTCACCACCTCCACGCGGTCGGGCTCGACGAAGGACAGGCCGAGATTGGTGGGCGTGCCGCCGAACATGTCGGTCAGCAGCAGCACGCCGCCCTCGCCCTGCAGGCGCGCGATCGCCTGTCGGATCTCCTCCCGCGCATCGTCCATGTCGTCGTGCCAGCCGATCGAGACCGCCGCGAAACGCGGCAGATCGCCGACGATCGCTTCAGCGGCGTTGAGCAACTCCGTCGCCAGTTGTCCGTGCGTCACCACGACGACCCCAATCACATCCGTACTCCTTGTTAGAGCCTGTTAGAAAACAAAGGTATCAATGTGTGTTTTCTTACAGGCTCTTATGGCCGGTCCGAACACACACGATGGAACCTTTATTCATTTACAGGGCCTTAGCCGCTCTGCGCGACGTCGCGATGCCTCACGTGCAGGCGGACGTCCGCGATCGACGCGAGGGCCCGCCGCAGTTCTTCGGCGATGTACACGGACCGGTGACGGCCCCCTGTGCAGCCGATGCCGATCGTGAGGTAGCTCTTGCCTTCGTCCGCATAGTGCGGGATCAGGAACTGCAATAACGACGCGACGCG
>Ga0315297_10002281_pt1 | contig 12054 bp, 9 predicted proteins | sample YL17G15_0_MG_FD_203628 | JGI IMG/M metagenome (GOLD analysis project Ga0315297, IMG submission 203628) | Sediment microbial communities from Yellowstone Lake, YNP, Wyoming, USA - YL17G15_0 | ecosystem: Environmental > Aquatic > Freshwater > Lake > Sediment | place: USA: Wyoming | collected... | reverse complement strand
GCTGGTTGGGCCGCGCGCCCGTAAGCAATTCGTGCAGCACGACCCCGAGCGAGTAGATGTCGGCGCGCGCGTCGATGGCTTCGCCGTGCAGCAATTCCGGGCTCGCGTACTCCGGCGTCACGGCAAGGCCGTAGGCACGCGTCAACAACACGGAGTCGGTGTCCGGCTGCAGCAGCCGGGCTACGCCGAAGTCCAGCAGCCGCACCTCTCCTTGATCCGTTACGAAGATGTTCGAGGGCTTGAGGTCGCGGTGAATCACGTTTCGCCCGTGGGCGTAGGCGACCACATCCAGCACCTGCAGGAACAACCGGATACGCGCCTTCCGGTCGAGCCCGCGCGCGTCGCACCACGCCACCAGCGGCTCGCCCTGCACGTACTCCATCGCTATGTAGGGAACGCCGCTGGCATCCATGCCGGCGTCGTACAGGCGGGCGATCCCCGGATACTCCAGCGTGGCGAGGATGTTGCGTTCGAGCGCGAAGCGCGCCGTCATCTCCACGGGCCGGCTCTGCAGGCGCGGGATCTTCAGCGCCACCTGACGCTCGAACGCGCCGTCGGTGCGGCAGGCAAGCCAGACGTCCGCCATGCCGCCGGACCCCAACAGCCGCTGCAGTTCGTAGGCGCCGAGCCGCTCGCCGGGATGGCGACCGGCCGCCGCATCCTTGCCGGGTTCGCCTGCCTCGATGCACGGCGGACGGTCCAGCGGCCCGCCTGCTGCGGCTTCCTCGTCGAGCAACGCATCGCGCAGCGTCCGCACCAGCGACTCGTCCCCGCTCGACAGGCTGTCGAGCCAGGTCCGCCGCTGCTCCAGCGACAGCGGCAGTGCCTCGTCCAGCAACTCCCCGAGGCGTGCCATCTCAGGTCTCGTCAGGCTCATGCGGTGCGGGTCCTACTCCATTGCCGCCCGCAGCATCAGCCTGGCCTTCAGCCACAGCCGCTGCACGGTGCGTTCGGTGACGTCCAGCGTCTCGGCGATCTCCTGCTCGCTGTAGCCGCCGAAGTAGCGCATCTGCACCACCTGGGCGAGGCGCGCATCGACCTGTTGCAGCGACTCGAGCGCATCGTGCACGCGCAGGATGTCGTCCTCACCCGCCGGCAGCCGTTCTGCCACGTCCGTCGACAGGGTCAGCGGCCGCCGTCCGGCACCGCGCTTCTCGGCGGCACGTTCGCGGGCACTGGAAACGATCACCGAGCGCATCACCTGGGATGCAAACGCGAAAAACGCGCGCCGGTCCTCGGCCCGCAGTTCGCCCGCTCGCAGGTAGCGGAGGTACGACTCGTGCACCAGCCCGCGCGTGTCCAGGAGGGTGTTCCGCCCGCCGTCACGCAGCCGCGCCCGGGCCAGCCGCTCCAGGAACGGGTAGGCCGCGGCAAACAGTTCCTCGCGGGCGCTCGCGTCGCCAGCCTGGACCTTCTGCAGCAACCGGGTGATCTCGATCATCGGCTCCTCTGGAGAGGCTCAGTACGCGAGTACGCGCATCCTGCCCCGGTCAGATGTCGGGTTTCGCGCCCGGATTGCGTCCACTTAGGCAGCAGAAGCTGAATCGAGCGGGTGCAGAAGACTCGACTCGCCGGGTTGGTGGCGAACAGAACAGGAGCCATACGTCCATGATCATCAAAGTATTCAAACCTGCAGCCGTGCTCACCGCCCTCGCGCTCGTGAGCTCCAGCGCCCTCTACGCGGATTCCGTCGAACGTGAGAGCGACGGGAAACACGCGTCCTCCCGGCCATCCGTAAAGACGTACGCCACCGGCCTGACCAACCCGCGCGGCCTCGCGTTCGGTCCGGACGGCAACCTGTATGTGGCCGAAGCCGGCACCGGCGGCGGGCAGACGCCGGCCGACATCGATCCCGCTTGCCCGGTCAACGTCAACATCTACAGCCCCTACACGGCCGGCTACAGCGGTCGTGTCACCCGTGTGCGTGCCAATGGCACGACGCAGACTGTCGCCGCCAACCTGCCGAGTATGACCGACGCCTTTGGCGGCAGCTACGGCCCCACCGACGTCGCGTTCATCGGGGACAAGCTGTACGTCCTGATCGAGATGGGCGGCTGCTCGCACGCGTTGCCCGACGACCTGCCCGCAATTCTGCGGGTCAACCGCGACGGGTCGACGACCAAGGTCGCCAACCTCAACGCCTGGCATGTGGCAAACCCGCCGCACTTCATCAAGGACACCGATCCGGCGACCACCGACCAGGAACCGGGCGGCGTGTTCCATTCGATGATCGCAGTCGGCAAGTACCTCTACGTGGTCGAGACCAACCGCGGCTTCCTGCTGCGTGTCGATCCGTCGAACGGTTCGATCGAGACGCTTTATGACATGTCGTTCGACAACAACGAACACAACCCGATCGTAATGACCCGACGCGGTAACGACTTCTATGTCGGCACGTTCGGCGAGGACGGGGGGAAGGCCGAACTCGCCGTGTTCGACAAGTACTTCTCAGGCTATTCCCTGCCATTCCGGTCGCTCAACCCGATCGTCGGCCTGGCGTGGCACGGCAACCGCCTGTACGGCGTCGAGATCTTCCCCTACGACAATCAGTGGACGACCGATAACGCCAACCTCGTCAGGTTCGACCCCAGGACCGGCGAGCGCAAGGTGGTGCTGTCCGGATTCGCCAGCCTTCCGAACGGGCTCGTGGCCGGTCCCGATGGCGCGCTGTACACGTCGAATTGGGGGATTTCGTACACGGGCGGCGGTGACGGAAGCATCCTGCGCATCGTTCCGTGAACAAGGCTGCGGACGGGCGCTCCCTGCAAAAACGCTGCTCAGCGCGCGGTCGTGCCTCGTCGCGCGACGAAGAAATTGCGCAGCAGCGTGGCGCATTCCTCGCCGAGCACGCCGCCATCCACGTCGAGACGATGATTCAGCCCCGGACTCCGCACGACGTTGAAGACGCTGCCCGCCGCGCCCGCGCGCGGATCGGGCGCGCCGTACACCAGGCGCTCCACCCGGGCGTGGACCATGGCTCCCGCGCACATCGCGCACGGCTCCAGCGTCACGTACAGCGTGGACCCGGTCAGGCGGTAGCTGTCGCTGCGCGCCGCTGCGGCGCGCAACGCGATCATCTCGGCGTGCGCCGTCGGATCGCGCGTCGAGATCGGCCGGTTGAAACCTTCGGCGATCACCTCGCCGTGGCGCACGATCAACGCACCGACCGGCACTTCGCCGGCGACTTCAGCCTGGCATGCGAGTTCGATGGCGCGACGCATGAAGGCCTGGTCTGGGGTGTCCATGAGTCGTCCCGGGGTCCGCTCCATTCAGACAGCAGCCGCCGGCGCGTGGGTTTCGAACAGGTCCTTGTGCTGCAGCCCGAGAAAGATCGGCTCGCCGTCCCGCAGGTGGATGTTGATCTTGGCGTTGTACACAGGGCGCTGCAGCCCATGCTTGTCGCTGATCACGTAGCGTGAGGCTTCGAATCCCCCGCGCGCGTTGCTGCGACCCGTGATGTAGCAACGGATGCCTGCAATGTGGTCCTTTGCCACCGACAGGCCTTCGAGCTGGCGCAGGGTCTGCTCGGTGCGCGCGATGAACTCGATCGTATCGCACGCACCGGCCGGGCCAGCGTTCGAGTCGAGCATGGCAAGCGTGAAGTCCCCGAGCACGATCTGTCCCGGCAACGCCTTCTCCACGATGCGCGACAGCTCGATCGTGACATGCCCCACGATGTAGCTGAACGTCGTCGGATTGAGCGCTTCGACCTGGCAGAACTCGTAGTGCTCACCGACGTGGAAGGCAGTCCGCAACTGCGGCATGGGGAAGCGCCGCGCCTTGCTGCGCGCCACGGCGTTATCGGACAGGATCAGCAGCATCAGCTTGTAGAGCGCGATGTTGGCATCGGGTGTGCGCGCGCGGTTCCAGATGTAGAACCCGTCGTCCGTGGAAGAGCGTGCGAAGTTGATCCGCACGTGCTCGGAGATCAGCTGCTGGTACGCCGAGTTTGCCGAGTAACTCAGGCTGTTGAGCATCGCCACCTGCTCGAGCGGCGAGTGCAGCGAGAACCCGACGATATCGAGCAGCATGACGGCACGCTCGCGCACGAGGTTCACGCTGTAGCCGCGAACCAGGCTGCTCACGAGCGCGGCATCAAGCCGGCTGCCCGGGCGAACAGGCACGTCGATGACGTGCGCCACCTCGCCGAAACCGGCCTGCAACGCGTCGAACTCCGCGGGCGAGGCCTGCTTGGGGCGGGCCAGCAACTCCGCCGTGAACTCCCCGCCGCTGGCGTTGCCCGCAACCGTGCCATCGATCTCGCGGAACGGTTCGAGGATGCCGTAGTGACGGATGACGAGGAAACGGCGGACGGCGCCGTTGCCAGTCCAGGCGAGGACGATGTTCTCGCCGAGGTTCCAGGCGTCGAAAAGCGCCTCGTCCAGGCCCGCAAGCTCCGCGCGTGACTCCGCGTCGATGGACGGGTCGCGCTCCATCGAATTCGCGATCGTTTCCAGCCAGCTCGAGCGCTTCATCGACGCGACACCTGCAGCCTCACTCCCACTCGATCGTCGCGGGCGGCTTGCTGGAAATATCGTAGGTGACCCGCGAGATGCCAGCCACCTCGTTGATGATGCGGCGCGAGCAGAGATCCAGGAACTCGTAGGGCAGTCGCGCCCAGCGTGCCGTCATGAAGTCGACCGTCTCGACCGCGCGCAACGCGATCACGTAATCGTAACGACGACCGTCGCCCATCACGGCGACCGAACGCACCGGGAGGAACACGGCAAAGGCCTGGCTCGTCTGGTCGTAGAGCCCGTGCGCATGCAGTTCGTCGATGAAGATCCGGTCGGCCTTGCGCAGCAGGTCGGCATACTGCTTCGACACTTCGCCGAGGATGCGCACGCCGAGCCCCGGACCCGGGAACGGATGGCGGAACACCATCGAGCGCGGCAGGCCGAGTTCGAGGCCGAGGCGCCGCACCTCGTCCTTGAACAGTTCGCGCAGCGGCTCGACCAGCTTGAGCTTCATGTGCTCGGGCAGGCCACCCACGTTGTGGTGCGACTTGATCACGTGGGCCTTGCCGGTCTTGGCGCCCGCGGATTCGATCACGTCGGGATAGATCGTGCCCTGCGCCAGCCAGCGCACGCCCTCGAGCTTGTTCGACTCCTCGTCGAACACCTCGATGAACATGCGGCCGATGATCTTGCGCTTGCGCTCCGGGTCCGCCTCGCCGCGCAGCGCGTCGAGGAAGCGCCCCTCGGCGTTCACGCGGATGATCCTCACGCCCATGTTCTCGCCGAGCATCTTCATGACCTGGTCGCCTTCGTCGGCGCGCAACAGGCCGTGGTCGACGAACACACAAACCAGCTGCTCGCCGATCGCGCGGTGCAACAGCGCCGCCACGACCGACGAGTCCACGCCGCCGGACAGGCCCAGCAGCACCTTGTCGCTGCCGACCTGCTCGCGCACGCGCGCGACCGCGTCGGCGATGATGTTGCCCGGTTCCCAGCGGGCCTCGCACGCGCAGATCTCGCGCACGAAGCGCTCGAGCATCCGCCCGCCTTGCAGGGTGTGGGTCACTTCGGGATGGAACTGGACCGCGTAATAGCGGCGCGCTTCGTCGGCCATGGCCGCGAGCGGTGCGTTCGCCGAGGAACCAACGGGCACGAAACCGGCCGGAATTTCCTCGACGCGGTCGCCGTGGCTCATCCAGACGTCGAGCACGGCGCGACCCTGCGGATCGCGGTGATCGAACAATTCATTGAACAGGCGACAAGGCGCCGTCACGGTGACCTGCGCGTACCCGAACTCGCGGTGATCCGAGCCGCTGACGCGGCCGCCGAGCTGCTGCGCCATCGTCTGCATGCCGTAGCAGATGCCGAGCACGGGCACGCCGGCCTCGAACACCGCCTGCGGCGCCTTGGGCGGCTGTGCGTCCGTGACGGACTCGGGGCCGCCGGAGAGGATGATGCCGCGCGCACCGAACGCGCGAACGTCGGCGTCGTTGATGTCCCACGGATGAATTTCGCAGTAAACGCCGCTTTCGCGGACGCGTCGCGCGATCAACTGGGTGTACTGCGCCCCGAAATCGAGGATCAGGATACGGTGCGCGTGGATGTCGGGCGGACGCACCGTCGTCGACGCTTGCTCAGCTGACACGGTAATTCGGGGCTTCCTTGGTGATGGTCACGTCGTGGACGTGGCTCTCACGCACGCCCGCGTTGGTGATGCGCACGAACTTGGGCTGCGTGCGCATCTCGTCGATGTTCGCGCTGCCCGTGTAACCCATCGCAGCACGCAAGCCGCCCGCGAGCTGGTGCAGGATCGCGACGATGCTGCCCTTGTAGGGCACGCGGCCTTCGACGCCTTCCGGCACGAGCTTTTCGATTTCGGCCGAGGCGTCCTGGAAGTAGCGGTCGCGCGAGCCGTTCGACTGGGCCATCGCTCCGAGCGAACCCATGCCGCGGTACGACTTGTACGAAGCGCCCTGGTACAGCTCGACCTCGCCCGGCGATTCCTCGGTGCCCGCGAACAGGCCGCCCATCATCACGCAGTGCGCGCCCGCGACGATGGCCTTGGCCACGTCGCCGGAGAAGCGGATGCCGCCGTCGGCAATCAGCGGCACGCCGTGCGGAGCCAGCGCGGCAGCCACGTTCGCCACGGCTGAGATCTGCGGCACGCCGACGCCGGCGACGATGCGGGTGGTGCAGATCGAGCCCGGACCGATGCCGACCTTCACGGCGTCCGCACCGGCGTCGATCAGCGCCATCGCGGCTTCAGCCGTGACGATGTTGCCCGCGATGACCTGCTGGTTCGGCCACTTCGCCTTGATGCGCTTGACCGTCTCGATCACGCCGCGACTGTGGCCGTGGGCCGTGTCGACGACGATGACGTCGACGCCGTTTTCACGCAGCGCCGCGGCGCGATCGAGCGTGTCCGCACCCGTGCCGACGGCCGCGCCGACGCGCAGTGCGCCACGCTCGTCCTTGCAGGCGCGCGGGAACTCGGTGGCCTTCTGGAAATCCTTGACGGTGATCATGCCCTTCAGCTGGAAGTCGTCGCCGATGACGAGCACCTTTTCGATGCGGTGCTTGTGCAGCAGCATCAGCACGTCTTCCTTGGGTGCGCCTTCGCGCACGGTGATCAGGCGCTCGCGCGGCGTCATGACCGCGGAGACCGGCGCGTCGTAGCGCGTCTCGAAACGCAGGTCGCGGTGCGTAACGATGCCGACGGCCTTGCCGTCGCGCACGACCGGCACCCCCGAAATGTTCTTGGAGCGCGTGAGCTCGAGCACCTCGCGGATGGTCTGCTCGGGCCGGACGGTGATCGGGTCGTGGATGATGCCGCTCTCGAAGCGCTTCACGCGCGCGACTTCGCGCGCCTGCGACTCGATGGTCATGTTCTTGTGGAGGATGCCGATGCCGCCTTCCTGCGCGATCGAAATCGCGAGGCGATGCTCGGTGACGGTGTCCATGGCGGCCGAGACGATGGGCAGGTTCAGCTTGATGCCGCGCGTCAGTTGCGTGGACAGGCTGACCTCTGCCGGCAGGACCTGGGAGTAGGCCGGCACGAGCAGGACGTCGTCGAAGGTGAGGGCTTCCTCGAGAATTCGCAGCATTTGGCGACCCGGAGCGAAAGGAAGCGCGGCATTGTACCCGCTCGGGACGCTTTGCGTAAAACACCGTGGCGGCCTGGTGCTCGCCGGCTTGAACGAATGGCGCCGGCATCGGGGTCCGATCCTCCCGAATCGCGGCCGGGGACGCCGTAAACCCATCCCTGGGGGCTCCGGCCGCGATTCGGGAGGACCGAACCCACGATGTCGGTAGGGAACGGCTCTGGCCGGCGAACAGGCGTCACTTGACGATGTGTTGCTCAACTCCCCGGCCGGTAAGATGCCGCGATGGCCGATTCCTGGTTCGACGACGACGCAACGCCCTCGCAGGCCGCCCCGGTGCGCGAAATCTTCTCGATTTCGCAGCTCAATGCGCAGGCACGGATGCTGCTCGAGCGGGGGCTCGGTTCGGTCTGGCTCGAGGGCGAAATTTCGAACCTGGCGCGCCCCGCCTCTGGCCACTGGTACTTCTCACTGAAGGACGAAGCGGCGCAGGTTCGCTGCGCGATGTTCCGCAACCGCAGCATGCTCGTGCGCTTCCCGGTGAAGGACGGCGCCAGGGTACTCGCGCGGGGTCGCGTGAGCCTCTACGAGGCCCGTGGCGAGTTCCAGGTCGTCATCGATCACCTCGAGGAAGCTGGCGAAGGCGCGCTGCGCCGCCGTTTCGAGGAACTCAAACGCAAGCTGCTGGCCGAGGGGCTGTTCGAGGCCGCGCGGAAAAAGCCGCTGCCCACCCTGCCCCGTCGCATCGGCGTGATCACCTCGCCGACCGGCGCGGCGCTGCGCGACATCCTGCACATCCTGCGGCGCCGCTTCCCGGCCGTGCCGGTCCTGGTCTACCCGGTTGCGGTGCAAGGTGAAGCGGCACCGCGCGAAATCGTGCAGGCACTGCAACTCGCCGCCGCGCGTCGCGAGTGCGACGTGCTGATCCTGGCCCGGGGCGGCGGGTCGCTCGAAGACCTGATGGCGTTCAACGAGGAATCGGTGGCACGCGCGATCTACGCGTGCGGCGTTCCGATCATCAGCGGCGTGGGCCACGAAACTGACGTCACGATTGCCGACTTCGTCGCGGACGAGCGTGCACCGACGCCTTCCGGCGCGGCGGAACGCAGCGTTCCGGACGGCGCGGAATACCTGCGCGCCTACGGCGCGCTCGAGCGCAACCTGGTCCAGGCCTTGCGCCGCAAGCTGTCGTCGCTGCGACAAGCACTGCAACAGTGGGAACGGTCGTTGCACCGGCTCTCGCCGCGTGCACGACTGCAGCAGCATGCGCAGCGCCTCGACGAACTCGAGCAGCGCCTGCAGCGCGCGGTCCGTGCCCGGCTCGAACGCGCTCGCGTCCACCTGACGAACGCGGAAGCCCTCCTCGGTCGCAGCAGCCCTGCGCGTCGCCTCGCGCCGCTGCAGCAGCGACTGGACGTTGCGCAGCGTCGCCTTCCGGTCGCGATGCAGTGGCGCCTGCAGGCAGCGCGCGAACGCTTCGAACGCTCGATGCGCACGCTGAATGCCGTCAGTCCGCTGGCGACGCTCGAGCGCGGCTACGCGATCGTCACGGATTCCGGCTCGCACGTCGTCACCGATGCGTCGACGCTTGCGCCAGGCACACGCATCGACGCGCGCGTGGCGCGCGGCTCGGTTCGTGCGACGGTCACGGACGTATTCGCGGCGCAGACCGGGCCCGCAGCCGCGCCGAAGAAGAAAGCGAAGCCGAAAAAGTGACGCAGCCAGAAATTGTGACGAGTCCGCGCACGGTCCGCCCGACAGCAGTCCGACCCGAAACCGGGCGTCGCCGGGCTATGCCAGCATTCGTCGCACTGTGCGCGGCTGTTTCTGTCTTTGGCTTCGCTGCATCTGCGGCGCGCGCTGCAGATGACGTCACGCTGCCGCGCGACACGCGCGTGCCCGGTGGCATTGCAATCCTCGACCTCGGTACGGGAACCGAAGCGCCCGGTGCCGTGTACTTCGGCGAGTACCGTGCGCCGATCGTTAGCACCGTGGACGGCTGGAAAGCAATCGTCGGCATTCCGCTCGCGACTGCGCCCGGCCGGCAAGTGCTCAGGCTCGTGACACCGTCGGCAAGCGACGACGATCGCGAGATCGCGTTCACCGTCGCGCCCAAGGAATACGCCACCCAGAACCTGACGGTCGAAGCGCGCAAGGCCGATCCGCTGCCCGAGGACCTCAAGCGCATCGACGCCGAGACTGAGCGCACCGAACGCGCGCTGGCCACCTACAGCGAGAGCATGACACCGACGTGGCACTGGACCGTGCCTGTGCCGGGTGAGCGTTCGGATTCGTATGGCAAGCGTCGCATCTTCAACGGGCTGCCGCGCAAACCGCACAGCGGCATGGACATTGCCACGCCGACCGGCACACCGGTCCGCAATCCAGCCGCTGGCCGCGTCGTGGAAACCGGCGACTTCTTCTTCAACGGCAACACGGTGTTCGTCGACCACGGCCAGGGCGTGCTCACGATGTACTGCCACCTCAGTCGCATCGACGTGAGGGCGGGTGACTTGGTGAAGGAAGGCGACGTGCTGGGCCTGGTGGGGGCCACCGGTCGAGTGACTGGCCCGCACCTGCACTGGGGCGTGAGCGTGAACCGGGCGATGGTGGATCCCGAACTGCTGCTCGGGAAGTGACTGGAGGAAGGGGTTAGGGGTTAGGGGTTAGTCGGAGGACGCCGCTGGCGACGAAGAGATTTCCCGGATCGCAGCTACCCAACCTCCGACTAACCCCTATCCCCTAACCCCTGTCCCCTTCGCCGACTTTCGCCAGAAAGGCGGCGATCACCGGCTCGAAACGAGCGTTGTCCACGAGGAACGCGTCGTGGCCCTGCGGCGACGGGAACCCGTGGAATTCGACGTCGACACCGGCCTTGTGCAAATGCTCGGCGATCAACGCCTGCTGGTCGATCGTATAGAGCATGTCCGTCTGCGCGCCGAGCACCAGCGTCCGCTGCACGCCGCCAAACTTCGCGAATGCCGCATCGAGCGAGCCCGCGCCGTGTTCGGCGAGGTCGAACTGGTCCATGGCGCGAGAAAGATAGAGGTAGCAGTTGGCGTCGTAGACGTCGGCGAACCGCTGGCCCTGGTGCTCCAGGTATGACTCGACCTCGAACTGCGCGCGGAAATCGCCGGGCTGTCCGGTGGTTTCAGCCACGCGCCGACGGCCAAAGCGCTGGTCCCATTCCTCGTGCGAGCGGTACGTGATGGTGCCGAGCTTGCGCGCCATGCGCATGCCCTGCCGCGGACCGCGACCGGGCTCGTAATTGCCCCCGCGCCAGGCCGGATCGTTGCGCACGATTTCACGCTGCAGCGAACGCAGCGAAATCGCGAACGGGTTGGCCGCCGTGGCGCCGGAAATCGACATCATGTTGCGCGCCACGCCAGGAAACTGCGCAGCGAACGCGAGGACGGTCATGCCGCCCATCGAAGGACCCGCCACGCAGGCGACGGTCTCGATGCCGAGCGCGTGCAGCACCTCGAAACCGCCGCGAGCGACGTCCTCGAGCGACACTTCCGGGAACGCGATGCCGAACGGCCGGCCGGTACGCGGGTCGATCGAGGCCGGGCTCGACGAGCCGTAGGGACTGCCGATCGAGTTGACGCAGACGACGTAGAACCTGCTCGTGTCGATCGGCTTGCCGGCGCCGATCATCGATTCCCACCAGCCCGGCTTCGGGTCGGCCGGCGAGGACGCTGCATGGGCGGAGGGCGAAAGACCCGTGAACAACAGCAGCGTGTTATCGCGCGCCGCGTTCAGCGTGCCCAGGGTTTCATAGGCAATGACGGGGTGCTCGATCACGCCGCCGCGATACAGGCGCAGCGGCTCGTCCAACAGGGCCAGCCGGGTAGCCGGCAGGTCGTGGGCAGCGGTCGGCGATGTGCGGGCGACGGCCATGAGCATGAGTCCAGTCTAGACCCGGCCCGTCGGGCCACTAGCTTGAGAGGATACCCGGTCAGAACCGGCGGTTATTAGTCCCGCGCGTCCGCCACCCGGCCTGTCAGCGCTTGCCAACCTTCTTGCCGCCCCGGGACCGCGAAATAAGGCGCTTCTTGCTCCGAACCTGGCGTGGGGTCAGCTCGTTGCGACGGCCCTTGAACGGGTTTTCGTCGGTCCGGAACTCGACCCGCATCGGCGTGCCCTTGAGCCGGAACGTCTCCCGGAAATGGTTCTCGAGGAACCGGCGGTAGGTGTCGGGCACGTGCTGGGTCTGGTTGCCGTGGATGACCACGACCGGCGGATTGCGGCCGCCCTGGTGGGCATAGCGCAGCTTGATGCGCCGGCCGCGCACCAGTGGCGGCTGGTGGATCGTGAGCGCCTGCTCGAGGGCCTGCGTCAGGTCCTTGGTCGGCAGCTCCTTCATGGCGGCGCGGTAGGCCTTGAGGACGGACTCCATCATTTCGCCGACGCCGGTGCCGTGCCGTGCCGAGATGAAGTGCACGTAAGCGAAGCGCAGGAAGTCGAAGCGCAGGTCGAGCCCGTCGCGGATCGCA
>Ga0315297_10002279_pt1 | contig 12062 bp, 11 predicted proteins | sample YL17G15_0_MG_FD_203628 | JGI IMG/M metagenome (GOLD analysis project Ga0315297, IMG submission 203628) | Sediment microbial communities from Yellowstone Lake, YNP, Wyoming, USA - YL17G15_0 | ecosystem: Environmental > Aquatic > Freshwater > Lake > Sediment | place: USA: Wyoming | collected... | reverse complement strand
CATTGCCATCGTCGCCGAACGATCCGGAAATTACATGCTGTCGGAATCTTTCTCAAAAATATAATTCCTTGTTATCAGAGTCCCTTATAGCGTTGTAGTATTAGAATTTAGGATTTCGTGCTTCGTATTTCAGATTTCGTATCTATCCTGAAACATTGTTTGGTGTTCTTTCAAACTTGGCGATTTCTGCCAGAAGTTCCCATGTCGTTTTCGCTTCCTCTTCATCGACAAGCGAAATGGCAAACCCCGCGTGTATGAGGACGAGATTGCCTATTCTAACTTCCGGCAGCAGCGTGGTCTTGGCCTTAAAGCGGTTGCCCATCGCGTCAACCACCGCAATATCCTTGTCCAGCTCGATTATCCTTGCCGGTATTGCCAAACACATAATTCCTCACCCGTGGCTCGTTGGTCGTCTTTTCTGCTTACTTCAGTCGCAGGTCACATAACAGGGGCAGTTGTCTTCCTCATTTTACAGGTCAGCGGACGAGGGGTCAATGTGTTTAATCTGCAACTACTCGCGCCGCCGACGCATACGGGATGGACAGCGGTTTCTTCTACGCAGGCGTCAAGGACCTGACCGAAAAAAACCTGGTGACGTCGTCAGCTCGCTTCAAAATTCGGCTCCCTGCACCCCGCCGCGAATGAGAGAAATCACCTCAAATCCGCGCTCCGCCTCAGCCAAATTCCGCTGGGCTGTGGTATAGTCCTCACAGTTGAAATTGCCCGTTAATTCGCCGCGGGCGATTTGGGAAGGCTGAGGACAGATGGGAATGATTCAAACGTGCCGGTAAATCAGCCGAAAAACCCATGCCTTTCAGCAAGAAAGGCTGACTGTCCCCAAGGGCGGTTCCTTGAGCAAAAAAATCCTTGAAAGCAGCTTGGGAATCAGGTCTGAAGCCTCTTAACCAACCCCGATTCGTGACTCTCCCTGGTTTATCCCGCTGACCCAAAGAATGTACCGGACACCTTTAATTCCCGCCAGCAGGTAAGATCAGTACCGTTGTTGGGGGCAGTACTCTAATGTTCAGGCTCCCCAACCCTGAGGTTCGAGGGCAAGTACCGCACCGTGAACTTATCCCCAATCTGGACTTGATCGTAGAGCTTTTTATTGGATACCCGGCATGCAACGGTCGGCGTAGAACCATCGGGAAGCTGCGCCACAAACTCGTAGGCAACATGATGGTGGGGTCCACGGCCACCCCACCTACTCCACCAGCGCCCGATCACTACCGCTTGCGCCGTCCGGCCTTCCCGGTTTAGCCGTTTGCGCCGTCGGTAGCCCACCCCCAACATGCCCGCCCCCACCGCGGCCCACACCATGCCCCCGGCTATCTCCACGCTTCGGTCCCGCGGATCTTCGGGGTGTCTCCTGATGCGCTGCATCGGAGCGATCAGAACAAGAGCGAGCAATACTACCCCGCCTATGAAAAGAATCGCCCCCGGACCAAGATACAGTGTTGGCGATATGACGCCGATCAGCTTGCCGGGAGGCTTATATTCTCCTTCACGTCTGAGCATCGTTCTCTCCTTACTCAAACAGGTGTCATCGACTATGGCCAAAGGCGACAGAATGCCCTTACGAGTCTCACCCACCAGTCCACGAAGCGCTCGCCGAACAGCCCGGCATGGGTGCCGAGGAGTAACGAGGTGCCAATCGCTTTTTCTTCCTCGCTTGTTATCTCGACCTGTGGACAGTCTCGCCGACTGCGAGAGATTGTTGCCGATGGTGGCTTCATACAAAGGTCCCTTCACTTACGCCTGATGTCGGCTATCCAGATCCCCAGCCACCCAATCAACAATATCCAATAGAGGGGATCCACCGTTTCTGTTAACGAGGATAACCAAGGATAACTATGGACAGCCACCCATTATAGTCCACTATCTTGATTTTTTCGTCCATTTTTTCGGTGGTATTCCAATAGGCACCGGCCGGACTCGCCGCCCAAGCCCGACTATCTACACGCAGCATTTTTGTCTGCCTTCCTTACTTTTCCGAGCTTTCCTACCAGCATTACACTACTGCCTTCTTGCGTTGTCGCTGGCGTAGTCCACGTTATTTCCATCCCGGATGATGACCGAATCCCTGTTGCCTAAATCGTCTATCGCAAAGGTTTCGTTGCTGTTGTCTATACTATACTCCACAAGGGTGAGCCTGTCAAGGTTTGCCCTGTGGTTTTTGGCGTTGAATGTCGGGTGTATTGCTGCGATAATCGCCGGCGCTTCGCTGGTTGCGTAGATAATTATGAGTTCTGCAAAATTGCAGGTTAGACCTATATTGTTGAAGAAAATCTCTTTTATGATTTTCTTCAATAATCACCTAAGCGGTTATGAGACAATATGTTGCTATTGAAAAGAAAAAATCAACAAACGATTTTTTCTTTTCTAAGTAGGCCTAACCTGCAATTTTGCAGAAGCCTTTAGATAATTGGAAAGCTATTAAGGTCGGCAGCGTCAGATGGCAGCGGTAATACTGCAAAACGTGACAAAGGTCTGTGACGGCGACGTCGTCGCTGTAAGCGATGCGGATATTGACGTCAAGGACAAGGAGTTTATGGTGATCGTGGGGCCTTCCGGGTGCGGCAAGACCACAATCCTGCGACTGATTGCGGGGCTTGAGAAAAAGCTAAAAACGCCAAAAAAGTGGCTTGACCAGCCGTCAAGGAAATGTATCATTGTGTAAATTCGCGTTTACGGAGCCGCTGGCTTGCTGTATAAGACGGACAAGATTTGTAGGAGTGCAGAATAATGAAACAAGTAAAAGTATTCCTGAACGAAAAAGACATCCCGCGGCAGTGGTACAACCTGGCGGCGGACCTGCCCACGCCGCTGCTTCCGCCGCTCGGGCCCGACGGCAAACCGGTTTCGCCGGACATGCTCGCGCCGGTGTTCCCGATGAACCTGATTGAGCAGGAGGTAAGCTCCAAGAGGTGGATAGACATCCCGGAGGAGGTGCTGGACATACTCTATCGCTGGCGGCCCGCGCCGCTGCGAAGGGCGGTCTATCTGGAGAGATTCCTCGGCACGCCGGCACGCATATACTACAAGGACGAGAGCACCAGCCCGCCGGGGAGCCACAAGCCGAATACGGCCGTTCCCCAGGCGTGGTACAACAAGCAGTTCGGCATCAAGAGATTGACCACGGAGACCGGCGCCGGCCAGTGGGGCAGCGCCCTTGCCTTCGCCTGCAAATTGATAGGGCTCGAATGCAAGGTGTTTATGGTCAGAATAAGTTTTGACCAAAAGCCTTTTAGAAAAACAATGATGCAGGTATGGGGCGCCAAGTGCATTGCGAGTCCGAGCAACGAGACGAACGCCGGGAGAAAAGTGCTCAAGGAGATACCGGACACTCCGGGCAGCTTAGGGATCGCAATCAGCGAGGCAATCGAGGCGGCGGTGACCGACCCGAGCGGTCAGACGCGCTACTCTCTGGGGAGCGTGCTCAATCATGTTCTGCTCCATCAGACGATAATAGGGCTGGAGGCGAAGAAGCAGCTCAAGATGGTCGGCGAGAAGCTGCCGGACATTGTAATTGGCTGTGCCGGCGGCGGCAGCAACTTTGCGGGCTTGTCGTTCCCGTTTGTCGCGGACAAGATCAACGGGGCGAATATCAAGATCATCCCGGTTGAGCCGACCGCCTGCCCGACGATGACCCGCGGTCCGTTCGCGTACGATTTCGGCGACACGGCCTGCACGACGCCGCTGCTGGCGATGCACACGCTGGGCCACGCCTTCATACCGCCCCCGATTCACGCGGGCGGCCTGCGATACCACGGTATGGCGCCGCTGGTCTGCCAGGGGATAGTCGAAGGGCTGCTCGAGCCGAGGGCGTATCATCAGTTGGTGTCCTACGAGGCCGCGCTTACCTGGGCCAGAACCGAGGGCTTCATCACCGCCCCGGAGACGAGCCAGGCAATAGCGGCTGTGATCGACGAGGCCAATAAGGCGAAAGAAGAAGGCAAGGAGAAGGTTATACTGTTCAATTACAGCGGACACGGTCTGATGGACCTTAGCGGTTACGACGCATACCTGTCCGGGAAACTCACCGATTATGAATTGCCTGAGGCTGAGCTCAAGAAGTACACTAAAGATCTTGAGAAGCTGCCGAAGGCGGAGATGAGAAAAACCGGGAAATGGTAAGACTATTGCTTTTGCGTTGGCCTTCAGCGTAGAATGTGGAAAGAAGTGTTGTACAGAAGACATGAGTATTTTTAAGGAGATGACAATGAAAAAGGGAACTCTGGTAGTCGCCGTACTGTTGTTGGCCGCAGTAAGTTTGGGCTATGCTCAGGAGCCCGGGGGGCTGCATGGATCGGTCGATGTAACATATCTGAGCAAATACATCTGGCGCGGCTTTGACCTCTATGGAGACAAGAGCGCGATCCAGCCGAGCGTCGATCTGGATTTGTTCGGCAGCGGCTTTGGAGTCAGCGCGATGGGCCACAGGGCCAATTCAAGCGGATATGAGTCTTTTGTACAGGGTCAGCATGCGGGCGAGCGCTGGGATTACACATTGTATTATCAGAATGCTCTGTGTATGGATAAGCCCTGTGCTACCAAGTACCGGATTGGTTATGTCTATTACAATAATGCGGACAATGACAGCGCTGATTTCGACCTGCAGGAGCTTCAGGCCATTCTGTCCTGGCCAAATATTCTGCCGGTAAAGGGCCTGGTCCCGAGCTATGTCCTTGTCAAGCTCTGGCCTTCCAGCAGCGGTTCCCTGGTTGGGAGCAGGTCAGGGACGACGGGAACAGCTTCCGGCTTCGCACACATCTTCATGCTTGATTATGGTGTGCCGGTGCAGGGCCTGGGCAGCCCCGAACAGGTCATTAACCTGCATTCGGAGGTGGTCTATAACGACGGGGTCGGTCCTAACGGGGCAGATGTCGATCAGGACTGGAGTAACGCCGTCTTTGGCATCTCAACAACCTTCGATCTTGGCGGGAACTTCTTTTTGACTCCGGGCGTTTATCACCAGGTGACAATGGATAAATCCGTCAATGACGATAAGGACGAGACGTGGGCCAGCGTCGGCGCGACGTACAAGTTCTGATGATTTTAGCGATGCGATTTTGTCACTTTGAAAAGGCTGGCCGGATAGACCAGCCTTTCTTATTTCGCAGAGCGGCAAGTACGTTGAGTGATGAAGAATGCTGACGCTGATCAACGCAAACAGGATGGTCCCTGTCATTGGGCCGATCGGCTTGGACTACGTGGCCAGTTCAGCCAGTCAGGCGGGAATCGATGTTGAGCTTCTCGACCTGGCTTTGGTTGAGGAGCCGGCCGAGGCAATCAAGGGGCATTTCTCCGAGCATCAGGCGGAGCTTGTCGGCATCTCATTTCGCAATGTCGATGACTGTTTCTGGCCGAGCGCCGACTGGTTCGTGCCTGAATTGAAAAGGACCATAGAGGCTCTTAAGAGCTTGACCGATGCTCCAATTGTGCTCGGCGGGGTCGGCTTTTCGATCTTTGGCGGGGCGATTCTTGAATACACCGGCGCCGATTTCGGCATACGCGGGGACGGCGAAACGGCAGCAATTTCGCTTATTCATCAATTACGGGGGAGGAGAGAATTCACGGAGGTTCCCGGCCTGCTCTGGCGGCGGGGCGGGGAAATCCGCGGTAATGCGCCGGCCTGGCCGATACCTATTTCGCTGCCGACGGCCCGCGATTCTGTCGATAATCCGGCTTACTTCAACCGGGGCGGGCAGTGCGGACTGGAGACCAAACGCGGCTGCAACCGAAGGTGCATCTACTGCGCCGACCCTCTGGCGAAGGGAACCGCGCTGAGGCTGCGGGACCCGCGCGAGGCGGCCGAAGAGGCTGAGTCGTTATTGGCCCAGGGGATAGACGTGCTGCACCTTTGCGACTCGGAGTTCAATATCCCGCGCGGGCACGCGATGGCGGTCTGCGAAGAATTCAACAGGCGCTTGCTCGGCGAGCGCATCGGCTGGTATGCCTACCTGTCGCCGGTGCCGTTCGATGATGAGTTGGCTGCGGCGATGGCGCGGGCCGGGTGCGTGGGCATCAACTTTACGGGCGACTCGGCCTGTCCCTCGATGCTGAAAACCTATCGGCAGCAGCACACCAGAGACGACCTTGCCTCCGCGGTTGCGCTTTGCCGTTCAAACGGGATCGCCGTGATGATAGACCTGCTTCTGGGCGGACCCGGCGAGACCGTGCAGACGGCGAGGCAGACAATCGACTTTATCAAGAAGATCAATCCCGACTGCGCCGGCGCGGCGCTGGGCGTAAGGATTTACCCCGGTACCGCTATGGAGGAAATCGTCGCCAGGCAGCTCAGGAAGGGCGAATATGCCGGCATACGCCGGAAGTACGATGGGCCGATCGACCTGCTCAAGCCGACTTTCTACATATCGCCCGGCTTAGGCGAGAGCCCGGCTGAGGCGGTCAGGGATTTGATTGGCGGCGACCGGAGGTTCTTCGAGCCTGCGCTGGAGACGGATTTGGAGCGCAGCGGCGCCGGCCCGGATAACTACAACTACAACCAGAACCTTCCGCTGATTGAGGCCATCGGCAAGGGGGCACGCGGAGCATACTGGGATATCCTGCGCCGGCTCCGCAACGCCTGACCGTACTCCGCCGCACGCCACATTTCAGCGGCTATCGGCCGCAGGTCGGGCGCACCTGGGTCTTCGGACCTGCTTGTCTGCAGTGAGATTGGCCTCTTAACCCAAGTTACGCTGTTGGGAGGAAATTTCAAGAATTTTTGGGGCAAAATCATCGATGTTGGGCTTTGAATTAGATTTGATGTGTCCAAACCCGATGAAGCCCGGAAGCTGCTGTTGAACCGATTAGGCCTGATGCTGCCGCAACGGCTGCGCCGGATCGACGAAGTGGCACAAATGTAGTGAAGACTTTCTGCACAAATCGCCTCTGGCGCTATCAAGAAGCCCGATTCACTCCATGAACTGCGTAACTTGGGCTAAACGCGAGGATTGCGGCAAGGTTATCAAGATGACCGATCGTGTGGTTACTTCGGATGGGACAGCTTGGCGGCCTTTTTCACGGAGCTTCATTGGGCTCGTTGGGTTCGGCTGGCCCAACAGGTTCGGTCGGGCCCTCGCCTATTCCCTGCTTGGGTCCAGCGCTGCTGACTAATTGCTCAATTGTCGCCTGCTGTTCCGTAATGGTATTTTGCTGCTGAGCGATGGTGGTTTTTAGCTTCTCGATTTCGGTTTGAAGTGCGCTTAGCGCCCCGCCGCCGTCGCTGAACCGAGCCACCGTATCCTGTATTGCTTCCTGGGCCTTGCGCGCTTGTACAAGCGCCTTGTCTCGCTCCGTTGTCAACTGCTGGACCAGAAGGTCGAGCTCGTCACGACTCTTTTTGGCGGCGGCCATCTCCTCTTTAAGGTCGGCTATTTCGCCCCGCGCCTTGACCAGGTCGGTCTTGACCTTCAAGAGCGAATTCATCGCTTCCTCCGCTTCGGCCCGTGCCGCCTTCTCCCCGCTATTGTCGCACCCCGCCGGAAGCACCGAACAGGTCAGCAAGACAAAAAATCCAATAATCGCATCCTTTTTCGTCACGTCCGAGCTCCTTTCTTGGGAGAAGCCCTTGTTTCTCGCCTCAATGCCTGAATCTGTAGCTCAGCAGTTTGTAGATCAGTTTGGCGGCCATGAAATCCGGGGACTTATTTCTCTCATCCGGACAAAGCTCGACAACATCAAAGCCCACAAGCTGCTTTGAATTACAGATTGTTTTGAGCAGCGTCAGCACCTCGTACCAGAGCAGGCCGCCCGGCTCCGGCGTCCCGGTGGACGGCATTATCGACGGATCGAATACGTCCAGGTCAATGGTAATGTAAACCTTATCAGACAATTTTGAAACGACCCGGCCAATCCAGTCGGAGCTGCTGTGAATGTCCGTGGCAAACAAGACGCGGTCTTTGTCGAGAGACTTCTTCTCGGAGGAATCCATACTCCTGATGCCTACCTGCAGGATGGGGCACAATTCTTTGACCCTGGCCATAACGCAGGCGTGATTGTACTCGGACCCCTCGTACTGGTCCCTCAAGTCACAATGCGCGTCAAGCTGCAAAACGGTCATATCGGGATGCTTCTCGATGTTGGCCCTGATGGCACCGATGCTGACCGAGTGCTCCCCCCCGATAACGACGGTGAACTTGTCGTTTTGGATATGCCGCTCGACCCTTTCCCTTACGGTCTCGACCATATCTCCGGGATATAATCTTCCATCGACGGCCTCAGCCGTGTAGATGCCTTTCAAATATACTTCCGAATCCGTCTCTATATCGTACAGCTCCATATTTCCCGACGCCTCGATTATCGCCGCGGGCCCCCTGTCGGCGCCTTTGACCCAGGTGCTTGTTTGGTCGTAGGGGGCCGGGATAATCACAATGGAGGCGTTCTCTAATTTGGCATATTTGTCCTCCAGGTAGCCGAAACTGTTCAATCGCGTCATGCTAGAAATGCTCCTTTGATATTCCCTCATGAGTTCTGCAAAATTGCAGGTAATCAACAAACGATTTTTTCTTTTCTAAGTAGGCCTAACCTGCAATTTTGCAGAAGCCTTTTATCGAGTATGACCAGTGCCATTGGTGAGATTCGGTCAATTCACTTGTGCGGCCTTGTTCAGTCGAAAAGAAACATCGCTATTGCGACCGTTGTCGTCCACAGGTCCTTTTGTCCGCTTGCGGTTTGCGTGATGTTGGAGGTTCTGATTATCAGGCCGCTGGCCTGATAGACCTGCTCCTTTTCCGACCAGGCCTGATTTGGGTCAACTTCGAGGCCCAAAGTCGTGCCGAGCATGCCTGCGGCGAGGTCTTCGGCGAGGTCGGCCGCTTCCTTCTGATTCATTCCGTGCCCGTGGACTTCGCTGAGATAGCCCCACTTACTGGTGTCTTTGGGCACGGCAATTCCGACGGAGGAGGCCACCAATCTGCCGTGTTCATCTGTGTCGGCCCGCGCCATAACACAGTAACATATCCCACCCGGCTGCAATTGCTGCAGCCCCTTCTCACGACTGATTATCTTGCATCCCGGCGGCAGAATCGACGAGACCTGGACCAGGTTCTGTTGCGCCACACCCGCCCGGCGCAGCGCCTCCTCAAATGACTTCAACTGGTACTTATGCCGACCCACGCCCTTTGTGAGAAACACCTTTGTAGGAACAGGAATATTTGTCTGTCCGTCCATCACCTTGACCTGGTTTTCCCGCTGCTCGCTTACGCCCATTTCCTGCCGTTCCTTCTTAAACTCCACCCATCATAACCAGCACGGCTTCACACTTGTTGCCGTGTTCGATAGAAACAAACCATGATTTTATCAGCGGATTATACACCCGGCAGAGAGAGCGGCAATAAAAATTTGAAAAAATCGACCCGTCAAGAAAAATACCAAGCCCCTTCGTGCGTATCGGCTCATCAGTCTTGCAGGCTCTGTCAGTAGCTTAGCTCGTCGGCGCCGATGTCGGGTTTCTCGCCGCGGGCTTGGCTGTCTATGTCGGTTGTTACTTCGGGCAATTTCACGGCCCTGTCGATAATTGCGTCGATCCTGTGTTTGAGGTGCAGGTTGCCCGCGGCCGGATCGACAAAAGCGTCCGTGAGATCGGTTTCATAGTTGTTGATAGTCATCGTTTTGATCATTCTGGGCTTGCCGTCCGATATGTCCGCTATCCCCTCATCTTTTATCCTTGGGCCTGAGACAAGGTTGTTGGCAATAAGTAAATCGAGGTTATCGAACACCGTGCGAATGAGCCGACCGAGTCGGCTGTTCTTTTCGTGAATCGTGTTGTTAAGGATTTTGCAGTCTTTGGTATATACGAGCACAATTCCGCCTTCGGTGGCGTTGGTTACGAAGTTGTTGCGGACGATGCAGCCTGTGCAGTGTATGCGAGTTTCTTCGTCTCGGTAGGGGTTGCCGAGGCAGATGCCGGCGTCGCAGCCGATGATGATGTTCCGCTCGATGATGCAGCCCCGGGCGTCGTGCCATATAAAGACGGCCCCTCGCGCCTCACGGGTGCTTCCATTTATTCCGACGAAGACGTTATCGCTGATTACCCAGTCCGTGGGGTACATCACATCGATGCCGCCGATGTAGTTGCCGCCGGCGATGTCGTGCGAGTCGTCGCTCAATTGCTTGGGCCGATCATTGTAGAACAGGCAGTACTGGACGCGGCACCTCTTGGGACGAATAGCCTCACGGTTGGCTTTGGGGACTTTGACGCCCTTGACGCCGCGCTGCCAGATATTGTGGATGATGCAGTTATGGATTGTCAGCTCCTGGACGCTGGTTTCCGAGTTGATCTTGAATCCGTTCCACTTGATGTTCTGGATCGTCAGATCGGCAATCGTCACGCCTGAACACGCGGTAATCCAGATCAGCTCGCCGTCACGGCTTTCGGCGCCGTCGATTATTACCCGCTCACGACTCCCGGATGCGCCCCGCAGCGAGACTTTGTCGGTCTTGATCTCGACAAAGTGCGGCATCATGTAGTGCCCGTCCGCCAGGAGGATTGTCCCTCCCACTTTGACCTCGGAGAGCGCGTTGATTAGCTCCTGCACATTGGAGACTTCAATTACCTGGCCCTGGGGCCGGGGAAGCGCCGGTGCCCTGGGAAACCAGGGCTGAGTCGGCGGATTGATGAGGCCGCCCTGAACCGGCTCCGGCCTGGGCGGCGGAGCCCCGGGGCGCGTCGGCGACGGCATCTCAAGCGCCTCGAGCACCTCGGCATACTTCATAAGCGTAAGATAGTTCCTCAGCGCGTAACCGGAGCACTTGAGGCCCTCGGCGGAGTAATCATCCTGATACTTTTTCGGATTGCTCGGATGCACACCGTCGCGGGCCAGCAGAGTCGGGACATCGTATCCCTCATATTGGGAGAATTTATCCATCGCGCCGTCCCAGTCGTCGGGCCTGCGCTTGAGGATTTCCGAATGAAAGTCGATGAGCGGCGCCGGCAAATCAAGAGCGATTTGACGTACAGCCTCGGCATAGACCGCGGCTTTCTCAGCCAGGCCGTGCCGGGGCGGAATCGTGCTGAGTATAACGACCGTTCCATTGTCCAGGCATTTCTGAACGACCTGCCGCGTTTTCTGCTTGTATTCTTCCAGAGGTACGGAGTCAAGGTCGTTTGTGCCGAACATAATCAGGGCGACCTCCGGGTTCAGGCGCTTCAGCCAGTTGTCGATATTCTCGTGCGCCCAGCGAATGGTCATACTGCCTTCGTTGCCGAATTGGCCGCCCTTCCAGTCTCGCCAGCATTCTCTCTTCAAGCACCCATTCACAAGGTTGTATGCCTGCTCCATCTCGGGCGGGGCGTTTTTGCGCGAGTACAACAACGGCGTCCAGAACGCCAACGTAACCGTGATCGAGTCGCCGAAATGCGCGAAGGTCCCCTTTTGGCCCGAAAACTTTGAGTGCACCTGCGCCATTGCGTCGGCCCAATAGGGCTTAGTCTTCTTCTGCACGTCTTGCGCCGGCGCAGCCGAAGAAATCAGCAGAACAAGCGAAACCGTTCGATAAAATGCTTTCATAGTCGGGCCCTAATTCCACAAACCAGTTGTTAAAAAGTAACATAGCTTTCTGCTTTTCGCAGCAGAGCGTTCACTTTTGCGATGTCTTCGATACTCCTAAGACGTCCCTGCTGTCGCCTCTCGAGAATCCTATTGACCGTGATCGGCCCAAGTCCGGGGACCTTTAGAAGCTCCGGCCTCGATGCGCGATTGACGTCTATGGGAAATATCTGCGGATGTCCGACGGCCCAGGTTTCTTTCGGGTCCGTGGTCAGGGACAGATTATCGCCCTTCTCAAAGACGATATCCGACTCCTTGAAGCCGTATTTTCTCAGCAGGAAGTCCACCTGGTAGAGCCGATGCTCGCGCATCAGCACGTCCGCCGGGTCCTCCCCGCCTTGCAGTTCGCCCACGAGAGAATCCTCGCCCAATCCCTTTTGGTATGCGCTGAAATACACCCTGTGCATCCTCAATCTCTCGTACAGGCCGAACATATACTTGACGATTTCGGCATCGGATTCACCTGCCGCCCCGACGATGAACTGCGTCGTCTGCTTGACCCTCTGG
>Ga0315297_10002277_pt1 | contig 12064 bp, 11 predicted proteins | sample YL17G15_0_MG_FD_203628 | JGI IMG/M metagenome (GOLD analysis project Ga0315297, IMG submission 203628) | Sediment microbial communities from Yellowstone Lake, YNP, Wyoming, USA - YL17G15_0 | ecosystem: Environmental > Aquatic > Freshwater > Lake > Sediment | place: USA: Wyoming | collected... | reverse complement strand
CCCGGGGGCGGCGCCGGGCGGGTGGGTCAGGGCCCCCCCTCGGTCCCCGTTCGCCACCGGGCTGCGCCTTCGGGCCCGCGCTCCGGGCATCCCGATGCGCGCCAGGCGATCCTCCCCGGCCGCCACGATCGCCTCGGGTGTGGGCGGGAGCCGGTCGAGCCCGGGGAACGGAGTCTCCACTCGGTCGCCCAGGGCCTCGGCCACCCGGCCTGCCACGGTCGTGGCCGCTTTCACGCTCACCTGCTGCCCCAGCACCACCCTCACCGCCGACTCGAAGCCGTCGAAGGCGCCGTTGACGCGCAGGCCAGGGTTCCGTCTCACCGACGGCGCCAGCACCGGGTCGCGGCGGAGCGCCGCGGCGACCGCCCCCGGATGTGCGTCCAGGTCGAAGAGCGCGCGCAATCGGGCCAGGAGGGGAAGGATGCCGGAGGCGAGCGAGACGGCGCCCTCGACCCTCAGTGCGTGGCGCAACGGGTCGCGCGTGACCGAGACCCAGCCGATCCGCGTGCCGAGCCGCACCGTTCGCCGGTAGGCCCCGCCCTCGATCTGCTCGACGCCGGCGGTGCACCGGCCGGCCAGGAATGTCACCATGGCATCCCAGTCGAGCGGGGGCCGGTAGTCGAGCCGGAGCACGAGCAGGCCCGCCGCCGTCGCCACGCTCGCGCGGCGGAGCGCCGAGGGCGGACGGCCGAATCGGGCGCGGAAGTGGGCATTGAAATGGCGAACGCTCGTGAAGCCCGCGGCGGCAGCCACATCGGCCACGGGAAGCCCCGAGTCCTGGAGCAGTTGGGTCGCGAGCGCCATGCGCCGGGACCGAGCCAGGTCGACGATCGACACGCCCAGCTCCGTGGCCACGGTCCGGCCAAGGTGCCGGGCGGTGACCCCGAGCGAGGCGGCCAGATCCTCCACCGAGGCCGCGTTGAGGTAGCCCTCGTCGATCCGGGTCACTGCGCCCGCCACAAGGCGGGGAGTGGCGTCCACGACCCCGGCACCGGGCGCCAGTTCCGGTCGGCATCGGAAACAGGCCCGGTAACCCTCCCGCTCCGCCTCGACCGCCCGGGCGAAGAATTCGCAGCGGTCCCGCCCCGGCGTGCGCGCCGGACAGACCGGCCGGCAGTAGACGCCGGTCGTTCGAACGCCCACGAAGAAGCGCCCGTCGAAGCTGGGGTCGCGCGACGAGAGCGCGTCGAAGCAGGTGCTGGCGTCGAGCATTACCACTGCGACCCGGTCATCCCTTCGGCGCCCCCGCCTCCATCCGGTCCGCGGCGGCGGGATCGACCTGCTTCAGGAGCTCGAGCTGCACCTTCCAGTCGGTCGCCTCCTGGTTGTCCGCCGGGTCGATGGTGCCTCGCGAGATTCGCGTGAAGGTCACGGCGCAACCGGCGGCCACCCCCGATGCGGAGGCGAGGGCGATCCAGGGACGGGATGCGACGCGAACACGCGTGGACATCCGGGCAGATTAACGCGCCGGACCGAATGCGGCAGCCAGCTCGCCCACAAAGGACTCGAAGGGGGTCGGCGTGGTGCTCTCCGGCGTGCGCCCCCCGACCACCTTCACGATGCCGTCGTTGAAGGCCCGGGACATCTCGACGTAGAGCCGGGCCAGGTCCTTCGAGAGCCCGGCCTGCTCGAGGGCGCCCTGGAACGCCTCGTAGGGGAACTGCACGTAGGCCAGGTCGGGCTTGCCGATCTTGGCACCGAGGATGCGGGTCACCTCGACCATGGTGTAGTCGCGCGCGCCGAGCAGGTTGCGGACCTGGACGCCCGAGAAGTCCTTCGCAGCCAGCGCGGCGGCAGCCACGGGGCCGATGTCGCGGGTTGCGATCATGGACATCTTCACGTCGGGGGCGATGGCGCTTCCGTGGATCCCTTGTTGCTGGATGAGCGGCACGCTGGCGTAAAGGTTCTCGAAGAAGTAGCCGGGGCGGAGCAAGATCACGTCCACGCCCAGGCCGCGGAGCCGCTCTTCCTGCGCGTGAAGCCCGGCGATGGGCCCCGTGCCCGCCGGGAGGTCGGCCCCGACGCTGGAGAGGAAGGCCACCCGCTTCACGCCCGATTGGCGGAGCGCCTTCGCCGTCGCCTCCCCGATCCGGTCCTGGTAGGCGCGGAAGTCGGCGGCGCGAAAGTCGGGCGGGATGAGCGTGTAGGCGGCATCGGCGCCGGCGAAGGCGCGGGCCAGGAAGGCCGCATCGGAAGCGTCCCCCGCGGCCACCTCGGCGCCTCGGGCCGCGAAGGGCTGGAGCTTCTTCGCATCCCGGCCGACGACCCGGACCTTCTCCCCTCGCGACAGCAGCGCGTCCGCCGTGACCTTGCCTGTATTCCCGCTCGCACCCATCACCACGATCATGGCCGCCTCCTGGTTGGTTTCGCTTCTGCCCACACTCCTAGCGGGGGGGGACCGGCGCGCCACACGGAGTGGCCCGCTCGCCCCTCCATGGGGTGGACGCGAACCCCGCCCTCTGCGACCATCCGCGCCGGTGTCCCGACGCCTGCTCGCCGCCGCCCTGCTGCTCTCCGCCACGCCGGCCCTGGCGCGAGAAAAGACCGACGTCGTGGTGCTCCTCAACGGCGACCACTTGACCGGCGAGATCAAGGGAATGACGCGGGGCAAGCTCGACTTCAACACCGACGACGCCGGGCGCCTCTCCATCGAGTGGGACAAGGTCCTCCGGATGACGTCGGCTTTTTCGTACGAGGTGGATCTCTCGTCTGGGCAACGCTACTACGGGGTGCTCTCGACGCCCTCCGACCAGGAACTGGCCGTGGGGCTCCTGCCGGCGGCGCACGTCGTCCCGACGTCCGAGGTGGTCGAGATCGTCCCCATGGACGACAGCTTCTTCGGCCGGATTCGCGCCATATTCGACTTCGGCTTCACACTCGCCAAGGCCAACTCTGCGACCACCCTCTCCACCTCCGGCGAGGTCACCTACAGGGCGCAGTGGTTCGGCTCGAAGCTCTACTTCGACGCCTACTTCCAGGACGACGACTCGAACGCATCGGTGAGCCGCTACACGGTGATGCTGCAGGGCGACGTGTATTTCGAGAAGCAGTGGCGGGCCTTCCTTGGTCTGGAGGTGGACCACAACGACCAACTGGGCCTGACGCTGCGCTCTTCCGTCTCCGCGGGCCCGGCCTACTCGGCCGTCCGGAACGGCTGGACCGAGATCTGGCTCTCCACGGGCCTGGTCGGCTCGCGCGAGCAGTACACGAACCGCGACCCCACCCTCACGCTCGACGCGCTCGTCGGCGCGACGTGGGATGCCTTCCGGTACGACAGCCCGAAGCTCGACATGACCACCCAGCTCCAGCTCTTTCCCGGGCTCTCCGACTGGGGGCGGCTCCGCGGCAACTTCTCATTCAAGATCAGGTACGAGGTGTTCATGGATTTCAACGTCGGCCTGTCCTTCCAGGACACCTTCGATACGCGGCCCCCCGATCCGGGCGCGTCCAAGAACGACTACATCGCGCAGCTGACCATTGGCTGGTCGTACCGTCGCTGAACCCAAGGGAGGCATCCATGTTCTCGATTCGCCCCGCCGCGCTTCTATTCGTCGCGGGACTCGCTCTCGGCGCCCGCGCCGACGCCGCGGGCCCGGCGCAGGCGGCTGTCGACGCCGCCCATGCGAAGTACCTGACCCTCGACGAGGGCAAGAACGCCGACTACATCCCCGCGCTCGCCAAGGTCGACCCCAAGCTCTTCGGCATCGCCCTCGTCACCGTGGACGGCAAGGTCGTGAAGAAGGGGGACGTGACCTCCCCGTTCTCCATCCAGTCGATCTCCAAGGTGTTCACGCTCGCCAGCGTGATCCAGACGGCCGGAGCCGACGCCGTGCTGGAGAAGATCGGCGTGGACGCGACCGGTCAGGTCTTCAACTCCATCGTGGCCATCGAGCTGATGAAGGGGAAGGAGATGAACCCCTTCGTGAATCCGGGCGCCATCGCCGCGACGAGCCTCGTCGAGGGGAAGACCCCCGAGGAGAAATGGGCAAGGATCATCGGGATCCACGAGGCCTTCGCCGGCCGGAAGCTCGAGGTGAACCAGGAGGTCTACAAGTCGGAGTCGGACACCAACGAGCGCAACCGCGCCATCGCCATGCTGATGCACGCCTACGGCCGGCTCTACTACGACCCGATCGTCACCACCGACCTCTACACGCGCCAGTGCTCCATCTCGGTCACCGCGTCCGACCTGGCGGTCATGGCCGCCACGCTTGCCAACGGCGGCAAGAATCCGATCACCGGCAAGCAGGTGATCGACCCGGAGCACGTCCAGCGCGTGCTCGCGGTCATGGCCACCGCCGGCCTCTACGACGACTCGGGCATCTGGCTCTACCGGGTGGGCCTTCCGGCCAAGAGCGGGGTGGGCGGCGGCATCATCGCGGTCGCCCCGGGCCGCTTCGGGATCGCGGTCTTCTCGCCGCCGCTCGATGCCGCCGGCAACAGCGTACGCGCCCAGAAGGCGATCCGGGACATCTCGGCGGCGCTCCACGCCAACCCGTACGACGTGAAGCCCAAGTAGGCGCGGGCGTCGCGCTCTACGGCCCGCCCTTCACGATCGAGACGATCTTCGCCATGTCGAGGGTGCTGGCCTTCTCCCTGATCTGGCCGGAGTAGTTCCCGGCCAGTCCGCGCGCCTCCTCCAGCATCCGCTGGAAGACCTGCTTCAGCTGGGCTGCGTCGATCTTGCGCCCGCTGGCGTAGTACTCCTTCGCGACCTGCCCGAGCGCGTAGGTCGTGGCAAAGGCGACGCCGGAACTGGCGGCCTGCCGCCCCAGGCCTCCCAGCATTCGGCCGCCGATCGATCCGAGGATGCCGCCCAGGATCTTGCGGCCCACCTGCTCCACGGCCTGCCCGGTGACACCGACCCCGACGGTGGCCAGGAGCTCCGTGACGTGGCCGCGATCGAGCGCGTAGCCGTGCGCGACCCCGACCTCGTAGACCAGCTTCATCTGGAGCGGGATGATGGCCATGGTGGCGAGCGACTCGGGGAGCAGCTCGAGGGCGCCGTTCAGGATGGCGTAGTTCAGGACCTTGGCGTCGAGCGCGGCTGGATCGGGGCGCGAGGTCTCGCCGGAGGCGGGCGTCACCGGGGCGGTCATGAGCACCTGGGTCTGGCGCTCCATCTCGGCCGCGGGCGCGGCATCCACGCCGAGGATGCCCCGGAGCCGGTCGAGGAACAGGCGTTCGGCGTCGGTGCGCACGCCGTCCGACTCGGCCACCGCCACCGCCATCTCGTAGGCGAAGCGTCGCGCGTCCGGCGTGGTCAGCGCCGCGGCCGCATCTTCCAGGGTGCGCTTCTCCACCAGCACGGCCTGGTAGGCCGAGGGCAGGCCGGCGGCGGCATCCCCGGACAGCGAGTCGGCCACCCGCCGGATCTGCTCCCGCTCCCGGTCGTCGGGCGCGCCGTCGACGAAGGCGGCGTGGATGGCGATGGCGAGGGTGGCGTTGCGTTCGCGGTCGTTCATGACCCCACGATAGTATGGGACATCGTGCTCCGCCCTGCCGTCATCGCCCTGGCCCTCCAGGTCGCCGCCCTTCCCGCCTTCGCGGCAGGCGGGTCGAGCATCCCCGGTGTGCGCCTGGCGACGGACGGCGCGCCCCCCGCGCCGCTGTCCGACCCCCGCGGGCCGCCGCCCGGGCCCGGCTCGGTCTGGATCGACGGAACCTGGCAGTGGATCGACGGGCGCTACGCCTGGGTCGCGGGCCAGTGGGCCGAGCCGCCGGGCCGGCCGCCCTTCACCTGGATCCCGGCTCGCTGGACGAGCGACGCGCGTGGCTGGACGTTTCACGAACCGCACTGGTACCCGTCCACCGGATCGCCGGCGACGATCCACGAGCCCCCGGCCTTGCCGCACCTCCTCGCCTCCGCCCCGCCTCGGCCGCTGCTCGTCGAGTCGCCGGGCGCGGCCCCGTCACGCGAGGCGGTCTGGATCGCGGGCTTCTGGTCGTGGACCGGCCAGCGGTACGCCTGGGTGGCCGGCACCTGGTCGGCGCCCTACCCGGGGCGGACCTGGGTCGAGGGATTCTGGAAGCGCGAGGGGCGCGCCTGGAGGTGGGTGCCGGGGCGCTGGCGGCGGAACTGAGCGGGGGCTGATTCACCGTCCGTCAAGGACGGTCCCGACCTTGGAGACCAGCGACGCGGGCGTGAAGGGCTTGGCGAGGAACTCCACCCCGGGCTCGAGGACCCCGTGCCGGCCGAGGATGTCGTCGGCGTAACCCGAGACGAAGAGAACGCGCATCGATGGGCGCCGCAGCAGCAGCTCCTGGGCGAGCACCTTCCCGTTCACGCCGGGCATGACCACGTCGGAGACCAGGATGTCCACCGGCCCCGGGGCGCGCGCGGCGAGCTCCATGGCCTCCCCGGCGCCGGAGGCGGCGAGCACCCGGTATCCCCCGTCCCGGAGCGCCCGCGCCGCCACCTCGCGCACGCCGGCGTCGTCCTCGACGAGCAGCACGGTCCCCACCCCCCGCCGCGCCCGGTCCTCGGCGACGTCCGGCCCCGGCGCCGGCGCGGCGACGCAGCGGGGAAGGAAGATGTCGAAGGTCGTCCCCTGGGCCGGATCGCTCTCCACCCCGATGTGGCCGCCGCTCTGCTTCACGATGCCGTAGACGGTGGCCAGTCCGAGCCCGGTCCCCCGGCCGGTGGCCTTGGTGGTGAAGAAGGGCTCGAAGAGGTGCGCCTTCACCTCCGGCGTGATTCCGGTTCCCGAGTCATGCACCGAGAGTCGAACCCAGTCACCGGCCGCCACGACCGGGTGCGGCGGCGCCTCTCCGGCCTCGACGTTGGCGGTGTCGAGGAGCAGGTGGCCTCCCTCCGGCATGGCGTCCCGCGCGTTCACCGCGAGGTTCAGGATCACCTGCTCGAGCTGGGCTGGATCGCATCGCACCTGCCAGAGCGACGGCTGGAGCCGCGTGGAGAGCACCACGTCCTCGCCCAGCACCCGCCGGAGCAGCTTCTCGGTCCCGCGCACGACGTCGTTCAGGTCGAGCACGTCGGGGGTCACGATCTGCCGGCTTGCGAAGGCCAGGAGCTGGCGGGTCAGGTCGCGGGCCCGCTCGCCGGCGCTGCGAACGCCGTCCACGTCCTCGGCATCCACGGCCCGTCCCGCGGCCAGGTCCTCGCGCATGGTGTCGGTGCAGCACAGCACCACGGTGAGCAGGTTGTTGAAGTCGTGCGCCACGCCGCCGGCCAGGCGTCCCACGCTCTCCAGCTTCTGGGACTCGGCGAGCTGGTGCTCCAGCCGCCGCAGCTCGGTCACGTCGCGCCAGGTCGTGAGCTGCAGGACCTCGTCGCGGATCTTCACGGTCCGCACCTGGACCCACGTCTCCCGGACCTCCCCCGACCTCGACCGGTGATGACCGATGAAGTCGTCGGCCCCGGTCACCTGGATCTTGTCGATGTGGCGGCGGATCTCGTCGGGGTTCTCCTCCGCCTCCAGGTCGGCGATGGTCAGGCTCTCGAACGCCTCCCGGGTGTAGCCGAGTTCCTGGTGGGCGTGCGCGTTGAACGCCACCATGCGCCCGTCCTTTTCGACCAGCGCAACCCCGTATGGCGCCAGATCGAAGAGCGTCCGGTAGAGGTGCTCGCTCTCCTGGAGGGCGCGCGCGGAGCTCTCCCGCTCCTGGAAGCCCAGGCGGACGAGTGCTCCGAGCGCGCTCATGAACGCGCCGACCGGCAAGGACATCAGGGCCACCAGGAGCGCGTCGCTCCGGTGGCCGGCGTCCGGGGAGCCCTGGAGGAACAGATAGCCAAGGACGCTGGAGAGCACGACCGTGACGGCTGCCGGCCCGACCCCCGCCGCCCAGGCCACGAAGGACGAGGCCAGCGACAGGGCGAGGAACGGCGTTCTTTCGAAGAGGTCGCGCGCCCCGGCCTGGACGGCGAAGGCCACCGCCGGGAAGAGGACGGCGAGCGCGTAGGCCGCCGGGAGCCCCAGCCTGGGGGCGGGCGGGACGCGGAATCTCGGCGCGGTGGCGCGCGGTGTCTCGAGCCGTGAGGAGTTGCTCACCGTCGTGCCACTCTAGCAGTCAACACCGCCATCTCGTCCAGTTCGGCGTGGAGGAGCCACTCGGACGGAAGCCGGCCCGCGGCACGCCGCAACGGGTCGATGCGCCTGGCCTCGATCGGCTGCGACTCCCGGATCGCGCGGAGCGTCGCGTACAGCTCGGCGACCTCGGCCGGCAGGGCGGCGCGCTTCCGCGCCCGGGCCCGGCTTTCCCCATCACCTTCCGTGAAGGACTCGAGCGCTCCGAACCATCGATCCCAGGCTTGCGGGTCGGACGGGCCACCCGCCACCGACGGGACCGACCGCGCAAGGAGGAGCAGGCACCGGCCGGGCACGTCGAGCGCGCCGCCGGCCGCCCAGGCCCGGAGGTCGAGCACCTCGCGACCGTCCACCGAGAAACCTTCCAGCGCCAGGCCGGTCGGCAACTCGACGCGAAACCGTCCCGGTGCGATCGCCGCGTCGGTCCCGAAGGCAACGAGCCCCGGTCCGACGAACGGCCGTCCCGTGGCCTTTCCGGCCCGCGACGCGAGAACCGGACCCTCGAGGCGCACCAGGCCGGTCTTCAGGTCCGGACCGGCGGGCCTTGGCGCCTCGACGAGGCCAGCCACCCGGCCGGTGACCTCCTCGCCGGAGGAGAGCCGGAGATGGTTCACCGTCCCGGCGCGCTCGGCCTCGGCGAGCCCGTGGTCTCCCCCCACCCGGAAGGAGAGGCCGGCCGCGAACTCTTCCAGCACGTCGAAGAGCGCGTCGAATTCTGGAACCACGAAGAGGCGTGGCTGCATCTCGGTGATGTCGTAGCCCGCGTCGGCACATCGAGCGGTCAGCGGCTCCTTGCGAACCGCGCTGGTGAGGCAGTGGGCCGCCTCGCCGATCGAGGAGAGCAGACCGGCCCCGTACAGGCGCGGCCGGTCGAGCGGCCCGACGAGGCCATACTCCGCCGTCCACCAGTAGAGCCGGCTGGCCCGGGCGCTCTCCGATGCCGGCCGACGTGCGGCCGCCGCTCCGGCGGCGACCAGGCGCTCCGCGGCGTGGGTCACCTCCTGGGGCGTCGCCCCCGGGTCCTCCTTCACGATCGAGAGCTGGCGAACGGCCTGGAAGACGGCCTCGTCCACCGAGCTGGCGATGGCCTTCCACCCCACCTCGCCGCAGCGGCGCAGGTACTCGGCGTAGCGCTCGTCGGCCAGGATCGGAGCGTGCCCGGCGCTCTCGTGGATGATGTCTGGCGCCGGCGTGTACTCGACGTGCTCGTGGGAACGGATGTCGGCTGCGATGGCCAGCACGCGGCGGCCCTGCAGCTCGGTGAAGGCCGCGGGCGGGATGAAGCCGCGGACGGCCACCGCCGACCAGCCGAAGCGAGAGAGCTTCTCGTTCATCTCGTCGAGGCGGGGGATGCGCTCGGTGCCGATGCCGGTGGCCTCGAGCCCGCGCGCGTAGCTCTCGTGGGCGCGGTCGCGCAGGTGGTCCACCAGCCTGCGTAGCACGTGGCGCCACACCGCGTGGTCGCGCGGCGTATAGGACTCCCAGTCTTGATCCACCACGTACCGCCGCAGGTGCGCGGGCAGCGACGACGCGGCGTGCTCCGTCGGAGTCACCGGACGCCCCTTTTCTCCCACCCAGCAGGGAGTCCTAGCCGGGCGGGCTCCGGGGCGCCAAGGGCACTTCCGGGAACGAGTGTCGAATCAGGACCGGAATTCTCCTGTTTTTTCCCGCACTTTTTGCGGTTTCGGAGGCGAGCCCCGCAAGCACGGGAGGTCCCTCCGATCGCCAACATCCCGTCAACAGGACAATTCTTTTTCCCAGGGCCGTGGCGCGGGAAGTGCAAGCTGCGCGGGTTGCGCGCCTTCATTCCTTCCCTGCAACCCGTGACCGGAGAATCCCCATGGCCAACACGATCGTGACCGACGACTGCACCAGCTGCGCCGCCTGCGAGCCGGAGTGCCCGACCACCGCCATCTCCGAGGGTGCCGACGCTTACGTGATCGACGCCGCCAAGTGCGACGAGTGCGCCAGCAACGGCGGCGAGCCGGCCTGCATTGCCGTGTGCCCGACCGACTGCATCGTGAAGATGGAGGCGTAGGAGTCGTTCTCACGTGCCACGGGCACGTTGCCTCTTGTACGATCAGTGAACAGATCCATCCAGTCGTCGCCATAGACCTGGCGGGCGGCGAGCTGGTTGTGCATGGCACAGGTCAAGCGGCAGTTGTCGATCGTCGACGGCCCGCCCCTGCCGCGCGGGACGACGTGATCGATCTCGAGGCGCAGCGTCGAGCCGCAGGTGCCTCCGGAATCGAGCGGCCACGTGCACTTGCCCTCGTCGCGCGACCACACCTCCCGCCGCACCGCGGCGGGGACGTGGCCAGGGTTCTTCGCGGGGCGAGGGTTCTGCTGAGGCCGCTTCACCTCTGCCCGCCGAGTGGCCTGCTGGGCGAGCAGGAGGTCGAGCGCGGCCTCGATGACCTTCTCGGCTGAGGCGCCCGGCTGGGCGTGCCCCTGACCCTTTCGGGCGGCGTCGAGCTTGTCGACGAACTGCCTCGACACCGTCATGTGCAGGCGCTGGAGGTTGGGGGTGAGCGGATCCAGTTGCATCGGCGCTGCCGGTGTTGCCCCCTGAACGGGGTGGGTCTCCACGCGTTCAACCGGTTGAACGCGTCCGGACCTTGAACTCGACACCAGCGGAAGCTCCGTCACCACCTCCCGCCTCGGGATGACCACCGCCGGACAGATCTCCACAGCGATCGCCTTCGCCTCCTGCTTCGACCGGTGGAAAAACTGGGGCAGGACGACCGCGCTGTTCTCCGGCGTGATGACCCGTGCCACCTCGAGCACGACCGTGATGCACAATTTCCCAGCTCGAAGCGGCTCGACCATCTCGGGGTACCTCTGGACGAGCTGCGCCGCGACCTTGCGGTAGTGGGCGGCACCCCGGGAGAGTCCGAGCTCCCGGTGCAGGAAATCGAAGAGGCAGGCGTGGCCAAGCTGCACCCAGAGGCGCCTCCGATCGAACCCGGCCAGCGCCACCAGGAAGTCGGCCGTGGCGCCACGTTCACGGTGAAGGAGATCGGCGAGACGTCGGGACGATTCGCGTGCTTGGTTCATGAAGGGAGCATCTCACGGGATTTCTCGCCCTCCCCAGACGCGCGAGGCGGCCCACCATCACGATTTCCCGCGCGGAGATCTCGAACCTCGCCAGCAACCCCGGACGCGGCCTCCTGGGGCAATGCGGCCGCCCGGCAGGCCTTCCCGCCGCGCCCCGCGCGCCGATTGCGAATCCCTCGGAAACTCGTCAAGACACTACGAGTGAACGACCCATTTGCCCAAAGGCCGAGCCGCGGACCTTCGCTTCTCCGGCTTCGATTCACGGACGGGTCCACCGGTCGATCCAGCGCAGCACGGTCTCGTGCCACTGGATGCTGCTGGCCGGTTCGAGCACCCGGTGGTTCTCGTCCGGGAAGTGCAGGAACTCGCTCGGCACGCCCATGCGCTTGTCTCGGCGTCCCAGGGGAGTTTGCGGGCGGCCGATTCTGGTACTCTGCGGCACCGATGCGCCGGCTGGCTTCGACCGTTCTCCTCGCCCTGCTCGCGGCCTGTACCGTGACGACCACCGGGGCGCCCTGCACGTCCGACTTGAACTGTCCGTCCGACCAGGGGTGCGGCAACGACGGGAAGTGCGGGACCGCGGCGCTGGCCTGTCCTGGCCACACGACCGCGGGGCAATGCATTCCAGGGACGTCCTGCCTGGGCGGGGAACTCGCCACCTGCACGGCGGCCGGCGGCGTCTGCTCGACCGGGCCGGTCACGACGCCCTGCCCGGCGCACCAGCAGTGTACGTCTTCCGCCTCCGCGGCCTCCTGCGCGTGCGTCTCCACCCGCTGCAGCCCCGTCACGTCGAGCTTCTGCAGCGCCGGCGGACAGGTCGTGACCTGCGCCCAGGACGCCCCGGCGGCGACCGGCTGCTGGTACGAGGCCTCCTCGGCCGCGTGCAGCGACCCGGGAAAGAGCTGTGTCGAGAACACGAGCAGCGGAAGCGCCGCCTGCGAGTGCCCCACCGTGAACGCGTG
>Ga0315297_10002276_pt1 | contig 12067 bp, 12 predicted proteins | sample YL17G15_0_MG_FD_203628 | JGI IMG/M metagenome (GOLD analysis project Ga0315297, IMG submission 203628) | Sediment microbial communities from Yellowstone Lake, YNP, Wyoming, USA - YL17G15_0 | ecosystem: Environmental > Aquatic > Freshwater > Lake > Sediment | place: USA: Wyoming | collected... | reverse complement strand
TGGATGAACCTTTTGCTACTGTAACTAAGGTTGAATATCGTGCAGATGTTGGGGAGTATACGGAACTTCTAGCTACTGAATTTAAATTTTTAGCAGATAGAAAATTAATTGTTATGACAACCTCTATACCGGAAAGTTCTGAAGCAAAAGTAACCTATACAGTTGGTTGGACAGTAACTACATTACCGGCATTGGTTAAGTTCTTTATAGCTGTATTGGTAATTGATACATTAAATAAGTTTAAACCCGGTACAGTGGATACCAGTCTAATCGATACAAAAAAGATTGGGGATTATATGGTCAAATATCATATTGATTCCGCTGCAACTAGTGGTGTTAATGCTGCCTATGGTCAGTCAATTGAGCAATTGGTTATTCTGATCAAGCAAGGATCTCTGGAACCTGGTTCAACTTCTTAAGGAGTAAATTATGTCAGACGCTACATTTGATAGCCTTCTAAATAAGACAGCCACCATATTAAGGCCAGCACAGTCCACAACGCCCAATACCTTTGGAGAACGGGAAGATACTGTACATTCTACTACAATTGCCACAGTAGCATTAAGTATTCAGCCTAATAAAGAGAAGTATGAGATTGATATAGGCGGTCTTAAGTATTGGGTGGAATTAGTGGCCTATTTAAATCCTGTGGATGTACGGGTTAATGACAGATTATTGGTGGATTCAATAAAATATCTTGTGGTGGGTGTAGAAGATGAAGCTGGACTGAATCACCATATGAAAATTTATATAATAAAACAATAATGACAGGATCTATTAAGATTTATAGTGGTGCAATATTTTCACAGTTAGTCCGGCATGCACAAGGAATTGTAAGTAAGTATGTGGGACCTAATATTATTGCTAAGGTAGATAAAAGAGTATCCGAAATTATAGATAAATTTGTTCTTGATGTACAGGAAAAAATTATTAAACCTAAGGTCCCACAGAAAAGTGGAAAATTACGCAATTCTATTAGAGTTGTACATGTGCATGGTACTCCAAAAAATATTATAATAAGAATGTATGCGGGATATCCTTCAGCTAATACAGTGCCCTATGCTCCTTATCTTGAAGAGGGTACTAAGCCACATACTATAAAGTCCAAAGGAACAATACATTTTGTGGGTTACCAGAAATTACGTAGTCCACCTAAATATGCTCGCGGTAAAAGAAAGTATAGCAGTAAGGCAATAAGTGATGTTTTTATTGCAGGTAGGGGCAATAAGGGGGGAGTTGTTAAAGTAAAGGGCATTAAACCAGTACATTATATGCGTTTTGGGGCCCAATATATATTACGTAATTTACCTTCTGTTATTAAACTAGGATTAAGTACACTTAAATATACTGATAGTGATGCTCAAGTAATGGGTCCTAAAATAAAGGTAGACTATGTAGGAGTGCAGAAGGATACAGAAGGTAAGGCCCTTTTTACTTTAGTTAATTTACCGAATCATAGTACAGTTGTATATGATCCTACTAAACACGAACTTTAAGCAAATAGGAGGACAATATTATTACCGAGACCGTAATAGCCAAATTAAAAAATGACAGTACTTTACGAACCATACTTGGTGCCGCTGATGCCAATTCGGCCCCAATTCAGGCTGGATTTACCCGGGGTGAAGTTGTTTCCTATCTTATAGCGGTAGGTACAGTTATGGGGGCAACTGATGAAATGGGTTATGAGGATGGGATGCTTACTATAGAAATTTATGTTAAAGCAGGTAATGATTCTCCCGTTAAAAAGGTTACAGATATAGCTAAAAGGATTATAAATCTTTTGGATTTGTCCGGTTCCCAACTTAATGATACCTATACACCTGTAGTATATAGGCTTAGGAAGACTTCTTTTAGTATGGATTTCGACGATGCGGGTCAGTGCCATATGGGAATTATAGATTTTGAATTTTATAGTTCACGTAGTGTCTAACCTATTTTACAACCCCTTTGGGCACAAGATAATAGCAGTAAAGGGAAGAAAATAAATTTGCAAATTTAGACTTTAAAAAGAGTCTTCAATATATGAGGGGATGTATCATAGCATAAGGGGGAGGAACCTATGAAGTTTTCAGTAGGTAAGATCAGTGTTGGCTCCGAAGTCATCGGAAAATGTACAGGTATTTCTGTGCGTTTTGATGGTGGCCCGGTTGATATGTATGCTGGTGGGTTTCCAGATCCGTTAGAAATTGAGTTAGGTAATAGAGCCACAACTATCACAGTTGACTATGTTGAATGGTCAGTTGATGATGTTGAGGATATTCTTTCAAATGAATATGTTACCATTGAGTTAGAAGCTTCAGATTTTGATGCTGCTCGTGGTATTTCTGGCCTGACTTTAAATCGTTGTAAAGCCACGAATTATGAGGTTACTTCAACTCAGGATGGTTTTATAACCTATCGTCTGGAATTAAAAAAGTCATACGCCACATAATAAGTAAGTAATTTTACGACCTAATTATGGGTCGTACGTAGAGGAGGTACGCATGGAAGATCAAGGACGGGTTACGGAATTTGGATTCCAGGAGATCGAACTTTTAAATGGTACTAAGATTAAGGTTCGGCCTTTTACTTTTAAGGAGAAGAACGAATACTTAAAATTACTGGAACAGTATAAAGATATTAAGCCAGAGGATTTAGCTTCAAGCTACATCAGAATGCAGATCGATGTGGCTTTTTTTATTGTAAGTAAGTCTAATCCGGAGATTACAAAAGAGATCATAGAAGAGTTTATGAATGGGGAGATCCTAAAAAGAATTTCTGATATCGCCTTCTACGATCCGTTTGCCCTCTTAATGGCTGGAAAATAAGGGCCGGATATGCAAAAATTGGTGGAGTTCTCTCAATTAGAGGACACCTATATAGTAATAGACCTTTTAGCCAGCGAATACGGCTGGAGTATAACAGAAATTCAGGAACTTACAATCCCTGAAGTTTCTGGTTTAATACGTTGTATCATGCGTAGAAAGGGCGTTAAGCCCCAAGATCTTCCCGGACCAACTAAGAAAACAGAAGTGACAGATCTCATTAAATTAGCTAAGAAACTCGGAGCTAAACCCGAGCAATTAGAAGCACTAAAGAATGGTAAAAAGGTTAATTTATAATTATGGCAGATCAAATTAAGGCTAATCCAATAGAAGTAAGTCTACCCGTTGATATTAAACTACAAGCGGGTAAGGTGGATAAGAGTTCTTTTAAGTCCCAATTAAAGGAACTTGAGACTTTTCTTGGTCGTCAAGCTTCCACTCTAGAAAAGAGTGAATTAAAAAGTAAAATTTTAGTTGATACTGTAAATGCAAGACAGTCCCTTAGTTTGGCTGCTCATGGAACTATGCATGCCTTTGATCCTAGGAAGATGGCCAATGCACCAAATCCTTCCAAAGTAGTATCTCAATACTCTGATCTTGTTGCTCCTAAGAATGTGGGTGCAAGTGGCCGAGACCAATTAGATAAAAATATTTTAGGTTGGGAAAGTGAAATTAAATATTCCCTGGACTCATTAAAGATGCCCTTAGGTAAGGGTGCCAGTGCTTTAGCAACAGGTAAGATGGCCCAGGTTAAGAAGATGGGGACTATCTTTAATAAGATTAAAAAGGACCAAGGGCAAGAACTTGATGTAAATAAATTTTATGAAGCCTCTAATGAATATCAACGTCTACTGCAAAAAGAAGGAGCCCAGGGAGAAATACCTCCTAAGGTACTTCAGCAGAGAATAGCCCAAATGAGGAAGTTAGAGGAGGCATTTGGGGCAAGATCTAAGGTCTCTAGACATATTGATGAAGAACCATTACTAGGCATTGGTAGAAGTATAGTTGCATCTGCTGCAAAGAGAAAAGTAGATACTGTTGCTAAAACTACTGCTACAAATGCTATTGCATTAACTCAACAGGCTATTGCTGACGCAGCTAGGGATACGGCCCTTGGTATTAAGGCTGAAGTTATTGCAGCAAAGGGTAAAGGTAGGGGGCAATTAGGTGTAAGTGTTGGAGGGGGCTTCCAACGTAGTATAGATTTAGGGGCTGCAGCAATGCCCGGAATGACTGAAGGTTTATCTGCTTTATTTGAACAACAATTACGTGCCGGTGGATTAGGTGGCATAATTACTCCCCCTAAACCTCCTGCAGTACCTCCTGGAGGGGTAGGGCCAGTTCCAGGGGAACCGGAAGATCCCATTAAGAGGGCAGAAGCTATTGCATCTAAGATTAAAGGCGTATTCTCCAATTTAGCTGGAGGAGTACAAAATATAGGTGGTTCTATTGGAAACTTATTTATTAATGGTTTAAGTAAGGCTATTGCTGGTGGAATGGTGGGAATACCTGCAATGTTAGCTGGTGGGTTAGTTATGATCGGAGCAGCAATAGTATTCGGAGTTATAGGTGCTATTGGAGCAGGTGCAGTTAAAATTACCCAGGCAATTATAGGTCCGATTGTTTCTGGATTTAAAGAAGGAATATCTAAAACAGCAGATACAGTTAGATCCTTATCTTTGGCTATGTATCCCTTAGTGGCGCGTGGAACAGATATTCAAACGGCATTTAAGGGAATTAGTGCTCCTATTTTAGAATTAGCTTCCCAGGCTAATGCTCCATTGGATGTATTAGCAAAGATGGAGGCGCGTTATACTAGAATTACTGGTTCTGTAAAAGGACTAAAAGAATATATGGCTGGACTACTTCAATATTCCCGTCTTACTGGGGAAGAAGTGGGTTCAATAGATGACGCATTTCTAGAAATTGCACAGTTCTTTAGAGTGGATGTTACAAAATCTGGCGCAGCCATGGTTGATCATATGACTAAAGTAGCATTAACATCAAATGCTACTTCCCAAGAATTACGTATGATCGCTGAATGGTTGATGCCCGCTTTTGCCAAGACCGCAGGTACTGCAGAAGAAAAAATGAAGGGCGTATTAGAGGCATCTGCTAAATTAGCCCAGGTAGGCTTAAGACAACCAAGACAATTAGTACAGGCTACTGCTGCATTAGAGCAATTTATGTCTCCTACTGGAGTTGAACTTGGCCTTTTAGGGACTTTAGGTAAACAAGGAAATATATTTACTGGAGCAGCTAAGGGAGCACAAAAAGCATGGGAAGGCACATTTGAGGTAATCTCTATTAAATTACAAAATTTAGCTCTAAAAGAAGATGCTTTACGTTCTAGTGGTAAAGATTTTTCAGTCATTAAGGCCGCACTTGCTCCTCTAGAGAATCAACGTACATTATTGCAGGATGAACTTAATTCCGCATTTATAGAGGCAACAGGAGAAGGACTAAAACCTGGTAAATTTGAAAATATAATTAAAACTTTAGGTACTGCACTAGAGAAGAATCCAGTATTTGCTCGTTCATTTGACCGTGCTACTAAGGGGTCATTACGTGCTTCTATTACAGAAATGTTTATGGCTTTAAGTAAACCTTTGCCTACTGCCAAATCTCTAGAGAATACTTTAGAATTGCAAGCCCGGGATTTAGGTAATATTGCTACTCAGGCTGAAAATGCATATAGTATATTTTTTAAATTTGCTGGACTTAAATTAGCACAACCGGCACAGTTGGCTTTCTTTACTACATTACGCGATATTATGGGGGATCTTTCCACACGATTTGCTGCTTTTATGAATTTATCAGGTGGAGATCAAGCAAAAGATAAAGGTATATTTGGTTTATTTGCTACTATTGGTAATATGGCAGGGGATACGGTAACTTCTAAGTTTGGTCCGGCCATGAAGAAATATCAAGAATATTTGGAATTAATATTTTCAGGAGGGGATCCCACTAAATCCGCACAACTTAAAAAAGATATGGTGACTTTATTTACGGGTGGGGTAGAGGACATGATGAAACTTGCTGCACCCCTACTGGATCCCATTGCTGAAATATTAGTTTCTACTTTTTTAACAGTATTTGAAGCTATTTCTAAGAGTAAGGCATTTGATAAGATAATAGAGGCACTTAAGTCTGCATTCACGGGATTAATAAAAGGGCTAGCTAGTGATGCTAACTTAATGTCGGCTTGTGGTGCTTTAGGGATAGCAATGGGTAAAGCAATTTTTGCTGGACTTACTTTTGCTTCTCCCCTTGGATGGTTAGTAAAGTTATTATCGGGAGCCAACTCCCCCGCAACTAAGGATATAACCAAACCCTATACTCCTATTGCTAGCACTACAACTCCAACAATGCAGAATGAATATAGCAATCCTTGGAAATATCTTTCTAGTAATGTACCTAGACCATCCGTTGGTACTTCAGAATTTAGACAGTATCAAATTGCTCCAATAGTTGATAAATTGCATTCATTGGAAAATACTGAAGGTGGAATAGCTGCAGAATTAGGTAAACATGTGCAAAGAACCGCATTAATATGGGATGACCTACTTGCATTAGTAGAGGCAAGTGGTGATGTAGAGTTCTTAGAGAAGATAAAGAAATATAAAACAGCCAAACAGACTGCCTCAGTGGCATTTTAAGGAGTTATTATGGGAGTACCTTTGCTACAAATGTTTCGCGGAGATACACCAACAATTGAAGTAGGCACTGAATTAAATCCTATTGATTTTGGATTTTGTATGGCCGGAGTAGCCACTCCTCTAGCATATGAGATATTATTATTTAATGACAAGACTGGATCTGGTTCTTCTGATGATGCTAGATTTATTGGTATAGAATTATTACGTAAAATTGTAACTTATTCTTTTGTTAGTACTGGGGTGGCCTCTCAAACGCATACGATGGCCGTTATACCTATTATTTCTGCTACAGTGACGGTTGATGGAATTAAATGGGCAAAAGTAACCTCATTATTAGATTATGGGCAATATGCTCAGGTTTATGAATTTGATTATACTACCGGAGTGGTATTATTTGGGGATGATATTCATGGAGAAATCCCAGATGCAAGTCTGGTAGTCAATATTGATTATACTCCAGATACGAACCCCTATGGTAAACAAGTTGCTGAAGGGGGATGGTTGTCCTTTAAATCCGTGGGAGTAATACAAAGTGAAATAACAATAGATACAGAACTAGCGAGTAAAATTGATGATACGCATGCTCAAGTGCAACATTATTCTACTATTACTGAAGTTATTGGAGTATGGGATAATCCCGGTAAGACTGGTACGAATTATTATACAGGAGGTTCTTTCAATGCGGATTCTGGGCTTATAACTTTAGGAAATACTTGTACTGGAGCAGATATGTATGTAGAATATAATTACATGGGTAAAGATGATAACCAGTCTGGATATACTATATTATCAGAGGGTACTTTAGTACTTTTAGATAATCCTATTCCTGCAAAGAATGCCAAAAAGTTATATTTTAAAGTAGATCCTCCAGCAAATACTGACCCAGCGAGTGGAGTAGTATTAAAGGTTATTTTAAAAATAGTTTATATGTACTAAAGGAAACTATGCCAGTTCCGCGGAAAGACGAAAAGAGAAATCCCTTCATTAGCCGATGTGTACATGAGTTAGTTCATGGTGAAGGAAAGGACCCTAAGGCGGCAGTAGGTGAATGCTATGGTATTTGGGATGAACACAAGAAGAAAGTACTAGATAACTCTAGTACAGGATATAAAATTTTACAGTGGATGAAGGGGCAAAAGTCTTCAGAAACCATGGTCCAGTGTGAACACTGTTTAGAATATTTTGATTATACTAAAGAAAAAGAAGCGGGTATGGGGTATATTAAATGTCCTGGATGCGGACGAAATATAGATCAAGAAGGTAAAGGGGTTAAAAAGGAACTTAATGAGGGGGGTGAATAATCATGGCTGCAACATTGCAATGGAGTGAAGCTAATGGTAGTGGAGAAGTAGTAACAGATGGAATCTCCAATGTTAATTTTGGGGATGTGGATGGTGCAAATATAGTTATTGCCTCTTATCCTATTATAGCTGGAGAAAATAGTTATGAAAAAAACATTAAATTAAAGTTTAGTGGTACTTTTACAAAGATATCTAATATGAAATTTTGGAAATCAGCTGGAGCATTAGGTACTGGTGAGGCAATTAAGGCGGATGAGGTTACCACTTATGTCCAACCAGTTAAAACTACCTCAACTAGAGCAGTTACTGCTATACCTACTTCTATGAGTACAGCTTTAGTAATACATTCAGCTGCTGGAGCAGCAACTATTACTACTCCGGGTTATACTAGATACATTTGTTTACAGTTGCAGACTATAGGTAGTGTTTCTACAGGAGACGTGGTAGAGAAGACTTTATCTTTTCAATACGACGAAGTTTAAGCCAATAACATGGCTATGTAGAGGAAAGTAATACAATGCTAAACTCGCCATTAAAATTTCACTGGACTGCAGTATTAAAGGATGGAACAGAAATAGCTCAGTTTGATGCTAATGGTGTTGAACATCTATATAAAGAGGTACTTGATAGGGCTGATAAATTAGTTACATTTTATTTAGTACATATTACAAAACCCCTGAAACTTACCATAGATGTAACCAGGGGTATTTTATTTATAAATGGAAAACAGGATACCTCTTGGGAAAATGTACAGGAAATAAAGCATAATGTTAGAGTAATATTTTTTAGAAGGCATAAAGAGACTACAAACTTAGATTTTAAATTAATAACACATGAGATCTTTTATTTTCTTGGATATCAGTATAATGGTGTGAATGGGGTAAATTACCAAACAGTAGTTCAACTTAATGATAATGGAGACATGGTAATACAAAATGGCTAATCCTACTAATAATTCATTTGAAAATTGGAATAGTGCTGGAAATCCAGGAGTAACTAATGGAGATTGCCAGAATTGGGATGAATTCTCAGTTAATGGGGGCACTTGTACGCGTGGTGCTATAGTCCCCACTGGTGGCGGCTCTTATTCTGCATTAATTAGGTCTAGTAGTGGTGCACCTATTAATTCAGTAGGTGGATTAAAATCCGAAGCATTTGCATTAACTAATGATTATTTAATGTTCTGGGAAGTATCCCAGGCTACTAATGTATCTATTACAATTAAAATTTATGATTCTACAGATGCACTATTAGGGTCATATACAAAGGCTGGAGATGGCGGTTGGACACAATTTTATATAGATGTTCGGTCGCTTAAGGGATCAAGTATTAAAATTTCATTTGAACAACATACCAATCAAGCTGGAGTTGGATATTGGACCTATATAGATTTAGTTACTTGTTCTGATACACATTCTGGGACATCTTTACCTCTAGTACTTCCTGCACGAAATACTATTTTATCTCATGCTACTATTATTCGTAGAACACTTTCCACATTACAAAGTGCGGCTCAAGTATATTGTTCCAAAATGTTTTATGGACAACTTCATGCACGAGTATCCACAGAAAAAGACTTTTACGCCCAATTACAGATTAACCAACCTGCTCCATTAAACCCTACTTCGTTGGTTAGTATTGATCTTAAAATGGGTGATGCCATAGAACTAACTTGGGTAGATTCTGGAAATTATGCATATAATGTGTATAAGGATGTTGGTGGGACATGGATAAAACAGAATGCTACCCCACTTATAGCAGCAAGTTCATATATTGTTGGACAATTAGTAACGGGAGTTACTTATACCTTTAAGGTTACCGGAGTTAATGGTTTTGGAACTGAAAGTAGTGGGGTTACTAAGACTGGTAAACCTACTTTAGATTTAAATTTAAGTACCACTCCACATTATCAGATATTTATTGGGGGGATTGAAGAAACAACTGCTATTATTGATACAGTGGAATTGGTTTATGCTCCAGCATATTGTATGGCGAAGTTCCACTATAATAAACTACCCTCTGATATAACTTTACCAAATGCTGCTAGACAGGAAGTAGTAGTATTCATTAATAGTAGACTAGTTTTTACTGGATATTTGGTTAAAAGGGAGAATGTATGGTCTTCTTCAGACATCCGTGTAAATTATGAAGCAATTGATAAAAGTTGGGAGTATACATGGGATACCCCGCGTTGTATTAATTTTATTATGCCTCCTATGCAGTATCCTTCCCAGACTGTTATTCATGCCGGAGGAACCATAGAGTATATTGAAAATAAAAATTATATTGGAAGAAATAATGCTGTTTTGCAGGCAATAGGTGCTCCAATTGGATTACCTATTAAGGACTTATTACCAACTACAAATATAGAGGATAACGTTATTAGGGATATAATGGTGCAATTTACTGCAGATGCAGGAGATTGTTTAATGCATTGTGATGAGAATGGAGTAGTATCCTATTATCAACAGGGCCAACCTTTATTTAAACGAGTATATGAAATTGGAAAACATATTTTAGATTTACATGATACTACTGATATTACTGATAAAATAGATTATGTTACGGTAATAGGGCCCCCCTCCAGACTTAAAACAGTTAAAGATGTGGGTTGGCAGATAGAGGGTTTATTGGTGGCTTCTGCTGAAATGAACGATGTGGCTTCCCCTAATATTTCTGGTTCTCCTAGTGGAGTAGGAAATTTGTTACAGAATTTTAGGGACGGTTATGTTACTTCACCATGGGAAGTTGCGGCAATGCCTTGGTTAAGCGGACCAAATGGTTGGATGCGGGCAGGTCTTTGCGAATTAGCGGGTTATTTTGCTACTCCTTATGAAACATTACCTTTTATTGCTTTTAAAGTTTCCGGATATACTGATCTTGCCGATGTTACAGTAGAGGCCTATGTAAATGATAGGCCAATAATAGATGAATTTGATTCTGTTGACGGGATTATTCCAGAAGTTCAACCTGACGGGGTTGGTTTAAAAACATGGGCAACTGGTGGAACAGAATCGAGACAGTGTATAAATAAGTCACATACAGCTACATGTGAATGGAAGCCAGTTGGTGCACAGATAACACAGGATAGTTTTGGGGCTACTATTAAACTTGAACAGATACCAGTAATTTTTAAAACTAGGGCAATTAATACTTTAGCTACTGTACATGCTGCGAATGCCCTTACTGCCGCTGATGTACCATTCCAAAGGGCCATTATGTACTTAGAGGAACCGTGGCAGTATATAGCACCCATTAGGGTAACCTTTTCTTATAGTACTGGAAGATCTTCAGCAATTTATGGGGCTGGGGATATTAAACGTAGTATGACTATTAGTAGTGGGGACGTAACCACGGAAGCCCAAGCAGCCTATAAACGATTAGCTCATGCGCAAGTACAGGGCTCTTTAACAATTATTGGAGATGCAACTCTTAAATTAAGAACCCAGGTTAATGGGCTTGAAGTTATTAGGATTACTCATGATTTTAGTAGAGGTTTCTTGACCCATTTAGATCTTACTGTACCCCAAAATCTTTATGCAGTTGCTGTAAATGAACAAAAGCAGGCCCAGATTACTCAAAAGAGGATAACTCATGCTGAAGAATCTGTAACTAGAGTTATGGCTGCAGTATCCCCAAATCTTACCAGTACGGGCTCTATTAAACAGGATTCTGGAATAAAGAAACCGCCATCTCAGGCATCATGGGGTGACTAAATGAGCATTTGCCCTGCCTGTAAAAGTACTCTTTCCCATGTACACTCAATAGAAGATCCAGTCTGGATTAATGATCCAATTAAAACTCCTTTAGGACTATCAGGATTACTTTATCGTGGAAGTATGGCCATAAGTTATGCTATGATTGTACAACTACAGGCCTATTACAATAATTTAATGATTGATACCGCCCTAACTCCCCCTACATGGATTACTTCAGAGGAATCTAAAGGACGGGCCCAAATAGAACAGTTAAGGATATGTGTTGAGTTATTATTAGACGCCTCAGGTCTTACAATAGCAGATTATTTTAAATCGGATAAATATGGTACAGATTGGGTAGGGGGAATACAGGTTGATTGGACAGATGTAGATCGTAGTATTGATGGTGCCCCCCGATTACCAAAACCATGTACTAGTAGAGCAATTCATATTGAAGAATTACGCCGAGGACTTATAACAGGGTTAGTATTATGGAGGGAAACCTGGGAACAAATACCTCCCAATCCTTTAGTTAGTGATTCTGGTAGTTATACCTACCCCTTTGTATCCGGTGGCGGAATAGGTGGAGGCGGACATTATTG
>Ga0315297_10002275_pt1 | contig 12070 bp, 9 predicted proteins | sample YL17G15_0_MG_FD_203628 | JGI IMG/M metagenome (GOLD analysis project Ga0315297, IMG submission 203628) | Sediment microbial communities from Yellowstone Lake, YNP, Wyoming, USA - YL17G15_0 | ecosystem: Environmental > Aquatic > Freshwater > Lake > Sediment | place: USA: Wyoming | collected... | reverse complement strand
ATTATGTCATACCGGCGGAGGCCGGTATCCAGTATTATCAACACTTTCTGGATTCCGGTTTTCACCGGAATGACGAATAAGGGAGTTGTGCAAAGGTCTCGAAGTGATAGTTGTGCACGTTCTGGCAGCACAACACCTTGAAAGAAGTATGGTTCCATGTTGCCGATGTCTAACAAGTTATTCTAAAGTTTCCGGAGAACTCACCGATCCATGGGAGTTTTCCGGGTTCCAGGCAATGACCATTTCGGTGCTGTCCTTGCGCTCGTGGACTGGCAGACCCCCCGATCCCTGTCTAAATGCTTTAAAACATATATAAATCTCTTGACAAGTTTTTCGCAACCATTATTTGTTTCATTCCGCATATCATGTCAACATTATATGACGTGCCTGCTCCCCGCCTGAAAAGCGGGGGTCGCGGGATGCGCTCCCAGTCAGCTTCTTCCGAAATAGATCAGGAGGATGCCGACGGCGACGGCGGCGGAACCGATGATCCGGAGGGTCGTCTCGGGGACCGCCGCGAGCCTGAGGAGGTATGCCTTGACTTTGTCCGGGAATGTAAAATAGGGGAGGCCTTCGAGGACAAAGACCATACCCAGTACGCAGAGAAAATACCTCATCGACCGATGGAATCTCCCTTCTTCGATTTTGCCGTCTCATGAAAACTGCGAGTTCAACCCGGCAGGTTCCGAATCGCCTGGCCGATGATCCGGGAGGGGATCAAGACTGGCCATTCATCTTACGGACGCTCCCCCTCTTCCTTTGGGGTGGTTTTTTTCGGGAGCAGTCCTTCGCCTGATTCCAGAGGCCATCCATCTCGCCGAGGGACGCCGCCGCCGGTGTTTTCCCTCGTGCGGCCAGTTCGCGTTCAATATGCGAAAAGCGCCGGGAAAATTTATGCAGAGAACCCCGGAGCGCCGCTTCCGCGTCCACCGGGGCGAACCGGCAGAGGTTGACCAGAGTGAATAGGAGGTCGCCCGCCTCCTCCTTCATCTGTTTACGGTTGCCCGCGGCCAATGCGGCCTTGAATTCGGCCAGCTCCTCTTCCATCTTTTTGAGCACCCCGGTTGCGTCTTTCCAGTCGAAACCGACCTTCGAGGCCCTCGCGGTCATCCGCTGCGCCTTTGCCAGCGTGGAAAGGGAGCGGGGAATGCCGGCGAAAATGGCTGACCTCTTCGGATCCTTGTTCTCCAGCTCCCTCTTGATCCGTTCCCAGTTCACGCGGACCTCCTCGGCGCTCTCCACCGTGGCGTCGCCAAAGACGTGCGGATGGCGCCGGACCATCTTTTTGCAGGCAGCTTTTAGAACATCCCCCATGCCGAATTCTTCCGCCTCTTCCGCGAGCCTCGCGAGGAAGAGGATCTGAAAGAGGAGGTCGCCTAATTCTTCCTTCAACTCATCCGGCGATGCACCGTCGAGGGCCTCGAGGACCTCATAGGCCTCCTCGATCAGATAACCGCCGACGTCTCCCTTCTTCTGGGATCGGTCCCAGGGACAGCCGCCGGGTCCCCTCAGCCGTGCGATGATCTCAAGCAGTTCGCGGAATTTGATTTCAACTTGTCCTGAGGAGGGTTTCATCGGATCGATCCTTCCGACGCACGGATAAGCGGGAATCCTGATCTGCAAACGCCGCCGGTTGTGGCGGGAGCCTCATTCATGTCGGGAGAGCCCGTCCCAAGAGCTCCACGATGTGCAGGACGGGCTGTTTCATGCCCATCTCCCGGATGCCCCAGGCGAGTTGGAGATGGCAGCCGGGATTGGCCGTCACGAGGGCGTCGGCGCCGGTATCCCGGACATGGGCGAGCTTCCGTTCGAGAAGCCTGCGGCTGGCCTCCAACTCCTTCAGGGCGAAAGAGCCCGCCATCCCGCAGCACCAGTTTGATTCCTTCATCTCCCGGAGTTCTACTCCCGGGATGCTGCGGATCATCTGGCGGGGAGGTCCGGAAAGACCCTGGCCGTGAACGAGGTGACAGGGTTCGTGATAGGTGACGGTCAGAGGCACCGGCCGGAGGTCTTCGGACCGTACGCCGACTTCCGCAAGGAATTCGGAGATGTCGCGGATCTTCGAGCGGAAAAGACGGAGTTTTTCTCGATCGGCGCGTCCTTCCAGCAACTCCTCGTACTCCTTGAGGGCGCAGCCGCAGCCGGCGCAATCGGTCACGATGTAGTCGGCGTCCAACCCGGAAAAGAGATCGAGGTTGAGAAGGGAGAGGCGCCGGGCGCTTTCGCGATCACCCTCGGCCAGATGCGGCGCCCCACAGCATTTGACCTCTTTCGGCGTGACGACTTCGAACCCCTGCTGAGAGAGAATCCGGGCCGTCTGCCGCGACACCTCGGGGAAGAGCAGGCTCATGGCGCAGCCGAGAAAAAAGCCGACGCGGCCCCGCTTCACCCCGCCGGCGGGGATGGTTCCGGAGATCTCCAGACGGAGCGGCCGGCCGATGGGGGGCAGGAGGCCCTCCATCTTGGTCAGGACGCCGGGCAGAAACCTTTTCATCCCGAGATGACGGACCGCCCATTGCAGACCGAGGCGCTGGTAGAGGCGAAGGGGGAGGAGGGAGGTTTCCAGCAGCGCCGGCGAAGGGAGCATCCGCTTCAGGATGAAGTCGCGGAGAATTCCGGCCGGAAGGGAAGGGGGGCGAAAGAACTGCTCCTGGCGCCGGCAGAATTCCATGATCGTGCCCACCCGGACGCCTGAGGGACAAGCCGTGGTGCAGGCCTTGCAATCCAGGCAGAAGAAGGCCTCCTCACCGACGGCGGGGGTGAATTCCAACTTTCCCTCCGCCACGGCCCGGGCAAGGGCCGCCCGGCCCCGGGGGCTGGAGCGTTCGCGATTCGTCAGGGCATAGGTGGGGCAGACCGCGAGACAGAAGCCGCAGCGCATGCACTGGAGGATGGAAGCGTAACCCGGGGCGTCCGCCGGATGGAAGTTGCCCGCCGGTGATGACTCAGGCATGTCTTCCTCTCTGTATCCGGACGGTTGAAGGGGATGATCCGTCGCTGAAGATCTTTCCCGGATTGAGACGGTTTTCGGGATCGAAGGCGTTCTTGATCCGGCGCATGACGCCCATGCCGCCCTCACCCAGTTGACGGAGGAGATAATCCTTCTTGGCGATCCCGATGCCGTGTTCGCCGGAGACCGTTCCGCACAGGGAAAGGACCTTTTCATAGAGTTCGTTGAAGAAGGCGTGGACCTTTTCGATCTCCCCGGGGTTGCGCTCATCGGTGAGGGCCGTGGGGTGGAGGTTGCCGTCTCCGGCATGGCCGAAGGTGGCAACCCGGACCTGAAATTTTTCCTTGAGCCGTTCGATCTCGGCGAAGGTTTCGGCGAGCCGGTTCCGCGGAACCGTGGCGTCTTCGAGAATTGTCGTCGGCGATACGCGGGCCACAGCCGACAGGGCGGTCCGCCTTGCGGCGGTGAGACGAGCGGCCTCTTCGGCGTTTCCCGCCTGGTGGATCTCGTCCGCCCGGACCTCCTCCAAAATCTTCCGGACCCCCGCCGCCTCCTCGGCGACGACCGCAGGATGGCCGTCAACCTCGATCAGGAGTAGGGCCGCCATCTGCCGGGGGAGGCCGATGCCGGCGTAGTCCTCGACGCAGTTGATCGTGGTGCGGTCCATGATCTCCAGGGTGGCGGGGATGATCCGGGCGGCGATGATCCTGGATACCGCCTCGCCGGCAGTGCGGATGTCGCGGAAATAGGCCAGGAGGGTCCTCTTATCCTGCGGGGGGTTGATCAGGCGGACCGTCACCTCCGTGATGAGGCCGAGCGTCCCTTCGCTGCCGACCAGCAGATCGCGCAGGGAGTAGCCTGCCACATCCTTCACGCATTTACCGCCGGTGCGGAACTCCGTGCCGTCATACAGCAGGCCGTTCAGGGCCATGACATAGTTCCGGGTGACGCCGTACTTGAGACCCCTGAGGCCGCCCGCGTTTTCCGCAACGTTGCCGCCGAGCGTGGAGACGTTCTGGGAACCTGGATCGGGGGGGTAGAAGAGCCCGCGGGCGGCCGCGGCGTTGAAAAGATCGATCGTGATGACCCCGGCTTCGGCGGTGGCGGTCAGGTTCTCCTCGTCGATTTCGAGGATGCGGTTCATCCGGGTGAGCCCGAGGACCATGCCGCCTGCGACCGGAATGCTGCCCCCGGAAAGACCCGTGGCGGCTCCCCGCGGTGTGACGGGCAGGCCTTCCTCGCGACTCACCGAAAGTGCGGCCTGAAGCCCCTCCATATTCTCCGGGAAGACGGCTACGTCTGGAAGAGCCTGGATTTCCGGGGTGGCGTCGTAACTGTAAACGAGGAGGTCTTCTTTCTCGTGATAGACATTCCGGGCGCCTACCTTCTGTATGAGATGATCGATGATGGTTTTGCTCAGCACGAGGCGCCTCTTGGGATGCTTCGTACAGGAAGCGCTTCTAAAACAAGCAGGGCCTTCCAGTGCGTCGGGCGGGCCGTTGCTGACCGATTAGTGGAGGAAGGAGAGTCTCTGGTCAGACGTCCGCAAGTAACAATGATATCGAATGAATACGCTTTTTCACGCATATATAGTAGCAAGGGCCATCTGTGTCAAGATGAAAAATCCTGCCGGAATATGTCTTGACAGGTCGGTGAAAGATTGTTAGGAATTTGCCTACTTATCGGGGGGGGTGACCGGCAGCGGCGCCTTTCCATACCATTGTTGACGCTCTCGTAAAAAGTCGTCACACCGGTGAAAACCGGTGTCCAGTGTTTTTGTAACGCGTTGAAATCTCTGGCTTCCGGTTTTCACCGGAATGACGATTCTTGGGCATTTTCGACTTTTTACGAAGTCGTCATTGTTGAGGTGACGTAAATGGATATGAAACGCGACTACTACGAGGACATTCAGCTCTTCAAAAGTAATGTGGTTCTTTTCTGGTCAGCGGTACTATTGCTTGCCCTCTTTACCATCCCCCTTTATGCTCCCAATTACTATATTTATCTCCTTAATATTATAATGGTTCATGTAATACTGGCCGTGGGTTTAAACATTCTCGTGGGATCCACCGGTCAAATATCCCTGGGCCATGCCGGATTTTTTGCCATCGGCGCCTATGGGACGGTTTTTCTGATAAGCATGTTTCAGGTTCCGTTCGTCTTCGCCATCTTTATAGCTGCATTTATTGCAGCTTTTTTTGGCTTCATTCTCGGCCTGCCTGCGTTGCGTCTGGACGGCCCCTACCTCGCAATCGTCTCCCTGGGCTTCGGGCTGACCATCATGCATATCATCGGAGGCATGGATGTGTTTGGCGGCCGAATGGGCATCAAAGTGCCGCCGCTCGATCTGGGGATCAAACAATTGGGTATCAGCTGGGTTTTAAAAACCGACATTCAGAAGTACTACCTGATACTGATCATGACCATTCTGCTGGTGGTAGGAGCGAGAAATATTCTCAAAACAAGGGTCGGCCGCTCCTTTGTAGCCATCCGGGATAGCGACATTGCTGCGGAAGTCATAGGTGTAAATTTAACCATCTATAAGACACTGGCCTTTGCCGTCAGCGCCTTTTATGCCGGTATTGCCGGGGGGCTCTTTGGTTTCGTCCTGGGTTTTTTTGACCCCTTTACCTTCAATATGGTCCTCTCTATTATCTTTCTTGTGATGGTGGTGGTGGGTGGGTTAGGCACCATACAGGGGGGGATTCTGGGCGCCACATTGATAACCTATCTCCAATACCATTTTTTAAAAAACATTGCCGAGGTTCCGTATTTAGGCGCTCTGATGGTGGCCATTTCAAAACAGTGGTTTACCACAGTAGGTCTGGAGAATTTCAGCAGTATGGCCATCGGGCTCATTATGATCGGGATCATCATCTTTGAGCCGCTCGGGATGTTCGGCGTCTGGATACGCATGAAGAAATACTGGATGACGTGGCCCTTCTGAGGGAAGGCGCCGCAGGCCATGTTATCCCTGTGATTTAACCAGAGGTATAGATGAGTTCATCAACTTCTTATTGGGAAAGGTGATTCAAGATGCCCGTAGGACAACTTTTGGTTGAAGGACTGGCGATTGGCGCCTGTTACGGTCTCTTTGCCACGGCGGTGGTGATTATCTATAAGACTTCCGAAGTGGTCAATTTTGCCCAAGGCGAGATGGCCATGTTCTCTTCCTTTGTGGCTTTTCATATTTTGTCTGTTTATCAATTGCCCTTCTGGGCAGCCTTTGTTATTACCATGATCTTTTCCATACTGCTGGGGGTACTTATAGAATATTTTTTTCTCCGCCCTGCCAAACATCCCAGTATCCTGGGACTGATTGTCATTACCCTCGGAGCGGAAATGTTTCTTATGGGTCTGGCCGGCTGGAAATGGGGGGCGGAACAGAAATTTTTTGCGCTGCCTTTGGATACCTCCGTTACCTATGAGCCCGTAAAAGGGATGATCATCAACAACTGGGCAATAGCCGTATTTGCTGTAACCACCTGTATCATGCTGTTTCTTTATGTTTTTTTCAAATACACCCAGTTTGGAGTGGCCATGCGGGCAACCCAGCAAAACAAGCATGCCGCCAAGATCATGGGTATCCGTACCGAGCGGGTGTTATCCTTTGCCTGGGGATCCAGTTCCCTGATCGGCGCCATCGCGGGGATGTTTTTTGCGTCCCGGGCCACCCTGGACCCGGCCTTTATGATGGAACCCTTCCTGCGCGCCTTCGCCGCCGCAGTTCTCGGGGGGCTCATGAGCATACCCGGGGTTATCATCGGCGGCGGTCTAATGGGATTGATAGAGAACTTCTTCGGTTACTACTGGCCCCATTGGAAGCCTATCATTGCCTTTATTGTGATCATTCTCGTCCTCTGCCTGCGTCCGAGCGGGCTTTTTACCAAACATTTCGTGAAAAAGGTTTAATTGATTTCAATGCCAATCCGACGATCGAGATGTTTGTCCGTGTGGAGATTGATGTAAAATTGAGGCCAATGATGGATTCACTTTGATCAGGAAAGGAGAAAAGTGGTATAAGGGTTTAGGCGCTTCATTACAGGGTAAGGAGGTGAGTGAGGGGGCGTTCACTTTCGGGTTTGGCCGGAGAAGCGGCTGCATTTTTGATAATAACAGGGATATTCGATGCCGTTACATTCAACGAAACCAGATGATTATAGAAAAGGAGGAGGCCATGAAGTTTAGAAATAAAGCGCTCTTTTCATTTATCGCGGTACTGGCAGTCTTGTCTATTGCCAATGTAACCCAGGCGGCGCCGCCTGTGGGTTTTGATGACAACGAAATCCGTATCGGTCAGTGGGGGCCCCAGACCGGTCCCGCGGCTGCCTGGGGGTCGGTGGCCCGGGGCACTAAGCTGCTGTTTGATATCGTCAATGAAGAGGGGGGCATCCACGGCCGGAAGATCAAATACTTCATCAGAGACGACATGTACAACCCCGCCCAGACCGCAGCCGTGGTGAAGGAACTGGTGGAGCGTCAGGGAATCTTCGCTTTTGTCGGCGGCGTCGGCAGCGCTACCGGCATGGCGGTGAGGGATTATCTGGCGGCCAATAAAATCCCCTGGATTGGTCCGGCCGCCGCCGATAAAGACTTCGCCTTTCCTCTGAATCCTTATCTTTTTGCCTCTTATCCCCTCTACAAGGACGAGGGCAGCATCCTGGCCCAATACATTGTGGATAAGCTCAAGATGAAAAAGATCGGTATCCTCTACCAGAATGACGCCTACGGCAAGGACGGTTTGGAAGGAGTAAAGGACCGCCTGGCCACATATAAAATGAGTCTCGTGACCGAGATCCCGGTGGAGCCCACGGAAAAGGACATGGCCTCTCAGATCCTGAGGCTCAAGACCGCCGGGGCGGAAACGGTGATCCTGTACGTCATGCCGACCGCGGCCGTGATCACAATGAAGACCGCTGCCACGGTGGGCTTCAAACCGCAATGGGTTGCGTCGAACACCCTTTCCGATTATCCCCTGATGTTCAAGATTACCGGCGGGCTGTGGGAAGGGGTTATCACGGGTGCTTTGGCAGAGACCCCTGATTCCATGAATCCCCTGATGGTCAAGTATCGCGAAGCGGCCAAGAGACTGGCGCCGGAAGAGCGGTGGGGCGTCTTCTATTACGCCGGCATCGTCTTCGCCGATCCGATTGTGGAGGCATTGAAGAAGGTGGGGCGGAACCTGAGCACCGAGGCCCTCCTGAAGGCGCTCAACTCCATCAAGGATCATCAGACGATCGGTCCCAAGGTCACCTGGACGGAAAAGCAGCATCAGGGGACCGATTCGATCATGATCCATAAATGCGGCCCCAATGGAAGCTACATCCAGCTGCAGGATTGGACCACCAACGATTTAGCCACCTGGAAAAAATAATCTGATCAGCCCCCGGGGCAGCCTTCAGGTCTGAAGAAGGCTTGCCGGCTGTCCCCGGCTGAGCTGCGTTGTCTTAAGAACCATTGCGCAGTTCTAAAAAGGCGGGAATCAGGCGTTACTGATAAGTAGGATCGATGCTCTCGTAAATAATCGGTAAAGCTCCAAATCTGGAGCGGATTTGTAAAAAGCTCCAGAGTCAAGGCGCACGAATCCTGACGAATGAGGCGTCGGGGAGGGGGCTTGTTCCGGAAGCCCAAAGGGATCGGAACGTGTCCCCGGAACACAGCCGCAATGACGAAGGATAAAGTGCAATGCAGCATATGGAGCTTTTTACGAGGCCGTCAGGATTTTAACAGGGCAATTATTTTGTCCCGGGCTCAATAAGAAAAGGGATGGAACCTCCGGCAATGGATCATTTTAAGGTTGAAAATCTGAGCATCAGCTTCGGCGGCTTGAAGGCGGTGAGCAACGTCAGCTTCTCCGTGGAGAAGAATTCGATCTTTTCCATCATCGGGCCCAACGGTTCCGGAAAGACCACCATCTTCAACATGATAAGCGGAATCTATAAGCCCGACCATGGCCGGATCATCTGTGATGGTGAAAACATTGTGGGCTGCACCCCCGATCGGATTGCCCGCAAAGGCATGGCCCGTACTTTTCAGAACATCGAGTTGTTTTCCAATGCCACCGTCATGGATAACCTCCTCCTGGGCAGGCATATCCACATGAATACAGGGGTTATTACCGGCGCCTTCCTGTGGGGAAGAAGATCGAGGGCCGCCAGAGAAGAGATAAAAAACAGGGAAATCGTGGAAGAGATCATTGATTTTCTCGATCTACAATCGGTAAGAAATCATTACGTGGCCAGCCTGCCCTACGGTAAGCGAAAGTTAGTGGAGCTGGGTCGCGCCCTGGCCCTGGAACCGAAGATACTCCTCCTTGATGAACCTTCTGCCGGCATGAATACCGAAGAAAAGGAAGACTTGAATATCTGGATCAAGGATATCCAGATCGACTATAGGGTCACTATTCTTTTGATAGAGCACGATATGAACATGATCATGGGCATTTCCGATCGGATATTTGCCATGAGCCAGGGCGAGAAGATAATGGAGGGTCTGCCAAAAGAAGTCCAGAGCCATCCGGAGGTAATAAAGGCGTATCTGGGGGAGGAGCACCGATGCTGAAGGTGAACAATATCGAAACCTGGTACGATTTAATCCGTGCCCTGCACGGCATCTCCTTCGAGGTTAAACAGGGCGATATTGTGGCCCTTCTGGGTTCCAACGGCGCGGGGAAATCGACGACCCTGAAGACCATTATGCGCCTCCTTTATGACCTTAAGGAGGAGCAACCGGAAAAGGGCACAATCGAGTTCATGGGTGAACGCATTGACAGGAAGAAAACGGACGAGATTGTGCGCATGGGTATCAGTTACGTGCCGGAGGGCCGGGAGGTGTTCCCGGAGCTATCCGTCCTGGAAAATATAATGATGGGGGCCTATACCCGGAAGGACCGGAGAGGGATCAAGGATGACATGGAGAATGTCTTTAATCATTTTCCCATCCTCAAGGACAGGACGCATCAAGAGGCGGGCCATCTCAGCGGCGGCGAACAGCAGATGCTCGCCATCGGCCGGGCGCTGATGAGCCGCCCGAAGCTCCTCATGTTAGATGAACCATCACTCGGTCTCTCGCCGCTGTTGACCTGTGATATCTTCACCATCATCCGGGACATCAATCAGAAGGACGGCGTGACGATCCTGCTGGTCGAGCAGAACGTGAACATGGCCCTGAAATATGCGAACTTCGCCTTTCTTATGGAGAACGGTCGGATCGTCCGCGCCGATCGCCCGGAGATCCTCAGGGAGGACGAGGACGTCAAGGAGTTCTATCTAGGCATCGCCAAAGAAACCTCGGTTAAGGGGTACAAGCGGTACCGGCGGAAGGTCCGGTTCCGTTAGCAGGCTGTTGAAAAACGCCCATCTGTCGCGTTTCCCTCATCCTGAGCCGTTCAACGTACCGGCCAGTACGCCTCACGGCTCAGGATTTCGGGGGCCTGGCATCTGGGCATTTTTGAACAGCCTGCAGCAGAGATGTTTTGAGAGCTTTGAAAAGTACCCCTACTTTGTCATTCCCGCGTAGGCTGGAATCCAGAAGTTGTTGAAAGGACTGGATTCCTGCTTTCGCAGGAATGACGATTTGCCGAATTTCAGGAGTAATTCAAAGCTCTCGTTTTGACAATCTGTTGGAACCGGCGGTTTGTACTATTTCTTTGAGGGAGAAAACATGGTGATCGATACGCTGCCGAAAGCCCTGATCCAAATGACCGGAATGGCGCCCGAGCGCGTGGCGATGCGGCGCAAGGAGCTCGGCATCTGGCACGACATCCGCTGGTCGGAATACCTGAAAAAAGTTAAGGAGGTGGCCCTCGGACTGCACAAACTCGGCGTCCGCAAAGAGGATCATGTGGCCATCATCGGCGAGAATCGGCCGGAATGGCTCTATTCGGCCCTGGGAGCGATGTCTGCGGGCGCGACGTTTGTCGGGATCTACTCGACGAACCCCGTTACGGAATGTGAATATGTCGTCGGCCATGCGGGCGCAGTGGTTTATATCTGCGAAGACGAGGAGCAGCTCGACAAGGCGCTCACCTTCCGGGGTCGCACGCCGGCGCTCCGAAAGATGATCGTCTGGGACATGGAAGGTCTCAGGGACTTCCGGGATCCGATGGTCATGAGTTTCGACGACCTGCTTGCCCTCGGCCGGAAAGCGGGGGAAGATGATCCGTCGCTCTTCGAGAGGCTCGTTGCAGAGGGGCGCGGGGAGGATATCGCCGGGATCATCTACACATCCGGGACGACAGGTCCACCGAAGGGGGCAATGCTCGCCCATGAGGGGTATCTCTGGGTCGGAAAGCAGGCGACATCCGTGAGCCGGACGAGCCGTGACGACGAGACCATCTCCTTCCTTCCCTTGAACCATGTCTATGAGCAGATCTGGGATCTGATGGTCCATCTGACGATCGGTCACATCATCAATTTTACGGAAAACACGGACACGGTGATGATGGACATGCGGGACGTCTCGCCCACCCTGTTCCATGCCGTCCCACGGATCTGGGAGAAATATTATTCCAGTATCGTCCTGAAGATGGCCGACGCGACCTGGTTCAAAAGGTTTGTCTATAAGACCGCTCTCGGGATCGGCAGCCGCTACAACGAGGCCAAGCTCGCCGGGCGGTTGCCTGCGCCGGCTCTGCGCCTCGCCTATCAACTTGCCTATTTTGCCGTCTTCCGGAAACTCAAGGAACGCCTGGGGTTTGACCGGGTCAAAATCGGAATTTCCGGCGCCGCCCCGATCTCTCACAACATCCTCAAGTATTTCCAGAGCATCGGGATTCCCATCCGGGAGGGGTACGGGATGACGGAAACCACGGGGGTTACCCACATGTCCGATGAGCAGCACTTCAAGGTGGGGACTGTGGGAAGAGCTCTCCCCGGGACGGAGGTCCGGATCGCCGAGGACGGGGAGATCCTCGTCCGTCACAAGGGGATTTTTAAGGGATACTACCGGGATGAGGAGACGACAAGGGAGGCGCTCCGGGACGGCTGGATGCATACGGGGGATGTCGGAGAGATCGACGAGGAAGGTTTCCTCAAGATCACCGACCGGAAGAAAGACCTGATCATCACGGCCGGCGGCAAGAACATCGCCCCCCAGTATATCGAAAACCTCCTGAAGTTC
>Ga0315297_10002272_pt1 | contig 12075 bp, 10 predicted proteins | sample YL17G15_0_MG_FD_203628 | JGI IMG/M metagenome (GOLD analysis project Ga0315297, IMG submission 203628) | Sediment microbial communities from Yellowstone Lake, YNP, Wyoming, USA - YL17G15_0 | ecosystem: Environmental > Aquatic > Freshwater > Lake > Sediment | place: USA: Wyoming | collected... | reverse complement strand
AGTATTCCGGCCTTTTTGACTATGGCTTCATCTATGGTAATACTGCCCTCGTAAGAAAGATTCGATTCAGTAACCGTAGCAATATGGATCTTTGCCCTGAGTATACAGCGTAACATGATCTTCTTCTCCGACCTGTTATTCTATTATTTTCGGTACCCGGTAGAATTTTTCAGTATGTACCGGGGCATTCAAGAGAGCGTCATCCCTTGGGATTGACGGCCTTGGCAGATCATCCCTCATAACATTATGCAAAGACAGGACATGGGATGTAGGCTGAACAGTCTTCGTGTCGAGCTCATTCAGTTTTTCCATGTAATCAAGAATTTTGCTGAGCTGCGAACCGAACATTTCCTTCTCTTCTTCCGAAAGGGAGAGCCTGGCTAAGAGCGCAATATGTTCAATCTCATCTTTGATTATTTTCATGGTGATGAGCTACATTTTCTCAAGGTTTGCAAATCTGACAGCAAGTCTCTTTACGCCAAAATTGGGAAAGTTAACCATCACTTTCTGATCGTCTCCGTCTCCGTAACAGTCACGAACAACTCCTATGCCCCAGGCCGCGTGTTTCACCCTGCATCCTGCATTATAAAATGAGAAGCCGTCCCTGAGATGACCGTCTTTCTTCACATGCGTTACCTTTACTGCGGGGTGTCCGCTTATCTTGTCAATCCAGTGGCACCATTCCCTGGGGATGTCTCTCAGAAACCGCGAAGGTTCCTGGTCCTGGAATTTCGCATACAATCTCCTCTTGGTGGCTCCGGTCAGCCATAAAACATCCTTAGCACGGGTCATTCCGACATAGAAGAGTCTGCGCTCCTCGGCAATCTCCTCCTCGTTCTTCATTGCCTTGAAGTAGGGGAGAACTCCCTCCTCAATCCCGATAATAAAAACAACCGGGAATTCGAGACCCTTTGCATTATGCAATGTCATGAGAGAAATACACTCCTCTCCGCATGTATCATCAAAGCTGGTTATCAGAGATACCCGGTCAAGAAACTCCTTGATGTCCATGCCCCCTGCCGAAGAAATAAGCTCTTCAATATTCTTTACCCGCTCTTCATCGAGAACCTCTGCATAACCGGATTTCTCGTACATAGTCCTCACCATATCGGCTGCGGATTTATACTTTGCAGAAGAGACCCGTTCGATCATCTTGATAAAATCGGCAAGCTTTGCCTTAACTGCCTGGGTGAAATGATCTCCGCGAAGGTTTGTTTTCACCGTATCAAACAGGGACAGAGATTTTTTCTTTGCATCCTGTTCTATTCTGTTCAGGATCGCTGCCCCGATTCCCCGTGGAGGAGTATTGATAATTCTCCTGAAACTCACATTGTCCCCTCTGTTGAAGGCGACACGCATATAAGCGATAATATCTTTGATTTCCTTCCTCCGATAAAAGCTGATACCGCCGAGAATACGGTAGGGGATCCCCTCATCACGCATGGCGTCTTCGAGAGCCCTTGATTGCAGGTTGACACGGTACAATACTGCAAAATCCCGGTAATTGTAAGCCCCTTTCAGGTAGTATTCCTTAATTGCCTTGGCAGTACATCTGGCTTCATCTTCATACGTCCTGAACCAGCAAAAATGTACCTTTTCCCCCGAGCCTCTCTCTGTCCAGAGCTTTTTGGATTGCCTCCGGAGGTTCCGTGAAATAACTGCACCCGATACGTTCAGGATATGCTGCGTTGAACGATAGTTCTGCTCCAGTTTGATCAGTTTTGCACCGGGAAAGTCATGTTCGAAATTCAGGATGTTGCTTACATTGGCACCTCGAAACTTGTAGATACTCTGGTCATCGTCGCCTACAACGCAGATATTTTTGTGAGAGGATGCAAGGAGTTTCAGCAGATAATACTGCGCAAAGTTCGTATCCTGAAACTCATCGACAAGAATATATGAGAGCTTCTGCTGATATCTCCCGAGAATTTTTGGGTTATCAGTAAACAGTTTCACCGTCAGCATAATAAGGTCATCAAAATCAAGCGCGTTGCTCCGGTTCAGTTCATCCTGATACCTTACATATACCTTCGCAAGTTTCTCATCAAAACCGAATCCGTCTCCTGAAGCGAGAAATTTCTCAGGGCCGATCAGGGAAGACTTTAAAAAGCTGATACGTGAAACAATTCCCTTAGCGAGGGCTTCATAAATCTTGAATTCTTTCAGAATATGCCGTATGAGGGTACACTGGTCATCCTCATCATAGATCGAAAAATTATTCGCATATCCAAGCGCCGGGATCTCCCTGCGGAGTATTCTGCTGCATTGTGAATGAAAGGTACCGATCCATGCACCGTTCAGATCTTTATCCAGGAGACTCCGGATACGATCCTTCATCTCATTGGCTGCCTTGTTGGTAAAAGTCACGGTAAAGATTGAATCCGTAGGGATCTTCTTCACCTTGTTCAGATATGAGAACTTGTGAGCAATAACCCGGGTTTTACCGCTCCCCGCACCTGCAAACACAAGCAAAGGGCTGCTGATATACATAAGGGCTTCTTTTTGCTGGGGATTCAGGTCATGCATGAGTATCTCCTTGGATGTATTCATGTTAACAGATTTGTGTTAACGAAATCTATAAAACTGCCGGTGTTCAGCGATTTCCTGAGCGTTTCTCTTTCGTCACCCATAATTTTCAGGAAATTCCAAAAGCCTTTGCCCTAAGATTATTCAACAGTAACACTCTTTGCAAGATTCCGTGGCTGATCCACATCACATCCCCTGAAGACGCCGATATGATATGCAAGTAACTGAGCAGGAACAGCCATTAATAATGCTGTAAGATACTGGTTAGAAGGCGGAACAGATATGCACCTGTCAGAAAATGTGCAGACCTGATCGTCAATTCGGTCTGTGATGGTGATAATCTTCCCCCCCCTGCTTTTCACCTCCTGGATGTTTGAAGCGATCTTTTCATGGAGGATATCATACGGTGCAAAAACAACGACCGGGAGTTCCTCGTCGATCAATGCTATCGGGCCATGTTTCATCTCCCCTGCAGGATATCCTTCTGCATGGATATATGAGATCTCTTTCAATTTGAGCGCACCTTCGAGTGCAACCGGATAGCAGAGACCCCTTCCGAGATAGAGAAAATCCGATGCTTTGCAATAATCCTTTGCGATTATTCTTATCATTTCATCCAAACCTAACGTCTCCTCGACTTTCCCGGGGATTGTCAGGAGTTCCTCCACGAAATCCCTTGATGCATCCTCCGAGAGTGTACCCCGTATTTTGCCGACACCAATAGTAAAGAGGCAAAGTGCAATAATTTGGGTTGTAAAGGCTTTGGTGGAGGCAACGCCGATTTCGGGACCTGAATGCGTATAAAACACCGCATCAGCCTCCCGTGAAGACGTGCTCCCAACAACATTGCAGATGCTGAGTACGAATGCGCCGAGCTTTTTAGCCTCCCGTTGGGCCGCAAGGGTATCGGCTGTTTCCCCGGATTGTGTGATGATGATCATGAGGTCACCCGGCCCGATGAGCGGGCGCCGATAGCGGAATTCTGATGCAATGTCAACCTCAACAGGGATTCTTGCAACACGTTCTATCATGTATTTCCCGATAAGTGCTGCGTGGAATGACGTGCCGCAGGCAACAATGAAGATTTTCTGAAAACGGTTTATCATGTCTTCATTGAGACCAAATTCCTCCATATAAACGTCCCCTCGTTCAGCGTTCAATCTCCCTCTCAAGGTATCGGCAATCGCCCTTGGCTGTTCATAGATTTCTTTTAACATGAAATGCTTGAACCCGCCTTTTTCAGCCATTGACGGGCTCCATGAGACCGTCTGTATCTCCTTCTTGAGAGGAGACCCGTCGCTTCCGAAAACACTGACTCCCTGATTGGTAAGGACTGCCATTTCCCCGTCATTCAGAAATATGACATCTCTTGAATAATTCAGAAACGCGGGAATGTCAGAGGCGATAAAAAATTCTCCATTGCCCACTCCAACAACAAGAGGGCTGTCTTTTCTGACCCCAACAATTTTGCCGGGATCTTCTTCCTTAATAACAGCAATGGCGTATGATCCCTTAACCTCTTTCAGTGCCTCCCTTACCGCATCTTCAAGAGGATACCTCCGTGCATAATTCTCAATCAGATGGCAGAGAACCTCGGTATCCGTCTCCGACGTGAACGTATATCCTTTTCCCAGCAACATTTTCTTAAGGGATAAATAATTTTCTATGATCCCGTTATGCACCAGAACAATACCATTCGACCGGTGAGGATGGGCATTTTCCTCGGAAGGCCTGCCATGCGTTGCCCATCTCGTGTGTCCTATTGTCGTATGGCTGAAGGGATTTTCTGATTCGAGGAGTGAAGCAAGTTCCTGTATCTTGCCCGAACATCTCCTCACCTCAATGCCCCGTTCTGCGAAAAACGCTACCCCCGCAGAATCGTATCCCCGGTATTCGAGGCGTTTCAGTCCATCAAGGACTACCGGTATTGCATTCCTGCTGCCAATATAGCCGATTATCCCGCACATACCTGAAACCTGCAGACAGTAGACAGTAGATAGTAGACAGGTGAAATTGACCTAAATCCATTTCCCTTAATGCCATCTGTTATTCTCATGTCCACCAATTTTGTCTTCACCTTTAATTTATATCCTTAATCCTTATCTTTATGCCTTGTCTTTGTTTTTCTCTTTTCCTGCCTACTGTCTGCTACATACTGTCTACTACCTCTTTGCTGTCTACTGTCTACTACATACTGTCTACTTTTTTTTCTCCTCAGTGCCCAGTTTTCAATATTTGTCTGTTCGACCCTGCTCAACGCGAGGGCGTTTGCAGGAACATCCTTTGTTATTGTGGAACCAGCACCGACGATGGACCCCTGGCCAATCGTAACCGGGGCAATAAGTTGTGAATCACTTCCTATGAAAACATTGTTCTCTATGGACGTAATATGTTTTTTAAATCCGTCATAATTACAGATGATGGTGCCTGCCCCGATATTCACACCCTTCCCTATCTTTGCATCTCCGAGATATGACAAGTGCGAAGCCTTTGTATCCGGACCAATCATTGCATTCTTGACCTCAACAAAATTCCCTATCTTTGCATTCTCGCCGATTGTGCAACCGGGTCGTATGTGAGCAAAAGGGCCAACTGATGCTTTCTTTTTGACAATCGACTTTTCTATAAGTGTTGAATCCTTGATCGTTGCATCATCCTCTATTATGCTATCCAGAATTCTTACATTCGGGAAGATTGCACACCTCCTGCCGATCTTCGTAGCCCCTTCGATATGCACATTCGGATAGATAATCGTTCCCTGTCCGATAAGACTGTTTGCAGAAATAAATACCGAGCCGGCATCGATGAAGGTAACCCCATGATCACACCATTTCCCTATAATCCTGAATTTCATCAGAGATCCTGCTTTATCAAGATCTTGCCGAGTATTTACCCCTATGAATTCGTCTTCAGAGCCTATACAGAAAGCATCTATCGCCATGCCTTTATCTCTGGCAATATGCACAATATCGGTCAGATAATATTCTCCCGTTGCCTTATTCATTTTTATCTCTTTGAGAAGGCGCAAAGCTTTCGACTCGATCGCATAGACACCACTGTTTACCTCGCGGACCTCGCTTTGCGTTGCTGTTGCATCCCTGTTTTCCACGATTGACATGACATTTCCCTGCTTGTCTCTCATGATCCTCCCATACGAACCAGGGTCGGCGGCAATAAATGAAAGGAGGGAGAGGACATGTTTTTTCCTCCTGTGCTGTGTCAGAAATTTTCTGATTGTTTTCTCAGTTATCAATGGGGTATCACCATTGACAACAACCGCAGTGCCGTGAAAGTTCTTTAGATATGGTACAGCCTGTAAAAGTGCATCCCCCGTCCCCTTTGGTTCTCTCTGTTCGACATAGGACAGTGTGCCCGGGTTCTGCATGGAAGCCCTGATGAGACCGGCATGTTTTCCGATGACAGCAATGATTTTTTCCGGTTTTAACTTTTGCAGCGTATCGACAACATACTGCAGCATAGGTGCACCATGCAGTGTATGGAGAACCTTGGGCAGGGATGAATTCATCCGTTTTCCGAGACCGGCGGCCAAAACAATGCCGGCCAGGTTCACCCTTTCACCTCGGATATCTTCGACGGTGTTGCAATCCCGCCTGAGAGGATAATCTTGATCCCGTCTTCTATCGGGATATCGGTGAAAAAGATATGTTCATCACGGAAAAGAGCTATGTCGCCGAAGTATATGAGGTTTGTGGGGATATACACTGCCTTCAGATTCGTCTCCTCTTGATCCTGTAAGGTTCTCATAACACACTCTTTCGTAAGAAATCCGTATGCATAGACATGAGGTCTCGGGTATTCAACAATGACAAATTTCTTAAATGACGACACTTTACTTTCAGGAGAAAAGGCGTCGACAAGCTGTTTCACTGACATATATATCCCTTTTAAGACCGGAATTTTGAGTATCAGATGTTCAAAGGATTCGATAATCTTCCTGCCGAAAACGTTTGTTGATATGATGCCGACGATGAATATGAGGACGACAGTCGAGATGAAACCGAGGCCGTGCACGTGATAACCAAGAATTTTGTAATAAAGAGGTTCCAGGAAACCATCAAGAAACTTGAAAAGCCACCAGATGACGAGAAAGGTGATAATAGCCGGTATTGATATGAGGAGACCGGCAATAAACCTCCTCTTAAAGGTTGCCCGGATGGAAATTTTCATACTACTTCTCAACCTTGGCAATTACCTCTTCAGGCACATCAAAGTTTGTGTAGACATTCTGAACATCCTCATGATCTTCGAGGGCTTCGATCAGTCTTATCATCTGTTCAGCGTGTTTTTCATCAATAGTCGCATAATTTTTCGGTAACATGGTTACCTCTGCAAAAGATACAGGGATGCCGGACTCCTCGATGGAAGCCCTCACCTTTCCAAGATTCTCAGGTGCTGTGACGACCTCAAAGTTGTCCTCTTTCGGATCGTTCTTCATATCGTCAGCACCTGCTTCAAGCGCAACGGACATAAGGGTATATTCATCAGTCTTTGTCTTCTCGACGAGAATATATCCTTTCTTTTCAAACATCCAGGATACGCACCCTGCTTCACCCATATTCCCGCCATTTTTGGACATAATATGCCGTATTTCAGGAGTCGTCCTGTTCTTGTTATCTGTGAGAACCTCAAGGAGTATGGCAACGCCACCGGGACCATATCCCTCGTAAAACGTTTCTTCATAAGAAACCCCGGGGAGTTCGCCCGTGCCCTTCATGATCGCCCGTTTGATATTTTCACCCGGCATATTGACTTCTTTGGCTTTGTCAACGGCAGTTCGCAACCGTGGATTTCCTGTGGGGTCTCCTCCGCCAAGACGCGCAGCTATAGAGATTTCCTTGACAAGCTTTGTAAAGACCTTTCCCCTCTTTGCATCGGTACTCGCTTTTTTATGCTTGATTTGAGCCCACTTGGAATGTCCGGACACCTTGTCCCCCCTGGAAAGATATTTCTCCTGCTTTGATTACAACTGCAGTTTTATGATAATGCTCAGGGAAATATACTGTCAAGACTCGATGCCATACTCTTTGATCTTCGTAAGCAGGGTTTTATAACTCACCTGAAGGATTTCCGCAGCTTTGCTTTTGTTTCCTCTCGTCTCGTGAAGCGCGCTGCTGATTCGCTTTGTTTCAGCAGTGCGTAAAGCCTCTTTCGCTACAGATTCGAGTGTGCCATCAGTGGACGAAAAAGCTGTGACAGGCCCCGATACAACTTCCTTGCTGAGAATGAAGTGATCGGGGGTGATCACTTCACCATCACAGAGAATGACCGCCCTCTCTATCGTGTTTCCCAGTTCCCTGACATTTCCCTTCCAGTGATATCCCATAAGTATATCGAGTGCTTCCTTCGAGACATTCTTAACAGGCGTCTTCATTTCGTTGCAGTATTTATTGATAAAATATTCGACCAGCAGAGGTATGTCTCCCTTTCTCTCCCTCAGCGGTGGAACCCTGACAGGAAATACATTTAACCGGTAAAAGAGATCTTCTCTGAACTTTTTCTCTTCAACTGCCTTTTCAAGGTCCTTATTGCTTGCCGCAACAATCCTCACATCAAGTGTTATGGACGTTATTGCTCCGACCCGCTCAATTTCTCCCTCCTCAATTGCCCTGAGAAGTTTTGCCTGGATCGAAAGATCCATATCGCCGATTTCATCGAGGAATATCGTTCCCTTGTCGGCGAGCTGGAATTTGCCCAGTTTTCTGGCGTCTGCACCGGTAAAAGAACCCTTTTCGTGTCCGAAAAGTTCTGATTCAAGAAGGGCTTTCGGTATCGCAGCGCAGTTAATGGGTACAAATGGATAGTGCTTCCGGCTGCTGAGATTATGAATGGCTCGTGCAAAGAGTTCCTTACCGGTACCGCTTTCACCAAGGATCAGCACTGTCGTCTTGGTAGCAGCGACCTTCTGAACAATCTGCGCAACATCAACAATGTTCCTGCTTTTCCCGATAATCCCCGGCAGGCCAAATCTCGACGAAACCTCCTCTTTGAGCAGGATATTCTCTGTAACAAGACGCTGGGTCTCGAGAGCGCGTTTTATGAGTATGATCAGGTGATCGGTATCGAAAGGTTTGGTGATAAAGTCAAAGGCTCCTTCTTTCATAGCAGACACAGCTGCTTCAACTGAACCGAATGCAGTCATGACAATAACCGGGGTAAGATGATTCTCCTCCTTGGATGCCTTCAGAACGTCGATACCGTTCTTGTCGGGGAGTTTCAGATCTGTCAGGACAAGATCAATCTTGCCGTTTTTCAGATACTTGATGCCCTTCGCTGCATCTCTGGCTGGAATGACCTTGTAGCCTTCGGCCTCAAGGGTCTCTTTGAGCATCGCTGCCATCGATTCTTTATCTTCCACAACAAGGATCGTCTCCATAAACTATTATACCTTCGCTTCTCTCAGGGATTCTTTGCAGGCACATCCCCTTTTGGCAGGAATGAGATGGAACGTTTCCTTCAACAGGGTTTTGAGATGAATGGCGGATATATTCATAGTACTGATAACTTCTGTTACGGTCAATTTTTTCCCGCTCATTCCTGCGGCGAAATTGGTGACAACGCTCACTCCTGCATAGCAAAGTTCTGCCTCGCGCGCAAGCGATGCCTCAGGCATGGCTGTCATTCCGACAACATCAGCCCCCAAAAGAGAAAAGCTTTTTATTTCCGATCTCGTCTCGAGCCTCGGCCCATTCACACACACATACGTGCCTGATTTATGCAGTGATATCCCGGATTTTATTCCGCCCTTCACAAGGGCTTCCCGTAAATCAGGGCAATATGGCTCAGTAAAATCTATATGGATAACCCCCTCTTCCCCATGATAATAGGTTGTATCCCTGCCGCTTGTAAGGTCGATAATCTGATCGAGAAGCACTATGGAGCCGGGGACCATAGCAGGGCGTATGCCTCCTGAAGCGCCAAGTGATATTATTCTTTCTGCCCCGAGTTCCTTAAAACCCCATATATTGGCTTTATAATTGATTTTATGCGGTGGAATGCTGTGTGAAGAACCGTGTCTCGGAAGGAAAATGACATCCTTTCCCGAGAAATCAAAAATGCGATAGGCATCAGAAGGACTTCCGTAGGGAGTCATAATCTGCCGCACTTCTCTCAGATTAACTCCCTCAATATCATAGAGGCCGCTGCCGCCTATGATTCCAATCATAATGGATATCCTGTATTTCCTTCCGGCATAGCTAACCGTTCAATTGTACCATATTGAATCAGTGCAGGATATTCTACTGTGTTAAATAATCCACACACCATTGTCAGCAGTCAACACAAAGTTTCATTATCATTTTTTCATTACATTAAAGTAATACTTTAGCTCTTTCCTGATACATCACCTTTGAAGCCGATTTTCTGTATATCTGTCTTATTGCATGAGGAGAGCTCTTTTCTCATCGTTACGCTGGCACTATATTTGCAAACTATAATAGAGCTTCACGTAATTTTATTATATTTAATCATACAATCATGATGCGTTTACAAAGAACAGTAAAACAGGAAGTGAGCTTTGAAGGTATCGGCTTGCATACCGGCCGGCATTCCAGTGTCTGTCTGAAGCCGGCACCACGGGATACAGGCATTTTATTCGTAAGAAAGGACAAGGATTCACTCATTAAAGCGTCCGTAAACGCAGTTACTGATACCGCATTCGCTACAACAATTGGGTATAACGGCGCGAAAATCAGAACTGTTGAACATATCCTCGCTGCACTCGCCGGTCTTGGCATAGATAATACCTTTATCGAAGTGAATGGTCCTGAAATTCCTATCCTTGACGGAAGCTCTGTCGGGTTAACACAGCTGATTCTTGAGGCCGGGATTGCAAAACAGAGCAAGAAAAGGCCATTCATAAGAATCACGACCCCCATCTTACTCTCAGATGGTCATGCCGAGATAGCAGCTCTCCCTTTTGAAGGAAGACGTATCACATACAGGATCCAGTTTCATCACCATTTTCTTGGCGAGCAAAAGCTGAGTATTGATCTTACTGAGGAGAACTTTGTCGTTGAGATTGCTCCGGCAAGAACATTCGGGTTTCTCAAGGATGTTGAATATCTGAAAGCGAATGGATTTGCACGGGGTGGTTCCTTTGACAATGCCATAATACTGGGTGATAAAGGTATTATGAACTCTACAGCATTGCGCTTCAAAGACGAATTCGTCCGACATAAGATACTTGACCTCATAGGAGATCTATCCTTATTAGGGTTCCCTATTCACGGCCATATTATAGCGAATAAGTCCGGGCACACCACAAATCTGAAATTTCTGAAAAAACTCCTCTCGTGCCCTGAATACTGGGAGCTGGAATCAGAATTGAGCCAGCAACCGGTCCTCGCATACACCTAAATAACACTATATTTCAGTAAGTTACAAAATTAGCTTGAATTTTTCTTCCGGATAGCGTTTTATATCTAAGAAGACCGCAAAAAGAAGGCTGGAGAATTTCTTCCCCAGCCCAAAAAATTGTGTGCGTGCGTGTAGAGGGAAACTTATTTCTTCTTTGCGGTCTTTTTTGTTGCCTTCTTAGCTGCTTTCTTTGTTGCCATTAACAATCACCCCCTTTCTTCCCGCATTTTTCATTCAAAAAATACGGGGCGCTCTGTGCTCAAAGTCGGCCTATGAGTGCAATGCGTTTGCCTGATAAAACCTTCTTCAGGCTGGCATCTCCTTTCTTCTTTTTGAGTCTGTACTCCTCATCATCTATGATTGTACAGTCGATCTTTTGATCAAACCTCTTTTCAAGGTTTTTCAATTCTCGTGTAAGTGATGGCAACGCACCGATAACAAACATGCTAACGGAGGACTCGTCATGCCCTTCGGCGTAGGGGCCATAAAGAAAGGCGGCTTTTGCACCAGATGCTCTCAGGACTGCCTTGAGTGCGCCAGGAAGGCCAAGGGATTTTGTTATGAGGTTTTTAAGTTCAGAAAACAGGGGTGATTCCTTATTCGCCTGGAAATATTTGAGGTTGACAATCTTCTCACTGGTTAAGATTTCCAACTGTTCAAGCTTGTCAAGTTCCCGCTTGATCCCGGATGGATTCTTTCTGAGCAGTTTTGCAATTTCCCGGATATAGAATTGTTCGTCCGGACTGTTCAGAAGCAGGGAAAGAACATCTGCTCGTATCGATGATGAGAATAAACTTTTTAACATTTCTTTCTACCTGTATAGTTTTATACACAATAAAATTCATTTTGTCAACAAAAAAATTACATTTAAGAACAGATAATGCATTTTTGTAAACGATCCAATCTTGAAACGATTGTTCCTAAATATTGAACTATCGTTTCAATCGAAGCATCTTCCGTACCGTCCGGAGATTCCTGGGATCATCGGATTCCTGTTTTTTCGGTGTTTCGAGAATGACGGGAACGTTGCAGAACGGCCTGCTGTGGATCAATTGCTGCAAACCTGCTACGCCGATCTTCCCAAGACCGATGTGTTCATGTCTGTCGATGCCCGAGCCTCTCTCTCCTTTCGAGTCATTCAGGTGGATAAGCTTTACTTTCTGCATGGTGATA
>Ga0315297_10002271_pt1 | contig 12078 bp, 12 predicted proteins | sample YL17G15_0_MG_FD_203628 | JGI IMG/M metagenome (GOLD analysis project Ga0315297, IMG submission 203628) | Sediment microbial communities from Yellowstone Lake, YNP, Wyoming, USA - YL17G15_0 | ecosystem: Environmental > Aquatic > Freshwater > Lake > Sediment | place: USA: Wyoming | collected... | reverse complement strand
TCCCGCGACCGGTCGCACCCGCGAGCCCCGACGCGGCGAGCGCCGGCGCTCCGGACCCGTGTATGGCGCGCGCGGCGGCAGATCCGTCACCACGGGCCGTGCCGGAGCCTCCAATCTTTCCGCAGCGCCCGGCCCAGGGCTCGCACGCCGCCTCGAGCGGGCCGCCGGCCTCGCGTCGAGCGCCCGAGCCAGACCCACGAAGAGCAAGATGCCGGCGGCGGCGGCCAGGAGCGCCACCAGCCCCTCCTCGAGCGTCACGCTCTCGCTCCTTTCATGACCTCGCACCCTATCACGGCGCCCCGGAGCGCGGCCAGTGACACTTGACTCTCCGCGCGCGCGGGTATCATGATGCCTTGTGCAGTCACTCTAATGCCTTGGAGGCTCAATGCGCCGCGTCGCCGTCATCGGAACAGGCGTCACAAAATTCGGAAAGCACGATCGCACGAGCGCCGAGCTCTTCGCCGAGGCGGCCGCCGAGGCGATCCTCGACGCCGATCTGGCCCCGTCGGCTATTCAAGCTCTCTACTACGGCAATGTCACCGGCGGCGAGGGCGAGAGGCAGCTGCACATGGGTCCGCTGGCGGCAACGCTCCTCGGCCTGCCGACGATTCCGACGACCCGCTTTGAGAACGCGTGCGCCACGAGCCACGCGGCCTTCCGCCACGCGATGATGGAGATCGCGTCCGGCATTTCCGACGTCGTCCTGGTGGGCGGCGCGGAGCGCGTGCTCAATATCCCGACGGACGCGGCGACCGAATACTTCGCCTATTGCTCCGACGCCTCGTTCGAGCAAACGGTCGGCCTGACCTTTCCTGGCGTCTTTGCCCTCATCGCGCGCGCCCACATGGACAAGTACGGGACAACCGAGGAGCAGATGGCGCACGTGGCGGTCAAGAATCATCGCCACGGCGCCCTCAATCCCAAGGCCCAATTCCAGAAAGAGATCACGCTCGACACGGTGCTCAAGAGCGCGTATGTCGCCGACCCTCTCAAGCTCTTCGACTGCTGTCCCTTCACCGACGGGGGCGCGGCGATTATCCTGGCCGCCGAGGAGGTAGCCCGGAAGCGGCCGCGCGCGGTGTGGGCGCTTGCCAGTCAGGCGGCATCGGACACCATGTTCATGCACGAGAAGCGCGACCTCTCCAGGGTGATGGCGACCGAGCGGGCCGCGGCCGCCGCGTACCGACAGGCTGGGAAGACCCCCGCCGACGTGGACGTGGTCGAGCTCCACGACTGCTTCACCATTGCCGAGATCGTCGCCACCGAGGGCTTGGGCTTTTTCGAGCCGGGCTCGGGTGGCATTGCCGCCGAGAAGGGCTGGACAAGCCTCGGCGGCAAGATTCCGGTTAATCCCTCCGGCGGGCTCAAGGCCAAGGGCCATCCCATTGGCGCGACCGGTGCCGCCCAGATCGCCGAGATCGTCACCCAGCTCCGCGGTGAGGCCGGACCGCGCCAGGTCGAGGGCGCTCGCACGGGCCTGACCCACACGCTCGGAGGCAATACGGCCACCGTCCTCGTGAGCCTCTTCGGCCGTGACTGAACACGTGCTGACGCTGAAGCACTTTTTCGACGAGGCGCGCGCGGGCCGGCTCTCCGGCATCCGTTGCGGGAAGTGCGGAGAGCTCGCCATCCCGCCGAAACAGTTCTGCCCGGGCTGCCAGGGGCGAAACTGGACCCCGGCGCCGCTTGCGGGCAAGGGCACCATCACGTCGTTCACTGTCATTCGCATCGCTCCGCGTGGTCGCGGAGCCGAGGCGCCCTACGGCATTGCGGTCGTGAGGCTTGACGAGGGCGTCTCGCTGCTCGGGCGCGTCGTGGACATCCCGCTGGACACGCTGCGGACAGGCCTGCCGGTGCGGTTCCGCCCGCTGGTGACGGGAGAGCAGACGGCCATCGCCTTCGGCCCCGCCTGAGCGTCAGCGCTTGAAGTAGCGCATCTCGAGCGTCACGCACCCGTTCGGCACCCCGTACGGACCGTGGACCATGCCGGGCGGCCTGCAAGCGTACATCCCCGCCGTGAAGGTCTGGCGCTTTCCCAGGTCGATGAGCTCCCCCTCGAGGATCCAGACCTCTTCCCAGAAGTCGTGGGTGATCGTTTCGGTGGTCTCGACACCGGCATCGAACTGGAGAAGCCGCGTGACGTCGCCGTCCTCGCTCCGGCTGAGGATCTTCTGCCTCACGCCGGCCCCGCCGGCGCCCCCCGTGGCCGAACCGGCAACAGCTTCCCAGACAATGTGATCCGGCTTGAAGAACTCGAGCTCGGGTTTCGGCATGGAGCTGTCTCCCGTAAAGTCGAAGGGGGTCACGGGATGGAACCCGCAACCCCCTTCTGGTTGGAGCGGCCGACCGGATTCGAACCGGCGACGTCCAGCTTGGGAAGCTGGCATTCTGCCACTGAATTACGGCCGCGTTCAGGGGCTATTCTAGCCCTCGCGTTCCTGAAGTCAAATCGCGCTACTTGAGGCCCATGTCGAAACCCTTGATGGCTTCGTCGCCGCGCGCCTTCCATACCATGCGCTTGGTGGCTCCGTAGAGGTCGAGCTGCTGATAGAGCGGCATGGCCGCGGCATCTTCCACCCAGAGGCGGTTGATGCGCTGGTAGAGCTCGTAGCGCTTCTTCGGGTCCATGGTCGCCTGCGCCTGCTCGCTCATGCCCTCGAAGTCGGCATTGTAGTAGTTGCTGAGGAAGCGCCCCGACCGGAAGAGAGGCACGTAAACGGACTCGGCATCATAGGTCCCGGTGCCCCAGCCGATCAACCACACGGGCGGCGTCTTGTGGTTGTAAGCCAGAGTCCCGAAGTAGTGCACCCACTCGTGGGTCCGCACGGCGGTACGGATGCCCGCCTTGGTCAGCTGCCCGGCGAGGGCCTCGGCAACTTCCTTATCACGCACGTACCGCCCCTGCGGAGAGTTGAGCGTGATCTCGACACCGCCCGGGAAACCCGCCTCGGCCAGGAGCTGCTTGCTCTTCGCGAGGTCCTGCTTGATGGGCTTGATGGCGGGGTCAAAGCCGAAATGCCGGTCGGTCAGCATGAGCCCCAGGCGCTGCGCTTTGCCGTCGAGCACGTTCTTGATGATGTCGTCGACGTCGACAGCATAGTTCATGGCCCAGCGCACGCGCTTGTCGGCGGTCGGGCCCGGGTATGGGCCGACCAGCTTGTGCTGGGGGTCGTATTGATGCGTGTAGTACATGAGCTGAATAGTCCGGACGCTCGGCGCCGTCGTGAGGAAGAGCTTCGAATGATTGGCGATGATGCTCGCCATGTGCGGCGGAATATTCACCGCCACGTCGACCTCGCCGTTCTGGAGCGCCGCCACCCGAACGGCATCGTCCGGGATGGGACGGAAGATGAGCGTCTTGACCCTGGGCGCGCCGCGCCAGTACTGCTCGTTGGCCTCGAGCTCGATGCGGTCGTCCTTGACCCAGCGAACGAACCGGTAGGGACCCGAGCCCACCGGCGCGCGCGACACCGCGGCGGTGTCCTTGTCGCGGTAGTACTTGGGCGGCACGATCGAGGCTTGGCCCGAGCCCATCAGCGTGTCGAGGATGGGCCAGGGCGCCTTCGTGTGAACGCGCACAGTGAGGGAGTCGACGATCTCGACATGGCTGATCGGCGCGAAGGGCGGCGAGCCCCTCATCTTGTTCTTCGGATCCACGAGGCGCTCGAGGCTGAACTTGACCGCCTCCGCATCCACAGGCTCGCCGTTCTGGAAACTGATGCCGGGCCTGAGCTTGAACTCCCAGACGGTCGGCGCCACCAGCTTGGGCATCTCGCGCGCGAGGGCAGGCTGCATCCGGAGCTCCTGGTCGCGCTCGAGCAGGGTATCGAAGATGTTCCGGCAGACGTTCCCCGCCGGCGTCTCCTGGTGGTTCATCGGGTCGAGCGTGGTGGGATCGACGCCCTGGGCAATGACCACCTTGCCCTGTGGGGCGGCCGAGACGGCGCCGGGAACCGCAGCGACAAACGCCGCTACGAACAGGACGCGAATCCAGGTCATGGGCATCTCCTCAAGGGCTACTTGAACGACATGTCGTAAGCCTTGATCAGCTCGTCGCTCCGCGCCTTCCAGTTGATCCGCTTGCTCGCGCCGTAGAGGTCAATTTGCTGGTAGAGCGGGGCCGCAGGCTGGTCGTCGACCCAGAGCTTGTTGATGCGATGGTACTGGGCCAGCCGCTGCTTCTCGTCCATCATCGTCTGCGCCTGGTCAACCATCCCGTCGAAATCCGGGTTGTGATAGTTGTTCAGCAGGCTGCCGGTGCGGAAGAGCGGCACGTAGATGCCCTCGGCGTCCATCATCGGCTGGCCCCAGCCGATGAGCCAGACGGGCCCGGCCTTGTGCACGTACACCATATTGTTGAGGTAGTTCACGAACTCGAAGGTCCGAAGCGTCGTCTTGATCCCCGCCTTGGTCAGTTGCCCGGCGGCGGCCTCCGCCACTTCCTTGTCGCGCACATAGCGTCCCTGCGGAGAGTTGAGCGTGATCTCGAGGCCATTGGGGAAGCCCGCCTCGGCCAGGAGCTTCTTGGCCTTGGCGACGTCCTGCTTGAGCGGCTTGAGCGAGGGATCGTAGCCGAAGTGCATGCTGGGCAGCATGGTCGCCACGCGCTGCGCCTTGCCGTCGAGCACGCCCGTGATGATCTCGTCCACGTTGAGCGCCAGCGTGATGGCCTGCCGGACTCGCTTGTCAGCGGTCGGGCCCTGGTACGGCCCCACGAGCTTGTTCTGAGTGTCGTACTGGGCCGTGTAGAACATGAGCTGGATGGTCCGGATGCTCGGCGCGGTCGTCAGATAGATCTTCGGATGATTCGCGATGATGCTCGCCATGTGCGGCGGAATATTCACCGCCACGTCGACCTCGCCGTTCTGGAGCGCCGCCACGCGCACGGCGTCGTCGGGGATGGGGCGGAAGACGACATTCTTGATCCTGGCCGCCCCTCGCCAATGGTCGGGCATGGCCTCCAGCAGGATCTCCTCGTCCTTGCTCCAGCGCACCAGGCGGTAGGGCCCGGTTCCGATGGGATTCTTCGAGATATAGGGCGAATCCTTCCCGGCATAGGCCTTGGGCGGGTACATCGAGGCCTGGCGCTGGGTCAGCGCCACCACGAAGATCGGCCAGGGCTTGGTCGTGTGGACCTTGACGGTGTAGGCGTCCACGATCTCCACGCGGTCTATCGGCCTGAAGTTGGAGCTGCCCCGCATCGAGGGATCCTTCACGCGCTCCAGGCTGTACTTGACGGAGTCGGCGTTGAAGTCCTCGCCATTGTGAAACTTGACACCCTTGCGGAGCTTGATCTCCCACACCGTGGGCGCCAGGAGCTTCGGCACCTCGGCGGCCAGCGCCGGCACGAGCTTGAGGTTCTGATCCCTCTCGATGAGCGTGTCGTAGATGTGCGTCGCCACCACGGAGGCCGGGGTCTCCTGCTGGTTCATGGCGTCCAGCGTGGACGGGTCCACGCCCTGGGCGACCACCAGCTTGCCTTCGGGAGCGGCCGACCCCGGGACAGGCGCCCCGACGGCAATGAGCGCGACTACGAGCGCCGCGCATAGACGTGTCCAGACCATGTGTGCCTCCTTGGGTAGCGGGCCAGTTTAAAGCGACAAGCGACACTACTTTATGGGGCGGGCTCTGGGGTGTCAAGCGGGCCGGCCCGCAGCCGCTTAAGGTAGGCGATGGCCGCCTCTCGCGTCGCGACGACGCCCACCGCCTGGGCCTCGCGGAGGTGACCCAGAAGCCGGCCAAGCTCGGGCCCCGGCCCGAGCCCCAGGGCTTCCATCGCCTCGCGCCCGTCCAACAGCGGCGGCGAGGACAGCGCGGCGGCTTCCTCGGCGTGGCCCGCCATCAGCTCGCGCACTATGCGTCCATCGGGGCCTTCCCACACGCTGAAGGGCGAGTCGCCCTTGAGGGCGGCCGAGTCGGCCAGCGCGAGAAGCAGCAGGTCGAGAGCGTCGTCTCCAAGATCCCTGAAGAGCCGGTAGCGGGCCCGGCGTGTCACCTCGCCTGCCATCGCCAGGTGCATGGGGCGGAGGTGATGGCGCACGAGACGCTCCAGCACCGACGCCAGCCGCCCGGAGAGGCGCATGCGTCCCGCGATCGCGAGGACGTGCTGCGCGCCGAGCACATCGTGGCCGAGGAAGCGCACTCGCCCGGACTCGACGGTGCGGGTCTCGGGCTTGGCGACGTCGTGGAGCAGCGCGGCCAGCTTGAGGGCCTCGCGCCGGGTGGCGCCGTCGCCGAGGGGCTCAGCGAGATGGGCCGCGAACGCGTCGCCCCAAGGCTCAAGCTCGCGCGGTCGGCTGGCGAGCAGGTCGGCGCCCTCGACGGCTCGGAGACTGTGCTCCCAGACATCGAAGTGGTGGGGCTCGGGCTGCGCCGTGGCCTTCATGGCGCCTCGCTCGGGCAGCACGAGCGCCAGCGCGCCCCACTGATCGAGAAGACGGAGCCCCGCCGCCGACACCGGCTCGGCGAAGATCCGGAGGATCTCATCTCTCACGCGCTCGGCGGACACACGGGAGAGACCGGACGCGGCCCGCTGGGCGGCGGGCCCGACCGCGGCGTCGAGAGTCCAGCCCGGCATGATGGCCAGGCGCGCGGCGCGCAACACGCGCACCGGGTCGTCTTCCAGCGAGCGAGGGGCGCACAGCCTCACCACGCGGCCGCGCAGATCACCGAGTCCGCCGGTCGGATCCTCGATTCCCGCCTCTCCGGCCCTGGCGAGATCTTGCACCCCCACCGCCAGCGCATTGATCGTGAAGTCGCGACCGCGCAGATCTCCCGCCAGATCGGGCGCCCGGAAGTCGGCGATATCGACCTGCGGTCCCTGCCAGGCATAGCCCGCGGCGCCCACGATGCGGGCGGCACCTCGCGTTTCGTCCAGGACAAGGAACGCCGCGCCCAGCCGATCTCCAAGCTCGCGCGCCAGCGCGACGGCTCCCATCGGGACGGCGAGGTCGAGATCGCGCACGCCGGCGCCGACCCGCGCATCGCGCACGGCACCGCCGACCACCCAGGCCGTACGATCTGGGCCGAGCGCCTCCGCCAGGGCCTCGAGCGCCGCCCGCCCTCCAGCGCCGAAGGCGTCAAGCCGCACCCGCGCAACGTAGGTCACTCGAGGCCCAAGAGTGCGGCCGCGTTGTCGTGGAAGATCTTGCGGTAGACGGGCAGCGGCAGGTCGCGCAGCCAGAGCGCCTCCCGCTCTTCCTCGTAGGGGTACGGCAAGTTCGGAAAGTCACTGCCGAACACGATCCGGTCCTGCCAGCGGAGCAGATCGTCGTTGGTGACGGAGATGCGATTGACCCGCGTGTCGATCTTCCGGTGCTCGTGGCGAATCGGCGCGAAGGCCATGGTCGTGTCGAGGTACAGGTTCGGGCAACGCTCCATGAGCCCCATGAAGTGCCGCGTCTCGAAGGAGCCCATGTGCGCGACCACGACCTTGAGGTTCGGGAACATGGCCATCACCCGCGCAAAGCGGGGGAACCCGTCGAACTCATTGGGCCACGGCGCCGAGCCGACGTGGATGAGCAGGAGGCGGTCAAGAGCCAGCAGCCGCTCGTAGACCGGGAGCACGCGCGGATCGTCGGGGAAGAAACGCTGGACATTGATGTGGAACTTGAACCCCGCGAAGCCGTAGCGGCCGAGGGCTTCCTCCGCCACGTCTATCATGTCCGGATCGTTGGGGTGGATGGTCCCCAGCGGAATGCCGGCCGGCACGCGCGGCCGGACGGCGTTGAGCCAGGCATTGATCTCTCGCGCCATGCCGGCCTTGTGCGCATACGAGAAGTAGACGAAGCGCTCGACGCCGCGCTCCGCGAGGAAGGATGCCACCAACTCGGGTTCCGACGGGTACTCGAGTTTCCAGCTCGAGCGCTCAGCGAACCAGCGTCGGATGGCGCGGGAAAGCCGCTCTGGATGCAGGTGCGTATGGATGTCGATGTACCGGAAGCCTGGAAGCGCCTCCATCAGCCCTTCACCACCCAGGCGCCCGGCCAGCCGGGCACCTCGACGCCGGCACGGGCACGGCCAGATCTCACCAGGCGCGCGGTCGCTTGCTCTGTCTCCGCCAGTCCCAGGCCGAAGAGCCGAGCCATGCGGGCCGGCGTCGCGTAGACCGCGCCGTCGAGGTAGCGGGCGAGCAGGCGCTCGAGCGCCGCCGGGCGCGCGAGGCCCCTGCCCTCGGCTACCTGCTCGGGCAGCCATCGCTCGAGCAAATCCCAGCGATACGAGAAGCTGGGTTCGTAGCGCTCTTCGGTCTTGACTATCCACAACCCCTGCTGGAGCTCGGCCATCGCCCTCTCGAATTCGCGGGTCTTCGAGGCTTCGAGCATGAACGTGTCCGCACGGAGCCCGCGAGTGTACTGCGGACTCTCGCGGAAGAAGCTGTCCATGAGCCGCCTGGCCGTCGCCGACAATCGACCGGCGCGATACTCCGCGGCGTAGTCGCGCGCGCGCTGGCGGCCGCGCACCAGCGCGTAGAAGGCCGGGAGGAGATCGAGCGCGACCAGGACGGGCCGCCCCTTGAGGAGCTTGCCATAGTAGCAGCGCCGTCGCGCAGGCAGCGAGTCCTTGAGCTCCCAGGTCAGGCCGATGCCCGCGTCGTGGTGAGAGTGACGGGGCCAGCGCGGCCGCTCGCGTCCCACGACGGCCTCCCAGAGGCAGGCGACGCCCTCGGGAAAACGGTAGAAAGTGGAGCAGACTCCGACCGCGTCCACGAAGGCCGCCGCCGCCCGTTCGGAGCGGACGCGCAGACTTGGGAGATGACGGAAGCGCCGCGCCCGCTTCGATTCGAGCGCCCGCGCCTCCACCGGAGGGCTAGGCAAACTCCAGGCCGCGCTCCGTGACCCGATATTCCTCGATCTCCTCGCTCTTGGCGCTTCCGCGGTGCTTCACCACGTAGAGGAAGCGGCCCAGCCGGTTACCGACCCGCTCGCTGCCCATGACGATGATGGTATTCGCCACGGCGCCGATATCGCCCGACGCGACCTTGCGCGCGATCAAATGCTCGAGCTGGGTTTCCTCCGAGGTGACCAGAAGCATGGTGGTGACCGCTGCGTGGTCGTAGCGGTGGCCGTCGATGAAGTCCCGGTGCTTCCAGACCGGCAGGCAGATCTCCATACCCATCGTCTCGCTGTCCCGATGGATGGTCTTGCGGTAGAGGTCGTCGAACAGGAAGGGCTGGATGTAATCGCCGGGCACATCCATCGGCTCGATGCCGTCCACCACGATGCGCCGGCACCCGGCGCCGAGGTGAAAGTAGACGAATGGACGCACCGTGTAGAGCGCGTGGTTGTACTCGGCCTTCCAGTTCCAGTCGAGCTCGAGGCTGCCGTCCGGAGTTGGGACTTGATAGTCCCGGAGCTTGCCGACCCACGGCAGTGCATCGCAGTAGCGCGCGGCCATCTGGTCGGCCGACGGGTACGGGTCGGTCATGGGCGTGACCGTGTGCGTCCAGCGCTTGAGCCTCCAGTCGTAGAGCCGCGCCGCGTACTCGTGGTGCTGTTGCGAGTCGCCGCGTGAGTTCATGTCGAAGAAGATGCCCGGTCCCCCGTCCGCGGCCTGACCCGCATGCGCGAAGTGGAGCCCCAGGTGTGTCTTGCCTATCCCCGTCGCCCCGTACACGACGCACAGCGTGCCGGGCAGGAGGCCGCCGCCGAGCATCTCGTCCAGCTTGTCTATCCCCGTCGAAGTCCTTGCTGTCATAGATTGGGTAGTCTATCGGCGCGCCGCGCGACGGGTCAACCACGGAAGACGACGCAGAAAGCCTGGCGTCAGGAGCCGAGGAGAACGATCAGCGCTCCCCATCCGATAGCACCGAATACCATGAACGCGGCCCCGAGCCAGTCGACAAGAAGGGTTCTGGACGTCATGTGTTGAGTTCCGCGAGTCAAAAAAACTCGCGACGAGTCCCGGCGCGTGACACCGCTCCCGACATAGACCCTCCGGCCCGTGCTCCCGGTCACCCGCCGCTTTCGCAACCGCCTCCCCGCCCTCAGTGCTGTCAGCATGACCCGCCTCCTCACATCTCCCTGATGAGCCCGATGACCTTGCCCAAGATACGGAACTCCGCCCTTTGCGGATCCACCACGATGGGCTTCATGGTGGGATGCTCCGGTTTGAGCACGACGGTGCCACCCTCGATGGTGAAGCGCTTCACCGTTGCCTCCTGATCGACCAGCGCCGCCACGATGTCCCCTGTGACCGCGGAGGTCTGCTTGCGTACGAGCACGAGGTCTCCATCGGCGATATGCGCCTCGATCATGCTGTCGCCCGAGACGCGAAGGGCAAAGACGTCGCCACCCCTGGCCGCCAGCCACTCGGGCCGCACCGGGATCACACCCTCGTGCTGCTCGACGGCGAAGATGGGAGAGCCCGCGGCGATCCTGCCGAGGATGGGGATGTCTTTCTCCCGGCGCGCGCGTTCCGAGTTCCGGTCGGCGAGCACCAGCGTGCGCGACGCACGCTTGTCGGTCACCCGCCGCTGGAGCATGCCCTTGCGCTCGAGAGCCCGCAGATGATCGAAAGCAGCCCGCGGGGTGAAGCGGAAGTGCTCGGCGATCTCTCGTACCGTGGGGGGGGCGCCGTGCTTGTCCGAGAAGCCCCGCATGAAGCCGAGCACTTCACGCTGCCTCTGAGTCATCTCTTTCAATTGGCGCTCCTTTCTGAGAGTGGCCCATGTGCGATCGGAGATACCTACTCAACATCATCATAGTCAACACCCGTTGAGTTAGACAAGCAAAAAAAATCAGGCCGGCTCCCAGGGCTCACAGGCGGGGCAGGCCTGCAGCGAAGCCTCCCTGGCCTCGACCACCCGCTTGAAATAGACCCGCTCCGGCTCGCTGATCCGTCCCACCCAGCCGCAGTCCCGTGTGTGAAAGAGGCGCGCTCCCCTCTGGGCGACAAAAGCCTCCCCTGCCGCGGCCTCGGTAGCGGCACCCTCCACGAGCGCGAGTGGGTCGAGGACCGAGTCGGGCAGAACCGCGGCGGCGCTCGCCCCCATGGAAGGCTCCAGGGGCGCCGGCTCGGGAGGTGAGGAAGGTGGGGCATCGAGCTCGTCGATCTGGAGATTGGTCCTGATCGTGGATTCGAACTCCGCGCTCGCCCGCTTGAACTCGCGCATGGCGCGGCCGAGTGAACGGCCGAGCTGGGGCAGGTTCTTGGGACCGAAGACCAGGAGCGCGATAACGAAGATGAGGACCAGTTCCTGGAGACCGATGTCGAACATAACGGAGCCTGATCATACCACCGTGACGTCGCGGGGGCGCCGCCGGCCGCGCCTTGGCATGACATCCTCCGGCATGCGGATCCTCAATTTTGGCTGCCCCAGGAGGGGCAGGTTCACTCCACAGGGCTCCGCCATCTGCGTTTTCAGACAGTTTGGCGCTTGCCTCTCGTGGCAGACACCTTGCTTAGCTCACTGCTCATGTGGGACTGTCGACGTGTGCCTTCACGCTCGGCCTTACTTCTGGTCGCCATGGCGGCCGCCGGGGCCGTCCTGCCCTCTGTAACCGGGGCCCAACAGCAAGAGTCCGGCGCCGTCACCATGCTCACCGGCAGCGCCGCCGTTTCTCGCGCAGGCGCCTCGCAACATCTCCGATTCAGGGACAGTCTCTTCAATGGGGACAAGATCACGACCGGCGAGAAGTCAACCCTGCGCGTGCTCTTGGCCTGCAAGGCCATCGTGACAGCGCATGAGCTCTCGGAGTGGACCATTGCCGACACGAGCGGTATGTTCGGCCTGGGTCTGACGGCGGGCAGGATGGGGTTGAGCATCGCGCGGCAGCTGATGCCGCAACAGGATGTACTTCAGGTGAGCACGCCGAACGCCCTCGCCTCCGTGCGAGGATCGTCCGTGGTCGTAGAGGTCCACGGAACCCGAACCCGGGCGGGCATCGCATCGGTGTTCAGCGTGCTGTCGGGACCCGTCGAGGTCGCGGCAGGCGGTGCCACAGTCGTGGTGGGTAGCCGCCAGCGGCTCCGGGTACGCGACAATGCTGTCGGACTCCTCGAAGATCTCACAAGTGCGGAAATCGAGGTTCTCGCCGCCGACCTCAAGGGAGGCGCGCGTCAGCACTCGGCCGCGAC
>Ga0315297_10002270_pt1 | contig 12081 bp, 15 predicted proteins | sample YL17G15_0_MG_FD_203628 | JGI IMG/M metagenome (GOLD analysis project Ga0315297, IMG submission 203628) | Sediment microbial communities from Yellowstone Lake, YNP, Wyoming, USA - YL17G15_0 | ecosystem: Environmental > Aquatic > Freshwater > Lake > Sediment | place: USA: Wyoming | collected... | reverse complement strand
CTGCCGTGTAGCTAGCAGTGATGGTTTGGAATCCTACTGTAACAGGCCCAACAGTTGTACTTGCTGTACCAATAGCATTAGTCACTGTGAGGGTGGGAGTAAATGTTCCAACCGTAGTGTATACATGAGTAGGATCTTCTACTATACTACCTAGACCATCACCAAAATCCCAACCCCAAGATGTAGGAAGTGCGTTGGTAGCAGAACCTCTAAGTTGTAGGGTATAAGGTTTAATGCCTGAAGTAGCTACCGTAGTAACTGTAGTTCCAGAAACATATTGAGCTAGTGGTACAGGTTTACCGTTAGATACTACAATATAGCTAGTCTTCTGTTCTGAGTCTGTTTGCCAAGTCGCAGTAGCTACTGTGCTGGTAGCAGTAAGGGTAACTGTATAGGTACCTGTTGTAGTGTATACATGGGTGGGATTTTGTGCAGTTGAGGTACCACTGTCTCCGAAGGTCCAGGCCCAACTAGTAGGAGTTGGTGTACCTGTGCTAGCATCATAGAAGTTAACACTAAGGTTTTGTACTCCACTTGTTGGAGTAGCTGTGAACTGTGCTACTACCGAAGCAGCAGAAGCTAATACAGTAATCAGACTGTTAGTAGACTTATTACTTGAGCCTCCTGCGTTAGTTTCAGTTAGGGTTACTGTATATGTAGCTGGAGTAGTATATACATGTACTGGATTCTGACTACCACTTGTTGCAGAGTCTCCAAAGGTCCAGAGCCAGCTAGTCGGTGTATTAGTTCCTTGATCAGTAAAAGTTACTGAGAGGGGACTTGTTCCGGTAGTGGTACTAACTGTAAAGGCTGCTACTGGCGGAGTGGGTGGGGTGTAGGTTACAGTTAGGGTTAGGTAGTAGAGGGCTGCAATTTTTGCGCCATCGTCTGCATCCCCGTTGCTTTGAAATCCCCAAGTAGTGCCACTGCCAGAATAGAAGTCTGTATGTGCCCAACTTTTGAATGCAGTTACATCGACACTTCCAGCAGGTCCAAGCCCAGGACCTAGTGTAGCCCCATAAGCTGTACCATTAATAACAGTTCTAAAAGATCCTCTATTAAGACCCTCGTACATTCCCCAGTTAATGCTAACTCCTGTGATAGTAGCACCAATCATGTTTGCTGGTTTTTGTGAAGCGTTATTATTATAAAGTATAATGGTGTGAACAAACACAGGATTATAGTCTTGTACTCCAGTGCTATTATCCCCGTCATTCATTGCAGCAACTACACTGGCTCCTCCATAGAGGTTCCAGTTATTATAGCTTACACTGTCACAAAGAATAGTGACTGACGCCATTACTTCTTCTCCCCTGCGCCGCGTGCAGCCTTCTGCTTCTCAGCTTCCCTAAGGGGCTGACTCTCTCCATAATCTGGACCAAGGAAATCTTTGTAGAGTTGAGTGCTTCTTAGTTTCTGATTTCTAAACTCCGCCGCAAAGATAAACATATCTTTAAGTGGACTGGTGGTTCCGAAGGCCTCTTCAGTTCCGCTCTTCACATTCATCTGCCATACTGCATAATCCAAGATCCTATTAATTTCTTCATCACCTAGTTGGATGTAATCTGAGTTTGCGTTAAGTAACCTATCTCCGCGATAGTAATCTACCTTGATATTCGCATTTGGCCTGGGGGAAAAGACTACCTTGTTAACGCCGAAAGGAGTCCAATAATTGGGGGTATCAGCTGTGCCAGTCTTCCAGCCGCTAAACCCGTGGTCTAGATCCGGCCAGCTAATCTGTTGAAGTTTGGGATAGGAGTAGAGAACTCCTGTGGTGGTATGTACTACGGTGGCCATTCGCAAGATGCTTAGGGGCATATTGGTTTCAACCGTGGTGGCTGCTTCTTGCTTAATATATATAGTACTAGACGCAGGTGCATAAAGCTCTGCCACCTCTTGAGAGATGCCAGAAGAGAGCAAAACTCCGGTAGCCTGAAATTCACCTACTAGAAGCTGCCAAACATTTAGCCCCTCATTAAGTGCAATTTCAGCCTCAGCCTCAGCCCAGAAGTTTCCCTGGCCACCTACCCGTTGGGCGAGTCGAGTTTTTAGTTGTGTGAAGGTGGTCTTAGCATATGCCAAAGTCCACCTCTACCAAAGTGCTAGTGTGCCTGCAGGGCAAGAGTGAATTGTCTTTACCCGAATAGGTAGCCATGAGCCACCAACTACTGAGCTAAAAGTTACTGATGCGGTTGCAAAAGCTAGGGTGCAGCTTAGATCACCATTAGTTGAAATATAAACTGCGCGACTAACTGGACTAATAGCTTGATCAGTATTAGTAACTACAGTGGTTACTTCTGCACAAGATCCACCTGAGCCATATCCGTCACCGATAGGAAGTGCCATTAGAAGAGGCCTCCACTTTTAGCTTGAAGCTTATTAGCGAATGGATTAGGGCGCTTCAAAGAACCCATATCTGCTAGTGAATCAAGTTCTGGTGTATCAAAATCTTCGGCAGAAGCTAGACCAGCAGCAGGATTTAAGGCAAGTTTCCCACTCTTTTCTTGATCTCTACCAGCTTTCCAGTCCCTAAACTTACTTAGGCCACTAGTCTTATTTCCCATCACGCCCTTACCAGCTAGAACATTCTTTCCGGCCTTCTTTAGAGCTGAGAGACCCCCAGTAGCAATTGTACTTAGAAGTCCCATCTCTTACTCCAGTTCATTCAAGAAGCTGTCTAGTTCGCCTTCGCCAACAATCCTTACAACCTTCTGGCCGTTGATCGTGAAGTCTGAGCCAGCAAACTTAGCTGAACCTTCAAACTCTAGATCCGCCGAGCCACTAGAAGCGGGAACCACAGCGTCTTTGAAGATGCTGCGCGTACCCTTTTTGCCTTCTGCCATTTGTGTTTCTCCTTACGTAGTCGGCGCCAAACCGTGCGCCTGAATGAAGTTCGCATCCCTGGGGAATCCAATAGATGCGTCGTCGTAGACCAGCATGCGCTGGCTTCTGTCTAGATCTGAGAGTACACTTTGCTGCAAGCTTTGATCAAACATCGCAGTATACTTTTGGTGTAGGTCCATGTTGAAGTACATGTTCTGTCTCTCTGGGGTTCCGGGCCAAAGGCACAGTTCCGAGAGCGCCCCATAAACTAGGGTCTCAGGTTTGAGCAAAGTTATCGGATAATCAGCGTTAGCTGTTAGTTCCGCGTTTGCTACATACCTATAAAGTAAGTGTGTGCTTGCTGGAATCCGGGGCCAAAACTCGTATCGCGGGTAAGCCACTCCGACAGAAACCCTAGACTTCGCTGGGACATACAGAATAGGGTAACCTGTGTTAACCCGCCTGGGATCGATGAAGTCTAGATAGTTAGGCTGATGGAAAGGCCGGCGCAATCGCCAGTTGTTATTAGCATCCCGAATGTCATCAAGCACTGCTAGGTCAGAAGGGAATTCTACTAGGAAGTCTCCTATGACGAAGGTGCTAGTTGCGGCAGTTACGCCTGGGTAAGCCATGTCCAAGGTTAGAATCTTAAAGGTGCCATCAATTGCGGTGATCGTGTAGTAGGGCGGATAAGATCCGACTCGGAGTTGCTTCCCCAGATATGTCGTGGCATTACCCAAAGAAGTAGTTAGGGTGGCAGTGGCTGAGCCATTAGTCACAGCTACTGTACCTGTACTGAATTGGGCAATGGTAGTATATTCTGAATCTTTGTAGAGTTCACTCCAGTAGTGTAGATCCAGGCATCTCTTGTAGGTGTTTTTCACGAATGCTTGGGCTAAGGCTACTGGCGTACCAGGGGCATAGAGCAGTACGCGATTCCAAACTTGTGAGAATGTATCTTGTGCCATCTAAGCTCCTGGAAAGTAAAGGGGCTCTTGAGAGAGCCCCCCTACAAATTTGTTAGAATCCGTAAACGAAGACTTCAAACTTCGCAGTCGCACACTGAAGTACATTCGCGGTAGAATAGTCCGTGATAGTGCCAATCGTGACGCTAGCATGGGTACTATCCCGACCGTCTAGGGTACCTGTGCGATTAGTAAGTTGAACTCCAGTAATACGCTTGAGGCCGACAGTATTAGGAAGCACAGTGTCAGTAGTGTTGGCAGTTGTAAGAATTACGCGCTGCCGCTTCTGATCACCAGCCCAGCCGTCAACCACAGAATGGATTGTTGCTGCAGGCATGCTTTATCTCCTTACCAGCCGTTACGGAAGACTTGGAGCTGCGCGGTAATAGCGGAGTCAGTAGACGTGGTGACTGCACCAATTGCGAAGCCGAAAGTCTCCGGAGCAACCGGAACAGCCACAGCCTGAGACGTGATAACCACGGTGGCTAGTGTCTTAAACTGAGGATTATTAGCCAGCTGTAGCCTATCACCAGCAACCACGGTATCCGTGACTGCTACTGACGCGATTCCACCAACCTGGATGAAACCGTACTTGTTGGCCGCGGGGGAAGCTCCGAGGGCTACGCCTGCCACGATGGGATTTGTAGTTCCACCTAGACAATCGGTGCTCTCGCCGCTGACCACGAAGTCATCAAGGTCTACCCAATAGACAGGGTGACCCGCAACTAGGGTCTCGCTGTCAGTCGAATAGCGCTGTACATACTGGAAGAACTGCGGTTGCTTCTGGCCGTTGTCACGTCGAATGCCCATGACCTTGCCAAGCTGCCCCGCAACATACGGAGTGTCCTCGGATACGTTAGCTAGATTAGCTGACCCACCCTGGACCCAGAGACCATCTTTTTGAAAATTGCTCATTCAATTTCTCCAATCAGAGATTAGCTGATGCCCCAGAGGACGCGACCAAGCCGGGGGGCCTGTACGGTCATGTTACCAGCAAACTTGTAATGACCAACCACTAGGGAGTTGTCTTGCGCCGGGAGGAAGCCCGTGAAGCCAAATCCAAAGAGCGGATCGGTTGATAGATAGAAGCGGATGTACTTCGTGTTAAGGAAGTATAGGGTCTCGGCGGAGATTTCCGCTGAGCCGCTCGTGCCACGGCCTAGCTTCGCAGCTTCGGACGCGGACACAACATCAGAGCCCGGAGCGTAACGATCTTGGAAGATCGTAGCGCCGTTGAACTTGATGCCCTGGAAACCAAAGTCGGCAGTCGTGCCCTCATACCGTTGCTGAGCGTGGAACGCTAGCTTGATAAGGCTCATGCCCTTATTGGTCGTGATTAGCAGATCCGGCGACTCAGTACCGTATACGACTGAGTTGTAGGCCTGCTCTAGGATGGGGTAGCTGATCGGACCAGCAACGTTACCCGCCACAAAGCCCGTAGCCGCTAGCTTCGGACTGTTTAGGGCAGAGCCGATATTCGCGTCATTCCGGGTTAGGGTTAGATAGCTGGTGAAATAATCACCAAAGGGGCCAGCCGTTACGCCCTCACAGAGCGCCTCGTCTAGACCATTGATGTACTTGGAACGATCAGTCGTTACGCCAGTGACGTTCGTCTGGCCGTGACGGAAGATGTCGGTAGCTAGCTTGGCGCTCATGGTTAGAGCAGCGGTCTGCATTAGCGTGTCGATGTAGTTGAATACAGCCTCAGGGCCTGCAAGCTCTAGCTTCACTTTTTCAATGAGGGCCGGAACCGGGACGTTGTAGTAACGAGGGGTTACTGTTCCGCCCGTAAAGATCTGGTGCTGAGAAAGATCAAAAGTATCCCCAGGCTGATATGCAGAAACGTTCATCATATCATACAGGAAATTCTCTTGCCAAGAGGGACCGCCGGCATACTTGGCCAAGCAATTACGCTTGATGTACGCCATCGTCGGGCCACTCTTGAATACCTGATCCACTAGTCCGGGGACAATCGTCTTCCGGGTAATGGAGTTTACGGTATCTAGAAATGCCATTGGTTAAAACTCCTATTAGACAGCACCAAATTGTGCTGGCTTGAAAGGCCCTGTTACTTCTTGCCTAGTCTGTCAGGTTGCCTTCCATTAGCTCTTTCATTGCAGCAGAAACGCGGTCCGCCCGTTCAGGGGCACGAACTCCGCCTTGATCCACTGCCTTGTTAAGAGACTGAATGTAGTCAACCACCGAAGGTCCGGAAGGCTGAAGATGATCGGGGCTGTTAGTCATCGCAGAACGTCTACCGTCTTCGAACCATTTCTTCCTCTCATCCTCATGGGACTTCTCAGCACGTTGCTGACGTTCCTCTGCGGTGAGATTCTGATAAGCTCGCCACGGCTCAATGCCCTGCTGAAGTGATAGCTTGATCACCTCACGAGGATCAATGTCAAAGTTGTTCTTAATAGAGTCTTTGAGCACTGCGCTCATATCTCCTAGAACTGCTGGCAGAAGTCTGTCGAGTACTTCTGCTTTAGCACCTTGAGCCCTGAGACTCGCAAGGTCTTCTGCACTAAGGTTAATTCCTGTTCCTTGGGCTGCGGGGGGATTTCCGGTTCCAGAAGCAAGCTGCTCTCTTAGGGCATCTCGCTCAGCAATAAGGGCTGCATTCTTGGGTGATTCATCTTCATACCAAGTTTCTAGCTCTTTCCTTGCTTGTTCCAGTTCCTTCTTGGAAGCATCCAGTTCATTCATCCGGCGATACAACTCTTTCTCGCCGACGGTGCCTCTGTACGTTTCCCTAGCAATTGGTAGGGCAAGCCAAGCTTTAAGTGCATCTTGCTCGTCTGCTGCTACCTCATTCATCATTTCCTGACCCCACGCCTTGAACAGCTCGTCTTCCTTCTTGCTCACGTATAGCTCCTTGGTAGCTTACCTACTAGACAGGGAAGTTCGGGTTAGGCCTCATTTGGCCTGTTCCTTCTGTGCTTCCTTGAAAAGAGGCTCCACCTGAAACTGCCTTCGCTAGGACCTCCGCCAGCTGAGTTTTGATCGTATCGATCGCCTCAGCTTGATCGGGGAGAATTCCAGCCAATGAGTCTAGCGTATTGCTCAGCTCATCAAAGACATCTTTGAGTCCTCCCCCGCCGCCTGGGGTTTCGGACCCTGCCATTGGATCTTCTTCCGGCAAACCTTGGGGCACCATTGAGGTGAGGCCCTGAGGAGTGGCTCCCGGAGGAGGACCCGCCATTTTGTTAGAGGGCGGCATTGTAGCCATAATAGCTACTTCTTGCCGCTCTTGTTATTCTGCTCGGGTGCAGGAGAACCTAGCCCTTTAGGGGAGGCTACTGCATCCTTGAACGGGGAACAGATAGCGCCTTTGTTGGTCGCTAGTCCCTTCACCGAAACCGATCCGCCGCCTTTTGCCATGTTACGCTCCTTTAATATATACGCCACTTTAAGGGCGCATACACATTATATGTGTATGTGCCTGAGATGTCAACTAACTTTCTGCAACTATAGGTCTAGTTCCGCCGTCCCTAGTTTCTAGGTGAGGAGGGACCTGCCCACTAGGAGGGCGGCCCTGCCGGCCTTTTGGGCCTTCTCCTCCTTCTGGAGGAGGTGCGCCCGGAGGCCCACCCTGAGGTGGACCACCTGGACCCGGAGGTGCTGCGCCAGGGGGCGCTGGGGGTTGAGCCATCATCTGCTGAATTTGCATCAGCTGTTGCTGAAGCTGTGCCATCTGAAGTTGAAGATTAAGATTCACTTGCTCAGGTGGGGGGCCTTGCATAATACCCAGTCTCTTGGCTTCTGCGATGCGCTCCGGAACACTTTCAGATGGCATAGGCCCAGCATCCGGGACATCAAACTGATCCCAGATAGTCCAAGGATCTATCATCTGCTCCCGGAAGAGCTGAAGCATAAACATCTTCTGCGTAGTATGCGATACATTAAGCCAGCTATTAGGGGCTACTTGGAAGCTGAAGAGCCGATGATGTTTCATCGCTCTTTCACTCCTAGCGCCCTCTCCAGCCGGGATCATGTTCCCAGGCTCAAAGTCGAAATCTTCTCTGGTTAGGCCATCTTTCCCTAGAAGCTCAATCCTTCGGGGGGCTGTGTACCACTGGAAGAAGCCAACCTTTAGCATGTCCGCTAGTTCCCCTAAGGAGACTTCCATGCTCCTGGATCGGAGGCGGAGTAGAGGAGAAAGGGCTTCCATGTATTTCTCCATAGTGTCCGCTGAGGGCATCTGCCCCATTTGGCTAAGCTGGGTGACTCCTTTGGTGCCTCCTGTATCTTCCATCTCCCCCTTTAGGAACTCGATGAGTTCCGAGAAGATCTTGAAGACTTGCGGGTTGGGACCGTCCAGAATTTTGAAAGGCTCGCCGGCAGCTGGATTATAGTGCATCTTGACACCAGGAGCGCGGGTGTCCAAAGCATCGAGGGCCGACTTAGGCATCGCCCGTTTATCTGCGGCAACACTTCTCCTGACCCATTGGGCAAGTCCATCGTCTGCTCCTCTCAAGGCTTCATTAAGTGAATCCTGTAGGGGGATGAGATCCCCGATGATACTGCAGCCTAGAAGGCTCCAGGGTAGTGGATCTAGGGTAAAACGCACTACTGGGAATTTCCCGTGCCAATGTGGATTGGGGATATCCTTAAGAACTGTTTCCGGGGTGAAGATTATTAGGCGGCCCCTGGGATAGAGTCTAGCCATATCCTTAGTTACTAGCTGACCTTCAGGGGTGCTGGCACCCATAGGATAGACTGTGTAAGCCCAGTCGCCCTCACCTAAAGTCACAGGCTTATCAGTTAGGTTAAGAGAGTCATCCTTAACATATGCTCTCATAATGTCTACGCCGGGGGCTTCTGTAGTCCCCGCCTTACCATCAAGGATATCCCACTGGGGGCTGACCACATAGTTAGGCGTTTTATCCCGGGCTTCCATAGGTGCCCAACTAGTCACCTTCCCTGCTAGCTTAGCGGCTTTGGTGGGGAACATCCTCCGGATAGTTTCAAGGGGAAGCCTTTGTCGCAGGATTACTCCGCGCCATGCTTGAATGTCGTCAGAGAAAACCGGGTCTACTGGGATAACATCCCGGGGGTCAAAGGGAACAAGTTCAAGATCCCCTTGTCCACCGTTAAGCTCGGAGTTATAGGTGAGAAGGCCATAACCTGAGCCGCCTACCAAGCTATACAGAATAATGGAGACGAGTCTTCTGTCTGCTTTGGTGTTCCTCCACCATGCTTTAGCTAACTTATTTAAGACGTCACTTTGCTCCTTTGAGCCCTCATCATAGGTCTCATAATTCCATATAGGTCGGACGTCTGTCATGGTAGCGGCAATTTCCAGGGCGAGCTTCCTAAGCCTATTATCTGTTACGCGGCTAAGCGCTTTCCCTTTAGCAGTCCCTTGCTTACCTTCAATGTAATTGATCGCTAGGGGTGCTTGATCCCAAGCTCTTTCTTTCTTGAGTTGAACTATCCCTTCGCCGAATTTCAGTCTGAGCCAGTTTAAAAGGGCTTTCTCTCTCTCACTAGCTGAGAGTTCCGCTGCAAGATCTACATCAATGCTTGCCATTATTTCATCTCCACATTTCCAAGATCTTTCACTTTACCGTCTAAAGCATTAAGTAGATCAGTCCAACTAACTTCAAGGTCTAACTCTTTTACAAAGGATAATCCACCACAGGCTGGATGTTGTGCTGCCGCAGATAAATATATTTTGGCTAAATTGTCTTTGGTTCTAAAAACAGCTTTTACATGCTCAACGGGGAATGCAAAATCTCTGCCACAGTTTGGACATTCTGGCATATCTGTATTTGTGCAATGACATTGGAAGAAATCTGGAATTGCCATATTATACCTTACGTTTGATCAAAGTAACAATAAGCTCTCTAAGGCTATCTACATTGTTGTTCATAGCAAAGGCCTTGTACTCTTGATTTCTGCTATTATGCCGTTCATCCCAGCTTCCTGCAATAGTGAAGTCAAAATCACAAACATATCCTACGTGCGGCGCATTAACGTCTCTCCAACCCTTGTTTAGATAAAGGGGCCACCAGCCGCTCATGGGCGGCCACTGATGGGTAGGATCCCCATAAGCACAGGAATGAGACCAATTTGGCGTAACTATTAGAGCAGTAGCCCCAGGAGTTAGAACCCGGTAAAGTTCATTAAAGAAAGAAATCCTTTCCGCTCCAGTGAGATGTTCTACAAAGTGTGAAGAATTTGCCTCACTAACACTTGAGTCTGACCAAGGCCAAGGAGTCTTCCGAATGTCAAGTTTATGTGTTTGACCAAAGTCAAGTACATCAATTCCCTGGAAGCCCTCTTTTGGCCTAGGCCCACAACCAAAGTCAAGCTTTATGAGTTCTGGTATTAAGGCCAACTTTTTTTGTGCCGCTTTACGCCCCATGCTTTTCTCCCTTACCAAGTCATGTCATTAGCGAGATCATAGTGACCCACTAGTGTACCACAGTCTACGGCGCATCTATATCCATATTTTCTGGCATCTCCCCAGAAATAAAGATCTTGTGTGCCTACGCCTTCTTTGCCAGCAACGGTCTTAAACCAAGGTTTCCTTAACCTATCATCTTTAAACATGTTGAGACGCCACAGATTGAATCCCATGCCGGTACCACAGCATTCTACTAATCCTCCCGTAGGATCCGGTGGTTGAGGCCGGAAGTTGATTTGAGGATCTTTAGGATCCCCCCAGATCTGCGGAACACCCCCCTCACCTTTTGTCCAGTAGAGGCCACCAATGCAAGCAAACTCTGGATGCTCTTCCATCCGCTTGATAAGTTTAAGAATACCATCTATTTCCGGAATATTATCATGCTCAATAGTAAGTATATATTCCCATTGGCTAAGATCCGGGTGAGCAAGAATAGCCTCTATACTACTTGTGTAGGCCTCCCCTACTTCCATCCCAAGGGCACCCATCCAATGAGCTGCCTGATTAGGCGGAAAAATAAGGCACCTATGTGACAAGGCTACCTTAGTTGGCATAGTATCCCCAGCCGGGATAATGACTATTACTCTCTGCTTTTTCCAGCTACCGCCTTGTAAGATCCTAGCGCTAGATGTCTCCAGGATCTGATTATGTCTTCCTACGTCATTACTAACGATCTGTGGTTTCATCTATTCTCCCTAGACAATTCTCATAAATTGCATGTACAAAGCTTGGTTCGATGCGGTAGTAGACACCTTATCTATGCCGAGGGAGTTTGTGGTTCCAGCAGCGCCACCCGTTGTGAAGCTTCCGAGCCCAGGTTGCCAACCTACGCTGGAGTTCGTTCCGCTCCCAAGTGTTCCAATTGCCAGAGTGTTCTGCGTAACACCAATCATACTATTGAAACTCACGAGCATTCTGGTGCCGACAGAGACGTTGGCATTTCCTGTAGCAAAGGTAGTGGATCTACCGTAACCCACCCAGTACTGCCCCGGAGCCAAAGAGAGTCCAAGCGCCACGTCGTACTGCTTTACGCCCGTCAGGTCGGTGAGGTTGGACGTATGCCAGTTGACCGTTCCCGATGAGATGCTATAGTCCTTGGTAAAGGAAGTACCGCCAATGGAGAGACGATTGCTGACGGTGTACTGGGTTGAGTTTCCTGCAGCGTAAGAGATCGTGATGAGTTGCTGATCCACAACCTGAGTCGAAGTCAGGTATTGGAGCGATAGGGAATTCCCCCCCGCTCCCCGGCTGTAGATCACGATGTTGTGTGACGTGATCGCACTGATGCTGTAGGAGATGTTCCCAGTGGTTGCCTGCGTAGAGGAGGCCGCCACTGAGCCGCTTGCGATCAAACGCATGCGATCCAGGCTTAGATTCTGAGGTAACACGACAGGAACAAAGTACGAGGTGGACTGAGCAAAACTCATTGTGACAGTGTTGATCGCATCCGCGGGAGTGCCGAAGTAACTGTACGTAGCGCCGACGGCCGCCGCAGGCCCGAAGATCGAGAGCGTGCCGCTCGACCCGTTGATCGACTGGCTCATCGTGATGTTGGATCCCGGCACGAAGACGAATTGGATGTCGTCTCCATTCACTGCCCCGGTGGTGCCCGCGGTCGAACCGCCCTGGGTGATGTTCGAGATCCCGAAGCTCTGCGTGATCGCGGCGGCGCTTGGAGCAGCCACTGAGAGACTTAAACCAGCAGAGTTCAGGGTGAATGTAGCATTTGTAGCCGCAGTACCCGTACCGGCCAGTCCGGACCCGTTGAAGGCCAGTCCTGAACTATTTAACGTGATCGAAGCGTTTCCGGTGATGCCAGTGCTTGTTCCAGCAAGACCAGAGCCATTAAAGCTGAGCCCGGTGCTGTTGAGCGTGATGCTG
>Ga0315297_10002269_pt1 | contig 12082 bp, 14 predicted proteins | sample YL17G15_0_MG_FD_203628 | JGI IMG/M metagenome (GOLD analysis project Ga0315297, IMG submission 203628) | Sediment microbial communities from Yellowstone Lake, YNP, Wyoming, USA - YL17G15_0 | ecosystem: Environmental > Aquatic > Freshwater > Lake > Sediment | place: USA: Wyoming | collected... | reverse complement strand
GCTCGGCGGCGGACAGGTCAACACCGCAACCGGGGACTTCGTCTTCGGTGTCACCGAGGCATATCTGATCGAGAACGGCGAGATCACCGAACCGGTGCGCGCCGCCCAGCTCATCGGGAACGGCCCAGAAACGCTGCGTCTGGTCGACGCCGTCGCCGACGACTTCGAGACCTGGGCCGGCACGTGCGGCAAGGACGGTCAGGGGGTTCCGGTCTCGGCGGGCCAGCCGACGCTGCGGGTCGCCGAGCTCACTGTCGGCGGTACCGCCGATGCTTGAGCACCCAACGCTTCGGCGTCAGCAATGGGTGTCCGAGACCCCCCGTACCGACGCCAGAGCAACATGACCGAGCTGCTCGAGCTCGCCCGGGGGATCGCGGGGCGGGCCACTGGGGCCGAGCAGATCGAGGCCTACGTCTCGCGCACGCGCGAGACCGACGTCAAGGTGCACGCGGGCAATGTCGAGTCGTTGGTCGTCGCCGGCCGCGCGGGCGTCGGCGTGCGAGTGCTGGTCGGTGGTCGCCAGGGCTTCGCCTGGGGCGGCTCACTCGACGACGACGTGGTCGAAGAAGCACTCGACGAGGCACGGGACAACGCCGCGTTCGCCACGCCCGATGAGTTCCAGGCGATGGCCTCGCCCGAGGACTGTCGTGGCGACGTTGTACCGCTCGATCTCTGGCGCGACGGCACGACGGCGACGTCGACCGACGACAAGGTCGCCCTCGCCCTGCGGGCCGAGGCTGCGACGCTCGCCGCGGACGGCCGGGTGCGGGCGGTGGAGTCGGCGAGCTACGGGGACGCCGCGAGCGAGTCGGCGATCGCGAACTCGCTGGGTGTCGCCGCAACGACGCGGCGCACGACCTGCTCGGTCGCGTCGTTCGCGCTGGTCGGCGATGGTGTCGACACGCGTACGGGGTATGGGTTCTCCGCCGGTCGGGCGTTCGCGGATCTCGATGTCGAGGTCGCGGCGCACGACGCAGCCGATCGCGCGGTGCGACTCCTCGGCGCGACCCAACCGCGTACGCGGCGACTGCCGATCGTCTTCGACCCGCTCGTCACGCGGTCGCTGGTCGCGCTCATCGGGGCTGCGCTCGGCGGCGAAGGGGTGATGAAGGGTCGGTCGATGTTCGTGGGTCGCGACGGTGAGCTGGTCGCGGCGCCGGGCGTCACGCTCGTCGACGACCCGACCAACGCCGAGGCCTTCGGTGCATCGCCCTACGACTCCGAGGGCGTGCCCACCCGGCGGGTCGAGCTGATCGTCGCCGGGGTCCTCCGGGGGTTCCTCCACAACGTCGCGACCGGCCGTCGTGCCGGTTGCGGCACCACCGGCTCCGCGGTGCGCGGGGGCTACGCGTCCACGCCGGGCACCGGTGCTCGCGCCCTGGCGCTCGTGCCGGGATCCGCCGGCCCGGAGGAGATCCTTGGCGGCGTGAGCGAAGCGTTGTACGTGCAGTCGGTGAGCGGCCTGCACTCCGGCACGAACCCGGTCAGCGGTGACTTCTCGGTCGGGGCCGAGGGGCTGATGGTGCGTGACGGGGCCTTCGCCGAACCCGTACGCGAGGTGACGATCGCCTCGACGCTCCCGAGGATGCTCCAGGAGGTCGAGCAGGTGGGCGCCGACCTCACCTGGCTCCCCGGCGGTGCCGCGGGCATGACCCTGCTCCTCGGGGAGATGGCGGTCAGCGGGTCCTGACGCCCCGACGATCGAGGATGGCGCGCAGCTCGGCGATCGCCGCCAGAGTGTCGCGCCCGACGTGCACGGTCTCGATCCCGAGGGCACGAGCCGCGGCGACGTTGTCGGGGTTGTCGTCGAGGAAGACCGAGGCCCGCGGCGCGCAGCCTGCTCGCTCGCACGTGAGCTCGTAGATCCGCGCGTCGGGCTTGCGCAGCCCGACGTCGCTCGAGTCGACCACGACCGGGAACAGCTCGTCGACCGGGAACGACGCGCGCCATGCGTCGCCGAACTCCTTGACGTTGTTGGTGAGCAACGCCCGGGCCACACCGGCATCACGCAACCGGCGGATCTCGTGGATCATCGGCCACTGGACCCGTACCCCGGTGGCGGCCGTGAACTCCATGAACGCGTGCGTGTCGAGCTCGCGTCCGAGGATCTCAGGCGCACGCCGGGTGACGCCTTCGAGGTACTCGGCGAACCCGAGGTCGCCGGTCTCGAGGAGGTGGAAGTCGTGCACCGGCCCTTCGTCGTACGCACCGTCGACGAAATCGCCGTCGCTGCCGGGAGGGATCTCGCCGAAGAGGAGTCGGTCGACGGAGCCCGCGGGGTAGCCCATGCGGGTCTCGAAGACGGCGAGGTCGTCGAGGAGGCGCTCGGAGATGACCCCGCCGTAGTCGAAGATCACGAGCTCCACTTCCGGGGCGTCGCGCGGAGGAGCCCCCGGCGTCATCAGCGGAGTCCGGTGGCGAAGATCAGGATCACGGCCCCGCCGACGATCCAGCGGTAGATGACGAACGGCATGAACGAGTTCGTCTGCAGGTAGCGCAGCAGCCAGGCGATCGCGAGGAAGCCGCTGATCCCGGCAGCGATCATCCCCCAGATGAACGGGGCGACGAAGTCGGACGGGATCCCGTCGCGACCGACCTCGAGGCCTTTGTAGAGACCAGCGCCCGCGGTGATCGGGATGGCCATCAGGAACGAGAGGCGCGCGGCGGCCGCGCGGTCGAATCGCAACCATCGACCCATCGTCATCGTGACGCCCGAGCGGGACACGCCGGGCTGGAGCGCGACCGCCTGCGCGATCCCCATGAGCAGTGCGTCGCGCCGACGGAAGTCATCGCTCGGTCGAGCCCCGCCGAGGCGGTCGACGAACAGGAGGACGAAGCCGAACGCGATCAGCATGACGCCGACCAGGATCGGGTCGCCGAGCTCTTCCTCGATGGTGCTCCCGAAGAGTGCTCCCACGATCGCGCCCGGTACGGCGGAGAGCAGGAGCAGCCAAGCGATCCGCTCGTCGGTGGTTCGCACCGCGCGCTGCTTCACGGTCTGCAGTGCCGCGAGCAGGTATCGCCACACATCGCGGCGGAAGTACCAGACTGCGGCGATCAGCGTGCCCATGTGCAGCGCGACGTCGAACGTCTTGTTGAGGTTGGGGTTGTTCGTGAGCTCGTGCCACCCGAAGAGCTCGGGCACGAGGATGAGGTGGCCGCTCGACGAGATCGGCAGGAACTCGCTCAGACCCTGGACGATCCCCAGGATGATGGCGTGCAGGACGGACACGGGACTCCTCGCGCGGCGGAAGAGTGCCGATGCTACGGGGCGCGTGCTTCCTCGGGGGGAACGAGTGCGAGCGTGATGACACCGTGGGTGGCGGCGAACGCGAGTGCTCGCGCCTGCCGGGGCGAGACCAGCAGCGTCACGCCGAACGAGTCAGCACCGTCGGTCCCGGCCGCAGCATCGGTGTCGAGCACGGAGACCGCGGCGGCGACCACCAGCGCAGGTCCACTCGCGTCTGTGGTCGGGTCCGCGGTCGGGTCGCCGACGCTCTGCTCGAGCGACGCGTACACATCGACCGCGGCGCCGACCCGGGGGCGGAGCGTGTCGGTCACGACCACGCGCATCGCGCGCGTTCCCGTCGGCAGCGCACCGTCGAGGCCGTTGCGGTGACGGGGTGCGAGGTTCCGCCGGGAGAGGAAGCCGCCGCGCACGACCGGGACGGTGACGACCCGTCCGATGGCCTCGGCGGCGCTCGGGAGCACGTCGGGGGGCAGCTGGGACCGGTAGATGCGCCGTACTCGCACGTCGTCCTTGCTCACGATCGTGCCGAGCGTCAGCTCGCTGGTGGCCACGATCGCCTCCCGCTCCTCGCCGAGGGCGGTGGCATGGCGGTGGAGCGCGGCGAGGTCGGATGCGACGATGACCGCGGTGGAGACGGCGACGGTGGCCGCGGCGAGCCAGAGCGCGAGAGTTCGCGGTGAACGAGGGAGCACGGCGGGACCTCCTGCGGTGTGGGGCGGGTGGTGTGGGATGCGGGTGCGTGCCCGCATGGACACCGCCGCCGTCGCGCTACGACGTGCTCCCCACCTGCCTTCGGAATCCCGCGCTCCGGAGTGCCGGCTCCCGGAGTGCCGGCTCTAGGAGGTCTTCGACTCGGAACGTCTCGAATCCGACGAGGAGCCCGAGTCCGAGCGCTTGGAGTCCGAGCGCTTGGAGCTGGATCTGCCGGACGACGACGTCGAACCCGAATCCGAGGAGCCCGAGCCTTTGGAGCCCGGGCCTTTCGAGCCCGAGCCGGAGGAGTCCGACCCGGAGGAGTCCGACCCGGAGGAGCCCGACGAATCGGACGACGACTTCGAGCCGGAGTCCGAACCTGATCCCGAGTCCGAGCCCGATTCCGACTTCGAGCCCGAAGTCGAACCCGAGCTCTTGGCGTTGCTCCGGTTGTCGGTCTTGTAGAACCCGGACCCCTTCAGCACGATGCCGGCCGGCGAGAGCACTTTGAGGAGCGGGCCACCGCAGTCACCATCGTGGGTCGTGAGCGAGTCGTCGGTGATCGACTGCCAGATCTCGAAGTCTTCGCCGCAGGTTCCGCAGCGGTAGCGATAGGTGGGCATCGGGGTGTCGCTCTCGTCAGGGCTCGTGGGGCCGAACTCGGGCCGCTGGCACTCGCGACCTACGACTGCTAACGCTACCCGACTTCCCTGCCTTCCCGCCGAAGACACCTTCGCGCCGGTGAACGCGGGTGACACGACGGCGGACGCGTTCGCGCACCACAATGGCGGGGTGCTCGTCATGTTCCTGCTCGTACCGGTGGCGTACTTCCTGGGGACGTTTCCCAGCGCCGACCTCGTCGCCCGACGGGCCGGCCACGATGTCAACGAGGAAGGCAGCGGGAATCCGGGAACCTCCAACATCGTGCGACTCATGGGCTGGAAGGCCGGTGCCGTCGTCCTCCTGCTCGACATGGGCAAGGGTGCGCTCGCGGCCGGTGTCGGCCTCGCGCTCGACGGGCACCGGGGTGCGTTCATCCTCGGCGTCGCCGCAGTGCTCGGACATGTGTTTCCGATCACCCGCCATTTCAAGGGCGGGCGCGGGGTGGCGACCGCGGCCGGCGTTGTCGCCGTCGTCTTCCCGTTCGTGGTGATCGTGCTCGCGGTGGTGTGGATCGCGATCGCCCGCGGGCTCCACAAGGCATCGATCGCTTCGGTGGTGTGCGCAGCTCTGTTCCCGGTCATCGTGCTCGTGCGGGGCGGGGGAAAGCTCGACCTCTTCGTCACCTGCGGTTTGGCCGCAGTGGTGATCGTGCGGCACTTCTCGAACCTGCGGCGCCTCGTGCGCGGCGAGGAGCTAGGACTCGGCGGCGACAACCCCGGACGCGGGTAGCGTCCGCGCCATGAGGGTTCCCCGTGTCACCAAGGCCGTGATCCCGGCCGCCGGGCTCGGCACGCGCTTCCTCCCGGCCACGAAGAGCCAACCCAAGGAGATGCTGCCGGTCGTGGACCGGCCGTCGATCCAGTACGTCGTGGAAGAAGCGGTCGCCGCCGGCCTCAATGACGTGCTGGTGATCACCGGGCGCGGCAAACGCGCGATCGAGGACCACTTCGATCGCAACTTCGAGCTCGAGCACACGCTCGAGGAGCAGGGCAAGCACGACGTCGTCGCCGAGTTGCGCGCGACGACCGAGGTCGGGCGCATCCACTACATCCGCCAGGGCGAGCCCAAGGGCCTGGGCCACGCAATCTCGGTCGCGAGCGACCATGTTGGCGCGCACCCGTTCGCGGTGCTGCTCGGCGACGACATCATGGTCGACGAGGCGCAGCTCCTCGGACGGATGCTCGACGTGCATGAGCGTGAAGGCGCTTCGGTCCTGGCCCTGATGGAGGTACCGCCCGACCGGATCTCGGCCTACGGCTGTGTCGAGGCCGAGGAAGTCGGCGAAGGGCTGTTGCGCGTGCGCGGCATTGTCGAGAAGCCGGATCCCGCCGATGCACCGTCGAATCTCGCGGTGATCGGCCGGTACGTGCTCACCCCGGAGATCTTCCCCGCGATCGAGCGCACGCCACCGGGTATCAACGGCGAGATCCAGATCACCGACGCGATCGGACTGCTGCTCGAGTCCCAGCCGGTGTTCGGCGTGTCGTTCTCGGAGGGGCGCTACGACATCGGCCAGAAGCTCGACTTCCTGCGGGCGAACGTCGAGCTCGCGCTCGACCGTCCCGATCTCGGCCCCGAGTTCGCGGCCATCCTCGCCGACATCGTGGCGCGCCGCGGCCTGGCGTGAGCCCGCTCGTCTCCCTGGGTGACACCCAGGCGGCGATCCTCGGCGCGGTCACCCGCCTCGAGGCGATCGCGGTGCCACTGGGCGACGCACTCGGCGCCGTGCTGGCCGACGCCGTGGTGGCGGGCGAGCCAGTGCCGCCGTTCCCGAACACGGCGATGGATGGCTACGCGGTGCGCGCCGACGACACCGTCGGCGCGTCTGCCGACACACCGGTGCGGCTGCGGGTCGTCGACGATCTCGCTGCGGGCCGGGCGCCCGACGTGCCGGTGGGCGCGGGTGAAGCGATCCGGATCATGACGGGCGCACCGATGCCGGACGGCGCGGACGCGATCGTGATGGTCGAGCGCACCCGCCGCGATCCTGCACCTGCCGGCGGGGGCGGGGGCCAAGATGAGGGTGACGGCGTCTTCGTCGAGGTCGAGGTGCCGGCGGGCCAGCACGTGCGCCGGGCCGGTGGGGACCTCACGGCGGGCCAGACGGTCTTCGAGGCGGGCACCCGGCTGCGCGCTGCGCACGTCGGCGTGCTCGCGAGCGTGGGTGCGGCGACCGTGCGGGTGTTCCGTCGACCGCGGGTGGGTGTGTTGTCGACCGGCGACGAGCTCGTCGAGTCGGGTCCGCTCGCGATGGGTCAGATCCGCGACTCGAACCGGCCGATGCTGCTCGGGCTCGTGCGTGAGGCCGGCCTCGAACCGATCGACCTCGGCACGGTGCGCGACGACGAGGACCGCATCGTCGCGTTGCTCGAGGACGCGTTCGAGCGCTGCGATGCGGTGCTGACCAGTGGGGGCGTGTCGGTCGGCGACTACGACTTCGTGAAGGCGGCGCTGGAGCGGTTCGGCGCACTCGAGTGGCGTCAGGTCGCGATCAAGCCGGCCAAGCCCCTTGCGTTCGGTGTGGTGCGGGGCGTGCCCGTGTTCGGGCTCCCGGGAAACCCGGTCTCGTCGCTCGTGAGCTTCGAGATGTTCGCACGGCCCGCGCTGCTCCAGATGGCCGGGCAGGTGCAGTGCTTCCGGCCCGAGGTGCTCGCGACGGCCGAGCACGACCTCGCCCGTCGCCCGGACGGCAAGCTTCATCTCGATCGCGTGCTGGTGCGCTGGCACGACGGCGGCTACGTGGCCGGGCGCACCGGCGACCAGTCGAGCAACGTGCTCTCGGCCACCGCGCTGGCCAACGGCCTCGCGATGCTCCCCGACGGAGACGGTGTCGCGGCCGGGGAAGCGGTTCGCGTCATGCTCCTCGACAGTCCGCCCGATCACTGAGTTCCGGCCTGCCCCAAGTAGGCCGGAACTCCGCGACGGTACGGGTCAGCCGAGGTGGCAGTCGGGAGGCACGGGGGTTCCGGCCGGCACTCGCAACGCGACCGACGAAGCGGTCTGCACCCCGTTCGCGCCGGTCGTCGTGCCCGACTCGCAGACGAGGATGATCTCGCGGCCGCGGGAGGATCCGGTGCTGTGCGGCTTCCCGGGCTGCTGGGACACGTACGGCGTCGCACAGCCGGCGAGGACCGCGGCCATCGTGATCCCGACGACGGCGCCGGCCACACGGCGGCCGGGGCCGCGGCCCTGACCTCGAGATGGTCGACGAGTCGGGGAGACCTTCGATGCCCGAGCCATGGGCTCGCACCTCTCTCGTGTTCTGCTCCGAAACGAGAGCAACCGGCACCCAGTCGTACTGGGGCCGGTTTCGCCTGGCTCCCCGTCGGCACTAGCGACCAGTTTGCGGCCGACGGATCAACGCCTCCCCGAGAGAGGTTGATCGGTTGCTCGTTCCGCCTCTCTGACGGAACGTGACTATCTAACCACGGAGAGTGGTAACAAGTCAAGCCTCTCCACCGATCGGGAACCCAGGGCACCGACAACTCGGCGCACCGGTAGCCTGGCGCCGTGGCCGAGCCGAGCACCGACGCCCAGGGCTCACCCCTGATCGACCCCTTCGCCCGGCGGGTCAAGGACCTGCGGATCTCGATCACCGACCGCTGCAACTTCCGCTGCACCTACTGCATGCCCCAGGAGGGGATGCAGTGGATGGACCGCGCGGAGCTGCTCACCTACGAGGAGCAGGCTCGCATCGCCCGGGTGTGCGTGCAGCGGTGGGCCTTCCAGGCGATCCGGGTGACCGGCGGCGAGCCGACGGTGCGGGCGCATCTTCCCCGCCTCTTCGAGATGCTCGCGCCGCTCGGTGTCGACCTCGCGATGACCACCAACGGGGTTCGGCTCCCCGAGTTGGCCCATGACCTCGTCGACGCCGGGCTCGGACGGGTCAACATCTCGATCGACTCCCTGAACCGCGACACCTTCCGCGAGCTCACGCGGCGCGACGAGCTCGACCGGGTGCTCGCCGGCATCGACGCGGCGCTGGATGCGGGTCTCGACCCGGTGAAGCTCAACGTGGTCGTGATCCGCGGCGTCAACGACCGCGAGGTGGTCGACCTCGCGGCGTTCGGACGCGCGAAGGGCGTCGGCGTGCGGTTCATCGAGTTCATGCCCCTCGACGCCCAGGGCGAGTGGACCCGTGAGCAGGTGGTGCCCGCCCGCGAGATCCTCGACGCGATCGACGCGGTGTTCCCGCTGGAGTCCGGTGCTCGATCACCCGGGCTCGCGCCCGGTCATCCGGAGCCGGCGCGCCTCGCCCGCTACGCCGACGGAATCGGCGATGTCGGCGTGATCCCGAGCGTCACCGAGCCGTTCTGCGAGGACTGCGACCGGGTCCGGATCACCGCGGAGGGCAAGTTCCGAACCTGCCTCTTCGCACTCGACGAGACCGACCTGCGTGCGGTCGTGCGAGGCGGGGGAACCGACGACGACCTCGCGGCGGCGATCACCGGCGCGGTCGGCACGAAGTGGGCCGGGCACCACATCGGCAAGGTCGACTTCATCCGCCCTGATCGGTCCATGAGCCAGATCGGCGGCTAAAGCCCCGACGTGACCGGCCTCGTGCTCGCGGTCGGGGTGGCGTTGCTGTTCGCGCTCACCAACGGGCTGCACGACGCTGCGAACTCGATCGCCGCACTGGTCGCCACGCGGGCCGCCCGCCCCGGACCCGCGGTGGCGCTTGCGACCGTCGGCAACGTGATCGGCCCGCTCCTGCTCGGTACCGCGGTCGCGAACACCCTCGCCGGCATCGTGACGCTGCCACCGAGCCAGACCGTCGCCGTGATCGGCGCCGGGCTCACCGCATCGGTCATCTGGAACACCCTCACCTGGCGCCTCGGGATCCCCTCCAGCTCGGGCCACGCGCTCATCGGCGGGCTGGTGGGCGCCGCCCTGCTCGAGGCCGGCACCGGGGCCGTCTACTGGGGCGGGCTCGACGGCTTCCGCCCGGTGGGCGTCATCGGGGTGCTGCTGGCGCTGGCCGTCGCACCGTTGCTCGGGTTCCTCGCCGGCCTCGTCACCGAATGGCTGGTGCGTCGCAGCGTGCGGCGGGCGACCCGCGAGATCCGAGGCCCGGTCCGCCTCGGCCAATGGGTCGCCTCGGGCGCGCTGGCATTCGGACACGGCACCAACGACGCCCAGAAGGCCATTGGGCTCGTCGCCGCGGTGCTGCTCGCGGAGGGCAAGATTGGATCGCTCGCCGCACCGCTGTGGGTGAAGTTGTCGTGCAGCGCCGCGCTCACGATCGGAACTGCGTTCGGTGGATGGCCGATCGTTCGCACCATCGGCCGCCGGATCTTCCGGATCCGTCCCGTCGACGGCCTCGCGAGTGAGACCAGCTCGACGGCCGTGATCCTGGCGTCGTCGATCGTCGGGGCGCCCGTGAGCACCACGCATGTCGTCGCCTCGTCGGTGGTCGGGGTCGGCGTCGGGCGTGCCCGCTGGCGCCACGTCGGGTGGCGGGTCGTACGCGACATGCTGTTCGCATGGGTCCTGACGCTCCCGGCCTGCGCGGTCCTGAGCGCGATCCTGCTCGTCCCATGGAGGTGGGTGACGTGACCGATCACAATGAGCACCACAAGCGCCAGGAACGCTCGAGGCGGTGGTTCCTTCCCGAGACCCCCGACGTGCTCGGCATGCTGGGCGAGCAGATCGCGGTGACCGCCGGTGGGTTCGACGCGCTGGTGGCGTGGGCGGGCGGCGACACGGCGGCCGGGGAACGCGTGCGGGCGGCCGAGCACGCCGCCGACGACCGGAAGCGCGTGTTGTGGCGGGCATTGCGCGAGGCGTTCACGACGCCGCTCGACCCCGAGGACCTCTACCACCTGTCAGCCGGTCTCGACGAGGTGCTCAACCACGCCAAGGACGTCGTGCGCGAGGCGGAGGTGCTCTCGTTCGTGCCCGAGGGCCCCGAGATCGCGGAGATGGCGACCCTCGCCGCCGAAGGTGTTCGCCACCTCGCCGACGCGTTCGCGGCGATCGCCTCCGACATCGACGCGGCCACGGCCGCAGCCGACGCAGCGGTGAAGAGCCAGCGCCGCATCGAGAAGGTCTACCGGCGCGCGATGCCCGCCCTCCTCGAGCTCGACGATCCCCGCGCGGCCTGGGTACGTGGCGACGTGTACCGCCGGCTGGTCGAGCTGAGCGACGGGGTGATCCGCGTCGCCGACCGCGTCTGGTACGCGGTCGTCAAGGAAGGCTGAGCGCCACCTACACTCGGGCGCCGTGACCGCCTCGGAGTTCACGCATCTCGATCCGCTCGGTCGGGCCCGGATGGTCGACGTCACGGCGAAGGAGCCGACCCATCGTCGGGCAGTGGCACGGTGCCGGGTGGTGATGGCGCCCGAGACGGCATCGGCCGTCGCCAGCGGCGCGATCACCAAGGGCGATGTGCTGGCCGTGGCCCGGGTCGCGGGGATCCAGGCGGCCAAACAGACCCCGAACCTGATCCCGCTCTGTCACCCGCTCCTTGTCGGGGCGGTGCTCGTGAACTTCCGGATCGAGGAGGCCTACGTCGAGGTGGAGGCTCACGTCGACACCGTCGACCGGACCGGGGTCGAGATGGAGGCACTCACCGCCTGCTCCGTGGCGGCGCTCACGATCTACGACATGTGCAAATCGATCGACAAGGGCATGACGATCAGCGATCTGGCCCTCTGGGAGAAGACAGGGGGTCGATCTGGCCACTATCGGCGTCCGTCCGACCGCGAATTCGGGGATTGACGCGTTCTTGACGCGACCAGGGGTTGACCTTCGGGTACCCCGACCGGTTACCATGCGTATACACGTTCGTAGGACCCTTGGGGTCCCGCGCCCGGCAGCTTCTCATCCGACGTCCGCGACCTGAAGGGGAACCACACCACCGTGGCGATTCTCGTCATCCTGGTCCTGGCGGTTCTCTGGGCTGCAGTACTGCTGCCCCCGATCCTGCGCTCCCGCAGCGAAGCCGGGGCTTCCCCCGGTGGCATCGGCGACTTCGTCGGCAAGCTCCGCTCGGGTCTCGGCCACGGCCATCAGTCCGAGCCCGGCCTCCCGCCGCTCCAGCCCATCATGGGCCCGATCGGCGGCCCCGTCCCGTCCACGCCGATGGGTCCGGTGCGGGCCACCGGTGGCGGCGGGATGAGCCCGACCCAGCGCCGTCGCCGCGACGTGCTGCTCGGACTCGCCGCCGCGGCGGGCCTCACCCTCCTCATGGCGTTCTTCGCCGGCAGCATGATGTTCTGGGTGCTGAACCTGCTCGCCGACGCGTTGCTCGGCGGGTACGTCTACCTGCTGCTCCAGTACAAGGCCCGCAACCAGATGGTCGGCCAGAGTGCGCGCCCGATGGGTCAGCCGTTCGCCATGCCGACCAACGTGCACGCGCTCGACTCGGTGCGCAACCGCCAGCCGATGCCGGCGCACGTCGAGGCACCGCGCGGGAACGTCCTCGCGCTGCGCCGCACCGCGGGCTGGTAGCAACCGAATCCAGGGAGCACGCGG
>Ga0315297_10002267_pt1 | contig 12087 bp, 13 predicted proteins | sample YL17G15_0_MG_FD_203628 | JGI IMG/M metagenome (GOLD analysis project Ga0315297, IMG submission 203628) | Sediment microbial communities from Yellowstone Lake, YNP, Wyoming, USA - YL17G15_0 | ecosystem: Environmental > Aquatic > Freshwater > Lake > Sediment | place: USA: Wyoming | collected... | reverse complement strand
CATTATTAGTTCACATAACGATGACAAAAACGGTTTGACTATAAGGGCAAATAAGAACACAAACTTTTTGAATAGTGTTTGGAATCATGGTTTAGATCGCTTTTACGCTGATGATCCGACTTTCTCTTTTTGGGATGCAACCCGTGAAAACTCTTTGTTTAACCGAGACCGTACATTGCTTGAAACGACGTTTGGTGCAGTTTCACCAATAAGCTCAATCTTCGAACAACTTCATGATATACCTGGGGTTGAAGTTCAGGCATTTCAACCCGTCTTCCAAGACAATACAGTTGTAACGCGAAAGGAAGTGGCTGCAGCTTGGAAGGGTAAACCATTAACGAAATATTCACCAACGACGTCTGACACATTACCTATTGATGATAAAGTCGAATCACCCAAATTAACACGATTAAACTATAACAAAGAAGCGAAGAACAGGGTCATGGCGAATGATCTTGTCACCAAGAGAAGGGCTAAACAATATTTTGAATACGGTAAAACTCTTAAATCCTCCATGAGTTATTTGAAAAAATCATCGCAAGAACCTATACTTTGGCGTACGAGAAAAGAGTATAATGAGACAATGAGGGGAAGAGTAATTCAAAAACCCCATGCTTTAGTTCTGGCTTCTAATAAAAATGTATGAAAGTATAAAATTATGACCGATCATTTCCGCTTTTATCCCTCATCTGAAGAGGTTACTATCCCTTGGAATGCTCGATACTCCTTTCCTTCTCAAGTATTTCGAATAATGGTAGGCAAATAAGTCTGTCAAAATCACACCTCGTATTCCTCCAAAGAATGGTGCTGAATTTGGGCCGGGACAAACTATTCGCCTTGAGTTCCCTGCTCAAGGATATGTCAATACGGCTAATTTAACCTTTGAATTTGATGTTACCTTGACACCTGGAAACTCTGGTCTGTCCGGTACAAATTCTTGGATTCGCTTTCAAAATAATATTCAATCAATCTTTACAAGAGTTCGCTTACTTTACGGTTCGACCCCCCTTGAAGATATTATAAATTATAATGTGATTGCGCGAATGTTGACTGAATGGACATCATCATCTGGTCAGATAGCTGACCAAACATCAATCGCAGATGGTATTGGTGGAACTGTTTCACTTACACCGGTGGTAACTTCAAACGTTCGATCTTTGACTCATGGACGTATAAGTCTAGGCACCGCAAATCATGATTTACCATTAGGCGCAGGATTAACGAGACGATATCAGGTTACTATAGGCCTAGGCTTACTTACACAGGGAAAACTTCTTCCTACCAAGTTTATGGCTTCACAACTTGCAATTGAATTAACTCTCGCCAGACCCGAGGATTGTATCATTGCGTGTGGAAAACCTGGTGGCGCAACAGCTGCGACATTTACTGCTACCACTTATGCCGTTAAAAATGTTAATATGATTCCTGAAATTTTGGAATTTGATTCATCGTATGATAACATGTTCTTGAAAGGTCTTCAAGAAGGCGGTGTACCAATCAAGTTTTCGTCATGGCATACTTACCAATTCAGCCATACTGGTTCATCATCCGCTAACATTTTAATTCAGGAACGTTCACGATCGGTTAAATCCATTTTCACGGTTATTCGAAAACAAAATGCAACTCTTTTAAATGATTCGGGCGCATGTTTTGCAAATCTTGAGGCAGTGCATACTTTGGAAAGTTATCAATACCGTATTGGTGGTCGTTACTTTCCTGCATCACCTGTTCAGGTTGCAGGAGGTAATGGGAATAATATTGGAGGCGCAGAGGCATTTTTAGAACTGCAAAAAGCTTTGCATACAGTAGGTGATGCCCGTCTCAGCACAAATGCTTCGTTCATGAACTGGAACCCAGCTTATGTTGCAACAGGTGTTGGCGCTGCAGCCGACAGTGTTAATGAATCTGATGGGTCTTACTATGCAGGTCCGAATGGTACTTCTTTTGCGGCTGGTGATCCTCAAATAACACTCCCTGGATATGGTGTACCCGGTAGTGCGGCGGGTAGCGTTGCATTTTGTTTTTCTACTTGTTTGGAATCTACCAGTGGTATGGAGATTTCGGGGTTGAATGCGGAAGAACAATCTGATATATCTTTGAATATTAAATGGAGTGCAAATGGTGGTGGTTCTAATTTCATGATCGAAACATATGTCTTCTACGACGCCATGATTGTTTTGCGTGAGAATAATGTAATAACGTTTTTAATACTAGGTTTTGGAACTTATTCAGTAGATTTAATAAAGTATGTTTTGTTGCAAATATGGATTATATTGAAGTTGAAATTGATAGCACTCTTGCTACCCGGAGTTATACAACATTGTCGGCCTTGGATACACCGCTCATTAACATTGGACGCACACTGACAAATATTGTGGGGGTAAAAATTCTTGAAGTGAATATTCCCTTTTCTTATTATCCCGTCTCAACACAAATCAATGTTTCAACAAATCTACCCGAAAACCAGTTTTCTTTCCAAATCCCAGGAGACAGTGCAAATATCATAATACCACCCGGCCAATATACAGGATTAACCCTGGCCGCAGCTATTGAGTCACAACTTACAGCGGCGATAACCATGTTCAATCTCTTGCCAAGTCCACTAACTACCTTTCTTACAGGAACTTGCTCGTTTAGCACTGTTACCGGTAAATTCACAATGGTCGTTACCCTGCTCAATCCTACTGGAGTGGCGACACCGATGAATTTTTTATTCCAAACCCCACCAACACCACTTCACCCGCTAGCCAAGCTTCTAGGATTCACGTCAAATAGCATCCCGGCTGTAGCCACCGGTGCAAATACCATTTTTACATGGAGCGCTACAAACGCTGCGACAGTCACCGGCCCAAACATTTTGTACGTCAATAGTGTAATTCTTGGAAATCTTTGCAAAGCATATCTACCACAATCAATCTTGGTGACTGGTGAAACTAATCCGCAAATGGCTATGGTTCCGGTCAATGTTAATCCTGGAGGAATCATCTGGTGGCAAGATCCTGCACCTCAAGAAGTCTTTGATACCAAAAATCTGTTTTCACTTTCCCAACTGGATTTGTACATTACGGCAGGAACCGATCCTAGACCACTACTCTTTAATGGGCTAGGTTTTCAAGTCAAATTAATGTTGTATGTCAGATATATTGAACAAGGAATATCTCAGTCTGGGACAATTGGTCAGAATAGAGCAGTTTTGCAAATTAGACCAACATAATAAAGTATGTTTTACTATTCTTAGATGGAACCGATTGTTCATAAACGAAAACCAACCGATCAATGGTTGAATAATTACATTTCGCCAGGTCGTATCGGTAACTTGGGCGATGTGAATCTACAAGTCAAACTGAGGAAGAGTATGCCAGACCTACCTCAAAGGTTTTCGCCATGGACCGCGGGGTATAATGAAGAAGTGTTGGGGTCGAACGTTCAGGACGGTCAAATGAAAAGTTTTGATAGTGGTGGTCTAATGGCCCGAGTAATTGATCGTAATTGGGATCAGTGTACCGCCTTTAAAGTTAATAACGGTTGGATCTATCAGGATTTACGTGTTCCAGACAAACGTATAGAACCATACCTTGGCGCTACCCCGCAATATGGTTGGCTGAATCAAGTTGCTTCAATTTACAACGCGAAGACGACCGGAAATAAATTTTTACCTGCACCAGGAAATTATGCGGCGCAACCTGGTGATGTACCTAGAGGCGGAGCTTTACCTAAAGTTTATAATACGGGGGATGCTGTCAACGTACCATCCGGTGATAAAGGAAATTATAAACCTAGACAACCTACCATCTTTACTTAATAAAATGTATGCAAACTATAATCCATGATTTCTACTCGACGAATTAAACCTCCCTTCCAACTTTCTGGGGGTGGAGTCCCCGATGGCGGTACTGAACATGCTGGTCATGCTTATTGGAAATCAACAATCACACCCTTCCAAGCTGCCGCAGTAAATCCGGCTCCACCTGAACCTTCGTTGTATGCACGACCTGTTGTTTTAAATCTACCAAGTATTGTTACAAGACAATACGGTGTTTTGCGCGGAAAGAAGCCTGATTTACATAGTTTATTGCAAGATTTACTCAAACCGAAGACTGTTGTCGGAGGACCAGAGAACAATCCTCCAGGTGGCGGCGGTGGTCCTGGAGGCGGAGATAAAGAACTACCTCCAGGGGGGCCAGGCGTACCTGAATCTGATGTACCACCACCATTGGACCCTGAAGATAATACTCTACCCATGTTATTGACAGGAAGCGAATCTTCAGAACCGCAATTGGGTGGAAAACGAGTTTTACGTGTCAACACTGAACGCCTTGTGGAAAATAATTTTGGTCAATTAGGATCTGAACATAGCACGCCTAGTTTTGAAGGAACAATTGAATACGATTCACCTCAAAGTGATGGATTCGCCCCCATGGTACAAAAAGGTTTGATGCGATATCCCGATTTGACATTTAGCAAACAAAATTATAATACGCCTTATTATCATGCACCTGATTTAAATCTTCAATTGAATAATTCAACTGATACATTTAACATTGATGTTCTACCTATTAAAACAGATTTGGATCAAGCGTTATTATTGGGTATTACTGAGGCTGACAGTAAACGAATCGCTGAAGACGCAGCATTCGAAGCACATTGGGCAATAGAGGCTAAACATGCCGAAGAAGCAATGGAAAAGGACGAAGATTTATATGATCGATATATCAAACTTGGAGTTCCTTTACCCAACGACTTAAGAGGGTTTCTGAATTCGATTGAGAATAGATTGCGACAAAGTGATGAAATGAGAGTAAGAAACCTAAGAATGAAGTCATTGCAAATTCAAAAAAAAAGACATGATTTTTACCGGGAAAAAGCCGCATATCAAAGATTAAACAATAGTAATGATTGGAGATTAGTCAATACCAATAATCCTATTAATGCGCAAATCTTTACGGAACCTGTACAAAACGTAGACCGTAATGTACTAAAACTATCGATCAATACTAACAAAGTTGGTGAAGATACCATGATGGGATCATCGTCTGAATCATCTCAGTCTAAATCACCTCCGTCTTCCGGAGAACTCTTTAGTCCTAGTAAACCAGGTTTTAAATATGGTTTTGGGGGTGCGTATGTTAGCAAAAAAGGTAAAGGACGTAAGAAATAAAAAGTATGAGTTTAATAAAAGTATGTTTTTTAAAAAGGAATATGCCACCTAAACTTTACGCCGCAAATGTCGAAGATGTTGGAAAGCCAATCACGAGTGTTAAAAGGAAAATTTCCAAAAAGAGTAAGCCAGCTGCCATTCCAGAATCAGGAAACCCAACAAGTGAAACCCCAAACGAAGCAAAGCCTAAAAGAATTAGAAAAAAGGCCAACGCTACGATCGGCGAACAGACAACCATTACCCCCAAGAAAACCAGTGAAGCCCCAGTTTCCCTTGACGAAAAAGTTGAAAAACCACCCCGTAAACGTGTCAAAAAAAATATCCAAGAGCAGTCAAATTCAACTGAAAACCTCGACACCCTCCTTGAAGAAGCGCTATCTGAACCTATCTCCGCCGGTAACAAAGAAAAGAAAGTCAAAAGCTTGACTCCTCCACCATCCGTTGTTGATGAAGAAACTAAAGTTTTTTTAAAAAGTATAAAGATTGACGATGATACTCAACCACCGACATGGTTCAAGGCCTACATTCAAGGTGTTCGTGCGGAAGAAGCACTGATAGCAGAACATAAGGTTTCTAAAAAGACTACTAAGGCGATGGCTAGTGAGGAAGCTGTCGCAAAATGGAAAGAACCTGTCACTAGGGAAAGAGTAAATCGATCGATAGACGCCCACATGCAGAAAATGTATTCAAATATATTTCCGAATCGTAGATTTTAATAAAGTGTGAAAATAAATCTTATGAAAAATCTTGAAGTGAAAGAGGTCCCTGTTGATCTGGCCGCTTTTCATCCTGAACCACCTTCTGAAATTTTACCTAGACATGAATTTTCAATGGGTTTAATTGCACCCAAAGGGTCAGGTAAAACCACACTGTTAGTCAATTTAATAATGTTCTACAAAAAATATTTTCACACAATTGTCGTTTTCTCCCCTACTGTCAAGAATGATGAAAAGTGGGTCTTTGTCAAAAAACAACATTTACTCCTAGAAAACAAACCGCTAAAGAAATTTTTAAAGGACCTGGAAAAGAAGAAGGAAAAGGCAGAGTTTGTAATGAATCGTCCAAAGAACACACCCATTGATGGCGATACTAGTGTTGATATTGTTGAAGGAAACAATGGTGAAACTGAAGATCGGTTCAATGCTGAAATTCCTGAAGAGTGTTTTCTAGAAGAGTACACGGAAGGTGATTTAATTTCAATCCTTTCTGAGCAGCAAAAGATGATTGACCTTTTGGCATCGCATGGAAAGTCAAAACATTTAGCTAATAGGTTTTTTCATACTAACAAAGAATACTCTTAATATTTGACGATTTAGTAGGGTCATCCCTTTTTACCGGGTCTAGGAACAATCCCTTTAAAAAGCTAAATTGTAATCATCGCCATTACTCAACATCAATTCTAATGGTTTCTCAGGCTTATAAGGAGATTATGAAAACTGTGAGAGTGAATTTCACCTGTTTGATTCTCTTTAATATTTTCAATGCAAAAGAAACCGAGTGTATTTTTGAGGAGTATCCAATGGCACTTAAAAAAGAAGCGTGGTATAGAACCTATGACTACTGTGTCAATGGTTCTCATGATTTCTTATTCTATGACATTACAAAACCGCCGCAGATGCGTATAATGAAAAATTTTGATCAATATGTATATACACAAATGGAAGAGGAAGAAATAGGCGAGGAATAAAAGTATATTAACGTTTAATCACTTTGACAGGTTTTAAAAAATTAATACTTTTTAAAGTTAGATACAATCCACAATGTGTCTTTGTGTGATAAAAACCAGGTGCAAATACCACATCCATTTTAACACCTGGCGAAATCTTGGTTGGTTTTAAAGGCGTAAACGAACGGTCATTGCATGTGAAAGCCCAACCTTTCTTTTTTCCCTTCAGTTTAATTTTGAGTAAGTCTTCGTAGAATAATTCACGTTTTTCTAGATCCTTGTTCGCTTCATCAAGGTTTTCAAACTGGATAAATGCATTGCTTTCAATCTCACGCAACGCTTCTGCATCGTACATGTTTTCAAGTGTCACACGTACGTTCAAACATTCCATGAATTCCTCAACATCAGAACATGCCTCCACTTCAGCAGAAACAATCAGATCCCTGTTTTCATACTGAATCGTCGAGAAGAAGATTTCCTCAGAATCTTTGGGGTGTTTAAAGCCTTTGAATGATAGAGTTTCCGTTAGCAAATCCTTTTCGTTAACTTGAGCGAGTGGAATAGCCATTTAAAGTAAGGAAAAGTTGATTGTTTTTATAGTTATCAAATTGGGTATCCAGCCCCTTGGATATCATGTTAGTTGGGTATCCAGACCCTTTTTATTATCATGGTATTTGGGTATACCATGACTTTAGTTCATACATCACCGCACCTGAAAATGAAATGTATGAACCCACTATCAAAAATCGAGCTATAAAAGAATTGTTCGAGCGGTATTCGTTAATGAATGCAAACTATTTAACCGAAGTTACCGCTGGGGATATTGCTGGTATACCGCATCAGATAAGTATTGAAACCGTTCAGACTGTTACCAATTTTGAATTCAGACACTCTTTTTTAGAAATGCAACTGTTATTGGCTAATTTTGCGGTCGTAACTATTCAACGTATTCACCCTACCTGGAATCGAAATTATATTCTCGACAATGTTAACGGTTTTGTCATTGGGGAAGATCGGGATACTCTAGCTCAAACTCTTGATGAGACACCCCACATCACTTCTGGTGAAGTACATCCACGAAGTATACGTGCCCAGCTAATTAATACTCCAACCTTGTTTGAATTTCTTGTTTCAATCGTTGCGCAATCAAATGGTTCACGAGACATTACCAATATCCGCTGGTTTTTCACCTTTGATCTAACTACCATAATGACCGGTAATGGGCAAATCAAGATTCCTGAATGGGTTGGTGTTAGAGACGCCAAAGCGACGTGGATTCCTCAAACTCTCCGCGGCCACAAAATTAATTGTGCAGCATTTGCAGTGTGTTTTGGTTTAGCAAGTAAGCAACACCGGTCACGACTACTTCCAATTCAACAAGCCGCCTGGGATATGACCCGGCGATATGGATGGGAAGATATTGCTAGAGTTGATCAAATTCTTGATTTAATTTCTCGCGACTACCCTACATATCGTATAACCATTCTTGTATGCGGAAAAAATAATCATGATTCTTTCACTCGATCTGGAGATCAATTTGAATACATTGAAACTACTATTGGTGGTAATTCTTTTTCATTGTAGATCAACGAAAACCCACAGTGGAATGTCGCTCAAAGATTCTTTACTTGCTTTGGCACGTTCAAAACAATATGGAAGTTGCACATTATGCTTATGTTTACTATCCTATTAAAGCTCTTTCGAAAAACCCCGATCGGAAAGAATGGTGTCATCGTTGCGTCAGCCTGTTTCAAAGAGTTATGAATGTCCGAAATACGTGTCCCAATTGCTCAACCCCTGAACAACTCCAAGAGCGGAAAAAGGTGAAATCAATTGTTAAACCTACATCATGCGATTTCTGCAGAAACACACCGTGTGATCGTATGAACTGTCCTCGAAAATGCAATACTTGTAAAGTCTTAGTTCAGCCAGGGTACAATCTTGAAGAAGGACTTGGGCATCGGTGTATCGTTCGAGATATTGAACGGTTTCAACCTCTTTGGTCTCCGGGAGACAGAAAAGCCAAAAGCTATATGGATGCCAAAACACAAATTTGGGTTTATGATTTTGAGTCACTGATTAAACGTATTCCAGGATCTTCTGCAAAACATTATGAAACTAACAATCATGAATTTGTTTTGGATGAAAACAATAATGTTATTACAACAACCGTCGAACGTACTAGCCATTCGATAAATATGGCAATCTGTGTTAACATTTTCGACATGATGAAAGCCGGGGTGCAAGAAGTTGATGAGACAAAAATGAAGATTTTCAAAAACAGCGATTTACCTGCACTCGATCAATTTATGCACTTTGCGATCTCACATAATTTCGGAAAAAATATTTTCATTGCTCATAATGGGTCAGGATACGATACACGGTTCGTGTACGAATGGGCGTGTAAGAATTTATTAGATAGACAAGTGAAAACAATCATTACTGGTTGTAAAATCATGGAACTCAGTCTTAATAGTCTTACAAAATTCCGCGACTCAATGCTTCATCTTCCAGGTAGTCTAGCTAGACTAGCGAAAGGGTTTAATCTCAAAATGACAAAGGGTTATTTTCCGCACTTATTTAATACCGTCGAAAATCAGGAGTACGTTGGGCGAATTCCGAACGAAGGATACTTTGATATGACTTTTACAGCTAGAGAGAAAAAAGAAATTGATACTTTTAAAGAATGGTTTCATGAACAAAGGTAATTTCGAAATAATGAAGACATATTACTGACTGGTCATTCAAAAAAGAACTGCGAAAGTATTGTATCGATGATGTCAAAATCCTTGCACAAATATGTTTCAAGTATCATACGGAAAACATGGAGAAACGTACAACTTCGCCATGGTTGTCGGTAACGGCACCTGGTTATTGTCATAAAGTCATCAAGAATCAACTCTCTTCTGATGAGTATCTGAAGTTTCCACCTGACACACCGGCTAATGATATGATTCGTCGTGAACGATTAGAAGAATTAGCAATGCGAGAACACTGGGCTGTTTTAACCCCGAATGAGTATTGGTTTGCTAGAAAAGCATTACGCGGCGGAAGAACCGATGTCCGTAGACTTACTTATACTCTATCCCCCGAAGATATTCTTCAAGGTAAAAAGATAGTCTACGTCGATGTGGTAAGTTTATATCCAAGTGTCCAAGTTAAATATCAGTATCCAGTCGGTGTCCCTGAAGTACGTATTTATGATCGTGATTTTTATCCGTGTAATATGCATCGAAACCCTGATCACGGTAACTCAGTCGTTTTACGTTGTTCGTGCAGCTTTGAGGATAAATTTCAGAACCGCGACAAAAAAATGTTCATCCATGATTACTCCAACACTGATCCACCAACATGGCAAGAAATTTGTTTAGATGATGATTTCTTTGGATTGGTATGTGTCTCGTTAACACCACCAACAAATCTATACATTCCAGTATTGGTCACTTATGATGATGATGCGTTAAAATGTTCTGCCGATTTGACACCTATCGTCGAACAGGTGTTTACAACCGTTGAATTGAAAAGAGCCCTAGAGAAAGGATATCAACTGGATCGTCTCCATCGATTTGACAAGTATCACAAGGCTCCCGGTCTTTGGAATCCGTTTATCAAGGAATTGTTTATCGACAAGTTATCGAATGAATTGAGTGAGAATGATGGAGTTGTAGAATACCCTACACCAGACCAACAGGATGCACTCATTGCCGCTTATGAAGAAAAATTTCAAATGGGTGAAGCTGTTAAAAACTCTTTAAAAAGAAACGTTGAAAACCCCAACAGCGGTTGGCAATGTAATCCAGTAAAGAAACAAGTAGCAAAGATTATGTTAAATAGCGGTTGGGGTAAACATTGTCAGAGACTTAACTTACCACGTACTCAGATTGTGAATCACAAGGATACGGCTGCTTACACTAATCTTATTCAAAGATTCGAAGCGGGATACACAAGATTCACAAATATCACGCACATGAAATATGGGACGGCGTTTGAAAAAATGGAGAGAAGCACCAGCTACCACAATATTCATGATTCGTATATTCCTGCGGGATTATTTGTCCCATCATATGGGCGTATGGTTTTGTATGAGCAAATGGAAAAGTTGCAGGAACGTGTACTCTATCATGACACTGATTCACTCATTTACATTTACGATCCGGCCGAAAGTTATAACGTTCAAACCTCAGATATCTGGGGTGATTGGAAAGAGGAAGACGAATCATTGGCTGGGATTGTTTCTTTCACAGGTATCGCCTTAATTTCTTATCACAGGTATCGCCCCAAAATCATATGGTATTCGATACAAGAAAGGTGAAGGTTTTGCTGAGAAACTACGATTTAAAGGGGTGTCGGTGAAACATGCGCATCGTGAGATTATAAACCTGTCCATAATGGAAGCCATGGTTCAAGCTCATTGGGAAAATAAAACATTGATCGCAAAGGTTCCTCAGTGGGGGTTTACTTTTGAAAAGAAGAATCAAACAACGTTTGTAACGTACAACATGAAAGACGCACAATTCAATTATGAGCAGTTGAAAGGTGATTTGCATAGAAATGGATTGGTGTATCCCAAAGGTTTCTGTCCTGGGTGTAAACCTGATAGTGATGACCCACATACGTGTGTAGCTTTTCCAGCCTTTGAATAAAGTATGATTCACGCCAAATATGTTACATCATAAAAAGGTTTTTCGACGGAGAAGGTGTAACATTGCAAGGCGCGACTATTTGGCGGTGGCTTCCTTTGTAATAGCTTTGTTGAAAATAATCTTGGCAATCGTTCTAGCAGTGGTAGTCTAAAAAGTATGTTAGTACGTTACCATGTCTAAAACGGTAAACGGTCTCGGTGCTTCAAGTAAAACTCTCTCTGGTATTGATGCTAATTCAGGACCCGCTGGGCCTACTGGTCCAACGGGGCCAACAGGTCCGGCTGGTCCTCCAGGTTCGGGGCTTGCTGGTGGGGCTGCTGGTCAAATGCCTTATCAGACCGCCCCCGGCGTTACAACTTTTACAAATGCTACCGATGGTGTTGTCGAAAATCTAAGTAATGTCAATGCATTCACTAACACAATCACTTCTATAAAGAGACTTACCGCCCCCGCCGCTGACAACTTGGAACTGTTTGTTGGTGGTGTGTCAAAAAAGATCAAATTGCAAACATCCGACAATGCTGGCAGCGACATAACCTTTAATACCAATGGCGGCGTCTTACCTGATGCGTTTACCATTGCGGGAAACACCGGTAATTTAACTGGTGGAAATGGGATTA
>Ga0315297_10002266_pt1 | contig 12088 bp, 11 predicted proteins | sample YL17G15_0_MG_FD_203628 | JGI IMG/M metagenome (GOLD analysis project Ga0315297, IMG submission 203628) | Sediment microbial communities from Yellowstone Lake, YNP, Wyoming, USA - YL17G15_0 | ecosystem: Environmental > Aquatic > Freshwater > Lake > Sediment | place: USA: Wyoming | collected... | reverse complement strand
CGGACGCGATTACGGAAATCGCCGTGCCCTACAATCGAGGAAGATAACCAGGTCGCGCGACACACCCTTGGCGTTCCTCGGTGCGCTTCTTGCCATAACCGCGGCCAGCTTCGTTCACTATTTTTTTTGATAATCCTGTGCACCGCGGCGCCGATAGGCGCACCATCGCCTGCTCGGTTCGGCTTCTGTCTTCGATGAGCGAATCCGTAGTCCATCATGTTTCGGACTCGAGGCGCGCGATCAACGCGCGCATCGCCTTGCCGCGATGCGACAGCTCGTTCTTCTGCTCGAGCGGCAATTGCGCGGCCGTCAAGCCGGTCGCCGGGTCGAGAAAGTGCGGGTCGTAGCCGAAGCCTCCCGCGCCCCTTGGCGCATCGACGATCGTCCCATGCCAGGCGCCCTCGGCGACGATCGGCTCGGGATCGCGGGCGTGGCGCACGAGCACGAGCACGCACGCATAGTGCGCGCCGCGGTCCTCTACTCCCGCGAGCGCGCCGATCAGCTTTTCGTTGTTGCGCGCGTCTGAATTCGGCTCCCCGGCATAGCGGGCGCTCTGCACGCCGGGCGCGCCGTCGAGCGCACGCACGCAGATTCCCGAATCGTCGGCGAGCGCCGGAAGTTTCGCGTGCGCGCTCGCGTGCCGGGCCTTTGCCAGTGCATTCTCGAGAAACGTCACGTGCGGCTCGTCGGCTTCCGCGATGCCGAGCTCCGATTGCGCGACGACGTCGACGCCGAGCGGTGCCAGCAGCCGGCGGAACTCGCGCAGCTTTCCGGCGTTGCCGGACGCGAGAACGAGGCGCGGAAGCGAGAGCACAGGATCGCGACGCAATTCGCCGCAGTCACGCCGAGAGCGCCGCCTTCTGCGCGGCGATCAGCTCGCGGATTCCGTGCTCGGCCAGTCCGATCAGCGCGTCCATCTCGCCGCGCGTGAAAGGCGCGCCCTCTGCCGTGCCCTGCAGCTCGACGAATCCGCCGGCGCCGGTCATCACGACGTTCATGTCGGTGTCGCAAGCCGAGTCCTCCGCGTAATCGAGGTCGAGCATCGGCACGCCGTCGACGACGCCGACCGACACCGCGGCGACGAAATCGGTCAGCGGGTGGCCCGCGATGAGCCGCTGCGCGCGACACCACGCGACGGCATCGGCGACCGCGACGCAAGCGCCGGTAATCGACGCGCAGCGCGTGCCGCCATCCGCCTGCAACACGTCGCAGTCGACCTTGATCGTGCGCTCGCCGAGCGCGCCGAGATCGGCAATCGCGCGAAGACTGCGCCCGATCAATCGCTGGATCTCCTGCGTGCGTCCCGACTGCTTCCCGTCGGCCGCCTCGCGTCGCGAACGTGTGTTCGTCGCGCGCGGCAGCATCCCGTACTCGGCCGTCAACCAACCCCGCCCCTTGCCTTTGAGGAACGGCGGCACGCCTTCCTCGACGCTGGCCGTGCACAGAACCCTGGTGTCGCCGGCCTCGATCAGCACCGAGCCTTCGGCGTGCTTCGTGTAGTTGCGGGTGATGCGAAGCGGACGCAATTCGCCGGCGCGCCGCCCGGAAGGACGAGCGCTCACGAGCGGCTCCTCGAACGGACAAGGCTCGATTATAGCGATGCCGCGGCCACGCGCCGCGGGTCCGGCGTCGTTTTGCGCCGCGCCCACGGCCGTTCTTGACGTCGCAACGCATCCCGCCGGCATGGCGTTGACAAGCCCTGGCCCGAAACGGGCTTCGCTTCAGATCGAAGGCCGCGTCCGCCACCCGCCCGCCGTGGCCGCGAGCCCATCGGCGAGGGAGTGTCGTGGCCTCCACCCGGTCGCAGCGAAAAACGTCGACGCATCCACTTCCAGGGTGCTCACCAGCCGCTCGACCAGCGCGCGCCTTCCCAGCAACCGCCCCGCCAGTTCCAGCAGACCCACCGGGACGGCCTTCAACCGGACCGGAATGCCGAGCGCCGGCCCGATTGCGTTCAGGAGTCCGGGTACCGATACGGACTCCGCGTCGGCGACGAAATGGACACCCGACGGCGCTGACGGCGCGTCCAGCGCCGCGTCGATCGCCTCGACCAGGTTGCCGACGTAGAGCAGGCTCCGGCGATTGCGCACCGCGCCCAGCGGTAAGACGCGCTCCTCCGCCACTTTGTCGAGCAACCGCGCGAAGTTGCCCTTTACGCCCGGCCCGTACACGAGCGGCAGCCGGAGCACGATCGGCGCCATCGGCGTGCCGGCGCAGATGGCCGCGAGTTCGCGCTCGGCTTGAAGCTTGCTGCGCGCGTAGTCATCGCGGGGATCGGGCGGATCGTCGGGACGGAAGGGTCGCGATGCCTCGCTCGACTCGCCATTCACCTTCACGGTGCTTGCGAGCACGAAGCGCTGCACGCCCGCGCGCACGGCAGCGCGTGCCAGCCGCGCGGTCGCCGTCACGTTCGCCGACGTGTACGCCGCAGCGGGATCGCTTGCGGTTTCGTCCTGCACGTGCGCGCGCCCCGCGAGATGGACGACCGCCGCGGCGCCGGCGGCGATCGCGTCGAGCAGGGGGTCGGGAATCGTCGCGAGATCGGCGACGGCGTGAAAATGCGGCCGTGTAACCGCTGACGGGCTTCGCTGCCGGACGATCGCGCGGAACGGACGTCCCGTGCCGGCGAAGTGCGCGACGAGCGCCCGGCCGACGAAGCCGCCGGCACCCGTGACGACGACGAGTCCTGGCTTGCTCACGAGCTTTGTCGCAGCGCGTTCAGAAGAATCGCCAGCCGTGCTTGTTGTAGAAGCGGAAAGCGCTGTTCACGAACCATCCGATGTGCTTCCAGCCTTTGCGCGCCGTGTCGCCCCCGTGGTGGACCACCCGAAACGCCGGCAGATAGGCGGTCTTCGCCACCTTGTTGAGGCGCACGCTCCAGTCGAAGTCCTCGAAGTAGAGGAAAAATTTCGGGTCGAAGCCGCCTGTCGCGTCGATCGCCTTGCGCCGCACCAGCATGCAGCAGCCCGACATCATGGGCGGGTCCAGCACCGGCGCGACGCCGGCCCGATCGATCGCATCGCGCATTTCGTAGCGTTCGAGGCGCTTGCCGAACCAGCGGCGGACCCTCCGCGGCGCAAAGCCCCGCAGGAACAAATCGAAGACCGTCGGGTAGCGCTTGCACAGATAGCCGGGCGTTCCGTCGGGCCGCGCCACCGCCGGCGCCGCCGCGCCAACCTCCGGGTGCGCGTCGAGCCAGCGAATCGCGTTGGCCAGCGCATCGCTCGCGAGCTCGACGTCCGGATTCAACACCAGCTGATAGTCGGCGCCGGTCCCGTTCAGCATGAGATTGTGCGCGATGCCGTAGCCGATGTTCGCGTGGCCATGCAGGAAATAGAGTTGCACGCCAGAGTCGGCGAAGTGAAGCTTGCCGAGCCGGATCACCTCCTCCGCGGTCCGGCCGTCCTCGCTGTTGTCGATCAGCGCGACCGCCACGCTCTTCACGACGCCGTCCTCGCGTGCAGCGCCGATCGCCAGCGCGAGCTTGGAGAGACAGCGCTCGAGCAGCGCGCGATCGGAGTGGTACGTGACGACGCTGACGGTCAGAGACGACGGGAGCACGAGGCGGCGGATCTCATGGGATCGGATTGCGGCGGAGGTTGTGCCGCCCGGGTGAGGTCGCATCGTCGGAGAATCGCGCCGCCGCGTCAATCGCGATGTCAGGGGCGCTGAGTCGGAAATCCGCCCGGAGCTATTGACCCGGTGCACTGGGCCACGGCCATCGTCGGCGGCTCCGGATCGCAGCCGCCGTGGCACCGCCGACGTAGAATTGCGCCAAACGCGGTTCACGCCGGCCCCGGCACCGCTGCCGGAAACCCTTTTCCCGAGAATCAGGACCATGGCAGAAACACGTTTTGCCGCCGACAGCCTCGTTGCCTTCGCAACTTCGCTCCTGGAGCGATCCGGTGTGCGCGCCGATATCGCCGGCGATGTGGCCGACGTGCTCGTCACCGGAGACCTCCTTGGCCACACGACGCACGGACTCGCCCTGCTCGCACTCTATCTTGACGAAATCGAGAAAGGCTCGATGGCCAAGTCCGGCGCTCCGACGATCGTCAATGCGCGCCCGGCAGCAGAAACCTGGGATGGCGGACGCCTGCCCGGACCCTGGCTTACCCTGCGCGCGCTCGACACCGCGGCGTCGATGGCCGCGACGCACGGCACCGGCACGGTCGTCATCCGTCGTTCGCATCACATCGCGTGCCTCGCCGTCTATCTGCTGCGCGCGACCGAGCGCGGCCTCGTCGCGATCGTCCAAAGCTCCGATCCCATCGTCGCCGCGGTGGTACCTCACGGTGGGCTGACGCCGATCATCACGCCCAATCCGATTGCCGCGGGCTTGCCGACCTCCGGCGACCCGATCCTGATCGACATCTCGAGCTCGATCACGAGCATGGGTTTTGCCCTCCAGCAGAAAAACGCCGGGCAAAAACTGCCGGGCGCGTGGCTGATCGACAATGAGGGCAACGCGACCGACGATCCGGGAGCGCTGTTCACCGATCCCAAGGGCGCGCTGTTGCCGCTGGGTGGCCTGGATGCCGGCTACAAGGGTTTCGGTCTCGCGCTGTTGGTCGAAGCGCTGACGGCCGGGCTGTCGGGTCTGGGCCGCGCCGACCCGCGCGAGGGTTGGGGAGCCACCGTGTTCGTCCAGGTGCTCGACCCGGAGGCGTTCGGCGGGCTCGCGGCGTTCAAGCGGCAGATGGATCACATGGTCAGGAGCGCCCACGAATCGAAGCCGCGTCCCGGTGTTTCGCGCGTGCGGCTTCCGGGCGAGGCCGGCATGCGGCGATTGGAGGAGCAGCGCGCGCGCGGTGTCGCGCTCTACCCGACAATCATGCCGGCGCTCCTGCCGTGGGCGGCAAAACTGGGTGTCCGGGCTCCGCAGGCGCAGGCCCCCGATACGGCCTCATAGGGGCCTGTCGGACTTGCCGCCGTCGCATGCGCGAAGGCCGGTCCGTTTGCCGGACAGGGTAGGCAAGGGACCCGCGACCGGCGAATGCGCCGGCCTCAGCTGGCCCGGCGCCCGGCAACGACGCGCGGAATGCCGGCGAGATCGCGTGCGACGACGAGGTCGGCGAAGCCCGCCGCAACGAACAACGCGCGTACGCGGTCCGCCTGATCGTACCCGTGCTCGACGACGAGCGTGCCGCCGGGCACGAGGCGTTGATGCGCGCCGGCGACGATGCGGCGGACCGCATCGAGACCGTCGCGACCGGACGCAAGCGCCGGGGCAGGTTCGAAACGGACGTCGCCTTCGCGCAAATGCGGATCCTGCGCCGCCACGTAGGGCGGGTTGCTCGCGATCAGATCGAACGGCGCCCCGTTCCACTTCGGCGGCAGGTCGGCGTACCAGTCCGATTGCGCAAAGTCGACATTGCCGAGGCCGAGGCGCCGCGCGTTCTCGCGAGCGACGTCGAGAGCGTCGGCCGAGACGTCAATCGCGAGCAGCACCGCCTGCGCCCGCTCGTGCGCGATGGCAAGCGCGATCGCGCCGGACCCGGTCCCGAGATCGAGCACGCGTTTTTCGTCCGCTTTCGGCAACCGCGCGAGCGCCAGTTCGACCAGCGTCTCCGTTTCGGGCCGCGGAATCAGCACCGCCGGAGAGACGACGAGCGGCAGCCCCCAGAATTCGCGGACGCCCATGAGATAAGCAACGGGTTCGCCGTCGCGGCGACGGGCGGCGAGCGCGTGAAACGCATCCGACTGCTCGCGCGCGAGCGCATCGTCGCCGTGCGCAATCAGCCACGCGCGGTCTTTCCTCAGCACGTGCGCGAGCAGCACCTGCGCGTCGAGCGGGACGAGGCCCGATTGCGCGAGCGCCCGTCGAACCGTGACATCGCCGTTCATCGGTACGGATTGTCGGCGGCGAAGAGTCGCAGGCGCCGGTCGTAGTAGCGACCCCAGCCGATGTCCTCGAGACCGGCCTTCATCAGCACGCGTTGCGATGCCTTGTTGCCGGGATGCGTCACGCCGATGATCCGGTCGAGGTCGAGGTCGTCGAAGCCGTAGTCGACAAGCGCGCGCGCGCCTTCGGTCGCGAAACCCCGGCCCCAGGCCTCCGGCAGAAGCCGATAGCCGACTTCGATGTCGGCCGAGTTTCCGGCGTAGCTGAAGCAGAACCAGCCGACGAATGCGCCGGTATCCCGCCGGGCCGCGCGCCAGATCCCGAGATCCGGATACAGCGATGGATAGCGGATGAAGCGTTTGAGCCTCTGCGCGGTCGCATCGCGCGAGGCGGGCCTGCCGTTGGAGATGTATTTCATCACGCGCCGGTCGCCATCGAGGCGGTAGAGATCGTCGAAATCGCCGGCGACGAAAACGCGGAGTTCGAGGCGCAGCGTCTCGAGCCACGGCGCGGGCCGAGTTTTCGCGCTCATGGCGCAACCTCGCGCCATTGCAACGACGCCGTCTGACGGCGCGCCGCGGAAGGCATCACCTCTCCTCCCCCGCCAGCGCCGACAGCATTTCGGCCTGGTGCTCCTGCGCCAGCGCGGTGATCAGCTCGCCGAGTTCGCCGTCCATGATCGCGTCGATCTTGTACAGCGTCAGGTTGATCCGGTGATCCGTGACGCGTCCCTGCGGAAAGTTGTACGTGCGGATCCTCTCGCTGCGGTCACCGCTGCCTACCAGCGACTTGCGCATCGACGCCTCTTTCTGCTGCCGCTCGCGGCGTTCGCGGTCGAGCAGGCGCGAGGCGAGAACGGCCATCGCCTGCGCGCGGTTCCGGTGCTGCGACCGGTCGTCCTGGCATTCGACGACGAGGCCGGTCGGAAGATGCGTGATCCGCACGGCGGAATCGGTCTTGTTGATGTGCTGGCCGCCGGCCCCCGATGCGCGAAACGTGTCGATGCGGATGTCGGTGGGGCTGATGTCGATGTCGGCGATGGGGTCGGCCTCGGGCATCACCGCGACGGTAGAGGCCGACGTGTGGATTCGCCCCTGCGCCTCCGTCGCCGGCACGCGCTGCACGCGGTGACCACCTGATTCGAACTTGAGCTTCGAGTACGCGCCCTGCCCGAGGATCCGCAGGATCACTTCCTTGTACCCGCCGAGCTCGGCCGGCGATTCGGAGACGATCTCGACCTGCCAGCCGTTGCGCTCGGCGTAGCGCGTATACATCCGGCAGAGACTGCCCGCGAACAGCGCCGACTCGTCGCCGCCCGTGCCGGCGCGAATTTCGAGGAAGACATTGCGCGCATCGTTCAGGTCCTTCGGCAGCAGCATGCGCTGCAGGTCCGCCGCAAGTGCCGCCATCCTGTTGGTTGCCGTCGCGTGTTCCTCGTCGGCAAAGGCCTTCATCTGCGGATCGCGCGCCATTTCGTCGGCGGCGCCGACGTCACCCTCGGCGCGCTCGTAGTCGCCGAAGCGAGCGACGACGGGCTCGATTTCCGCCCGCTCGCGGGTGAGCGCGCGGTAGCGGTCGAGGTCGCGCACGACGTCCGCCGAGGAGAGCACGGCGTCGAGCTCGGCCAACCGGCGCGTGAGCGATTCGAGCTTGGTGCGGAGCGAGGATTTCATCTGGGGCCTGTCGGCAGCCGACGGGCGTTCCGGGCCGGTCCCGGTTCGCCATCGATCATACGGTTTGTTCGGTGTCGGGCGGACCCGGCGGCCAATCGACGGTGCGGGTGACCTGGCGAAAAGCGTCGCGAGCAGGCCCGGATTCGAGGCGCGAGCGGGCAACACGGAAGACGGGCCGCGCAGAAGCGCTGCGCAGGTCGCTAATCGCCGTCGGGGATCTCGTAGATCTTCTCGAACATCGCCACCAGCTCCGCGCGCTCAGCATCGCCGGCCTGATTCAGCGCCTGGGTTGGCGCGTGCAGAAATTTGTTGGTGAGGCCGCGGGCGAGGAGCTCCAGAACCTGGTCCGGCGGCGTGCCGTTGGCAAGCAGTTTGCGTGCGCGCTCGAGTTCGGCGGCGCGCAGCTGGTCGTGGTGCCCGTGCAACGCGGAAATGACCGGCACCACTGTGCGGCCTTCCAGCCAGCGCAGGAAGCTCCTGGCCTGGACCGCGATCATCTCTTCCGCCTGCACCACCGCTTCTTTCCGAATCTGCAGATTGTCCTTGACGATATTCGAGAGGTCGTCGACGCTGTAGAGGAACACGTCGTCGAGATCCGCGGCCTCGGGCTCGACATCGCGCGGCACGGCAAGGTCGACGATGAAGATCGGCGCGTGCCGGCGCGCCTTCACGACGCGCTCGAGCAGCCCCTTGCCGAGAATCGGCAGCGTGCTCGCGGTGCAGGTGACGATGATGTCGAACTCCGGCAGGCGCTCCGGCATCTCGTTCAGCGTGATCGCCTCGGCGCCGAAGCGCTCGGCCAACTGCTTGCCGCGCTCGAGCGTGCGGTTCGCGATGACTATCGACCTGGGTTTGCGCGCCGCGAAGTGCGTCGCCGTCAGATCGATCATATCGCCGGCGCCGATAAAGAGCAGCCGCTGGTCCGCGATCGCCGGGAAGATGCGCTCGGCCAGCTTGACCGCCGCGGCCGCCATCGAGATCGACGCGCTGCCGATGTCGGTCTGCGTCCGCACGTCCTTCGCCACCGCGAACGTGCGCTGGAAGAGGCGATTCAGCACGAGTCCGAGGCTGCCGGCGGATTCCGCGTGCCGCACCGCCTGCTTCATCTGACCCAGGATCTGCGGCTCGCCCAGCACCATCGAATCGAGGCCGCTGGCGACACGGAACGCGTGCGGCACCGCCTGCATGCACGGCAGCGTGTAGAGGTACGGCGACAACGAATCCTTGGGGACGTGGTGGAAGTCCTCGAGCCACCGTACGACGGGCTCCGGCTCGGTCCCATGGATGTAGACCTCGGTCCGGTTGCACGTCGAGAGGATCGCCGCTTCCTTGATCGTTGGCCGTGCCCGCAGGTCGCGCAATGCGTGGCCCAGCGCCTCCGGCGAGAACGCGATCCGCTCGCGCACGTCGAGCGGCGCGGTCTGGTGGTTCAAGCCGAGGGTATAAAGGGACATGGCGGCATCAGGTTTCGCGTGGCGCATTCTAGCCTACACGCGTGCGTCGGTATGTTCAAGACCTTGATTTCGGTCAGCAAAATCGCCGGCAGCGCCAGGTTTTCGAGTGGCCGCCCGGGATGACGCGCGCCCGTCCCGTTCGATCAGCCGCTCTCCAGTCGGAGCGATCGACGGCATGGAATCCCTGTCCTAGGCCTTCGCGAACTCCTGCCGTCCGCCCAGCCACCGCTGCAGATGCGCCGAGGCGGCCACGGGCTCCTTCTCGAGCAGCTCCTGGGCCGCGTCACGCGCCTGCTCGATCAGCGCGACATCTTTTTCCAGATCCGCAAAGCGCAGCAGCGGCACGCCCGACTGCTTCGCGCCGAGGAACTCCCCGGGGCCGCGGATGATCAAGTCCTGCCGCGCGATCTCGAAGCCGTCGTTATTCTCGTAGACGACCTTGAGCCGCGCCTTCGCGGTGTCGCCGAGCGGCTCCTCGAACAGCAGATAGCAGGTGCTTTCGGCGGCGCCGCGGCCCACCCGCCCGCGCAACTGGTGCAGCTGCGCCAAGCCGAAGCGCTCGGCGTGCTCGATCGCCATCAGCGAAGCGTTCGGCACGTCGACGCCGACTTCGATCACGGTAGTCGCGACCAGCACGTGGATCTTCCCTGCGACGAAGTCCGCCATCACCGCTGCCTTGTCGTCGGGCTTCATCCGGCCGTGCAAGAGGCCGACCGCGAATTCGGGCAGCGTCGCCGTCAGCTCCGAGTGCAGCGCGACCGCCGTTTGCAGCTCGAGCTTCTCGGACTCCTCGATCAGCGGGCACACCCAGTAGGCCTGCCGCCCCTCGGCGCAGGCGCGACGCACCCGTTCGATCACTTCGGGCCGGCGCTTGTTGTTGACGAGCCGGGTTGCGACCGGCGTGCGGCCCGGCGGCATTTCGTCCAGCGTCGACACGTCGAGATCGGCATAGAAGGTCATCGCCAGCGTGCGCGGGATCGGCGTCGCGCTCATCATCAACTGGTGCGCGTCGCCCATCGCCTTGCCGCGCAGCTTCAACCGCTGCGCGACACCGAAGCGATGCTGCTCGTCGACGATCGCTAGCCCCAAGCGCGGCAGGAGGACCTCGTCCTCGAACAGCGCGTGCGTGCCGATCGCGAACATCGCGTCGCCGCTTGCGAGAGCCGCGAGCGCCTTCCTGCGCGCCTTGGCCGGCAGTCCGCCGGAAAGCCATGCGATCTCGACCGGCAGGCCCTCGAGCCATTGCGCGAGCTTGCGGAAATGCTGCTCCGCGAGAATCTCGGTCGGCGCCATGAACGCGACCTGCCGCCCGGACTCGATCGCCTGCAGCGCCGCGAGCGCCGCCACGATCGTCTTGCCGCTGCCGACGTCGCCTTGCAACAGGCGCTGCATCGGCATCGTCCGCTTCAGGTCGTGGCTGATCTCGCGCCAGACGCGCTCCTGCGCGCGTGTCAGCTTGAACGGAATGCGCGCCCGGAGCGCCCCGGTCAGCGCGCCCGTGCCGGTCAGCACTGGCGCACGGCGCGCCGCGCGCGCCTTCCGGTGCGCCTTCAGCGACAGCTGCTGCGCGACCAACTCGTCGAACTTGAGGCGCGTCCACGCCGGGTGCGTGCGCTCGTCGAGAGCGCGCTGCGTGAGCCGGGAGAGCCTGGGCGGCGGCGCGTGCAGAAAGCGCACCGCGTCGGAAAATTTCCACAGGTGGTGGCGCGCGACGAGCGTGTCAGGGAGCGATTCGGCGGTGAGCGCCGGATCCGCGGCGAGCGCGCGCGCGATCACCTTGCGCAGCGTTTCCTGCGCGAGCCCGGCCGTCGTCGGATAGACGGGCGTCAGCCGGTCCGGCAGCGGCGTGTCCGGCTCGACCACCTTGAACTGCGGATGGACGATCTCGCGGCCGAAATGGCCTTCGCGCACCTCGCCGAAAACGCGGACGCGTCGGCCGGGAGCGAGCGTCTTCTGCTGGTTCGGATAGAAGTGGAAGAAGCGCAGCACGAGCTGCGCCCGTGCGCCGCCGTCATCATTGCCGTCCTCCAGCAGACAGACGAGCTGCCGTCGCGGCCGGTACTGGATGTCGGCGTTCACGACGGTGCCCTCGGCCTGCTGTTCGACGCCGGCCTGCAATGCCGCCAGCGGCACGACCCGCGTGTGATCCTCGTAGCGCAGCGGCAGGTGCAGCACCAGATCCTGGTCGCGGACGAGGCCGAGCCGGACGAGCTGGTCGGGCAGTCCACGCGAAGGCGCGCGGTCGGCCGACGCCACTTTTTCCGGAGCCGCCTTCGCGGGCGAAACCAGATCGGCGGTCGTGGCTCCTCTGCGCGCGGACCGGGCTTTCGCGTCAGGTTTCGAGGGCTTCGGCACGGAATGAATCGACAATCCGGCGCGGCCGGCGCGCCCGCACGGGGTTACTTCGCAGGCACCAGAATCGCCTCGATCTCGACCCTCGCCGCCTTCGGCAGCGCCGCCACCTGATAGGTCGCGCGCGCCGGGTACGGCGGCTTGAAGTACGTCGCCATGATCTCGTTCACCTTCGCGAAGTCGGCAAGGTCGGCCAACAGGAGCGTGAGCTTGACGATGTCGTCGAGCTCGCCGCCCGCGGCCTGCGCCACCGCGCGCAGGTTCTTCAGCACCCGATGCGTCTGTGCCTCGACGCCTTCCACGAGACTCCCGGTGGCCGGATCGAGTCCGATCTGGCCGGACAGGTAGACCGTTCCGCCTGCGCCTATGCCCTGCGAGTAGGGCCCGATCGCCGCCGGCGCGTTTTTCGAATGTATGACCGTTTTCGACATGGTTCGTCTCCCCGTGCAAAACGCCGTGAATCTAACACGCGCCGCCGCGGCCGTCAGCGCTCGACGTCGGGTCCCGCATCAATCCACGCATCGACGCCGCGCCGAAGCCTTCGAAGAGGGTTTTGGTCTGGCGCAGGCAGGAATCCGGCGACAACGAGAGCCGGCAGAGCGTGTTCAGTGCAGAGCGTGTTCAGTTTACGCGGGCGACCCTGTTCGGCTATACTTTAAGACTGCCGGGGACGTAGCTCAGCTGGGAGAGCGCCGCGTTCGCAATGCGGAGGTCGGGAGTTCGATCCTCCTCGTCTCCACCAGTTCACAGTCCAAAGCAGTCCA
>Ga0315297_10002264_pt1 | contig 12092 bp, 13 predicted proteins | sample YL17G15_0_MG_FD_203628 | JGI IMG/M metagenome (GOLD analysis project Ga0315297, IMG submission 203628) | Sediment microbial communities from Yellowstone Lake, YNP, Wyoming, USA - YL17G15_0 | ecosystem: Environmental > Aquatic > Freshwater > Lake > Sediment | place: USA: Wyoming | collected... | reverse complement strand
CCGCGAGCTGGAAAATATGTGCGTCATGGGGGGCAGCAGGCGTACGCCCGGTTTTCATCTCGACCGGGATGAACATGGCGCCCTGTTCAACCAGGTAATCGGGTTTGCCGGTGAGACCGAGTTCTGCGTCGAAGAGGGACCTCTCCACCGCGCCCCAGGAGCGCGTGTCGGTGTAGATCACCCTCCCGCCCGGGAGGCCGGCATGACGGCGCTGGCGTCCCGAGATGAAAAACAGGATACCGGCGACCAGCAAGATGGCAAATCCGAGGTAAAGAGTGATCATGGATACGGGGAGATGTACAGGAACGGTTATACAAACTGCCTAGTGCAGAAGGCCGCGAGCAGGACCAGTGCAACCAGCAGCAGGATAAATGCCAGCGCCCGCGTCAGGCTGGAGGCGAGGACCTGGCGCCCGTGAAGGCGGTGGAGTTCTGACCCGGTCGTCATTTCCGCCGTGTTCGCGGATTCAACACCTTTCTGACCGTACCACCAGGCTCGCGCACAAAAGAGATAGGTGCCAACTTCAGAAGCGCGGATGATCTTCATTCAACAGGCTCCATAGCACATTTATTCTACTTCTTTTTGTATAAATATGTGCCATCTGACCGTGCAGAATCCGCCGGTGACTCCATTGGGCTTCCATTTCATCGCGATTTTTAACGTATAATCCATTTCGATGGAGGTAACCATCGACAGCCTCCTGGAATTACCCTTTCATTCATGTTCAGCCGCCTGACAAAGCAGCGGAATGGGTTTACCGGGAATTAATATGCATATTCTCCATGTGGTGGGTGCCCGACCAAACTTCATCAAGACCGCGCCGGTGGTCGCGGCTCTCGCCGCACGCAAGGTAAACCAGACCATCGTGCATACCGGGCAGCATTATGACGCAAGCATGTCCGATATTTTCTTCAAAGAACTGGGACTCCCGGAACCGGACATCAACCTGGAGGTGGGATCGGGAAGCCACGCACTGCAGACGGCACAGGTTATGCAGGGCTTCGAGCCCGTCGTGCTGCAGAAAAAACCGGATATGGTCCTGGTCTACGGGGATGTCAACTCCACCCTGGCTGCCGCGCTGGTGTGCTCCAAGCTGCTGATCCCGGTGGCACACGTGGAAGCCGGTCTGCGCTCAGGTGACCGGTGCATGCCGGAAGAAATCAATCGACTGCTTACCGACCAACTCGCCGATCTGCTCTTCACCCCCTCCAGGGACGGTGACGATAACCTGCTGCGGGAAGGCATCCCTCAGGAGAAGATAAAACTGGTGGGAAATGTGATGATCGACACGCTGACCCGCCTGCTGCCCCAGGCGGAAGCGCGCTGGCCCCAGCTCGCAACCAAAATCCCTCCCGGGTGGTTTGCATTGGTCACCCTTCACCGCCCTTCCAATGTGGACGATCCGGGGCAGTTGTCGCGCCTGCTGGCTGCCTTCCGCCGGATCGGACGGGAGCTCAACGTGGTTTTCCCGATCCATCCACGCACCCGTCAGTCCATTGATGCTGGCAGAATCGAGGTCCCGCAAACGATCCACCTGATGGAACCGCAAGGCTACCTGGATTTCCTGGCTCTTCAGAAACATGCCATCGCTGTCATCACCGATTCGGGCGGCATCCAGGAGGAAACCACCATCCTGGGGGTGCCATGCCTGACACTGCGGGACACCACTGAACGTCCCGTTACCGTGTCGATCGGTACGAACACCCTGGTCGGAGGCGACCTCGAGCGCTTGCATGTCGAGGTGAAAAAGATCCTGGCCGGCAAGGGCAAGAAGGGACAAATCCCACCACTGTGGGATGGGCATGCGTCCGAACGCATCGCCGAGGTACTGTTGCAGGCAAAATTGGAGTGAACTAAAATGAACTTCGCCCACTACCAGACCCAATCCCGCAAGACCGCCAAATATCCATCCATCGGGCATCCGGTCATCTATCCCGTTCTGGGGCTTTCCAACGAAGCCGGGGAAGTTGCCGGGAAGATCAAGAAGATATTCCGGGACAAGTCCGGTGAGATCACCGCGGCTGATCGCGAAGCGTTGAAGGGCGAACTCGGCGATGTATTGTGGTACTTGGCGCAAGTGTGCACGGAGTTGGAAATCTCGCTGGACGAAGTTGCCGGGTACAACCTGGAAAAATTGTTCTCGCGCATGGAACGGGGGAAAATCGGTGGGGATGGAGATGACCGTTAAAAAACGTTGGGGATAATTCCGTCTGCTTCGCAGCGAATATCTGCGGTGGCTCGAGGAGAGGGTCAACATATCTTATGCAAAGCAGGATGAAATCATTTCGGAAATTGGGCATCATCTTATTTTCAACCGGCGTGCTGGTCGGGATGCCCTTGTTTGTCATGATGAACTGGGCTTACTTCGAAGCGTATTTTTTCTTCGGAGCCACCGCCCCGGCGGATAAGAATTTACCCTCGTTAAGGTGTCCCCTTGTTCTGACCACCACGGAACCTGGCGCCATAACCGCGAGTATAAGCAACAATTCAGACCGGGACCTGGATATATTAATCCGGACTGAAATCAGTTATTATGGCGCGGCAACTGCAGAGCGCACCACCCATCACCTGGCGGTGGGAGAAACGCGCAAGTTGAGTTGGTCGGTGACCTCCGATGACATGGTTTTTGGACATTTGATCCTGGCGCGGGTATTCGTTTACGGAGCGTACACGCTCCCGTCCCGCTCGAGTACGTGCGGAACAGTGATGGTTAATGTGCCGGGATTAAAGGGGATCCAGCTCTTTGTTATTGCACTGATCCTCAGCCTGGGCAGCATGGCTTCCGGCTGGAGCCTGTGGTTGACGGGGAGTCGTCCGCTCCAGCCGGAGGGATTGGTAACTTTGCGTGCCATGGTCATCCTGACGCAGGTGATACTGCTCGGCATCATTGCAGGCATTTTTGGCTTGTGGGGCCTGGGCCTGATCTGTGCTTTTGTCAGCGTGGTATTAATTTACACCGTGGTCGGGCACTCCATTCAAAAAGCCTGACACGAGCGGCTGTTTAAGAGCATCCATCAATCCATCCACCGAAACCGGGCAAATTACACGCAGTTTCCCCTTATTAACCAGGTAGATATAATGCCCTTGGTACGGAGATAACAGCCAATGACTTGCAAAAATTGCACCTCCCTGGACCAGAAAAGACAATTCTCATCCGCCGGAGAGGTTACCAGGTTCCTGCGGAAACTGCGCAACCTGGTGGAAGACGGGAGAATAGTGGAATTCCCGGCATTTACCGACCTTGCAGACGTGGAAGATGATGCAAGCTGGCCGGATGTCATTGAATGCCAGTTTGGCTGCCCGGACTGCGGAACAGAATTTACATTTAAAGCCAATTCCCATCACAAAAAAGCTCCCGAGTGGCTTCCCAAGCGGGGACGGCAGAGATAACCCGGGTCCCCAGGTCCGACCATCCAGCTGCATGCCTCCAATGGAACCGGGATGCCTTCCCGGGAAGCGGCAATCCCATGAACTCTAATCATCCTCATACAAAAACCCAGCCTTTTGTTTGGTAGAATCAATTCAGGTGTTTCCTGCCTGCGTGCGTGACAGGAAAGCCTGCGGTTCCCAAGGATTCAGGAGACCTTTATGCCAAGCATGGAAAAATTTACCCAACGGGCTCGTCGAGTGCTCGCCCTGGCTCACCAGGAAGCCGAGAACGCCCACCAGGGATTAATCGGTACCGAGCATCTGCTGCTCGGTTTATTAACGGAAGACGGGGGTGTCGCCGGGCGGGTTCTGCGCGAACTCGGTCTTGAGACGGAACGCGTGCGCGAGATGATCCAGCGCGTCACCGTCGAGGCACACCAGGATAGCAGCAAGATCGAGCTGGCTCCAGACACGCAGCTGGTCCTGGAATATGCCATTGAAGAAGCCCGCAAGATGGGACACCACTATATCGGCACCGAACACCTGCTCCTCGGACTGGTCCGGTCGGAGGGTGCAGCGATGGAAGTGTTCAAAAAACTGGGTGTCACCCCCGACCAGGTGCGCAGGCAGACCCGCCGGGTTCTCCAGGAAAGCAGCGGCACACAGGCCTCAGCCGTACCCGAAACAGCCAAGCCGGGCGGCAAACCGGAACCCAAAACCCCGCTGGTCGATCAACTGGCAACTGACCTGACCACCCTGGCGGAGGAAGGCCGGCTGGACCCGGTGATAGGTCGCCAGACGGAGATCGAGCGGGTCATCCAGATCCTCGCCCGCCGGACCAAGAACAACCCGGCGCTGATCGGCGAACCCGGGGTCGGAAAAACAGCCATCGTCGAGGGACTGGCCCAGCGTATCACGGACGGTGACGTCCCCGCACCGCTGCTGGGTAAACGCGTCCTGAAGTTGGATGTGGGTTCGCTGGTGGCCGGGACCATGTACCGCGGGCAGTTCGAGGAACGCCTGAAACGGGTCATCGATGAACTCAAGCAGACCAAATCCATCCTATTCATTGACGAATTTCACATGCTGGTGGGCGCCGGTTCGGCGGGTTCCGCCGTGGACGCGGCCAACATTTTAAAACCGGCACTTTCGAGGGGCGAACTGCAGTGCATTGGCGCCACCACGCTGGACGAGTACCGCAAGCATATTGAATCTGATGCCGCTCTGGAACGCCGCTTCCAGCCCATCGTGGTGGAAGAACCGTCCGTGGAGGCGACCATAGAAATTCTGAAAGGGATCCGCAGGATGTATGAGGAGCACCATCACCTGGTTATTTCGGATGAAGCCCTTGACGCCGCGGCTCAGCTCTCGGCCCGTTACGTATCGGACCGCTTCCTGCCCGACAAGGCCATTGACCTGATCGACGAGTCTGCTTCGCGGGTGCGGATGTACAAGTCCGGCGCCTCCACGTCAGCGAAGGATATTTACAAGCAGTTGAAGCTGGCGCGGGCCAACAAGACCCTGGCTCAGGAAGAGGGCAAGACCGAGGAGGTGCACAACTGGGAAGCCCAGGAAGCCGACCTGAATGAACAACTGAAACAAATGAAATCAAGTTGGGAACGCGCCAAAAGCCCGATCGTCAGCAGCGAGGATATTGCCGAAGTGGTTGCCATGTGGACAGGCGTGCCGGTCATGCAGATCGCTGAAGCCGAGTCGAAACGACTGCTTAAGATGGAAGAGGAACTTCACAAGGCCATCATTGGTCAGAAAGAGGCCATCCAGTCCATTGCCAAGGCTGTGCGGCGGGCGCGTGCCGGGCTTAAAGACCCCAAGCGCCCCATCGGTTCGTTCATGTTCCTGGGTCCGACCGGGGTCGGCAAGACTGAGTTGACGAAGGCGCTGGCCAAGTTCATGTTCGGCAGCGAGGAAGCCCTGATCCAGTTGGATATGTCCGAGTTCATGGAACGCCATACAGCCAGCCGCCTGGTGGGCGCTCCACCCGGATATATTGGTTACGATGATGCCGGTCAACTGACCGAGGCATTGCGTCGCAGACCCTACTCCATCGTGGTCTTTGACGAGGTCGAGAAAGCCCACCCCGAACTGCATAACATGCTGCTGCAAATCATGGAGGAAGGCCACCTTGCCGATGCCAAGGGACGAACGGTGGACTTCCGCAATGCCATCATCGTGATGACCACCAACGTCGGCGCGGAGGAAATCAAGAAACAGACATCACTGGGTTTTCAGCTCAAGCGCGATGAAAAAACCGAGGAGCGCACCTCTTACGAAGAGATGCGCAAGAAACTCACCGAGTCGCTCAAGAAGGTCTTTCGACCTGAATTCATCAACCGGCTGGACAGCGTCATCGTCTTCCGTTCACTGAACAAGGATGATATCCGCCAGATCGTGAACCTTGAATTGAACAAGGTGACCGAACGCCTGGCTGAACACGAGGTGATTTTAACCGCCACGGACGGAGCCCTGGATGTTCTGGCAGGATTGGGTTATGACCCGGAGATGGGAGCCCGTCCCTTGCGGCGGGTGATCCAACAAAAAGTGGAAGACCCGCTCTCGGATGCACTGCTTTCAGGGACATTCCACGAAGGCGATTCCATTCTCGTGGTTGCCGCGGGTGATGATGTGAGCCTGGAACGGGTACAAAAACCCGAAAAGGAAGCGGAACCGGTGGCATGAATCAGGCAGGGGTACAGCTACCCCGGGTGACTGCTTTTTAGGAGTATTTTATGGGTAACAATTTACAGGTAGCGACGCTTGCCGGGGGTTGTTTCTGGTGCCTGGAGGCGGTATTCGATGAACTTAAAGGAGTGGAATCCGTTGAATCCGGCTATACCGGCGGAATGGTCCCGAATCCCACGTATGCCCAGGTGTGTGACGGGGATACCAATCACGCCGAGGTTGTCCGGGTCAATTTCAACCCCCAGGTTCTTTCGTACAATGACCTGTTAACCGTCTTTTTTGCGGTGCATGACCCAACCACGCTCAACCGGCAGGGAGCGGATGTGGGCACACAATACCGGTCGGCAATCTTTTATCATGACGAGCAGCAAAAGAAGACCGCCGATGAGGTCATCCAAACCATTACTGACAGTCATATTTGGGATGACCCCATCGTGACTGAGGTGACCCCGATTGGAAAGTTCTACCAAGCGGAGGATTACCACCAGGAATATTTTGCCCAGAATTCCTTCCAACCATACTGCCGGGCAGTCATTGCCCCCAAGATGACCAAGTTCCGCAAGCAGTTTGTGGACCGGCTGAAGAAGTGATCCATCCGGATCTCCAGGCAGTCCGCCCATCACGATTAGGCCTCCTGCTGGAAATCCAACCCTGAAGTCGAAAGCAACTTCCCGCATGCAAGCCCTCCAAGACCAGGTTTCAACAAAAGCAACCCCCGATTCGCCACCAACTTTCAAGGTGGGCAAGATCCCGGTTTACGGCGATGCCATCCTTGCTCCCATGGACGGGTTTTCTGATTGGCCTTTCCGATCCATCTGCCGGGGGCTGGGCTCGGCGATGAGCTATAACGAATTCACCCGGGCAGAGTTCATTGTCAATGCCTTTGAACACATCGCATCCCGCTTCGACCACGATGAAGCGGAACGCCCGTTTGTCATCCAGTTATACGGGGATGACCCGGACCTGATCATCGATGCGGCCCTGCGCGTGCAGCAAAAGCAGCCCGATATCATCGATATCAACATGGGCTGCCCGGCACGGACGGTTGCCAACCGGGGCGCCGGCGTGGGACTGATGCGCACACCGTTAAAGGTGGCGAAGATTTTCGAGAAGCTCAGCCGCCTGCTGGATGTTCCGGTAACGGGGAAAATCCGCCTGGGTTGGGAGGATAACCGCACCTACAAATTAATTGCGCGCACCGTGGAAGAGAATGGGGGCGCATTGATCGCGGTCCATGGGCGGACGCAGGAGCAGGGATATGGGGGGGAGGCCAACTGGGACGCCATCGCCGAGGTGAAGGCGGCGGTAAAAATCCCCGTCATTGGCAACGGCGATGTAAAAACCGTGGCCGATATTGGACGGATGAAAGCGCATACCGGGTGCGAGGCGGTCATGATCGGCCGCGCTGCCATCGGCAACCCCTGGATCTTCTCGCGTATAGACCGGGAGCAGGTGACGCCGGAGATGATCCGCAGCATGATACACCAGCACCTTGAGCGCAACATGCAGTTCTATGGAGAGCACAAGGGGCTGATCTTATTCCGGAAGCATGCCATGCGCTACCTGGCACTTCAACGACTGCCGCGCGTAATGCGCACGAAGATCATCCTGCAGAATGATGCCCGGGGATTCTTTTCCCTGCTGGATGAAGCCATTGCCGAATTGAATTGAATCGAATTCTTATTAAGTCAAAACGCATGCAGGTTGAACTTCGTGCGTTTTTTATTTCAAATTTCCATTATATGATCGGAGGTGGGTTGGTATCTGCAGCGAATGTCTCCGAGGGATGCGGCAATTATTAGCCTGAATATGTGCGGTAATGGACCCCGTTCTTGCCACCCGTCTTGACCATGTACATTTCCCCATCTGCCAGTTTGACCATTTCATCAAGAGACTTGGGAATCTGGATGTAAGTAACCACACCTATGCTGAAGGTGATCAACCACCTGTTGCTTAACATTTCGTTGACCAGGCCGGAATGAATCCTGCCAATGACTTGTTTGATCTCCTCCCCGCCAGTCTCCGGCAGCAGGATGGCGAATTCATCCCCCCCCATGCGGGCAAGGACATCGGTTGGGCGGATATGGCGTTGAATGCTGTCGGTAACCACCCGCAGGACCTTGTCGCCGGTGATGTGCCCCAGGAGATCGTTTACCGCCTTGAAGTTATCCAGGTCAATATAAACGAGCGTGAACGGACGTTTACTCCGCTGGTAACGGAAGATCTCGACCTGCAGTCGTTCATAAAAATAGCGAACACTTGCCGCCCCGGTCCCGTAATCAACCTTGGCGGATTCCTGGTTAACTTTGAGTGCCTTTTTTAATTCTGATAGAAGCCTGGATGAGACAATGAAAAAGCCCAGGCGGATCAGGGTGTTCCACACGTAAACCGTGATGTGGGAATAGATGACACCATTGGAGTACTCGGTGAGAAACCAGGTTATCGCGCAGGCAGCGGAAATCACCAATCCCAGCCTCTCGTTGGTATACCAGACAACCAGGAAAATCGGGATCAGGTAAAAGAGGGTGATGCTGAGTTCGACCCCGGTAAAATAATCCGCGATCCCCACCACGATGACGAGAGAAAAAACCAATCGTCGCCCAGAACAACCTACCGCGTTTTTCGAAGAAAGACAGCATTCTCATCCTGCAGAGTATAGCATAGGGACTTGCATCCTTCACAAAGGTATAATACGGGCATGACCAAATCTCACTCCCGGTATGTGTGCCAGCAGTGCGGACGAGTCGCAGCCGGTTTCATGGGGAAGTGCCCGCAGTGCGGATCGTTCAACAGCATGATCGAGGAAATTGTGACCGATGCACCCTCCGGCGGGAAGACGGCCCCGCGCGGTCTGAGCGGACGTTCCACCCCCCACCGCCTGGCAGACGTCAGCGGCGAGGCCGAAGACCGGATCCCCATCCCGATGGTCGAGTTTGCGCGCGTGCTGGGTGGCGGGCTGGTGCCCGGTTCGATCGTGTTGGTGGGTGGCGACCCGGGCATCGGCAAGTCCACGCTGATGCTGCAGGTGGCCCTGGAAATGGCGCACCGGCTGCGGGTGCTGTATGTTTCTGGAGAGGAGTCCGAACGGCAGATCAAGATGAGGGCCGGTCGCATTGCCCCCGAGTCAAAATTCCCGGCAGATCTGTTCCTGGTCACCGAGACCAACCTGGAAACGATTTTCGAACACGTTGGTGTCGTCAAGCCTGACCTGCTTATTGTCGATTCCATCCAGACGGTTTACATCCCCGAAATGGACTCGGCAGCCGGGTCGGTGTCCCAGGTGCGGGAGTCGGCCAACCGGCTGCGCGAACTGGCCAAGTCAACAGGACCGGCAGTTTTTGTCATCGGGCATGTGACCAAGGAGGGCACCATCGCCGGGCCGCGCGTGCTGGAGCATATCGTGGATACCGTGCTGTATCTTGAAGGCGACCGTTTCCAGGCTTACCGGCTGCTGCGCTCGGTTAAAAACCGCTTTGGGGCAACCGCCGAGGTGGGTGTGTTCGAGATGGTCGAGCGCGGGTTGAGCGAAGTCACCAATCCATCGGAGGCCTTCCTGGCAGAGCGGATGGTCAATGCCCCCGGTTCGGCGATCGCGGTAACCATGGAGGGCACCCGTCCACTGCTGGTGGAGGTGCAGGGATTGACCAGCGCAGCGCAGTTCGGAAATGCCCGCCGCACACCCAACGGCGTGGACTACAACCGCTTGCTGATGATCGCTGCGGTATTAACTCGCCGAGTGGGATTGAAGCTGGCAGAGGCGGATATTTTCGTAAATGTGGTCGGGGGTCTCAAGATCGATGAACCTGCCGCAGACCTGGCCATCGCGGCAGCGGTGGCTTCCTCCATGCGTGACCTTGCCGTCAAGGCAGATACGGTCCTGATCGGTGAAATCGGCCTGGCAGGCGAGTTGCGCATGCCTGGTCAAATGCCGGTGCGCCTGCGTGAGGCCGCCAAGCTCGGTTTCAAGTCCGCGATCGTCCCCAAGCGCCTGCGCAAGGGAGAGATCTGGCCAAAGGATATTGAGATCGTTGAAGCGCGTTCGGTATTACAAGCACTCGAATTGGCATTTGGGGTCAAGCGCGAGACTCCCAAGGACAGGAAGATCGCCTGAATCCCCGCATTTTTCCCCCTAAATTTTCCGTATTTTTACCCAACCTTAAGCAAATATTCAGCCTGTTCTCATCTTTCAAAGGTACGATACTAGCAGTCCGTCAATTTTAGAGGCATGATGCACGTTATTCCATTTATTTCCACTCTCGTAACCCTGGCTTTTGCCGCAGCCGTCTTTCGCCGGTACCTGGTAAAACACGGTCCGCACCTGATCATCTGGTGCATCGGCTTGCTTTTCTACTGCATCGGGACGCTGGCGGAAGTCATCCTGGGTTTCTCCTTCAGCGGCTTGATGCTGAAGCTGTGGTATTTGAGCGGAGCCATGCTTACTGCAGCCTGGTTGGGCCAGGGGACGGTTCACCTGCTGGTGCGGAAGCGTGGAGTTGCCCTGACCCTCACCGGGGTCCTGACTGCTGTTTCACTCCTTGCCGCGGGCTTGGTCTTGCTCGCTCCTTTAACACCTGCTGCAGCTTCTTATAATGTAACCCAGGCTATCTCTTCACAATATAAAACCATTCTGACGCGCAGTGGTTTAACCATTGCCCTGACCATCCTCCTTAATATTTATGGAACCTTGACGCTGATCGGCGGCGCGATCTATTCTGCATTCATCTTCTGGCGCAGGCATGTGCTGCTCAACCGGATGATCGGCAATATATTGATCGCCGTCGGAGCCATGGCTCCGGCCATGGCGGGATCTTTTGTCAAGATGGGCCTGGTGGACGGGCTCTACCTGTCCGAACTGATCGGCGTTGTCGTAATGTACATCGGGTTCATCCAGGCAACGACCGTGGTGGTACAGGAAACGGCTCCCGCTGCAGCAAGTTAGTCCCATACATGGATTTCCCGGACTTCCGAGATTTTCAATATTTCGGAAGTCCTGCATTTAACCGCTGGGGGTGATTCGCTCTGTCATTATTTGCAGGTATAATCTTTTCAGAATGGAGTCCCCCATGACCCTCCTCAACATCCCGGTCATTTCCCGCATCCGCCGCAATCACGGTCTGGAACACGCCACCCTCAACATCCTCGGGCTGCATTTCCCGCACAAGCGGCTGGCAGGCTATTCCTTCCCGGGAGGATTTTACGTCCTTGGGGATATCCCCACTGAAGACCTTCGGGAGGCTGTCTTTCAAGCGCTGATGCGAATGAACAATGGGGAAGGCAGCCTGGCCATTCATGATCACTGCGGAACAAACTACGTGGCCTCCGGCTTGGCCGCTGGATTGCTGGCGTGGCTGGGGATGTCCGGGACGAAAAACAAACATGACAGGGCGGAACGTTTGCCTCTGGTCATTGCCCTGGCTACCATCGGATTGATTGCCAGCCAGCCGCTGGGACCGATGCTCCAGAAGCATATCACCACATCGGGTGATCCGCAGGATCTGTCCATCGTGGATGTTTTTCCCATCACCTTCGGGCAGTCCACCCTGCATTGCGTGACGACCCGCGGGTAGTTGATTGCGAAATTATGCCAGACCTTCCAAATGTCATCCTCCTGCATGGCACCGACGAGTATGCCATTTCCCAGCACCTAGAAAAACTATGTGCCAGCCTGGGTGACTCATCAACCGCGGACATGAACATCTCGCGCTTCGACGGGCGAACGGCGATCGATTTCGAGGCGCTTAACACGGCTGTCAATGCGGCACCCTTCCTGTCGCCGCGCCGCGTGGTGATGGTTTTTCACCCGAACTCCGCGTTTGCCACTCCCGAATCACGTAAAAAATTCCTCGCCCTGCTGGATACTGCAACGCCAACGACAACCATCGCCCTGGCAGAGGATGAGGACCTCAATAAGAAGATTAAAAGTGAGAAAAAAAGTGATCCCTGGTTGCTTAAATGGGCCATGTCCCGTGCACCGGGGAAAACAAGGGAAGCTCCCGGTGGAACCGGGGTGATGATTCATCTAT
>Ga0315297_10002263_pt1 | contig 12098 bp, 29 predicted proteins | sample YL17G15_0_MG_FD_203628 | JGI IMG/M metagenome (GOLD analysis project Ga0315297, IMG submission 203628) | Sediment microbial communities from Yellowstone Lake, YNP, Wyoming, USA - YL17G15_0 | ecosystem: Environmental > Aquatic > Freshwater > Lake > Sediment | place: USA: Wyoming | collected... | reverse complement strand
GAATTTTCTGGCTCACGTGGATCGCGACGCGATCCATTGCGAAAAAACATCCCATACATCGGGCTCGTACGAATGAAACACCGGCAACCCTTTTTCACGCGCCTCGCGCTCTTCTGCTTTCGCGCCGGTCGACTGGTACCAGTCATCGGTCAACATGACGGCGTCGCAACGCCGCAACAGCTCCATCGTCGCATCGAGCCAGAACGTGTCCGACAAGGTGCCGTTGAAAAAACGGAACATCGTGTGCGGGCAGAGCGGAACAGCGCAACACATCGCGACACGCATCGCCAGCTCTTCGGCCTTACGGATATGTGCCTCGACAATCCACGAATCCGGACCTCGAAACGGGCCGGCGATGTACACGACCGGGCGTGTCATCGCTTCGCCTTCTCGTCGCGCTCCTCAAGGAACACGTCGACTCGACACCTCGACCCCCAAGGCCACAGACCGAACGTGATGCAGCGCATGAACTTGGTGAGCTTCGACTGTCGGTGAAGGTACGCCTCACGCACGACCTCAAAAACGTGCCCGTGCCCATCTTTGAACCGCGCCCCTGGCGGGATGACCGTCGAGTCCCACATACGCCGTCTAACTGTCAGTTGTCCGCGCGACATTCTGCGCCCCCCTTCCAGCACACCTCGTGTGCCTGTACTCGTCGCCCCGCCTCGTCTTGGAATTCCTGAAGCTCTCCGACTTTGCGACCCCTGCCGCAGACCTGGCACAGGTTGAACGCGAGTGCCCAGCACCGATCCCATTCCGTGATTGTGATACGGCGTGGTCGCTGTCTACTGCCCTTGCCCATTGCCTCGGCGCCTCCTCTCCTCTTCGACTACTCTATTGAGATGGTCGAGTGCTCTCGCGCGAGCGCGCTCGGCCGTGAACACTTGTCGCTGCACCGCTTTCAGGCGCCGCTCGATCTCGCGCACGCGCCGCGCCCATAGTTGACGCAGACCGATGAGCCCGCTGATCGACAACTCCTTGATCGACTTCACGGCATCAGCTCCGGTGGGAGTTGCTTGAGCTGGAACCCGGCCGCGCCTTTGTGACCGCCACCGCCTTGATTGCGCGCTACAGCGCCGACGTCGATGTCTTTGCGCGTCGAGCACCAGATCGAGATGTTGTCGAGCGCTTGTTTCAACCGCTCGACCTCAGTCTCGGCCTTGGCGAGACGCACGTCCATCGACTCGGCACTCTTCGGCGCGTGCTTTTGCGGTGTATCCCCCGACATAGGTCGTTCTCCATTCTCCGTTGATGCGCTTGACGTCCGTTTTCACAGTCCCGCACTTCACACAGACCGACACCCGCCGGACGCCCGACTCCTTGGTCTGGAGCTTCCAGATGTGTCGGGTCATCTCCGCTCCTCAATCGCCTGCCGCAGATACACCACGAGATCGAGCGCCTCTTGATAGGCGTCCACGAGGGCATCACGCCCGTTGTGCGGCTGCAACGGCGTGCCGTATCGCTCGCGGCCGACGTGGTCTCGCTCGCGCATGTCCGCGATCACGAGATCCCAAACGGCCGGTCGGTTGTTGGGCTGTGGAGGCGGCTGATCAGCGATCTTCGGCATTTCAACCTCGCTCTTCTTGGCGATACACGCAGGGCATGCCCAGCGCAGCACCTCGGCATCGCCTGGGTACCTGACCACCATCACGGTGTTGCGCACGACTCTCTTACCACACCAGTGGCAACCTTTGAGTGTCATCGGGGTGGTCCGTTTCCTCGCAGGATGTCCCCGCACATTTTCGCTGCCCGTTGCGGGGTTCGCGGGCTGATGCGGAGTTGTACCGCGCTTGGCGGGCGTCTTCGTGCAGGTCGCTCATTATTGGCCTCCGTGTTTCAAGCCTTGCTGGTACCACTTGTGCTCGATCGGTCTGACAGTACCACCGCAGTGCCTACAGGTGTACGTGGCTCTCATTCCTTCTCCTTGTTTGGTGAACTCGTGCCTTGGGCATTGGTCTAGCTTGGCTTGGTTGGCCTTGACGCTTTCCCATATTGCTTTGACCTCGGGCATGGGAATGCCAGAGGCAGCTTGTAGTACTTCCAGAGCGTTGTAGGTCTTCTCGCTCATCCTCGCTCTCCCTTGGTTGCTGTTACCATGGCTCGTGGTTCTTCTTTGGCTTGCGCATCCCGCGTAGCAGCCACAGTAAGTACGCTATCCACTTTCTCATTTGGTCTTCTTTCGCGTGTAGTACTTCTTGCCGGTGCGTGGATCGTACTTGCCACCGTTCACGATACAATCGTCGCAGGTCACGGTTCCCGCGTAGGCATACTCGCAATCGTAGTCATATTGATCGGGCGTGTTGATCTGGTATCCCTTGCACGGTATCGGGCTGGGCTTGGCTAGTACTGTGCCACGCGCTACGAGTGCATCTTGTAGCAGATCTTTCAGGCTCATGCGCGTTTCCTCTTTGGTTCATTGGTTTCGCAACTGCCCCTCTCCACGGACAGGGGCTATTTGTGATCTCTGGCTTCATCGTCGCAGCGTCTCCCATGCCCCAGCAACCACTGCCGGAACCTGTCCGTTCCCAAGGGCTCGGATGCGGTCCACCCGATGGGCCACCCCATGAGCCACTCGACCCAATCGGGGTTCAGTTGCCCACCAACCTGAGTCTGTAGCTGCACCTCTCGCCCCTTCCTGTATTCTTTCGTGCCTCGGTTTTTCCAATCCGACGCCATTGGTGTCATCCATGTTCTCGCTGCGACCGCTAAACTCGGAGATCCTTTTCGGTTCGGGGCGTCTTTCCCGCGATCCCTTGTCGTTGGCGTCGGCCACAATCCAAAGTCTCTCTCTCTTGTGAGGGGCGCCCGCGTCGACTGCCCCCAACACACCCCATCGTGCATCGTACCCCATCGAGGCCAAGTCCCCGAGAACGTGTCCGAGCCCCCTAGAAGTGAGCATTGGGGAGTTTTCCACGAACACGAATCGTGGTCGTACCTCGCCAACGATCCGAGCAAACTCCGACCACAACCCGCTTCGTTCCCCTTTAATCCCTGCCCCTCTACCCGCTGAACTAATGTCCTGGCACGGGAATCCTCCAGAAACAACGTCAACAACTCCACACCAGGGCCGTCCGTCGAAGGTACGAACATCGTCCCAAACGGGGAACGGTGGCAGGTGACCTTCATTTTGTCGCTGCATGAGTCGTCGAGCGCAGTAGGCGTTAATCTCCACGGCGCAGACGGTGCGCCATCCGAGGAGCACGCCTCCGAGAATGCCTCCTCCAGCGCCGCTGAAAAGTGCCAACTCACGCATGACCTCCCGTTAACCTCGCTCCGTTTTTCTCTCGCTGTTTACCAGCGCGACCGTCGTACGTGAGCGCCTCCGAGGCTTTCGCCGGGGGCTTGCACTTGGGGCAGAAGTCCTTCCCGCCCTCGGCAACGTGCTTCCAACCCTTCGCTTTCAACTCCTCACGCATCACATGGGCGTAGAAGCAACGTCGCGAAAGTCCGACGCTTCCGCACTTGTCGCAACGAACCTCAATGAAAATCACGGGCGGCCTCCATTCTCTGACTGCTTACTTCTCGCGCTGTTAAGTCCGTGGCCAGGGGCGAGTACCTTCCTGCTTTCTGGAGCGCTTCCCACGCCTCGATATGATCGGCGAGGTAGCACCCGGTCTTGGTCGGAGGCTCTGAGTATAGCTCTCCGCACACCCCGCATCGCTCGGTCCCGAGACAGCGAACAAGCTCCACCATTAGCTTGCGGGACCTGCACGCTCGATGCGCTTCAGCGCGTCGGTGCCGCCCAGGCCATTCTCGATGACAAAGCTCGGCTCTATGAATCTCATGTTGCTCTGACCTCCTCGAAGACATGCCACACGAACGGCGGCAACGTGACCGAGCCTCGATACGCGATGCGATGCTCAGCCTGCATGATGGGGTTACCAGTACCATAGACGTGAAAGACGCGCTCGGACTTCGGAGCTTCGGTATCGGGCACGAAGAACCACATGCTCATCTGCCCGTCCGCATCCAGGCCGACGTGGAACACCGTGGCGTTCACCGGGAGCAACAGCTCGATGTCGTCACGCGGCTGCAACGCTTTCTTCCAGATGGTTCTCATCGACTCTTCCTCCGGTCGAGGTAGATGTCGAGCGTACGCCCGCCTGCACGCGTGTAGCACCACAGGCGGTAGCCCGTGCTCGGTAGCTCGCACGTCAGACGCACGAACGAGAAGGTGCACAGCTTCCACCAAGGCCAGGTCTTCGGGCCGTGCTCGCAGCCCGGCAACGGATGCCAGCGTCCATCAACGTGCACCTTCGTCATCGTAGTACCGCCCTGAGCAAAAAACAGCCCGGTATCAGACTCCAAAACGTAGCCAGGACCAGCCAGTCGGTGAGCGTCATCGTCGGACCTCACGCACGAAGTACTTCTCCCCATCGGTCTTGAGGACCTCCGCGGCCTGATCGGGCCTTGTGATCATGTCCGCCTCGACCCCAACTCGCGCCCATATCTCACGCAAACGCTCGAAGGATTCGACAAACTGTTTGGCGGCGCTCTTGAATTCCTCGCACTCGACCGTGATCGTCATAGGCTCAGTGCGGTCGATCGTGCTCGCGCTCTTCTCACCCGAGATGTCGACCTTGTGCACGACCTTGCCGGTCTTCAAGTCGATGATCTCGAACGCGATCGGTTTCGTCTTCGTGGTCACGGTGTCCTCCAGCTATCTTTCGAGCGAATGCGCATAATTGCGGAAACCCCGACGCCGAAGCGCTTTGCGAGTTGAGGGTGCAGTCCATATTTTCTCGGTGCGGCGCGAATGACCTCGACTCCCCTCCATGTCAGTTTTGCACGGCCGTTTCTTTCACCGCGGGTGTTGCCCGCACGCCCCTTACGAAGCATGTCCTGCACATTTTCTTTCTGTGTCCCTAGAAAAAGATGTTCAGGGTTGACACACGCCGGTCGATCACATCGATGCAAAACCTGCTGACCTGGCGGTATTAGACCTTTCCACAACAACCAAGCGAGCCTGTGCGTTCGTATCGTCTGGCCTCTTTTTTCAAACCCAATCGTGCCGTAACCGTCCAGCGTTCGAGAGCCTGTAAATAGCCAGCACCCGTCCGGCGTTTCACGCGCCTTTTCCAGCATGCGTTGTTCAGGAGGGCGGGGTGGCTTTCGTGCGGCTCTCATGTGCGCCATCTTTCTCTTGCGCTGTTGTACACTCATTCGGCGCCATCCGTTCGTCCCGCCGCGATGCCCCGCTCGCAACGCCTGCTCGTGTGTCATGGCCATCTCTAGCCTCACATGTCATCGGGATGTCGAAACCCGATGAACACCGGAAATCTCGGGCGTTCTTTCACGCCTGTAGGTTGATGCTTGTAGACCACGATTCTCCCCAAAAACGTCTCACGCTGCGTCCAAATCTCTTGACGCAGTATCTGCGTGAGACCCCGACCACAACCGATCTCGAATTCGATACCGGTCTTCACGTCCCGCACGAGGAAATTCCCGAGTGTGCCCGCCCCCTGCAACCCCTCTTTGGCGTGTGACCGCTTGGTGTACCCGAGCGCGTCTTTTTCCGCGACATTGGTGTTGTGTTGCAATTCTGTGAAGCCTATAACATAGGCTTCGTCTGTTGTAAACCGCTTGAGCTTCAAGAGGTACCCTTCTCGCTCCGTGCTCCGGCCGCACTTGTAGGGGCCTTTGGGATCGCGGATCATGACACCCTCGAAACCCTCGGCCAAACACTTCGCCTCATACGCCAAGAGCGTCGCCTCGTCTTCGATGCGCACGGTGGGCACGACCCGCAAACACGGGTGCACAGTGCGAGCGCTCCAGGTCTCCAACTCAAGGATCCTCCGATCGTACGGCTCTGCGAGATCGCCGGGCGCCCAGTCAAACACGTGGAAGGCGAAGTCGGGCGTGCCGTCGTGCGACATCACCGCCGACGAGCACGCCTGGAAGGTCGCACCCGAGAGGATCTCCCCGTCGAGCCCGTCCGGAAGTCCCGCCAGGCTCTTGCGCACGTGCTCGTTCGGGATGAGCTTGAGCTTGCGACTCATGGCTTGCCCGTTCAACACGAGACATCTGATTCCATCGAGCTTCGGAGAACAGATCACAGGGTACCGGATCGGCAGCTCTTCGACCTTGCCGGCGAGCATGGGCTTGGTGATCACTTCTGCACCCCCGTGCCCTTGCACGCCTGGCACTCGGTTGGCTCACGCACACCGGGCGCCCATCCCGCACCTTCACACATGCGGCAGGACTCGTCGGGCTCGATCACGTAGCGGCGCCAGCGCACGACGTCTTCCCACATCTCGCGCGCCCATTCGCGCCATTTCTCGATCGTGTCGAAGTAGGGTGCACCCTGCCAGCGATGGAACAGCATGAGCGCCTCGGCGAGAAGCCGCCGGTCGTGCTCGCGGCAACCCGTGATGACGTCGTTGATGGAGACGAGCCCCGCATCTCGCACGTGAGTCGAGATGTGCACTGGCCTCGGACACTCGGCCACGAGCCGCGCCGCCTCTTCACGCAACCGAGAGATCTCCCGGTCGATACGTTCCAACTCCGCCCGCGTCGTGATCTCGTTCATCGGTCGTCCTTTTCTGTGGTGGATGTATAGAACGATACACATTAGGCTCACGTTCGTCAAGAGAATTTCTTGGACCGTCGTTGACCGCGACCCTTGTCCGGTGTATCATACTATAATGCTGCAATACTCCCCCGCTCAGATCGTGATCGCGCTGCGGGTGGCGCTCAAGCTGAATCAGCTCGCCCTCGCGACCCGCCTCGGCGTGACGCGCGTCTCGGTGTGCCGGTGGGAGCGCGGGGTGTCGATCCCGAGTAGGCTGGCGTGGCGCGCGATGCGAGATCTTGCGCGCCTGGAGCCATCGACGCGAGGGTTGCTATCCGAGATTGATCGGGCGTGTGCCCTATAAAGGAGAATACCGTGGAAGAAAAGAAGTCAGAAGGTCAGATCGCCATGCAGATCGTCCCGCCGTCTGTGGAGCACAAGACGAACGGCATCTTGCAATGGGTCGTCATCCTCGAAGGCAAGCCGATCGCGGCGAGCCCACCGATCCCGCTCGTGCTCTTGCCCGAGTATGCGTCGAAGGTCATCACCCCGGGGACGCCGACGACACCGATGGCGCCGTCTCCGACACTGAGCCTCGTGAGGTGACCGGTGGCGTTCGGGCTCTGCCACAAAGCGATCAGCGCTGGCTGTACGCCGCTTCGGCAAGATCCTCGTTCTGCCTCTCCTCCAGATCGCGGTACTGCCCCGCCGGCAACCCGGCGAGCACCGCGTCCACGATCCTCTGGCCGGAGTAGCGCGTTGGATACTTCTTCCCCTTGCACTTGCCGTACTGACACACCACGAAAGGGGCCGAGCGCATGATTTCTCGCCAACCGACCAGGCTCTCCACGAGGTCGATCACCGTCAAAAGATCCCGAGACGCCAGCGTGTCACCTGGGGACAGCTTCTCGACGTGCGCCCGACAGCGCGCCAATCTCTCACGATGCAGCTTCGTGATCATGCTCACCTCCTTGGTGTAAAATACTACCATGAAAAACCAGGACACGAAAAGGATTGTGCTCACTCTCCGGGTTGCTTTGCGCATGTCGCAACGCGCCCTCGCAGCCCGCCTTGGCGTTTACCACACCAGTGTCGTCGGGTGGGAAACCGGACGACATCGCCCGAGTCGGCTGGCGTGGTCGGCGATGCGCTTGCTTGCGGAGACCTTGGGTGACGACGGCGCCAAAACAGTGGCCGCCATCAACGAGGTGCTCGGCCCGGAGGTAGAATGATCGACACCATGCGAGCGGCACTCTCGGAGATCCTTTCTCGGGTAGTGCTCGATCTAACCACAGGAAAAGCGCGACCGCTGTGGACGCGCAAGGATCTGCGAAGGCGCCTGAACATGCGCGCGGTTGCGTTCTCGCGCTTGTGCACAGGCGCGAGGTCTCCCTCCTCCACTATCATAGAGAAGGTGCTCGAAGTCGTGAAAGAGGAGCGCAGGACAGCGGACCTGATCGCCCCTCTTGAAGGGATGCTCAACAGGGCTCGACAAGATGAGAACATTGTGTCACACGGAAATCGCCGCTAATTTCCGTGTGACACCTGTGACAGATATCGTGAGAATGTTTGGCGGGCGGTAATTTGTATTTTTCAGGCTGTGACACTGTGCCTGGCACAGGTCGGCACACGGACGAGGTGTGACAAAAATCGTGTTATGGATCAAGGGGTTGGCCCATAAAAACACCTGGCACACGGATTCGATCATATTCTGTCTTTGTGGGGGAATCTCGTGGTGTAACTTTCAATCAAGAATGTCTAAAGAATAGAAATATATATAAGAGAAGGTGTGACACGTGCCAAGGGGTTAAAGCCGCGTGATTGTAGGGGGTTTTTGCGTCACACCCCCTCCGTGTGCCGGGGTGTGACACCCGTTTGTCAAGAAAATCGTGGAGCCGTCGAAGATCGCAACAGACCGGCTCGGAGGGCGATGATGGGTCTCATGGGGAAACGCTGGGTTGTGTGGTACCTGTCGGAGTGGACGGTGCGGAGGTTCGGGGTCGTGGCCGCGGCTGACGCGCTGGAGGCGATGGCGGTGGCCAAGCGTCGGTACGTGCGGGCGTGGTCACGGGCTCGGGAAGCCGTGCCCGGCGGCGCGCTGTACGCGGTCCGGACGGGGATGCCGGACCCTCCGGTTCGGCGAGGGAGCAACCGAGAGATGTTCTCACCGCGGTTGCGGCTCACGCGCGGGGCTTGACATCGGGCTGGCGTGAGTGCATGACGTGCGCCGGAGGTGCGTGATGAGAGCTGTGGCGATTGTGTTGGGCTGGGTTGCGTTGGTGTTGGGCTTCGCGGTCGGTACCGCGGTCGCGCTGGCACAGGGTTCGGGCTCGGGTGTGGCGGATGCGGTGGCGGCAGTCGGCGCCGCGGTCGCGCCGGTGGTCGGCTCGGGCTCGGGCGCGACCGGTGTGCTGGCAGTCGCTCCGGCGGGTGCACTGGCGGGTGCACTGGCGGGTGCTCCGGTCGATGGGGTGGTCTCGATCGGTGGAGTGCTGTCTGGCGTACTCATGACGCAGGCGAACATCCTACTCATGGCCGCGGTCTGGGCCGTGATTCAGATCGTTCGGCGCGCGATGCCGACGAAGATCTTCAAGTCGCAACTCTGGGTTCGATTTGAGCCTCTCGCGGCGCTCGTGCTGTGCTCGGCCGGCGTGTGGATCCCGGGGCAGCAGTTGGCAACGCAGTCGGCCGCGGACCGGGTGCTGATCGGGCTCGTGCTCGGGTTCGGCGTGTCGCAGTTGCACAAGGTTTTCTCACAGTCGATCTTCGGGCAAGACTCTCGACTCACCGAAGGCAAGAAGCCGTGAAGCGCGCGGCGCTGTGGCTGTGGGATCACTGGTACTTCGTGATCCTGGCAATCGGGCTCGGGGTCTTGGTGCTGTGGTCGCGCAAGCTCTCGCCGGCCGAGGCTATGGCTCGGGTGAATCTGGAGCTTGAGGCGATCCGGGCGAAGACCGAAGCTCGGCAGGTTCGAGAGACGCTCGGGACTGAACGGGCTCGGGAAGCTGTCGAGGCCCAGTATCGCAACGAGCTGGTGCGCCTCGACGTCGCACAGAAGGCTCGGGCGGAGGAGTTGCGCGATGATCCGGCGGCGCTGGCTCAGTTTTTGGTGCGTGTGGGTGGCAGTAAGTCTTTCGACCACAAGTAGAGCGGCCGAAAACGCGCCAGGTTCACTTGAGCGGGGCGCAGGGGTGTTGGGGGTAGTCTGCAACCCAGATTCCCCTTTGCGTTGTGCCACGGGGCTCCAGCGCGGTCAGGCGGCGCCTTTTTCGGGGCAGTTGCTGAGTGCCGACCTCGCGTTGAATCTCGGGCTCAAAGCTGAGTATTGCGACGCTCGGTTGACGTTGGAGGTCGACCGGGCCAAAGCGCTCCTACAGCTTGACCTCGATAGCGAGCGCCGGCTCCGCGCAATCGACGCAGAGGGCGCCAAGGCCGCACAAGAGTTGCTTTTGAAGCGACTCGCGGAGGCGACGCCTTGGTACGAGCGCCCGTGGTTCGTGGCCAGCGCGGCTGTGCTCGGCACAGTCGCCGCGTATGCGTTAGCAATGAAGTCGGCTGATTGGATTAGGTAATTCGGAAATAACGTAACGTGAACGTAAAAGAACGTCTCGGGAACGTCGCAATTCGGCCGGAAACGTAAAAATAGGGCCTGGAAACGTCAAAATAACGTACCGTGAACGTATTTTGAATGTATTTTTTCGAGGGTCGAACGTAATTCGAAAAGCCTGCAACGTATTATTTTTGAAGGGGTATTTTTTGAGCGTTACGTTCGCGCTCGTTTTGTTTTTTGTGCTGTTTTCTCGTTTGATTGCGAAATCAATCGAGGTGTGTCCAGAAACCTAGACATTTCTCAAGAATTGTGTCTACAATACTGGACAATGTTGAGGTTTCGAGTCACCTGCGAACATTTGTGTTCAGAATTCGAGACAGATCATGCCAAAACGCCCGATTTCTCGTGAGCAGTGGGACAATCTGGTCGCTGCGTTTCGCCAGGCCCCTGGCAACGCGCGGGCTGTACATCGCGCGATCCCGGGGTTGTGCATTCGGACGATCCGGCGGGCATGGGAGATCGGGATCTCGTGGGCCGATTTCCCCGAGGGCACACAACCGATCAAGCCCCTCATCGAGGGCGAGCAAGAGCGCACCCGGGTAGCACTCGTGCGCCAGGAGTCGACTTCGGAGGCGATCCGCCAGGATGCGCAGCGCGACGCTGCACAGACGCGCGTGGCCGAGGCCAACATGGTGCGCCTCGCGCGGGGCGCAACGACGGGGCTCCTTGCCTCGCTCACTCGCATCAGCACAGGGGCTGCACAGGTAGGGGACGCCGTGGCTGAGTCAATCAAGACGCTGGGCCATGTGACCGACGACAAGGGCAACCCTCGTCAGCTCACAGTGCAAGAGGTGCGAGGGCTCGTGTCGTTGCTCTCGCGCGTGGGCTCGACAGTGCGCCAAGTGACTGAGGCAGCGAGCAAGGTCATCGAGGCCGAGCGCCTCGTGTGTGGCGAGCCCACGCAGATCCTTGGCGTAGTGCACAGGGTCGAAGATCTGACAGCAGAGGAGGCAGACCAACGCATGCAGGCAGCGCTTCGCGCGCTTGAGCGCGCGAAGGCTCAAGGCCTGTTCGCGAGCGCCTCGCCCTTGCGCGTGCTCGAAGGGGGCGCGCTTGAGCGGAAGGGTTGACCCCTGCTAACGATAAGTTCTCGGGTGCCAGACCATGTAGGCAACCCTCCCCCACCCGCCCCGCCGCACCTACATCGCACGTAAACCCCCATGCTCTTTTAATCAGACACACATGTACCCCCTACACCGCTTTGAAAATTTTTATAGAAAAAATTTCTAACCTTTTGTGGACAAAAACGAGAGGTTTGAGATATTGTTGAGGGATGAGCGCAACAGGGCGAGAGATCCGAAGAGCGGCCTTGCAGCGGTTGTCGGACTGCGCGGCGGCGGTCCAAACCGCGCCAGATCCCGACAGTCTTCGCGAAGCCCGCGCGAGGTTTGAGGGAGCCCGTCAGGGGTACATGCAGGTCATGCAGGAGTGGCACGCGGATGTTCGTCGTCGTGCCGAAGCTCGTGAGCAGAAACGCGCCGCACGCATGACCGCCATCGAGGCCAGAGACGCAGAACGCGAGCGCCTACGTCAAGCGCGCCTTGCGTGGCACGCGGAGGTTGCTCGCCGTCGCGAGGCTCGTCGCAAGGAGGTCGAAGACTGCAAGATTTTGAGGGCGGCGCAGGCCTGGGTGTACGCAAGCCGTGCCGGGGTACGCGCCCGGGAGAAGGCGGCGCGTGCGTACGCCCGCCGAAAGGAGCGCATGGCGCCAGGCGTTGCGGCCCGTAAAGCCGAGCGTGAGGCGCGGCGCGCGGAGAAGGAAGCGGCTCGCCAGCGCGAGCGCGCGACCGCGCGGGCGGCCCGGCGAGCTATCCCGCTCAAGGAGCGTCGGCGCGCGGCATGGCTCGAAATGCGGAGCGGGTTCAAGTGTGCGCGTTGCGCCGAAGCCGACCCGCGCACGATCGAGTTCCATCACCCCGGGGAGAAGCACGGCGGGGTGCCCGATCTCGTGAATCGGGGCGCGTCGTTGAAGCGCGT
>Ga0315297_10002261_pt1 | contig 12101 bp, 10 predicted proteins | sample YL17G15_0_MG_FD_203628 | JGI IMG/M metagenome (GOLD analysis project Ga0315297, IMG submission 203628) | Sediment microbial communities from Yellowstone Lake, YNP, Wyoming, USA - YL17G15_0 | ecosystem: Environmental > Aquatic > Freshwater > Lake > Sediment | place: USA: Wyoming | collected... | reverse complement strand
GCGGCGTGATCCGCGCTGCATCGATCAAGGAGTTGTTCGTCTTTGCGTCGGCGTTCGCCACGCAGCCCGTGCCCAGGGGCGACCGCGTCGCGATCCTCACCAATTCGGGCGGCCCCGGCATCCTCGCCACCGATGCCTGCGTGCAGCTCGGCCTTCGGATGACGACGCTCGCGCCTGAGACGCAGGAGGCGATGCGCCGGGTGCTCGCTCCCGAGGCCAGCGTCGCCAACCCGGTTGACATGATCGCCAGCGCCACCGGCCCGAGTTATGAAGCCTGCCTCCGCGCACTGGTTGCTGACGAGAATGTCGACGCCATCATCACCATCTTTACGTCGCTCGAGATGTTCGACAATGTCGGCGTCGCGAGGAGCATCCTGAAGGGCCTCGAGGGCACCGACAAGCCCGTCCTCGTGGTGTTCATGGGCAAGGCCGGCGCCAGGGAAGCGGTCGATCTGCTGAAGCTGGCGAGCCTGCCGGTCTACACGTTTCCCGAAGACGCCTCCCACGCGCTCTCCGCGCTGGTCAGGTACCGGCGCTGGCTGGAGCGGCCGGTCGGGCGTGTCGTGTCGTATACCGACTTTCACCATGCACGCATCAAGGACATCCTCGATCCCTGCAGAGCGGCGGGCCGCCATCAACTGACGCTCGTCGAAGCCCAGGAGGTGCTGGAAGGAGCGGGAATCCCGGTCGCATCGTGGCGCGAGGCGCGGGACCCGGAACAGGCCGCGGCCGTCGCCACCGCCCTCGGATTCCCCGTGGCCCTGAAGATCAGCTCGTCGACGATCATCCACAAGTCCGATGTGGGTGGAGTCAGGCTCAAGGTGCGCGCGCCAGAGGATGTGCGCCGCCTCGCCGCCGAGATGCTGCGAGGAGCGACGGCCGCCGATCCTCAGGCCACGCTCGTGGTGCAGCGGATGGTTGGTGGCACCGAGACCATCTTCGGCGTGTCGGTCGACCCGAAGTTCGGGCCGCTGATGATGTTCGGCCTCGGAGGCATCTTCGTCGAGATCCTCAAGGACGTGGCGTTCCGCGTGCATCCGATTTCGGACGTCGATGCGGCGGAGATGGTGCGATCCATCAAGGCGTTTCCGATTCTCGCGGGGGCGCGGGGAGGCAAAGCGGTCCACCTGCCGGCGCTGGAGCAGACGCTGCTGCGACTGGGTCAATTGCTGACGGCCTTCCCCCAGATTCGCGAACTCGACATCAACCCGTTCTTCGCGTCCGCCGATCCCGCCGGCTGCGTCGCCGCCGACGCCCGGATTACGCTGGGGGACTGATGGAGCGGGATGCGGGGTTCGGGGGACGGCAGCGTTCTCGTCTTCTTGCTGTTGTTTTCAGTCTTTCGCCACCCGAGTCCCGACTACCACGTGCTTGCTCATCGCGGCCGTCCGAGAGCCACATGCCGCGCTCCGACGGGTCCCGCCCGAATCCCGAACCCCGAAACCCGAGTCCCGCCATGTGTCGAGGTACAATAGTCGCCATACTCCATGGCCTCTCTCATCTTCCGAAAAGGTCTCGACCTGAAGTCGGCGGTTGCCGGCGAACTTGAACAGGACTATCGCAGTTCGCTTGTTGAGGAACTCAAGAGCGGCGATTTTACGTACCGCTCGGGCCGGCTCACCTTGCATCTCGCCCGGGAATTCGGATTCTGCTATGGCGTCGATCGCGCGGTCGATTACGCGTATCAGACGCGCCGCCGGTTTCCGGACGCCCGGGTCTACCTGACCGGTGAGATCATCCACAATCCGCACGTGAACGACAAGCTCCGGACAAGCGGCATCCGGTTTCTCGATGCTCCCGGCGAATCGATTGATGCCCTTGGCCCCGACGCTGTCGTGATTTTGCCGGCCTTCGGCGTGAGCATCGACATGCTCCAGCGACTCGACCGGCAGGGATGCACGCTGGTAGACACTACGTGCGGGTCCGTCCTGAATGTCTGGAAGAACGTGCGCCGCTATGCCGCCGATGGTTTTACCTCCCTCATTCACGGCAAGGTGCACCACGAGGAAACTCGAGCGACCGCATCCCAGGCGATCCAGACGCCCCGCGGGCGCTACCTGGTGATCCTGAATCGGGACGAGGCCGAAGTGGTGTGCGGGTACATCGCGAGTCGTGTGGACCGCGCCGCCTTCGACGCCAGCTTCGAGGGCGCATGCTCGGACGGGTTCGATCCCGATCGCGATCTGGTCCGAATCGGACTCGCCAACCAGACCACGATGCTCATGACCGAGTCATTCGAAATCAGCGACATGCTGAAGGCGGCGATGACTGCCCGCTACGGCATCGAGGCCCTCGCCGACCATTTCCGGGCGTTTGACACGATTTGCAGCGCGACTCAGGATCGCCAGGATGCGGTGCAAGCCCTGTTGAACCAGTTTCCGCTCGATCTGATGCTGGTGGTCGGCGGGTACAACAGCAGCAACACGGCCAATCTCGCCAGGATCTGCGCCGAACGGGTTCCCACCTACCATGTGGCCGACGACCGGGCGCTGACGTCCCCGAACCAGCTGCGGCACAAGCCCGTGGGTTCGCAGACAGAAGTCACGACTGTCGGCTGGCTCCCGCTGGCCGATCCGGTCCGGATCGGCTTGACCGCCGGAGCCTCAACCCCCGACAACCAGGTAGGCGCGGTCGTCCTGAAACTGGCGGCGTTTACGGCGCAATCTGGTTCCTGACCTGCTGTCTCCGCCGGAGGACACTCTTTTCCCGGGGACGCCATCCGGCAGGCCGGTGTCGTCGCGGCAATATCCCGGCAGGCAAGCCCGGCGAGAGGGCCTGACCGAGACCGTGCCCATCCAGGGACAACGCCCTGTAAACATCCGGCTTTCGCCTGTCGTAATTCACCACAGAAAGTGGAGGTGTTCGTCCGCCATGACGTCCCGGTGGCGCGTTCTCATGCTGGTTCTGGTCTTCTGTGCCGGCCTGTCGTCGATGGCCGCCGCTCAGGGACCCCCTCCGCCTGTGCCGCCTCGCCAAGGCGGGGCACCGCGGCCGTCTGGGGGTCCTACGCAGGGCTTCTCGTTCAAGTGGTGGCAGGACGAGAGGTTCAAGACGGAGCTGGGCCTGACGCTGGATCAGTGCAAACGAGCCGAGGACGTCTACCAGGGCGTCCGGCCCAGGATGACCGCCGACATGGAAGAACTCGGTCGTCTCGAGACACGGCTCTCGGAAGTGATTACTGCGGGGGTGCTCCCCGAGGCCGACGTCGTCAGGATGATCGATCAGGTAGAGACCGCCCGGGCCCAGCTGGGAAAGGTCCGCACGTTGATGATCTATCGGTTGCGACAGATGCTGACGCCGGATCAACGGACCAAGATGAAGGCCATGCACGACGCCTGGGAGAAAGAGCGGCGGCAGGGCCCGGTGCGGAAGCGGCCCGAACGGATGCCGCGCGAGGGAGGACTTTTGTGAAGCTGCGAGGATATTTGACGGTTGGCATCATCCTGGCGGGGGCCCTTCTGGTCTGCCCGCTCGACGCGGCAGCCCAGTCGTCAGCCGAATCGAAAGCGGCCGCCGAAAAGCTGCGCGTCGAGGAATTGACGAAGTACGCCCGGGCCACTTACGACCAGGCCGTTCAGCAACCGCCAGCCCAGCAGCGCACGCTCGAAGAACGCGCGCAGGCTCGGCCAGTGCTCAAGCTGACGCAGGACGAAGCCCTCAAACGGGCGCTCGACAACAACATCGAGCTGACCGTCGCGCGGATGAACCCGCAGTTGCAGGATTTGACGCTCGAATCGTACTACGCAGCGTACCTGCCCACGCTCACATCCCTGATTAACGCGACGGGAAGCAATCCGCTGCCGACGTCCCTGCTCAATGGCGGCACCAACGTCACCAACCAGGGAAGCGCGTTCAATGCGGGTGTCACCAAGCCGATGCCGTGGTACGGCGGCAATCTGAGCGTCAGCTTCAATAACAACCGCACGAATACGAACAGCACCTTTGCGACACTGAACCCGCAGTACACGTCCCAGCTGACTGCGACGTATACGCAGCCGCTGTGGCGCAACTTCAAGATCGACTCGACGCGCCAGTCGATCATGACCGGCAAGATCACGCGGGAACTGGTTGACGTCCAGTTGCGGTCGACGATCGTCAACCTCCAGGCAAACACCCGTAACGCTTACTGGAACCTGGTGTATTCCATCCAGGCGTTGGAAGCGGCGAAGCAGTCGCTGGCACTGGCCGAGCGCCTGGTGCTGGACAACCAGACGCGCGTGGAGGTGGGCACGCTGGCGCCGATGGACGTCATCAGCGCGCAGGCTGAGGTCGCCACCAGAAGGCAGTCGATGACCTCGGCCGAGGCCACGCGCCGGACCGCCGAGATTACGCTCAAACGCTTCGTCGTCAGCGACACGACCGACCCGATCTGGTGGAACGTGACGATTGATCCGGTTGACCGCGCCGTGGTCGAGCAGACGACGGTGAACCTGGAGGAGGCCATCAAGACGGCGCTCAGCCAGCGCACGGACCTGGTGCAGGCCCGCCGCACAATGGACAGCAGCGACATCACGATCAATTACCTCAGGAACCAGTTGAAGCCTCAATTCGACCTGTCGGCTACCTACGGCACGCGCGGCCTGGGCGGCAACACGTTCATCTTCGAACGGGGGACGTCGAATGTCATCGGCTTTGTGCCCGGCAACTGGCTGGACGCCGCGAAGATGATGGGAAGGTTCGACTACCCGAACTACACCGTCGCGGTGAACTTCTCGTACCCGATTGGCAACAGCGCCGCCGATGTCGCGCACGCCAGGGCCAAGGTGCAGTACAAGCAGGCGCAGGCCCAGTTGCACGCGACGGAACTGCAGGTGGCGACCGAAGTGACCAACGCCGCGCTCAACGTGGAGAGCACGCTGCGACGTTACGAAGCAGGGAAAGCCGCGCGTCAACTGTCGGAGAAGCGTCTCGAGGCCGAGACGAGCAAGTACGAGGTGGGGATGTCGTACAACTACCTCGTGGTGCAGGCACAGCGTGATCTGAACGACGCCAGGAACTCGGAGCTCAGGTCTGCGCTGGATTACATGATCGCCCTGACGACGTTCGCCCGCGTGCAGATCACGCCCTAGTCCGGCGAGTTCCGTGGCGCGTCGACGGCCACGGGCAGGCAGCAACGGCACGGCTGCCCGTCGCGGGCGGATCGGGCCGCGCAGGTCATCTCGGTCGTGGATGGTTTGTTGACGAGGGTAGGTCCGCCCGCCCGTCGGCCTCCGGAAATCCCGGTTGAACCACCGACAGGCTCGGGCGACAGATGAACCCAGGAGACTCCGCGGACGCGCCGGCATCGCCGGCGCCAACGTGGCCGGATCAAACATGAAGAAACTGATTTTTACTCTCATCGTGTTGGCGGTGGCTGCCGGCTCTGTCGGCGCCTACTATAAGTACGGCCGTCCCGAGGAAGTGACCAAGTTCTCTTACCTCGCGGTCACCCGGGGCGACGTCGTCGAATCGGTCGGCGCAACCGGCACACTGCAGGCCGTCAGGACGGTGATGGTCGGCAGCCAGGTGTCGGGCCAGATCAAATCTCTCCACAACATCGACTTCAATTCCATCGTCCTAAAGGGCCAGGTGGTCGCCGAACTCGATCCGTCGCTCTTCCAGACACAGGTCGAGCAGGCCCAGGCCAACCTGACCCGGTCGCAGACTGACTGCGACCGGCAGAGGATCTCGCTCGAGGACACGCGCAACAAGCTGAAGCGGACACAGAGCCTGTTTGAGAAAAAGATCGCGACCCAGCAGGATTTGGAGACCGCACAGGTCAATGTGCGATCGGCCGAAGCGACGTTGAAATCGTCCGAGGCCTCGATTGTGCAATCGCAGGCGTCGCTCAACCAGGCGCAGGTCAACCTCGACCACACGGTGATCACCGCGCCTATTGACGGCATCGTGATCTCGCGCAACGTGGACGTGGGACAGACCGTCGCGGCGAGCATGAACGCCCCGACGATCTTCATTCTCGCGGGCGACCTGACTCAGATGCAGGTGATCGCGAGCGTGAACGAGTCCGACGTGGGGCGCATGCGCCCGAATCAGGTCGTCCGGTTCCGCGTCGATGCGTTCCCGGGCGAGGAGTTCTTCGGATCGGTGTCGCAGGTCCGGCTCAATCCGATCATCTCGCAGAACGTCGTGACGTATGCGACCGTCATCGACGTGCCGAACCCGCTACTCAAGCTCAAGATCGGCATGACGGCCGTGGTGACCATCGAAATCGCGAAGAAGACCAACGTGCTGCGCGTGCCGAATGGCGCGCTGCGGTACCGTCCGAGCAAGGACATCTTCGAAGATCTGAAGCTGCCGGTGCCGCCCGAGTTGCTCCCGCGGACACCGGGCGCCCGCGGCCAGGCCGACGGTGCACGTGGTCAGGCTGGTCAGGGCGCGGCAGCCATTGCGCCGACGGCGAACGCAGCTGGTGCCCCGCCGCCGCCAAGCGCCACGCCGGCGTCGACTCCAACACCTGCCGCCGGGGCGGCGAGCCCGAGTGCCCCGCAGACCACAGGGCAGCGCGGCGGCCGGCAGCCTGGCGAGGGCGGTCAGCAGGGCGTCGGACAGGGCGGAGGACGTCAGCGCGCCGAGGGCGAGCAGGCGGCCGGAGGTCAGGGTGGCGGACGTGGCGGCACCCGGCAGAGCGTGCAGGAACGGATGGCCGCCATGACGCCGGCCGAGCGCGAGGCCTACATCGCGAAGATGAAGGAACGTGGATTTGACCCGGCCAACATGGGATCGGGCCGCGGCTCTGGCGGCGGACGCGGCGGGACCTCGAGCGGACAGCAGCGCGGTGGTGGCGCGGCGCCCGGGCAGCCGGGTCGTGGAATCGCGGCGATCGCGGCCGCCGTACCTGATGCCCTGACGATTGACCAGCTCTTCCGCCCGCTGCCTCCGACGATGACCAGGGGCCGAGCGTGGATGTACGTCGGCGGCCAGCTCAAGTCCGTGCAGTTGCGGCTCGGCATCAGCGATGGGACGTGGACCGAACTGTTGGGCGAAGAGCTCAAGGAAGGTCAGGATCTGGTCAGCAACATCGTGACGCCCGCGATGGCGGCAGCCTTGGCGGCCCGACCCGCAGCGGGTCAGCAGCAGAATCAGCAGGGGCGCGGTGGCAATCCGTTCCAGGGCAGCGGCGGCGGTGGTGGCATGGGTGGCATGACTGGACGCGGAGGGGGACGCTAGCGCCATGGCCGTCATCTCCGTTCGGAATCTGAAGAAGACGTATGTCGTCGGCGACATCCAGGTGCATGCCCTGCGCGGCGTTGCCTCGGACGTGGAGCAAGGCGAGTTCCTGGCGGTCACTGGGCCGTCAGGTTCGGGCAAGTCCACGTTTATGCACATCCTGGGCTGCCTGGATCGCCCGACATCGGGACAGTACATTCTGGATGGCCAGGACGTCTCGAAGATGTCGAAAGACGATCTGGCCAAGGTCAGGAACCACCGCATCGGGTTCGTCTTCCAGGGCTTCAACCTGCTCTCGCGCACGAGCGCGATCGAAAATGTCGAACTGCCGCTGCTCTACAGTCGGGACCACATCAAGGGCGCGGAACGGCACAAGCGGGCGATGGCGTCGCTGGAGATTGTCGGATTGCTCGATCGGTCGCATCACCACCCGAACCAGTTGTCGGGTGGTCAACAGCAGCGCGTCGCGATTGCGCGGGCGCTCATCAACAACCCCTCGATTCTGCTGGCCGACGAACCGACGGGCAATCTCGATACGCGCACCAGCATCGAGGTGATGGACGTCTTTCAGCGCCTCAACATCGAGCGCGGGATCACGATTCTCCTGATTACGCACGAGCACGACATCACGCAATACGGCACGCGGACCGTCGCGTTCCGTGACGGCCACATTGTGAGCGACATGAAGAACGTCAATCGGCGGATGGCGAAAGACGAATTGGCCGCCCTGCCGTCGCGCGAGGCGGCGGAAGCGGCGGATGCGGCGGCGGCCGCGTCGGTATCGGCCAAGCTGGCGGCGGGGTAACCACCATGATGCGACTGTTCATGATTCTCCGGGTGGCCTTCAAAGCCCTCGGACGTAACAAGCTGCGGACGGCGCTGACCATGCTCGGCATGATCATCGGCGTGGCGGCCGTCATCGCGATGGTGGCGCTCGGCGTGGGCGCGCAAGAGGGCATCGAGGCGTCGATCCAGTCGGCCGGCACGAACCTGATCACCGTGTACGCCGGGAGTTTCTCAATGGGCGGCCAGCGCCAGGGGGCTGGTGCCGCCATCACGCTGTCGCTCGAGGACGCCGTCGCCATTCGCGACGAAGTGTCTGGCATCCAGTACATGTCGGTGGGCGTCAGGTCGCAGCAGCAGGTCGTGGTCAGCGGCCAGAACTGGCGGACCAACATCAATGGCGTCGACATCGAGTGGCCGCAGATCCGCTCCTGGCCAGTCAAGTACGGCTCGTTCTTCTCCCAGCAGGACGTCACCGCGTCGGCCAGAGTGGCGGTACTCGGATTGACGGTGGCCACGAATCTGTTCGGCGAGGACGCCGATCCGTCCGGTGAGATTATCAGGGTCAAGGACCAGCCGTTCAAGGTGATTGGCGTCATGACCGGCAAAGGCGCGAGCACGAGCGGAGAAAATCTGGATGACAGCATCCTGATCCCGTACACCACGTGCATGAAGAAGTTGATGGGGACCCAGAACATTCAGAACATGACCATTTCGGCGGCGTCAGCAGACGAGGTGGCCCTGGTGAAAGATCGCGTGTCGACGGTTCTGCGCATGCGTCACAGGATCTTTCCCGGTGACACAGACGACTTCATGCTCTTCACGGCCGATGAGATCATGGCCATGCGCACCGAGACGACCAGGACCATGACGGCGCTGCTCTCGGGAATCGCGGGCGTGTCGCTGCTGGTCGGCGGCATCGGCATCATGAACATCATGCTGGTATCGGTTACCGAGCGCACGCGCGAGATTGGCCTTCGGATGGCCATCGGCGCGAAGGGCCGCGACGTCCTTCTGCAGTTCCTCGTGGAGGCCGTCGTCCTCAGTCTCGTTGGCGGCGGTATAGGCATCGGGTGTGGATTCGGGCTGGCCAAGGTCGTCACGCAAGTCTGGGAGTATCCCACGACGATTTCGCCCGATTCGATCGTCCTGGCCTTTGCATTTTCGGCGGTTACTGGTATCTTCTTTGGGTTCTACCCGGCCACAAAGGCCGCCAAGCTCGATCCGATCGAAGCATTGAGGTTCGAGTAACGTCACGTCACCAACTTCGAGCAGCGTAACGTCAACAACAAGGAGTAGTCATGACAAGAAAGTTCGTGTTCCTCGCAGTTATCCTGGCCGTCGCATTGGCGGTGCCGACACTGGCCCAGGCCCAGAAGCCGGACTTCTCGGGCAAGTGGATTCAGGACATGGAAAAGAGTGACCCGGCCCCGGCCGGCCGTGGCGGTGGCGCAGCCAACCCCCAGACGATCACGATTACCATGACGGCCGCGGAATTCACCATGGAACGCACGACGGGCCAGGGCGTCCAGAAGACCGTCTACAAGTTGGACGGCAGCGAGAGCTCCAATGCGGGTCGCGGCGGCGACATCAAGAGCAAGACCGTCTGGGACGGCAACAAGCTCGTCACCAAGTACCAGCGCGTCATGGGCGAGAACACTGTCGACGTCACCGAGACGCGCAGTCTTGCTGACGGCCTGCTGACGGTTGAGACCAAGAGCGGAGAAAACACCCGCAAGATCGTCTTCAAGAAGGGCTAGCCCTTCGACTCGTGAATTCGGAGACGAATTCACTCGCTCGGGACTTCGCGCTGAGCACGCAGACGCATCCGTGATTGCGAGTCGGAGCGCTAGCCGTCGAGCGCCGTCAGTTCAAGGTCAAGCGCCGCGAGCGCTCGCTCCAGCATCAGCCGCCGGGCGGGCGCCGTGGCCAAGTTCAGATCGGCCACTGTCCTGGTCCGCGCAAGTTCCAGCGTCGCACGACGCGTGAAGCGGGCGCGCTCCTCCTCGGACAGCGGCCGATTCTTCTTGTCGGCGCGGCCGCGCGCGGCTTCTTCCTGCTGCGATTCAACGAACTTGCTCTCCCAGCCTCGTGACATTGGGCAGATTCTCTCACCAATGCGGGGTCCGACCGCCACGACCAACGGGGCCCGGCCCCTTTGCGCAGGGGCACAACCCCCTGTGGTTGCCCCGATGTCAGGGCGGGCACGGGGGCCCGCCCCTGCGGCACATCCAATGCCTCGTCTGGGCGTGATTCACCGCGCCCGCACGTCATTTCGCGCCAGACGCGCCCAGCCCCAACAGGTCGGCCACAATCTCCGGACGTCGGTCGCGCAAGAACAATCTGCGCGCGTGCGACGTCGATGCCAAGGCGTAGTTCACATCCGCGAACAGAATCGCTTCCTCCGATGCCGCCGCCCGGGCAATGACGCGGCCGGCAGGATCACACACAAACGACTCGCCGGCAAACTCGATGTGGGGCTCCGCGCCCACGCGGTTCGCAAGCGCGGTGAAATAGCCGTTCTGGAAGGCCGCCACGCGCAGTTCCGCTTCGTACAGGCCGTCAGGCCACTCCCCCACCATCCCGGCCTGGGGCACCACGACGAGGTCGGCGCGCTGCAGCGCCAGACTTCGCATCACCTCAGGGTAGTGGCGGTCGTAGCAGATCGCCACGCCGACCCGCCCTGCGGCAGTCTCGTACACCGGCATGCCGTGGTCGCCAGGCGTGTAGTAATCCTGCTCGAAGAAGCGGGGCATCTGGGCGATGTGCAGCATCCTCGTCGTGCCAAGCAGCCGGCCGTCGGCATCGATCACCGGTGAACTGTCGTAGGCCCGCTCCCCCTCACGTTCGTAGAGGTTGAGTACGACGACGACCCCCAGCTTCGCCGCAAGCCTGGCGAACGCGTCAGTGGTGGGGCCGGGCACGGTTTCACCCAGTGCTGCCGGCACGGACCCGATGGGGCGGCAGCACGGGAAGAAGGGCGTAAACGCCAGTTCAGGGAACGCCACCAGCTTCGCTCCGCCGGCGGCGGCCTGGACAACCGCGTCGAGCCCTCGCGCCACGTTGGCCGTTACCTCTGCCCCTGCTCGATGCTGAACTAGTGCGATGCGCACGCGTGATGCTCCTTCCAGCGCTGGTACAGCTCGCCGATGGTCAGTCCAGTTGCCGGATCAATCATGTCCGGGGCGATCTGGGCCAGCGGACGCAGCACGAACTCGCGCTCCCGAAACCGCGGGTGAGGCACGCAGAGCCCCGCCTCGTCAATCACCCATGCACCAAACAGGATCAGGTCCAGATCGAGCGTCCGTGGCGCGCCCAAATGAGGCCGGCGGCGGCCGCACGCCCGTTCGATGTCGAGCAGGCGCTCGAGCAGCGACCGCGCATCACGGTCCCAGTACCCCGTCAGTGCGCCGTTCAGAAATCGTGGTTGCGGCTCGACGCCGACCGGCTCGGTCTCGACGAGATCCGAGACGGCCATGTCTGACAGGTCGGATTGCAGCAGCGTGATGGCGTGCTCCAGGTGTGCGTGAGGCTGGCCGAGATTGCTGCCGAGCGCAATCGCGACCCTCTCCACGGACGCCGGCCCCGTCTAGCCGATCCAGCGGGTCGACAACACGCCCCCGCCAGTCCCGGCCGTATCGGGTCGGCGACCGAGCAGGTCGTTGCGGCCGGCTGCCGCCATTTCGAAGAAGCGTTGATGCTCGGCCACTTCGCCCAGCATCAGGTCGAGCATCTTCCGGTGACGGGCGTGGCTGATCGCCTGCACGCGAGGCCGCCAGCGCGCGACGAAATCGCGCGCCGCTGCTGCGTCCGCCTCGAGCAGCACCTGCGCGCCAGCCCGGCCCCTGGCGGGCGCCGTCGCGTCAGGCGCCGATCCGCCAGCGTCGGGCGGCACGTCGATCCCGCTGAGCGCCGCCCTCAGCCAGCAGAGGTGGGTGTCTTCGCGCGCGATGACGTACTGGTAGGTGTTGTTGAACTCGTAGCTCGAGACCACCAGCGCGGCCCGCTCGTGGCGACGCATGAGCGCCAGCTTTTCGCGGTAGAGTTCCTGCAGCAGGGCGAGCAAATCCGTCGGCTTCACGAGTTCTGCTTTTCCTTGCAGGTGATGCAGACGCGGGTCCAGGGAATCGCGTCCAGCCGGGCCGGCGAGA
>Ga0315297_10002259_pt1 | contig 12109 bp, 8 predicted proteins | sample YL17G15_0_MG_FD_203628 | JGI IMG/M metagenome (GOLD analysis project Ga0315297, IMG submission 203628) | Sediment microbial communities from Yellowstone Lake, YNP, Wyoming, USA - YL17G15_0 | ecosystem: Environmental > Aquatic > Freshwater > Lake > Sediment | place: USA: Wyoming | collected... | reverse complement strand
AACCATTCTTCGCTTTGATTAATTAAGCCCGAAAATTTTTCCAGGTTAAAGATTAAATTGATAATCGGGTTATTTGACCTCAGGTAAAATCCCCCATTCTTTTGTGCATTTAACATATCCTTCCAAGACCACCAATTCAAAGATCCAGCGTCGCTGGGAGGCAAAAAGCCTCTAGGGGGTTGCCGTTGGAGTATCTGAAACTGAGGCTGTTGGAGTGACAGTTAATGTTTGGGTTGGCGTCTCGGAAGGAAGGGTGGTATTCGATGGAATCGCGGTGGCAGGTATGGTCGGGGTTGATGTCGGCGTATCCGAAGGAACCAGGGTGGACGTCGGCCGGGGTGTGGCGGTTGCAGTTGAGGTTGGTGTGGGGGTGGGAGTATAAATATTTAAAGTAATGTGGATTCTCTTTTCGGCATACCCGTCATTATCAGATTGGATGTACAAGCGCAGGGTGATTGGACCGGATGGGATCCCGGACAAATCCCAGGTGTAGACCTTGGCGGTAATTGGAACCGCCACGTTGGTATCGCTAATCAATGGATTCCATGCGTCCGGCTCATTGCCAACTCCCCAATCCAGACGCCAGGACCGGAAACCACCGGTGGCATCGGCCGCAAGATTGATATCCAATAAATTCTGCGATATGGTCTGGTTTTCTTCCAGCCCCGCAAATTGCAGTTGCGGGCGCGGATCGCTGGACCTGCACATCCTGTCAGGGATATAGAATATTTCCTGGAAACCCATATCACGCGCCCACAGCTGCCCTTTTTCGTCGTGGCTGATCCAATTGCGCGCGGTTTCATCAAAAACATTGATCGCCATGCGTTCACGGGTGAAATCGCCGCACAAGGGGGATGATTCAAGATTTGTCCAGGTATCCACCTCCACCTGGCGCCAGAGATCACTGTTGAAGTTTAATGGGGGCTGACCGGCGGAAAAAAACTCTTCCCGCTGGTTGATACACCATTGTGACGGTTGCGTGCCAGAGACCGTGCATATGGTATGTTCCTCGATTCCCCCGGGTATTACGAAAGGCGTGGGATTTACCCCGGTTAAGCGGTTGATCGCAAAAGTCATGAACTCCGCCCAGATCGGTCCGGCACCTGTCACTCCGCTGGTATTCTCCATGGGGGTATCGTCGGCATTCCCCACCCAGACACCTGCTGCCAGGTCAGGCGTGTATCCGAGAGTCCAGTTATCTTTCGAATCATTCGAGGTCCCGGTCTTGGCAGCCACCTGGAATGGCAGGTTAATGATCGAATTTGGGCCGAAAACAGGAATCCTGGCGGAGTTGTCGGATAAGATCGATGACATTAGGAAGGCATTTTCGGGGCTGATCACCTGCTCTCTGGCAGGAGGTTGGTATTGGAAGACGACCTTTCCTTGAAAATCGACGACCTTGTAAATCGCCACGGGAGGCACCCTCATCCCGCCGTTGGCGATCACAGCATACCCGCCCGTCATCTCCAGCAAACTGACTTCACCACCACCCAGGGTGAGTGACAAACCGTAGTCTGCCCGGGTCAGGCTGGTGATCCCCATGCGCTCTGCCATGCCAATGAGGCCTTCCTTCTGGGGGGTGTTCGGATCGTCATATATGCCGACAAATTGGAGCGTTTTGACCGCCGGGATATTGTACGAGTTTGCCAGCGCTGAACGGATGGTGAGAGGACCATGGAATTTGTGGTCATAGTTGTTTGGAACGTACGGCGGATTTGGGTCATTGGGCAGGCCGGAAGGTGGAAATTCCGAAGGCACATCCCAAATGAGCGTTGCAGGAGTCCAACCTTTTTCAAAAGCGGCCAGATATGTAAAAGGTTTAATTGAAGAGCCGGGTTGACGCGTGGCACTGACGGCCATGTTGATTTGCCCGGCATTCGCATCATTATAGAAATCAGGCGAACCGACCATGGCAAGGATTTCACCCGTGGAGGGTCGGATTGCCACCAGCGCCCCATCGGTAACGTGTTTATCTGCCAGGGCTGCCACCTGGTCGGCGACAGATTGTTGTGCGGCATCTTGCAGGTTGGGATCAAGGGTGGTATAGACGGTGAAACCTGACCGGTAGATCGTTTGCGGATCGAACTGCTTTTCCAGTAGGGTGCGGATATATTGCACCCAATGCGGGTAACGCATGCCAATTGCGGGCGGGGTAAAAGTCCTGGCTTTAATATCCAGTATGGCTGCTGCAGCGGCGTTTCCATCCACACATACGGGGTTTGGAGCATTGCTGACGAAAATGCAGTTGCGTTCAGTGGTCAGTTTAAGCATTTCCAGGATGACTTTTTGGAAGCGTACCAGGGTTATATCCCGGTTGGTGTAGATGTCATATACCGAGGGGGCTTGCGGCAGGCCGGCAATGAAGGCTGCTTCGGGAAGGTTCAATTGTGTGGCTGACTTGCCAAAATAGGTCTCGGCTGCGGCCTCCACACCATAAGACAGGTTGCCATAATAGATTTCATTTAGGTAGAGTTCTATGATCTCGTCTTTACTATATCGGCGTTCGATTTCGGTTGACAGGATGGCCTCGCGCAATTTTCTCATGTATGTGCGCTGGCTGCGCTCGGAGGGAGTGAACAGGAGGGCCCGTCCCAATTGCTGGGTAATGGTGGAAGCACCGGAAACGGTCTCACCGCTGGTGATGTTCTGCCAGAACGCACGCATAATGGCAAGCAGATCGAATCCGCGATGGGTATAAAAGTCCTTGTCTTCAGTCGAGATCGTGGCTGCCACCAAGTAGGGGGATATTTCATCCAGGGGGGTGTAAGTACGCCGACCTGCTGTGGGATCGGAGATTTCATATAATTCTCCTCCATTGCGGTCGAGAATATGTGTCGTTTCGAACTGGGAGGCACGCTGCTTCAGATCGCTTACGCTGGGCAGGGTGGCGGCAATGGAGTAGTATTCATATATCCCCAATGAGGTAAGGATCAATCCCAAGGCCACAATGACAAACAGGCTGACGATCAATCCGCGCAGCAGGCACCCCCATGACCTTGAGAATTTCACGGGCTTTCGATGAATTGCAGGGGGAATTGCCTGGGTTGGTCTTGGACGGCGCAAATTCGGAGTGGGGGTATGTTCTTTTGGAGACTGGGGGATGCGCCCAGTTCCAATGTCAATCTCTTCCACATGACGGGGTAATGGCATGCCGTTCCCATCCACTGCTGGGTGGCGGACGGGACGCGTCCCACCAGCTGGAGGCTCGTCCTGCGCCTCGGGTTCGGAATCCATCAGGCGATGAAATTTATCTCGGGGTTCTTCAGGGTCTGGCATGGTTTTTCCACACTATCTGAATTATTCTAGCACAAAACCTGGTGCACACTAAAAAACCGGCGCTGCCTTCCTCTCAGACCCAACCCCACCTGCAATCAAGGGGTGTGATTATTGAAGGTTGCCTTTGACCTCCCACCAAAATAACCGTATACTTAATTTATGCGCGATTGGACTCTCGGCTCCGGTGATCCGCTGGCTTTGACCTTGGTGGCAGACTTTCGCTTGTGTACTCCCGACTATGCGAACGATCATATTTGGGAACTCGAAACCGGTGGGGGGGATCCTCCGTCATTATCCCTGCATACAACCTACGGATTGCGTGCCCGTTCAATGCGCCTGTTTCCACGTTTCACCCGAAATAACAAGTCCGTAACTGAACCGGCCGCTTTCCCGATCCAGCCGCGATTGCGCCAATTCTGCCCCAATTTCCTTTCCCTGGATTTTTCCCCCCTCCCTGATATTGACGTTGTTGCTGAATATTGGGTTCCCGAATCGCATGCTGTCGCAGGCAGGTTTACCATTACCAATCTCGGCAGCAAACCGGATAAATTACTGCTTGAATTCTGCGGACAACTAACCCCTCTTGAGGGACAGGGTTTTGTCCCGCTTCCCTTGCAATCAACGAATATCCTGGTAGGAACCTGCGCAAACCTGGTGCCGGTGATCTTCCTTACCGGTGGATCCCGGCCCGGACCCGGACCATACCCCTCCCTGGCCATCGACCTTTCATTGGCAGCCGGGGAATCGCGCACGCTGACATGGGCGCAGGCAGCTCTCACCAATCAAAAAGAATCCTTTGAACTGGCACGCCACGTTGCCGCACTTCCCTGGGAGGCCGAAAGGGCCAAGATAGACCTGGTAAATTCTGCCCAGACCGTGGAGATTTACACCGGAAACCCCGATTGGGACGCGGCATTCGCCCTCAGTCAGAAGATTGCCTTTGGCCTGTTTTTCGGCTCCAGTCAGAATTTTCCCCATCCTTCCTTCATGCTCACCCGTCAACCTGACCAGGGGTACTCGCCGCGCGGAGATGGCAGCGATTATTCTCAACTGTGGAGTGGGCAGCAGGTTCTAGAATCATATTTCCTCGCCAACCTGCTCCCTGGGGCTCCTGGATTGACCTCTGGTCTGGTGCGCAATTTCCTCACGGCACAAGCCGAGGATGGATCGATTGATTGGAAGCCTGGTGTAGCAGGTCAACGCGGCCGCTGGCTGGCTGCCCCACTGTTGGCAAGCCTTGCCTTAAAGACATTTATGAAAACGCATGATCGGAGTTTCCTGCGCGAAATCCAGTCCGGACTGGAATCTTTTTCCCGCAGCTGGTTTAATGAAACTCACGATCGAGATGCTGATGGGTTCCCCGAATGGGATCACCCATTGCAGGCAGGTGTCGATGATTCACCAGCTTTTACCCTCTGGCAAACCGGTGGTCTTGGTGCGGAAATATCTACGGCAGAAAGCCCTGCCCTGGCTGCCCTGCTTTTCCGGGAAGCCCGTGCCCTGTCGAAAATAGCCGGGATCCTGGGCCAGTCTAAAAGCCAGGCAAAATGGAGGCTTGAGTCTGAACGGATGGGATTTCTGGTTGAAGATTGTTGGAATGCTGCCGCTGCAATGTATCACCTGCGCGATCGCGACACCCATTTCAGCCCGGAAGGGAAATCCTTGGGAACTTTCAGCGGGCCGGGGACATTCACGTTGGGGCAAACTTTTCAGCAGCCGTTGCGGCTTCTCCTTCGATTGGAAATGAATGGTGAAACCACCCGCCGCTTGAAAATAACCCTCCGCGGGAAAAATGGTAAAAAGCTGCTGTCTGAAACCCTTGGGCGTCTTGACTTTCAATGGGGACCGGAATTGGCAGTTACCACCACCCAGGGGGTTTTTACCAGCCTGAAAGAAATCGTGGTGGAGGGAGTGGATACAATTGACCGGGTTTCCGTCTCGGTCATGGATTTCTCCGCTGAAGATATAACCCTTTTCCTGCCCCTGTGGGCTGGCATTCTAAGCCAATCTCGTGCGCAGGAAATTGTCAACCAGGCATTGCTCGCCAAGGGACGGTTCTCGAGGTCATTCGGGATACCTTTTTGTGCCAACTCTGCCGCGGGGGACCTTGCCGTCACCTCCATGTGCATCCACGTTCCCTGGAACGCATTTGTCATAGAGGGGTTGGTGGGCTATGGTCTGCGGGCGGAAGCAGTCAGGTTGATCATGCAGGTTATGGAAGCGATCATCCAGAACCTAAAACGGCAGCATGCCTTTTACCGGGTCTATCACTCTGAAAGCGGTGCAGGCATGGGGGAATCCAATCATGTCGCTGGGCTTGCCCCCACCGATTTGTTTTTGGAAATCCTGGGGGTGCAGATTGAATCACCAAAGCGGGTTACTTTAAGCGGAATGAATCCATTTCCCTGGCCAGTTACGGTAAAATATAGGGGTCTGACCGTTACCCGCAGTGCACACCAGACAAATGTCTTTTTCCCCGACAGTCAGACGGTCACGCTGGATGATCCGACCGATGCGGTGGTCTCGGTTGAATAGGAGGCAACTATGGATGGTTCGCCCATACGCTTTTTAATGATCGCCATTGTCCAGGAACAGGATGTGGACCTGGCCATGCGGGCCCTGGCTGTGCTGGTTGTGCCTGTCTTTCACCTTGCCAGCACCGGGGGTTTCCTGGGGCGGCGTAACGCAACATTATTGGTGGGTCTGCCTGAGGGCAAGGAGGACGAAGTACGCGTGGCATTGCAAAAATCCTGCCGGCAGCGGGTGGAATATCTGGCCATCCCGCTGGAGGGCTCGCCACTCCCGCTTCCGACTCCAGTGCCGGTTACCGTCGGCGGGGCCACGGTTTTCACTATTCCTGTTGAACGATTCGAAGAATTATAGGCTTTCCGTCTGCCAAAGTTAGGAGTGTGACCCATGAAAATGATCATTGCCATCTTGCGGGATTTGGATACAGACCAAGTCACCCGGGCGTTGACAGCCGGCAACCTGCGTGTCACCCGCATTGCATCCACGGGCGGTCTGCTGCGGAGAGGGGTAACCACCCTGCTGGTGGGTGTGGACGACGGTAAGGTTGACACCACCATCCAGATAATAAAAGAGAATTGCAGCCCGGCTGTCGAAGGTGAGAAGCGCGCCACCATATTTGTTGTACCTATTGAGAAGTTTGAACAGGTTTAAGGAGCGCTTGGAGGGCTGCTGCAGAAAATAACCGCATGGTTTCATTATAGGGTGGAAAGCGATTCCTTCTTTTATTTAACCCATCACAAAATTATCGATCAAGCGCGTCTTCCCAACAAAGACTGCCGTTGATAGCAATGCCCTGCCGTGGAGGGTATCCAATTCTTCCAGCGTTTCATAATCCGCACAAGACACATATTGCATTCGCGCCAATGGTTCGGTTGCGATAGTTTCCTGCACCAGGGAGCGCAGATTTTCAGCCTGGCGTTCCCCGGAATCAAAGGCCGATTTGGCGGCAGATAACGCCCGGAAAATTATCCTCGCCGCCTGTCGTTCTTCGGGGGAAAGATAAATATTTCGGCTGGATTTAGCCAGCCCATCCACTTCGCGCAGGGTGGCACAGATGACGATCTCGATCGGTAAGTTCAAATCCCGGGTCATCTGCCGGATAACAGCTGCTTGTTGTGCATCTTTTTGCCCAAAATATGCCTTGTCCGGGTTCACAGAGTTGAACAGCTTGGTCACGACAGTGGCCACTCCCCGGAAATGTCCCGGGCGGACTTCTCCCTCCAGCCGCCTCGTCAGCCCTTCAACCTCCACCCAGGTCTGAAAACCAGCTGGATACATCACTTCGGTTGTGGGCGTCCAAACCAAGTTCACCCCTGCGGCCTCAAGCAGGGCCAGGTCGCGGGGCAGATCGCGCGGGTATTTTGCCAAGTCCTCGCTTGGGCCAAACTGGGTCGGATTGACGAATATGCTGGCGATGACACTGGCACATTCGGCTTTGGCAGCCTTCACGAGAGAAATGTGACCATCGTGCAGATACCCCATGGTGGGTACAAATCCGACCGGCGAGGGTAGGAGACTGCGTTCCATGCGTGTCTCGGGGATCGTGATTGTGGTTTTCATATTTTCCTCCGCAGTTTCCACTTGAAATTTGTCTGCACATCAATAAACTGGTTAATGATAATCATATTTATTCCAAGAAGGGAGATCAAGGATGCCATCACTTAATCGAGTCCAACTCATCGGTCGCCTGGGTAAGGACCCCGAAAGCCGTACGATACCCACTGGAAAAAAAGTGACCCACTTCAGCCTGGCTGTCAGTCAGCACTGGAAGTCAGCCGAAGGTGAAAACAAGGAATCCACCGAATGGGTCAATGTGGAATCTTGGGGTCGGTTGGGAGAAATCTGCCAGCAATACCTTCACAAGGGGAGCTTGATTTTCCTTGAAGGCCGTCTCAAAACCGACAAATTCGAAGAAAAGGGTGAGACCAAATACTTCACCAAGGTGGTAGCCCTGTCCATGCAAATGCTGGATCGCAAGCCGGAAGATGAGCCTTTGGCGATGGTCGACGAAGCACCCGCCGGGTATGATGCATAGTCGAATAGGTTCATAACAGACGGCGCGCCGTGTCTTTGGTGCGCCGTCTGTTATTTTATGCGATTACAGGCTCGAGCGAATATGGACGATATCACCATCCCTGACGGTATATTCCTTCCCTTCCAGGCGTAGTTTGCCTTTGGCTTTTGCCTCGCTCATGCCCCCCAATTCGATCAAATCCTGGCAGGAAATCACTTCTGCGCGCACAAACCCATGCGCCAGGTCGGTATGGATTTCGCCGGCAGCCTCCACAGCTGTGGCTTTTCGTTTTGTGGTCCAGGCACGCACTTCGTCCTCACCAACGGTGAAGAAGGACTGCTGGTTGAGCAGGTCGTACGAGATACTGATCATGCGGTTGAGCGAGAGCTCGGTGATGCCATACTCAGACATGAAAACAGCCGCGTCGTCGGGCGGCAATTGGGCGATCTCCATTTCCAGTTTGCCTTGCAGCGCCACCATGGGTGCAAGGTTCTGGATCTTGGGTTCGGCCTGCCCTTCACCCAGGTTTAATAAGAAGAGCATGGGTTTGCGGGTGAGCAGGCCAAAACCGGAAAGGAATTTCTCCTCTTCGGCAGAGAAGGATTGGTCACGCAGCGGCTTCTCGGTGGAAAGAATCTCGTGCAGACGTGTGAACAAGGCTGTCTGCCGTTCATTTACAACCTTATCCGTACCCCCTTTTTTGCGTTCCTCCACCAACCGCTCGAGCTTGCGTTCCACGGCAATTAAATCATTTAGCAAGAGCTCCCCATTCATCGCTTCGATATCACGTACCGGATCCACGCTCCCGGAGGGGTGGGAGACATTTTCATCCTCAAAACAGCGGACCACATGGATTAATCCATCCATCTGCGATAATTGGTTCAGGAGCTGACCGGAAATCCCGGATTTAGCCACCCCGCTGTCCAACCCGGCGATGTCGGCATAGGTTACCTTGGCATAGATGGTCTTTCTTGGCTTGAAGAGAGCCGAAAGCTTGTCCACCCTGGAATCTGGTACATCCACCACGGCTGTATGGATCTCAATGCGCCCTGCAGAAGCGGTTGTCGGAGCGTTGCCTCGCGTGAGCGCATTAAACAGGGTGGTTTTACCTGATTGGGGGAAGCCGATTATGCCAAGTTTCATCCAAACCTGCAGGTGTGGTAAAATTTGGGCGCCGGCCGGAGTGGCGGAACTGGCAGACGCGCACGACTCAAACTCGTGTTCCCTGACGGGATTGTGGGTTCAAGTCCCACCTTCGGCATTATATCAAGAAAAATCCCTTTGCCGGGGAGTAGCACCCGCATTTGCGGGACAGGCGGCCGTCAACACGGAGGAGACTCCCGGTTACCTGTACGCCAACCAGCGTTCGCGAGACCGTCATCCAGGTGGTCTCGCGTTTCTGTTATGCCAGTTGCTCCAGGATGCGCGTGGTCAGCGGGTAAGAGTCTCGGTAATTCCCGGGATCCGGGAATAATCACAGGTCGAGATGGATAATTGTCAGGCTGGTTTTTTGAATTATCATACAGGTATCAGAAGAAGCAGTATATCCAAGGAGACACCATGCCTGCCATGAATGATATTTTAGCGGTTATCCTTGGGGGTGGACGGGGTTCGCGTCTCTTTCCACTGACCAAATTGCGCGCCAAGCCAGCCGTACCGATCGCCGGTAAATACCGCCTGATTGACATTCCTATCAGCAACTGCATCAATTCCGGGATTTACAAGATTGATGTGTTGACCCAATTCAACTCCCACTCCCTTCACCGGCATATAAACCAGACCTATAATTTCGACCAATTCCACACCGGATTCGTTGAAATCCTTGCCGCCGAACAAACGCTCGAATCTGCTGACTGGTACCAGGGTACGGCAGATGCCCTGCGAAAACAAATTTTCCAGATCCGTTCGTCACGCGCGAAATACATCCTGATCCTGGCTGGCGATCACCTGTATCGCATGGATTACGCCCGGATGGCTGAATTTCATTGGGGACATAATGCAGATGTAACCGTCGCCGTCCAACCAATTCTGCGGACAGAAGCCTCCGGTCTGGGCATCCTGAAACGAGGCAAAGATGACCGCATCACCGATTTTGCGGAAAAAACCAAGGATCCTGCGGTGCTTTCAAAATTTACAAGCCGCGCGGATAATCTTCGCCCGTTCCTTGGATCAATGGGGATTTATCTTTTCAAGACGCAGGTCCTGATTGATCTTTGCCGTGAAAATCCTCAATTGGACGATTTTGGCGGGGACATGATCCCTCATGCCATCTCGACTTGTGCCGTTTACGGATATGATTTCGATGGCTATTGGAGGGATATCGGAACGATCCGGTCCTTCTACGAGGCCAACCTGGATCTGACCTGTCAAAACCCTCCATTTAGTTTCTTTGATGCCGAAAGACCCGTGTATACCCATTCGCGGTCCCTGCCTGGCTCTGTGGTGGAGGACAGCCGATTGAGGGATGTTCTTCTGGCGGATGGCTGCCAGATTCAGCAGGCAGAGATCACCCACTCAGTCATTGGCATACGCAGCATCATTGCGGCTGGAACAAGGATCAAAGATAGCGTCCTGATGGGTGGGGATTACTACCTGGTGGATTCAGATGTTGATCGGACTAAACCCCCCATTGGGATTGGGCCGCGGTGTTCCATCGAAGGCGCCATCATCGACAAGAATGCCCGGATCGGCTCGGAGGTGGAGATTCGCCCATTTCCCCTTGGGACTGAAATAACCAATGATAATTGGGTCGTCCAGGATGGGATTGTGGTTATCCCTAAAAATGGAATTCTCCCATCCGGTACAAAAATCGGTCCATCCTTTGATCCGAGTCTGAGGAATAAAAAATAACTTTGGGAGAATGAAATCGATGTCAAAAAAAATCATGCCGGGATTGGCTGCTTCGGTGAAGTCTGAACCTTGGCATGCCCTGTCACCAGCGGAAGTCCTTGAACACCTAAAAGTCCATGAAAATGGGATAACCGAGGCAGAAGCTGCTGCAAGGATGACGCAATACGGCCCCAACCAATTGACGGAAGCGTCCCGTCCCGGTTTCCTGCAGCTTCTCTGGGATCAGTTCAATAATTTTATCGTCATACTGCTCATCGTGGCGTCCATCATTTCCGCACTTTTAGGCGAGTGGGTGGATGCCTCTGCAATCATGGCCATAGTCCTGATAAACGCCATCCTGGGAATCGTTCAGGAAAGGCGCGCTGAAGAAGCCTTGGCAGCTCTCAAAAAATTGGCTGCACCTGAAGCACGCGTTCTACGGGGCGGGCACCATATTACTGTCTCATCCCAGGATCTCGTTCCCGGCGACATTGTTTTCCTTGAAGCAGGCAACCATGTCCCCGCGGATATGCGCCTGCTGGATGTGGCAAATTTACGAGTCGACGAAGCTGCCTTGACCGGCGAGTCGCTCACTGTGCAAAAGAATGCTGCACTGAAGTTGGAAGAAAACATACCCCTCGGTGATCGAAAAAATACAACCTTCATGGGAACCATGGTCACCTATGGGCGCGGGCGCGGCGTGGTGATTGATACCGGCATGCGCACGCAGCTCGGGATGATCGCTCGGATGCTCGAAGGCGTTGACCAGGAAGAAACCCCCCTGCAGAAGCGGCTGGATCAGCTCGGTAAAACCCTCGGTTGGGGTGCATTGGCTGTCTGCGGGATCGTTTTCATCATCGCTGTGATCGAAAATACAAACCTGGGTCTGCTTACAGCAGCCGGAGGTGGCATCCTGGCCTACCTCACGGCCTCGAAGACTCAATTGGTCGAATTCTTCATCGTTGCCGTCAGCCTGGCGATCGCCGCTGTTCCCGAGGGCTTGCCCGCAGTGGTAACCATCAGCCTGGCGCTGGGCATGCGGGAAATGATCCACCGGCATGCTCTCATCCGCCGGCTCTCCTCCGTGGAGACACTCGGATCGGCCACGGTCATCTGTTCAGATAAAACAGGTACACTAACACAAAATGAAATGACTGTCACGCGTATCTGGGTGGATGGATTGTTCGTCGATGTTACCGGTTCGGGGTACTCCCGGAGGGGGGAGTTTCAGGTGGGCGGTAATCTGGTCGATCTGCATGAATATCCGGGTGTGGAAACCGCCCTTTGGATTGGTGCCCTCAACAACGATGCCCAACTCGAGGTTGTTGAAGGGGACGACCAGTCTTATCGAATCGTCGGTGATCCCACCGAAGGTTCATTGTTGATCGCTGCCGCCAAGGCAAACGCCTACCATTTAGAATTGCACAATGCCTATCCGCGCGCGGACGAGGTTCCATTTGA
>Ga0315297_10002257_pt1 | contig 12123 bp, 13 predicted proteins | sample YL17G15_0_MG_FD_203628 | JGI IMG/M metagenome (GOLD analysis project Ga0315297, IMG submission 203628) | Sediment microbial communities from Yellowstone Lake, YNP, Wyoming, USA - YL17G15_0 | ecosystem: Environmental > Aquatic > Freshwater > Lake > Sediment | place: USA: Wyoming | collected... | reverse complement strand
CCGCCAGATCATCTACTACCCGGCGATGGAGGAAAAAGCGCCACTGCTGGTGTCGCGCCTGCGGATGACCGACGCGACGCGCACGATGGTATTCGTCAATACCAAGCGGCTCGCTGAGCGTCTCGAACGCGTGTTGCGCGCGAATGGCATCGTCGCGGCCGCGATGTCCGGCGACGTGCCACAACGCAAGCGCATGCGCATGCTGCGCGAGTTTCACGAGGGCAAGCTCGCCGTGCTGGTTGCGACCGACGTCGCCGCACGCGGCCTGCACATTCCGGACGTCAGCCACGTGTTTAATTACGACCTGCCGCAGGATGCGCAGGACTACGTGCACCGCATCGGTCGCACCGCACGTGCCGGAGCGGCCGGCGACGCGGTCAGCTTCGGCTGCGAGCAATATGTGGTCTCGCTGCCCGACATCGAGGCATTCATCGGCCAGCGCATTCCGGTCGGCAGCTTCGACCCGGCGGAATTGCCCCAACTCAGGTCCGGCTACCTGGCGCCGCGCCAGGATGACGACGAGGAGGATGGCCCTGCGCCACCCGCGCGCCATCGGCGCGGTCACGAACAAGGCCGCCAGGACCATCGCGGTGGCAGGCCGCATACGCAAGCGCCGGTTAAGGTAGCGGTGGCGCCTGCCACGCCGGTCGCAGCCCCGGCGGACGCTGCACCGCCCGCCAGGAAACGGCGGCGGCGCCGCCGGCATGGCGGTGGCCCCGGCAGCGGGCCTCAGGCACCGCCGGCCGGTTGACTCTCCATGATGCGCGGCGCAAGCCCCTGCGCCAGTTCGTACACCGAATCAACGGCCGGAAAGTCCTTCACCGCCCGCGCGGGCGCGCGACTGCTTGGCCGGCGCACTGCATAAAGCCACTTGATGCCATGCCCCCGAGCCGCGCGCAACACGGGCAGACTGTCATCCACATAGAGTGTCCGGCGCGTGTCGAAGGGTTCCTGCGCGGCAAGTCTTGGCCAGAATGCGGCGCTTTCCTTGGCTTCGCCCAATTCGTGCGAGGAATAGACCGCGTGGAACTCGCGCCGGACTCCGAGATGCGCATCCTTGATTGCGAGCGCCTCCGGATGGGCATTGGTCACCAGCACGACCCGCCGGCCAGAGGCGCGAAGCCCCGCGACGAATTCCCGCGACTTCGGCAGCCAGGCTATCTGGTGTCGTGCCGCGCGCTTGAGCGCCGCGATATCGAGCGAAAGCGCCCGGCTCCAGTAGTCGATGCAGTACCAGTCGAGCGTGCCATGGGTCGCTTCGAAAATCGGCTTCATCATCTGGCGCGCCTCGTCGATCGGCAGTCGCCGGCTTTCTGCGTAGTGCCGCGGAACCCATTCCTGCCAGAAGTGGATGTCGAAGCCGAGATCCAGCAGCGTGCCGTCCATGTCCAGCATCACGGTATCGATCGACGACCAATCAGGAACGATGGCGGTGCTGTGCACGCGCCTATGATATAACGCGCGCCTTTCCGGAGTTGCAATGATCCCCGACCTGCATCGCCTGCTGCTCGACGTTACTGCACTTGCCCGCGAGGCGGGTCGCGCGATACTCGGCGTGTACGCGTCATCGTTCACCGTCACGGAGAAAGATGACCGCTCGCCGCTGACCGAAGCCGATCTGCAGGCGGAGCGATTGATCCTGGCCGGACTGCGCAGGCTCGCACCAGAGATCCCTGTCCTGTCGGAGGAATCGGCCAAGGCGCCGTATTCGAAGCGCGCTGCCTGGGACTGGCTGTGGGTCGTGGACCCGCTGGACGGCACCAAGGAATTCGTGCAGCGCAATGGGGAATTCACAGTCAATATCGCGCTCGTCCACGATCACCGCCCGGTGCTCGGCGTCGTGCACGCGCCGGTTCTCGAGCGCGACTATTACGCCTGCGAGGGAATCGGCGCGTTCCGTTCCGATGCCGCCGCCGCAGGCCGGCCGATCCGCGTCGCGGCGCGTGGTCCGGGGCCGGTGCGCGTGGTCGGCAGCCGCTCGCATCGCGGCAGCTCCCTTGACGCCTTCCTGGCACGCATCGGGCCGCACGAGTTCGTCGAGGTCGGCAGTTCGCTCAAGATGTGCCTGGTCGCAGAAGGCTTGGCCGACGTGTATCCGAGGCTGGGTCCGACTAGCGAGTGGGATACCGCCGCTGGCCAATGCGTTGCCGAGCAGGCGGGCGCCCAGGTATTGCAGCTGGATGGCCAGCCGCTCTGCTACAACAAGGGCGACGACGTCTTGAATCCGTATTTCATCGCCTATGCGGACCCTGGCACGGACTGGCTAGCGCTGCTGCGATGAGCTGGGAGCTGCTGCTCGCGACTCTGCTTCTCGCAATACTCGGCTTGTTCTGGCATTCGAGCCTCGCCGCGCGTGAGCTCGCGAATCGCGTGGCAATGGACACCTGCACGAGCGCCCAGGTCCAGATGCTCGATGGTACGGTCTCGATACACCGCCTGAAGATCGTCCGGCATTCCGAGGCGCCACTCGCCTGGCGGCGCACCTATGTCTTCGATTACACGGAGGACGGCTTCAGCCGTCGCCGCGGCTTCGTCGTGGTCACCGGAAATTCGGTCGACACGGTCGGCCTGGGGCCAAGGCCGGTATGAATCCTCAATCGCCGGTGGACCTGCACCTGCACTCCTCCGCCTCCGACGGCGTGCTCGAGCCGGCTGCACTTGTTGCCCACGCCGCCGGCTGCGGTGTCACGTTCATGGCATTGACCGATCACGATACGGTCGCCGGCCTTGATGAAGCAGCGGCGGCCGCGAAACGCCTCGGTGTCACCCTGGTTACCGGCGTTGAACTGTCGGTCGACTGGAGAGGCCGTGCATTGCACGTGCTGGGCCTCGCATTCGATCCGGCGGCCTTGCCGCTGGTGCGCGGCCTGCGCCTGCTGCAGGCAGAAAGGCTGGAGCGCGCCGGGCAGATGGCCGCCCGCCTCACCAAAGGCGGCGCCCCGGGAGACGCTGCGCTTGAACTGGTGCGCGCTGCAGGCCAACTTCCCACCCGCATGCACTTCGCCCGCGCGCTGGTCACGCTCGGCGCAGCCAAGGATGCCGCGACCGCATTCGATCGCTGGCTGGCACGCGGCCGACCGGGTTATTTCGCCGCAAAGTGGCCGTCACTCGCAGAAGCAACCGGCTGGGTCGTGGCAGCCGGCGGCAGCGCCGTGATTGCGCATCCGATGCGCTATCCGCTGTCAGCCGGAGCGCGGCGCGAGCTTTGCGCCGAGTTTGTCACCGCCGGCGGCCGGGGGATCGAGGTCATCACCGGTGGCGGCGGAATCCGCAATGCCGATCAGGCCATTTCGCTCGCCGTCCGCTGCGGTCTTGACGGCTCGGTCGGTTCCGACTTTCACGACCCGGCGATTCCGTGGAATCCGCCCGGGCGTTTGGCTAAGCTTCCGGGGTCGGTCCGGCCAGTATGGTTGGGGCCGCCGTTCCCTGAATTCGAGTCCGACGCCAAACCGGAATGACCGACGAAGACAAGGTCAACACCCAGCTGTTCGAGCGGATGCAGCGCCTGCGCGACCTGCGCATCGAGCACCGCGACCTCGACGACGTGATCTGCCGACTGTCGATGGATCTCTATGTCGACGAGTTGCAGCTGCGGCGCCTCAAGAAGCGCAAGCTGATGCTGAAGGACCAGATCATGCGGCTCGAAAGCGAGCTTATCCCGGACCTTAACGCCTGATGCAGGAACTGATCGACCTACTCGCCAGTCTGTACGCCGCCGCGGGCAAGCTGCAGCTCGTGGTACTCGCCGTAACGGCGGCCGTCGTTGCCGCGGGCGTTATCCGCGGCAGGCCCTGGTACGTCAATCGGCCCGAGAACGGCGGCAGCGCCCGCGGGATTGTCACCGACGCCATTGTCGTCGTATTGCCGTATCTGGCCGGCCTCGTGATCGTCGGCGCCGCGCGAATGTGGCTTTCCGCCCATGGCAGGCAGGGCGAGTGGCTGGAGACCGCCTGGATCCTGCTGGCGCTGCTCGCGCTGATCCGCTTGCTCGCCTTCCTGCTGCGGCTGTCGCTCGGGCGCGGCACGCGCATGAAGGCCTGGGAACTGCGCATCACGCTGATCATCTGGGCGCTGATTGCAACGGAGTTGCTCGGCTGGTGGGATGCGATCGTCTCCGCGCTCGACTCCATCGGACTGTCGAAAGGCGCGACACGCATCACGATCTGGTCGGTGCTGAAGGCATTTGCCACCGTGACCGTATTCGTGGTCGTCAGCGCCTGGGTCGCGCGCTGGATCGACCAGCGGGTCAGCACCGTGCAGGAACTGGCGCCGTCGACGCGCATCGGCATCGGCAAGTTTGTCTACGTTTTCCTGATCGCGCTGGGCGTGCTGCTGGGATTGCAGGCATCGGGCGTCGACCTGACGGCGCTAACGGTGTTCTCGGGCGCGATCGGCCTCGGCCTCGGTTTCGGCCTGCAGGCGGTCGCAGCGAATTTCGTGAGCGGCATCGTGTTGCTGTTGGATCGCTCGATCAAGCCGGGCGATGTCATCAGCTTCGCAACGACCACTGGTGCAAGCACGACCGGCTTCGGCTGGGTCGAGGAATTGCGCGGCCGCCATATCGTGATCCGCGACCGCGACGGCATCGCGACACTCGTGCCGAACCAGAATGTGATCACGAATCCGCTGATCAACTGGAGCTATGGGCACCCCAAGGTTCGGCTGCGCCTGCCTGTGCGGATCAGCTACCAGGACGACCCCGAGCTGGCCCTGAAGCTGCTGCTCGACGCCGCCGAGCATCCGCGCATCCTGTCCGACCCGCCGCCGGTCGCGCGGCTGATGGAATTCACCGACTTCGGCATGGAGATCGAGTTGCGCTTCTGGATTGGCGATCCGGCCGAGGGCGTCAACAACGTGCGCTCCGATGTCAATCGCCGGATCTGGGCATTGTTCCGCGAGCAGGGCGTGACGATTCCGACGGCGCAGCGCGAACTCAGGATCCTCGAAGGCAGCCTGCCGGCATCGAAACTCGCGCCGCGCGCAACACAGCCGATCAAGCCGTCGACCGACGGCCAGGATTGACGATGAAGACTGGCGCCCCTGCGCGCCTCGACATTCCGGAAGGCGAATACACGCTGAGTTTCGTGCGCAGCCCCGGCCCGGGCGGGCAGAATGTCAACAAGGTTGCGACGGCCTGCGAGCTGCGCTTCGGGGTCGGCGCGACGACGCTGCTGGACGAAGCAGGCAGGCAAAGGCTGCGGGTAATGGCAGGCCGGCGCCTGACATTGCTGGACGAAATCGTGCTCGAAGCCCACCGGCATCGTAGCCGCGAAGCCAATCGTCGCGATGCAATCGGCCGGCTCGCCGAGTTGATCGAGCGTGCGCGCAAGGTGCCAAAGATCCGCAAGCCGACGCGACCGACCAGAGGCGCCCGCGCCCGCAGGCTCGAGGGCAAGCGCCAGCGCAAGGACATCAAGCGCCTGCGCGCGCGGCCACATTCGAGCGAGTAGCCGGCTCAGCCAGCAGCCGAATTCTTCGGCTACAGGCCGCAAGACTTTAGCTGTGGGTGACCTGCAGGATGCTGTTGCGGATCTGCTCTGACAGCACGATGCGGGCGTCTTCCGCAACCGCAAACAGCAGGTCGTCGTAAGTCAGCAGCCCTTCGCTATCCAGCCGGACCACCCCGCGCTGGCGCAGGAGTTCGATGAAATCCCGGAACATCGCCCGGTCGAAGAATTCAGGGGCGGCCAGTCCGTACAGCATGGACATTCGCTGCGCCATCGTGACGCAGCGCTTCTCCAGCGCCTCCAGTGTCAGCACCGAGCGCCCGGCGCGCAGCAGCAGCGCGATGGCCAGGTAATAACGCTCGATGGTCTGGATCGTCGCCTGAGCAAGAACCGACAGGCGCACGGCCTCGGCGCTGCCGGTGGTGGGCCGGCGCCAGGACGCGCCATCGGCACAACGCTCCAGCAGGCCGTGCCCCGCCAGCGCCGCGAGAACACCGTCCACTGCGCCGGTCAACTCGTCTTCACGCCAGCGCAGGAACAGTTCTGCTCGGATGTACGGATAGACGCGCCAGACGAGCCGCTGCACGTCCTCGTGGCGCATCGTGGAATTGTTCAGGAAAGCGCAGGCAACCAGTGACGGCAACGCGAACAGGTGCAGGACATTGTTGCGGTAGTAAGTCGCGAGCACCGCATTCTGCTCGACCATCCGCAGCACGTCGCCGAGCGGGTGCGCACGCCGCTCCAGCATGCCCATCTGCTCGACACGCCGGATGATCGAGGCGCCATCTTCAGCCGCTACCGAAACGTCCGGTGAGTATGGAAATGCACGCAGCAGGTCGATATACAACTGCAGTTGCTTCTCGAGATCGCTCTCGACCATCGCCTGGCGCGGCGCCGCGAGCAACGCGACCGACAGCAGGTTGATCGGCGTCACCGCCGCTGCGCCATTGATCCTGCGCATGATTTCGACAGCGACGGTATCGACCACAGCTCCAAACCATTCCGGGCGCGCGCTCTCGTCCTTCACGTCATCACGCCAGTCGGGCTTCAGCCGGTCCAGCACGCCGTCGAGCAGCAGCGGTTCGCCGAAGCTGATGAACACGCGACCCAGCTGCCGGCGCAGTTGCGGCAGCACGCGCAGCAGCCCGCGCACCGATTCATTCTTCTTGGGCCGGCCCGAAAGCTCGTCGATGTACGACTCACCCTCCAGCAGGCGCTCGTATCCGAAGTACGCAGGCACATAGGCGACCGGCCGTCGCGCATCGCGGAGGAAGCTGCGCACCGTCATGCTCAGCATCCCGGTGCGCGGCTGCAACAGCCTGCCGGTGCGGCTGCGGCCGCCCTCGATGAAGAACTCCATCGCGTGGCCGCGATTCATCATCACGTCGACATACTTCATGAAAACGATCGGGTACAGCCCGCTACCGCGGAAGCTGCGCCGTATGAAAAACCCGCCGCCCTTGCGAAGCAAGCGCCCGATGACCGGCAGGTTCAGGTTGATGCCGGCGGCGACATACGGCACTGCGTAACCGCGCCGGTAGATGATGTACGACAGCAGCAGGTAATCGATGTGGCTGCGATGGCAGGGAACGTAGACGATCTCGCAGGCCGGCGGCAGCCGGTCGAGGTACTCGGCGTTCCTGACCTCGACGCCTTCGAAGACCCTGGTCAACATCCGGTTCAGGACCCGGTCGGCGACCCGCACGAATGCGTGCGAATAATCCGCTGCGATCTCAAGCGCGTAGCGGCGTGCGGCCCGCAAGCCGTCGCGGCGGGAAGACTTCGAATCGCGGATCTCCTGGCGTACCGCCTGGCGCACCGAGCGCGTCCTCAGCACCTGCGCGACGATCGCGCGGCGCGTTGACAGGTCGGGACCCAATGTGTCCGCGCGCATGTGCCGGAACTCGGCGCGCAGTTCCTTGAGCAACCGGCGCGCGCCGCGCGCACCGTCCGCGCCTGACGCGGAATAACTCTGAAGCGCGCGCGGCTCGCCAAACCGGATCAGCGTATTGCGGCCGTTGAAGACGATGGACAGCATTCGCCTGAATGGGCCGACCAGCGCCCAGTTCTCCGACAGGATCAGGCGCAGCCAGGACCGCTCGCGCTGCGGCGCGCGGCCCCAATAGACCGACACCGGAACGATGTCGAGCTCGAGCGCGGGGTCCATACCAGCTGCCGCGACTGCGCTCGCGAGTTCCGGCGGCGTGCGCCGGTCAGCGCGGCGGCGCAACACGCCGGCGCGCCGCTCCATGGCGACCACCGAGCGCGGCAGGCGCAGCTCGCGCAATTGCAGGCGCTTGGCGGGCCGGCGCAATCCTCCATTCATGCAGGCCTGCTCGAGCGCCAGCAGGTCGGAAACGCTGCGCTCCTCCAGCACGTAGAGCAGCGGGCGGGTGCGGCCACGCAGGCGGACGAACGCGTCTTCGGGCGCGACATTGGCCCGCACGAATACGCGCAGGACGCCGCGCAGCGCCCATAGAAAAGTACGATCGAGCCCTAGCAGGCGCTTCATTCTTCGGGTTTTTGGTCTTCGCTCTCGCTGATCTGCGCTTCGAGCGCGGCCTTGTGCGCCTCGACCGCAGCATTGGTCCGGTCACGGGCCTTGTCCTGCGTGCTGACCAGGTCACCGAACACGGTGTCTTCGACCTTCATCGGTCGTTGTTCCGGTTCGGGCTCACTCTTGCCGCAGCCAGCCATTGCGAGCACCGCAAATGTCCCAGCCATCCAGATTGCGCGCATCGCGGCCCTCCCTGGTCGACAAGTGATGGAGTTTAGCGCGATCCTGCACGCCATGGACTCATTCGAGGGCAAGGTGGTCGTGCTGACCGGCGCGTCCGAAGGCATCGGCCGCGCGCTTGCGCTTTCGCTTGCATCTGCCAGGGCGCGACTGGTGCTCGCGGCCCGGAATGCCGGACGCCTGGCATCCCTGTCAGAAGAATGCATTGCGCGCGGCGCTGAGGTCCTGTGCGTGCCGACCGACGTCGCGCAGCGCGCCGATTGCACGGCACTGATCGACGCGGCTCGCGCACGCTTTGGAGCGATCGATGTGCTGCTGCACAACGCCGGATCGACGATGTGGTCGAGACTCGACCAACTCGAGGATCCCGAGCTGCTCGAGCGCCTGATGCGCACCAACTATCTCGGCGCCGCGTGGCTGACCTGGCGGGCACTGCCCGCGCTGGTCGCGGCGCGCGGGCGGATCGTCGCGATATCGAGCCTCGCGGGTCTCGTCGGCGTGCCCACCCGCACCGGCTACTCTGCGTCCAAGCACGCGATGTTCGGTTTTTTCGATTCACTGCGCATCGAACTCGCGGACAAGGGAGTCAGCGTCACAGTGGTCGCCCCCGATTTTGTGCGTTCCGAGATCCACCGCCGCGCGATTGGTCCTGACGGCAACCCGCTCGGCGTCAGCCCCATGAAAGAAGCAAAAATCATGACCGCCGACGAATGTGCTCAGATCATCCTACGCGCGACACTCGCGCGACGCCGTCTCATCATGACCTCAACGCGGTCCCGAATGCTGCGTTGGCTCAAGCTTATTGCCCCGGGGATTGTGGACCGCCTCGCCGCGCGCGCAATCCGCCGCCGGCACTGAGACCCGCGCGGCAAATGCGCCGGACGGGCGGCGAGTGAGCGAATAAAGATCGGCTGAGCGAACGAGCCGGCCCGGCCGGCGCAGAGGCCGCGCGCGAGCTCAGCGCCGCTTCGGAAGGTCGAGCGCCACAAGGAAGTACTCGAAGAGGTAGTTGACGAAAGAAAGCTCGCTATGCAGGCGGTGATCGGAGTCGAGGATGTGCAGCGTCGCATTGTGCTCGCGTGCGAACTTGATGCTGTTCTCGACCGGCACCACTTCATCGCGCCAGCCGTGCACGATGGTCTTCGGGCATGGCGCGGGTTTCGCGGTCAGCTCCTCGGCGCCCGGCATGTAAAACGCGGGCGCCATCAGGAACAGACCGCGCGCATGAAGGAGCGCAGAAGCGCTGGTCGCGACATAGCCGCCCAGACTCGAGCCGACCAGCACCAGGTCGCCGCGAATGTCGCGGCAGAAACTCAGCAGCCGCGTAACCCGGTCGCGCGGGTCGGTAACGCCGCGATAGTCGACTGAATCGACATTCCAGCCTTCGCTCTTCGCGACCTCGGCCATCGCGGAAATCTTTGTTCCCCACGGGCTGCTCTCAAGTCCGTGCGAAAAAACCACATGACGACTCGACATGATCCGCTCCAGGCCCTTGTCGCGCCGATGGTATCAGTCCCGGCGCGGCCGCCACAGCAGCGCGTCGAGGTCATCCGTCATTTCATGGCTCGCCAGATCCACGCGGCCGTTGCGAAACCGCACGCCCTCCTGTTCGAGCTTCTCGCGCTGCAAGCGATACGGCCGCGAACCCGGCGAAAAGCTGATGGCACCGCGCGCATTGACGACTCGATGCCAGGGCAGCCGTAGCCCGTCGGGTGCCACCTTCAATGCGTGTCCAACCAGCCTCGCCCGGCGCGGCAGTCCCGCGCGTCGCGCGATGCCGCCATAGCTCGCGACCTGGCCATGCGGGATCCCCGCGACTTCCTTCCAGATGCGCTCCAGCAGCTTCCGATCTGTGCCAGCCATCACCAATGATCGCAGCCGCGCCGTGCTATCGTCCACCTGCCGTGGAAGAGCAGGACGAACGGACCCAGGTCGATCCGACGGCCAATCCCTGGGCGATGTTGGCTTCGCTGCCGTTATTCTCCGGCCTGCCGAAGACAGTCATCGACGCTGCGGTGGCCGAACTCGAATGGATCACGTTGCCCGGTGGCAGCCTGCTGTTCGAGGCCGGTACTCCCGCCGATTCGGTCTACTTCGTGGTCAGCGGTTGTCTCGGCGCCTTCGGCGCCGGCGGCGAACTCGTCGGTCGAATTGCAGCCGGCGAGACGGTCGGCGAAATGGGCCTGATCGTCTCGCGCCCGCGCGCCGCGACTGTGCGGGCGTTGCGTGACTCCGAGCTCGCGCGGCTGGCGTCAGGCACCTTCGAGCGCGTGCTGCTTTCGCATCCCGAGGCGATCCTGCGGCTCGCACGCCTGTCGGTCGAACGCCTGCTGGAAAATGCCCCGACACGCAGTTCAACCCCGGCCGCGCCGCGCACGATCGCGGTCATTCCGCACAATCCCGGAATCGACATCGCGGCACTTGCCACGGCGCTGGTTACGTCACTCGGCCGGCTGGGCCGCGTCGACCTCGTCAGCAGCGCCCGGGCGGGCAGGCACAGCAGCCAGTGGTTCCACGAGGTCGAATCGCGCAATGACTTCGTCGTCTACGCTGCCGAGCCAGGCGATACGGCCTGGACGCAATTGTGCATTCGTCAGGCGGATGTGCTGCTTCTTGCGGCGCGCGCGGCAGAGGAAGCCGGGCCATGGCAGGTTCTCGACCGGCATGCGCATGCCGCGCAGCGCGCCGAGCTTCTGTTGATCCACGAGGGCGGCATCGTCAATGGCGCAGCCGCGCGCTGGCGCCAGACGCTTCCCGGCGCACCTTGCCATCACCTTCGCGGGCCCGCCGATATGCCGCGCATCGTTCGCCTGATGACACAGCGCGCCGTTGGCCTGGTCCTGTCGGGCGGCGGCGCACGCGGTTTCGCGCACCTGGGTGTCGTGCGTGCGCTGCGCGAGCACGGCGTGCCGATCGACCTGGTGGGCGGTTCGAGCATGGGCGGCATCCTTGCGGCAGGTGTGGCGGCCGACTGGACCGACGATGAATTGTTCGAACGCTTCCGCCGCAGCTTCGTGGAAACGAATCCGCTTTCCGATTTCACATGGCCGCTCGTTTCGCTGGTGTCGGGCCGCAAGGTCGGGCAGCTGTTGCGTCGCGAACTGGGAGACATCGACATCCAGGACCTGCCACTGCCATTTTTTTGCGTGTCATCCAATCTGACGAGCGGCCGCATCGCCGTGCACCAGGAAGGCCCACTGTGGCGCTGGTTGCGCGCATCGGTCGCGATCCCGGGCGTACTGCCACCCGTATTCCACGGCGGCGAGGTGTTTGTTGACGGCGGCACGATGAATAATCTGCCCGTGGACATCATGCGAGCGAAAAATCGCGGTCCGGTGATCGGTGTCGATGTCGCCACGGACCCGACCTTCACGTCGGACATCGATGCGACGGAAGCGCCCTCGTTCCTGAATCTGTTCCGTCGCCAGCAACGGCGCCGCAAGCGTCCCAATATCCTGCAGATCCTGTGGCGTTCGGGCATGGTCAACAGTACGACCTCGAGGCAGGAGAACCGCGGCCAGAGCGACCTGTTGCTGATGCCGCCACTGGAATCGCTGGACCTGCTCGACTGGAAGTCCTTCGAGCGTGCGATCGAGATCGGCTACCGCCACACCTGCGAGCGGCTGGAGGGTGGAGCGCTGGACTCCCTGAAATCGTCTCTTTCATGAGTGCATCACGCGGCTGGCAATTCTGGATCGACCGCGGCGGCACCTTCACCGACATCATCGCGCGCGCACCCGACGGCCGGCTGATCGTCGAGAAGCGGCTGTCCGAGGATCCCGGCGCCGATCGCGATCCCGGTGTTGCCGGTGTCCTGGCGCTGCTTGAGCGGCATGGCGGCGCAAATCCCGCGATCGAAGTGATCCGCATCGGCACGACGGTCGCAACCAACGCGTTGCTGGAGCGCCGCGGCGTGCCGACCGCGCTCGTCATCACCGC
>Ga0315297_10002256_pt1 | contig 12125 bp, 15 predicted proteins | sample YL17G15_0_MG_FD_203628 | JGI IMG/M metagenome (GOLD analysis project Ga0315297, IMG submission 203628) | Sediment microbial communities from Yellowstone Lake, YNP, Wyoming, USA - YL17G15_0 | ecosystem: Environmental > Aquatic > Freshwater > Lake > Sediment | place: USA: Wyoming | collected... | reverse complement strand
ATGAAGGCCACGGAGAGCAGATAGACCTTCTTCCTGCCGATGGTGTCCGACAGACCCCCGGTCGGAAGCTCGAGCAGGATGGCTGCGGCCGAGTAGGTTGCGATCACCGCTCCGGACTCGAAAAGGCTCAGGCCCTTGGCGAGAACGAAGAGCACCATGATGGGGAACCCGATGCCCACGATGAACCAGTGAAGCGACTGGTTGACGATGTAGGCGGTCAGGGGGTTCGGGTCCTGCTCGGTCATGGGATGAAGGCCGAAATCATATATTGCGCGGATTATGATTTCTGTCCGCCCTTTCTGAAAGGACGCTTGCCTCGTGTGGAGGGACGCTCTGCCGTGCAAAGTCTTTATAAACCCCTATTTAAATACCACGGGAAGGTGTCCCCATGGCCAAGATCAAGATCGAGAACGTTGTGGCTTCCACTTCTTTGGGTGAAGTGCTTGACCTCCAGGCTATCGCGCTCGCCCTCGACGGTGCCGAGTACGAGCCGGAGCAGTTCCCCGGCCTGATCTACAGGTTAAAGGAACCGAAGACCGCCACCCTGCTTTTCCGCAGCGGTAAGGTCGTGTGCACGGGCGCCAAGAGCCTGGAGCAAGTGAAGATCGCTATCAACAAGGTCGCCAAGCAGATCGAGAAGGCGGGCATCAAGGTTAATTTGGAGCCGAAGATCGAGGTGCAGAACATCGTCGCCTCCAGCGACCTTGAGCAGGGGATCAATCTTAACGCGATCGCCATCTCCCTCGGCCTGGAGCGGGTGGAGTACGAGCCGGAGCAATTCCCTGGCCTGGTATACCGCATCGATGTCCCGAAGGTGGTAGTTCTGCTGTTCGGCTCAGGCAAGCTGGTCTGCACCGGCGCTCGAAAGCCTCAGGACGTGGAGGCGGCGGTGAGCAAGATCACCGAGGAGCTCAAGGCGGCCGGGCTGCTGCGCTGATGCGCGTTCCCATCCTAGACAACCACGTGCACCTGCACCCGAAGGGCCGCCACGTCGAGGCGGTCAAGGAGTTCCAGCGGGCCGGGGGCACGCATCTCATCCTTTCTCACCTTCCTTACGAGGATGTTGCCATTTCATCGGAGAAGGATTTCGAAGCCTCCTACCAGATCACGTTGCGGCTCGCTGAGAGATGTCGGGCTGAGACCGATGTGGGCGTGGATGTAACCCTCGGCCCGTATCCGGTGCTCTTGCTCGAGCTGGAAAGGAAGCTAGGGCTGCAGGGGGCGATCGGGGTCATGAGGGGCGGAATGGAGATCGCGCAACGGTTCGTTCTCGAAGGCAAGGCGATAGGCATCGGCGAGGTCGGCCGACCGCATTTCCCGGTGCCGCCGGAGATCCTCGAAGCCTCTAACGACATAATGGTGTACGGAATGGGCCTGGCCAGGGAGGCCGATTGCCCGATCGTACTGCACACCGAGAGCGCCACCCCCGAGAGCATGAAGGAACTGGCTTCATTCGCTGACAAGGCTGGCTTGAGGAGGGAGCGAGTGGTGAAGCACTACTGCCCTCCCCTAGTGCTCGAAGAAGAGAACCACGGCCTCTTCCCCTCGATACTGGCCTCCCGCACCGCCACCAGGGAGGCGTTGTCCAAAGGGTCCAGGTTCCTGCTGGAGACCGACTACCTGGACGATATGCAGCGGCCGGGCGCGGTCATGGCCATCACCACTGTGCCCAAGAGGACCAGAGCGTTGCTGCAATCGGGCGAGATGACCGGCGAGGTCGCCTACAAGGTGCACAAGGAGAATCCCAAGCGGGTCTACGGCATCGATGTGCGCGAGTGATCAGGAGCGGATGGAGAACTTGACGTATTCGTCCCGGCACTCGCCCCATTGCACTTCCACCCTCTCGATGCGGGCCCGGGGATGCTCCTCCCTCAGTCGGCGGACCACCTCTTCGATGTTGTGCTTGTCACCCTCGAAGACGGCCTGCACAGAACCGTCGAGCAGATTGCGGACCCAGCCGCACACCTTCTGCTGATTGGCGAAGCGCCTGGTATAATCCCGGAAGTGCACGCCCTGCACTATGCCAGTGAACCGGACCTCCGCCCTCGCCCTCATACCCTATGACGGATGTTCTGCGGAATGATAATCCTTTCCTTCGGCGGTCGCCTAAGGAGATGCGTCTGGATTGCCCTCAGCCCGAGCCGAAAATCCTTAAATACTGCCATAGGCAATCTATCCAAGACCAGACGGAATGCATTCTGGTTCGAGCCGTAGGGCTCGGGATGGATGGGATCATGAAATCATTGGTCGAGGAAGCGCTGGCTAAGGATAGTGGCATGGCAGCTGGGCCTCAGGTTTTCGGTATGCAGCAGCCGGCGGCGTCGCAAGGCGAGGCCTCGGACGCCGAGCTGGTGGAACTGCTGCAGCGGCTCAAGACGAACGTCAAGATCATCGGTGTCGGAGGGGGCGGTTGCAACACCATAGCCCGCATCTGCGAGGAAGGAATCATTGGGGCGGAGCTCTACGCCGCCAACACCGATGCCCAGCACCTCTTGACCATCAGGGCACCGCACAAGATCCTATTGGGACGGAGGAGCACCCGGGGATTGGGAGCTGGAGCCTTGCCGCAAGTTGGCGAGGGCGCTGCCAGAGAGGCGGAAGATGAGCTGAAGAAGGCCCTGGCGGACGCGCACATCGTATTCGTCACCGCTGGCATGGGGGGCGGCACCGGTACCGGCTCCGCTCAAGTGGTCACGCAATTGGCCAAGGACGCGGGCGCTTTGGCGGTGGCCGTGGTCACCGTGCCCTTCAAAGGCGAGGGTCGGCACCGCATGGAGAACGCGGAGTGGGGCCTGGAGCGGCTGCGAAACTACGCCGATACGGTCATAGTGGTGCCTAACGACAAGCTGCTGGAGCTCGTGCCCAGGCTATCGCTGAACGCGGCGTTCAAAGTGGCCGATGAGGTCCTCATGCGCGCTATCAAGGGCATCACCGAGCTCATCACCAAGCCCGGATTGGTGAACCTGGACTTCAACGACGTCAAGACCATCATGAAAGGCGCGGGCGTGGCCATGATCGGCCTGGGCGAGAGCGATGCGGACGCCGACGACCGGGCGCTGGAGGCCGTGGAGCAAGCGCTCAGCTCACCGCTTCTGGAAGTGGATATCTCTGGAGCGAACGGCGTGCTCGTGAACGTCATCGGTGGACTGGACATGACCATCAGCGATGCGCAGCGCGTGGCGGAGGAAGTACAGAAGCGCGTGTCCCCGACCGCGCGCATCATCTGGGGCGCGGCCATAGACCCTACGCTCGCGCACCGCATCCGGGTCATGGTCATAGCCGCAGGAGTGCAGTCGAAGCAGATCCTCGGCCGGTCGGGAGATATGACCCGACTGAAGGAGGCGGACGTCGACTTCATAAAATGAGCTCGCTCTGCGCCCTCGGAGCGTTCGCCCGAGACCTTTCGTCCTCCTTTCCACCCGGTCTCCTGGCGGTGGTTGTCGCACTTAAAGTATATTAGCATGTACGGTAATGCAGAGCGCACGAGACTCAGTGCAATGACCACTGGCACTTGCCTTGGGAGGATTGTCAATGAAGTCGTTCATCAGTGACGCGCTCGCTCGCGCAGGACCGGCGGCCCCGACCGAAATGGCCCCTTCATACCAGCAGAACTTCGCCGCGGAGGACGAAGAGCTGGAACGGATATTGGCCAGCCTTAAGACCAACATCAAGATCATTGGCTGCGGCGGCGGTGGATCGAACACCATCGACCGCATGACCGAGTCGGGGATCCTGGGGGCGGAGCTCTACGCCGCCAACACCGACGCGCAGCACCTTCTGGCCGTTCGCGCGCCGCACAAGATCCTACTCGGCCGCAGGACCACCCGCGGTCTGGGAGCGGGAGCGTTGCCTCAGGTGGGCGAAGAAGCGGCCCGCGAGGCGGAAGAGGAACTGAAGAAAGGTCTGCAAGGAGCGGACATCGTTTTCATCACCGCTGGTCTGGGCGGTGGAACTGGAACAGGTTCGGCGCCGTTCGTAGCCCAACTAGCCAAGGAGATGGGGGCGCTCACCGTCTGCGTATGCACCTCGCCCTTCAAGGCGGAAGGCGTCATCCGCATGGAGAACGCGGAGTGGGGCCTGGAACGCTTGCGCAACATCGCTGACACGGTAATAGTCATACCCAACGACAAGCTCATCGAGCTGGTCCCCCGGCTCTCGCTGAACGCGGCGTTCAAAGTAGCCGATGAGGTCCTGGTCAGGGCCATCAAAGGGATAACTGAGCTGATCACCAAGCCCGGCCTGGTGAACCTGGACTTCAACGACCTGCGCACCATCATGAAGGGGGCGGGGGTCGCCATGATCGGCCTGGGAGAGGGCGAGGACGACGACCGCATCGATCAGGCTGTGAACGAAGCCATCAACTCGCCGCTCATCGACGTGGACATCTCCGGAGCGATGGGAGCGCTCGTCAACGTGACGGGCGGAGAGAACATGACCGTCTCCGAGGCGGAGAAGGTGGCGGAGATCATCCAGGGCAGGATAAGTCCGAACGCGCGCATCATCTGGGGTGCGGCGATAGATCACACCCTCCAAGACCGGGTCCGGGTCATGGTCGTCATCACCGGGGTCAAATCAAAGCACATCCTGGGTCCGATGGAATCGGCGATCAAGGGCAGCATGGAAGTCGATTTCATCAGGTGAACCAAAAGGAATTTAATATAGAAGCGATTCGGGAACAGTTGAAGAGTGCATCGCGATGGACATAGTCGAGAAATCGTGGGAAGTCCAAAAGGACATCGAGGAACGCGTCAAGCACGTCGGCAAGGGCAAGTATGGCCGTGTCATAAAGATGGCCCGCAAGCCCACCAACGACGAGTACATCAAAACCATGACCGTCACCGGTCTAGGGATGTTGCTCATCGGCGGCCTAGGCTTCCTCATTTACCTGATCTGGACCACCATCCCAGGGTTCTTCCGCTAGGTCCGCTCCGATGGGGCGTGCAAACACTATGAACGAAGAGGTCAACCCACCGGCTGCTCCCGTAGAGCCAGCCCAAGCACCGGCCACGCCAGCAGCGCCCGCCGGAGGACTTACATTAACCGGAGAGAAGGACGCGCGCATGGTGGCTGCAGCAGGCGTGGCCGCCTGGAGAATCCAGCTGAAGAGCGGCGAGTCCGCCAAGCGCAAGGTCAAGATCAAGGTCAACCTGACCATCACCGGCGTGGAAGGCGCGGCCGAATGGCAGGCCCGGATCAACGACACAGTCAAGATGATCTGGGAGAGCGGGACCTCTCCTGTGGTCGAGCTCAATCTAGAAGGCACCAAGGCCAAGGACCTGGTGTTCGAGCTCCAGGCCCCCAAGGGCGTTCGTTACGGCGAAGGTGCCAAGGCCGAAGTGGAAGCGTGCTTCCTCGGCGCCCCGACGATTTGCGACCGCATGGAGTTCTCGGCCACGGCCAGGCAGTCAATGGTCGCGCTCAAGGCCTCCATCGGCCACGAGCGGCAGGTCGCTGACGACGTGGCATCCAAGGCCAAGGCCGCGGCCGCCAAGAGCGGCATCTACGCTATCCTGTCTCCTACCACGCTCCGGGGTTACGTGCTCATCGAGGGCATGAACACCGACGAGCTCAAGGAAACGGTGCGCGGGATCAGGCGCGCACGAGGCCTCGTGGAAGGAGAGACGAGCTTCGCCGAGATCGACCACTTCCTGACGCCGAAGCCTTTGGTCTCCGGCATCATGGAAGGAGATGTCGTCGAGCTCATCGCTGGCCCATTCAAGGGCGAGAAGGCGCGCGTCAAGCAGATCGACGAGGCCAAAGAGGAGATCACCGTCGAGCTCTTCGAGGCGATGGTGCCCATTCCCGTGACGATCCGTGGGGATCATGTGCGCGTGCTAGGGAAGGAGAAGTGATTCAATGGTCGATACAATCGAAGTGCTAGTTGAGGGAGGAAAGGCCTCGCCAGGCCCGCCGCTCGGTCCCGCTCTGGGCCCCATGGGAGTGAACGTGGTCCAGGTGGTCGCGAAGATCAATGAGAAGACGAAGGGGTTCGTGGGCATGAAGGTCCCGGTCAAGGTCATCATCGACCCCAAGACGAAGACGTTCGAAATCAAGGTCGGCACCCCGCCCACCTCCGCCCTCCTGTTCAAGGAGATCGGGACGGAGAAGGGCTCAGGCACGCCGAACACCTCCAAGGCGGGGAACATCACCATCGAGCAGGCGATCAAGGTCGCCAAGATGAAGATGGACTCCCTCATGGGCAAGGACCTGAAGCATCAGGTGATGGAGGTCATCGGCGTCTGCGTCTCCTCCGGCATCACCGTGGAAGGTAAGGACCCGAAGGTCATGCAGAAGGAGATCAAGGCCGGCAAGTGGGACGCGAAGTTCGCGGCCTGAACGCCCTCCTGCTCCACAGAAAGCCTTATTAATAATGTGTGTATAGAGGGACTCCACCACTGTAGGAGAGCCACGCGCTCGATTGCACTACGGGAGGGATAACATTTGGTAGAAAAAGCGACCCTAACGGCCGTCAAGAAGGCGCTCGAGAAATCGAAGAAGCGCAACTTCGTGGAAACGGTCGACATATCCATAAATCTGAAGGACATCGATCTTTCTGTCCCCAAGAACAGGATCCAGGACGACGTCGTCCTCCCCCACGGGAGAGGAAGACTGATCAAGGTCTGCGTCATCGGCGGGAACGAAATGGTGGCCAAGGCGAAGACCGTGGCCGACCGGGTCCTGACCGCGGACGAATTGGGCAAGATCGCCGACGACAAGAAGCTGGCGAAGAAGATGGCGGCGGAGTTCGACTACTTCATCGCCGAGGCCACACTCATGCCCACGATCGGTAAGCGCTTGGGTATCGTCCTAGCGCCCCGGGGCAAGATGCCCAAGCCCATTCAGCCCGGCGCGGACCCCAGACCGATCATCGAGACCCTGCGCAAGACCGTATCCGTGCGTTCCAAGGACCGCAAGACGTTCCACGCGCCCGTCGGCACGGCGGACATGACGCCGGAGCAGCTCGCGGAGAACATCGATTCCATTTTGAAGAGGCTTACGACCAAGCTAGAAAGGGGCCAAATGAACATCGGTTCCGTCTACGTGAAGACGACCATGGGCCCCTCGGAAAGGGTGGTATAGGAGGGGAGCAAATGGCGCACGTTGCAGCTTGGAAGAAAGACGTGGTGAAGGAACTCGTCGATGCGATGAAGGCCCACAAGGTCGTGGCAATCGTGAACTTGCACGGCATCCCTTCCGCTCAGCTACAAATGATGCGACAGGGCATGCGCCCCAAGGCGGCCATCATCATGTCCCGCAACACGTTGATGGACATCGCCATCGACGAGGCGGCCAAGGAGAGGCCCGGACTGGAGAAGCTCAAGGACCAGCTGGGCGGACAGGTGGCCATCGTGGCCACGGACGCCAACCCATTCCGGCTGTTCCAGGAGATGGAGGCGACCAAGTCCAAGGCCGCGGCGAAGGCCGGCGAACTGGCCCCCGAGGACATCGAAGTTAAGGCGGGAGACACCCCGTTCAAGCCCGGCCCCATCGTGGGAGAGCTTCAGAAGGCCGGCATTCCCGCAGGCATAGAGAGCGGAAAGATCGTCATCAAGAAGGACAAGTTGCTGGTGAAGAAGGGCGACCCCATCTCGGCTGAGCTGGCGGCCATCCTCCCCAAGCTGGAGATCCTTCCCATGACCGTGGGCATGGACCTGAGGGCCGCCTTCGAGGACGGCCTGATCTACAAGAAGGACGTGCTGGACATCCCGCCGAACTACTACCCGTCCCTGTTGGCGACCGCATCGCGCAACGCCATGGGCCTGGCGGTGGAGATCGTCTACCTGGCGCCCGAGACCGTGGGACCGCTGATGGCCAAAGCCTATCGGCAAGCGGTCGCGCTCGGCGTGAAGGCCGCGGTGCCGACGAAAGACACTATCAAGATCCTCTTGGCAAAGGCGGAGGCGAACATGCTCGCCATCGCGTCCCAAACACCGGAAATCGGGGACGAGCGTGTGAAACAGAGGCTGTCATCGACGCCCTCTTCCCCATCCCCCGCCGCGCCCAAGAAGCAGGCGGAGGCCAAGGAGGAGAAGAAAGAGGAGAAGGTCAGCGAGGAGGATGCCGCAGCTGGCCTTGGTCAAATATTCGGATGAGACTAAGGAGGTAAGAAACATGGAATACGTATACAGCGCCCTGGTTCTTCATGCCGCTGGAAAGCAGATCAACGAGGGGTCGGTCGCCGCTGTCCTGCAGAGCGCCGGCGTAGCGCCGGATGCCACCAGGATCAAGGCCCTGACCGCTTCATTGGAGGGCATAGACATCGACGAGGCCATCGCAAGCGCCGCCGTCATGGCTGCCCCGGCCGCCGCGCCCGCCGCTGCTCCAGCCGCTGGAGAGAAGAAGGAAGCGAAGAAGGAAGAGGAGAAGAAGGAACAGGTCAGCGAGGAAGAGGCCGCAGCCGGTCTCGGCGCTCTGTTCGGTTGAACCGGAAGGCACTTCGCCTCGCCTTTCCGACCCGATCCACCGGCTTGGCTGGCATCCTACGGCCAAGGCCGCGGGTCACCTCAAACCCTTTGGGGCCTATGCCCCCGATCTCAACTTTTGCCTGCTTCATCGTGCATCTTGATGTAATCCTCTCGTGAGATCAGAGGTTCGCCGATCGAACGGAGGGTCTTGTCCGAGATTGAACCTTGTCGCACTATTTCGACCCCCGCTGCCTTCGCGGTGTCCAGTACTGAGCTCACGTCCTCCCCCTTGTCGATCTTCCTTCTCAGCACAATGGCGTGAGGGCGCAGCACGGCAGTGAGATCTGCCCCCATGGCCCTGGAGAACTTCCTCATGACGCCTAGCAGCTCTTCGAACTGCTCCATCTCCCAGAAATAGCAGCTGGAGACGAGGACGATGTGCTTGAGCTGCAGCTCCTTCCTCCTACTAGGCAGCATGATGCCGCCCTCGGATCTGATCACCAGTTCTAACAAAGGCACTAGTCTGTTCAGAAGGTTCTGCATCTCTCCGGGCATGACCGCGTAGTAGGGTATGCCGAAGACCCAGACCTCCGCCTCTCGGAACTTGGGATAGAGCTCCTGCATGTCATCTTTGATATGGCACTCTCCCGGCGTTCTTCCCCAGCAAGCGAAATCTCCAGCGCACGGTCTGATCTTCAACTTCCTGGCATAGCATAAGGTCACCTCCGCCCCCGCCCCCTTCATGCCTTCCAGGAACGGGTTCAGGATGAGCGCCGTCATTCCCTTGTCCATGCTCGGGCTGCCCTGGATCGCCACTACCTTCATCGCCTCTCACCTTCGCGGGACCTTGCCCGCCTCGAAGAGAAGTAGGAATAAGATAGTATTTACGAGGTGGTGGGCGGCAAGAACTTCACTCACGATACGATGGACACCAGCAACCGAGGTCGGCCAGTGATCTGAACGTCACATCTTCTCGAATACCTGGGACATCTCCTTCTCAATAAGGGTCGCGACGTCCTTGCCCAGCTTCTCCCTCATCTCCGCCGGCACGATCTGGATGCCCAGCTCGGCGACGCACTTTCCCAGCTTGATGACGGCGTAGGTCTCGCGCATCTTCGCGTCCAGGAAATCGGAGACCGCCTCTTTCATCTCCCGCTTGATCTCCGGGTTCTCGTCGATCTTCTGCCGCACGTACTTCTTTATCTCGTCCTTGACCAGATCGCGCAGAGCTTCGATGACCAGGTCCTCGGTGTTCGACACGCCGATGGTGCTCTTCAGCATGTTGTCCATGACCAAGCGCTATCCCTCGCAGGCGAATCATGCGCGGGCGGCTATAACTATTTTTCACATGATGAGGGTCTAGAGATACCCTCATGCAAGCTGAAAGTTCGGGGCAATTTCATATGGCTAAGGCATTCTCGTAGAAAAACGGGGTGCGCAATGCGCACGAAGAATGACCCCTCTTGAACCAAGTGGCACTCCTTCTACGCACGCCCCCCACTTCTCGTATCGACCGCCCGGGCCAGCGCTGACGTTACAGTTAAATAATCACATCCTTTTCTTTCGCTAGATCACGGATGAAGCTCATCGATGTCTACAGGACCGCCATCAAGCTTGGCCGGGAGGCGGACGTCCGCACCGCCAAGGAAATCGAGGCGGAACTGAAAAGGGAGAAGGAGAAGCGCGAGAAACTGGATGCCAAAGGCAGGAAGCGCTTCGACGCCGACCGTCTCTGGAACCCCTACGCCGATTCGCGTCTTCTGCACGGGGATCCGGGAACGGAGGTCAAGGAGATGCTATGGGGCATCGATGTGACCTCGGCAGAGATCGTGCTGGCGGACCGCCTACGCGAGCGCGGCCGCAACGTGGATGCGGTCATGGGCCACCACCCTACTGGCTTGGCAAGGTCCACCTTCCCCGAGGTCATGCATGCCATGGAGCACATGATGGAGGATTTCGGCGTCCCGATCAACGTGGCTGAGGACGTCATCGCGCCTCGCATCAAGGAGGTGCAGAGAGGCGTGCACCCGGCCAACTTCAACCAGGCGGTGGACGCCTGCCGCCTTCTGGACGTTCCGTTCATGTGCCTTCACTCTCCCTGCGACATGCTGGGACAGAGGTTCGTGCAGAAGCTCATGGACAAGAAGAGGCCGGAGCGGGTGTGCGAGGTCATCGATCTACTATCGGAGATACCGGAGTACGATATGGCCATGAAGCTGAACAACCATCCTGAGGTGGTCGTGGGGGATAGAGGTCGAAAAGCGGGCAAGATCATGATGAAGTTCGCTGGCGGGACCGCGGGGCCGAAGGAGATGTACGACTCGCTCTCCAAGGCAGGGGTAGGAACCTTCGTCTGCATGCACGTGCCCGAGAATCATCTGGAGGAGGCGAGGAAGGCGCATATCAATGTGATAGTCGCTGGACACATGGCCTCCGATTCCGTGGGCATCAATCTCATGGCGGACAGTATGGAGGAGAAGGGCGTGCACATCACGCCTTTCTCGGGCTTGCTGAGGTACGAGAGGAAATGAGCAGAGGTCAGTACCAGGAAAGGAGCGTCCGGGTGCTCAAGGACCCGGCCAAGCTGTCGTTCGACTTCGTGCCAGATAAGCTGGCGCATCGGGAGCGGCAGCTCTCCAGGCTGTGGATGCTCTTCCGCCCGGTGCTGGAGCAAGGCACGTCCCAGACCGCTTTCCTCATCGGTTCCGTGGGAACGGGCAAGACGGCCACCTCCAAGCGTTTCTGCCTGGACTTCATCAAGGAGGCCCAGGACAAAGAGCGGGCGGTGGATTTCGTCATCGTCAACTGCCGGCAGCGGAACTCGGAGAGCAGTGTTCTGCTCAGGCTGGTCACGCATTTCGACGATCACTTCCCGGACCGTGGCTTCTCCTCGGCGGAGATGCTGCGCTCCCTGCGCAAGCACATCGAGAAGCGCAAGCTGCATCTGATCGTGGTGCTGGACGAGGCGGACGTGCTGCTACGGAAAGGGGCTGGAGATCTCATCTACCATCTCTCGCGCTTCGACGAGGAAAAGGTGGGCGGCAGGGCGTCGCTCTCCCTCATCCTCGTGTCGCAGAAGTACGTGCTGGACTTGCTCGACCCCGCCTCCTCGTCGACGTTCAAGCGGGCGAACGCCATCACCTTCGAGAAATACGATGCCAAGGAGCTGGCGGACATCGTCAGCGACCGTGCCGCTCTGGCCCTCTTCCCCGATGCCATCGACAGGGGGTCGATCGAGCTCATCGGCGACATCGCCTCTGAGTTCGGAGACGCGAGGTTCGCCATCGAGCTGCTGGAGAAGGCCTCCATGCTGGCGGAGGAGGAGAGCGTCAGCAAGGTGAACGCGGAGCACGTGCGTGCGGCGAAAGCGCTCACTTACTCCGTCGTCACCGAAAGCAAGATCGAGGAGCTGGACAAGCAGCGCAAAATCGTGCTCCTGTCCATCACCAGAGCCATCAAGGACCAGGCATACGTGACCACCGGGGATGTGGAGAGTGTGTACAAGGTGGCTGCCGAGGAGTACGGCGAGAAAGCGCGCGCGCACACGCAGTTCTGGGCCTACCTGCAGGACATCGCCAACGCGGGGCTGATCTCGACAAGGGTGGTGGGGGACGCGAGCGGCGGCGGGAGGACCACTTACATCTCGCTGCCCGACATCCCCTCCAAGATTCTGCGGGAGAAGCTGGAACAGCTGCTGGGCGCGTGAAATCGACCCGGTTA